>Ga0209608_1000151_pt1 | contig 74435 bp, 59 predicted proteins | sample AD_UKC130_MetaG_FD_184428 | JGI IMG/M metagenome (GOLD analysis project Ga0209608, IMG submission 184428) | Active sludge microbial communities of municipal wastewater-treating anaerobic digesters from Canada - AD_UKC130_MetaG (SPAdes) (version 2) | ecosystem: Engineered > Bioreactor > Anaerobic...
AAACTGATTAGAGTTCCAACGATGGTTTTTATTAAGGATTCTGTATAGCTTTTCATTGTTTGGGTGTCGTAGACTCTAAAGGAGTAGATTCCAAGGTATATTATTAGAGACGAGATAATAGCAATTGGTATGGGTAGATGTAGGAAAAAGATGTTCATAAGAGTTATTAAAGTAATATCGATAAGTTGAACTGTTAACTTTTTCATGTCGAGTCATGTCCCCTTTTTTTACTCTTAAACTGTATTTAAAACTGATTATATCAGTTTTTTAATACTTCAAAAGAAAACAAACACCATATTTCAAAAATTATTATAGCACACAAAAATGAAAATTTCAATACTGAGATGAATTTTTATTGTTTTTTGATTTTTATAAAATGATGAAATAGTGATTGATAAGTGCTAGTCCCCTGACTCCGAGGGGTGGAAAAGGACTGCCGCGTGGAACCAGAGTTTTTCTTCAATATCTAAAAGACGTGATTATGTAAAACACAGTATCCTAATTATTGTATTTATATCAAATATTTTGGGAATTTTTTCTAAAAATCTTTTTTAATCTAAGCAGTTATTATATTAATCCCCCACTTAAAAAAGTGGGGGAATATTACTAATCTTCTTCCCAAAAAAATTCATTTCTTTCTATTTTGGGCTTGTAAGGTAAATTCTGATAAATATAACCAATCAAAAAGTTCCTAAAACTACCCTTGAAATTATAACTATCTACCCCCCTATAATATATCTTAATCCCGTCTGAAAAAACTTTTTTATATTGCACTTTGCACTGAAACGAAATATCTTTTGCTATACTCTTAAGTAATCCATAATACCTAAAAAATAACACCTTTTTAGCTTCAAAATCCCCTTGGAGGTACAAATTGATTAATTCACCATCTGACAACTTTTTTAATGGCTCTATTTTCTTTCCTCCTCCTTTTCCATAAATAATATTGTCGTATAACAATTTTTTAAGACAAACAGAAATAATAATATCAAAGAATTAATTTTTAATCAAGTTGTTAATTTGTAAATAAATTAGGTAAAAAGTTGCAAGAAAAAGAAGAAAAAATAAACAATAGTTTTCATCAACTTTTTTTGTTAATCATGCAATAAGTAGTAAGAACTTAGTCAAATTGCTTTGATAAGCATAATAAAAGTTTCTAAAATGGCGATTTTCTTTTAAAAATTAGTAACTTTTTTAGCCTAATATAGTAAATTTTAAGTTACTTATCTTTTTTTCAAAAAGTCAAAAATTCTGTCCCAAAAATTAAGACAGTTGTCCCAAAAAATGGGACAGTTTTGTCCCAAAATTTGGCCCAATTTTGTCCCAAAAATTGGGACACTTATAAGGATATAGAATATAAAAATATAAATATATATATATTAATTAAAAAAATTCAAAAAAACAGATTTTTTCATAAATTTATTTTAAACATAAAAGTTTCAAAGAATTTACAAAAACAAATGAATAATTTGCGGATATTACTAATGGGAGGAGAAAAAATTATCAAACAAAAAAACTAACGAGGTGAAATTATGAATATCTTCGATCTGGTAACCAATTTTTTTGAAGAAGACAAAAAGAGCAAAATCTCTTCTTCTGCCGCAAAGTTATATTTCTTCTTGATTTATCAAGCAAACAAAGCCTACTGGGAAGGACCATTAACCTTTTCAGTAAGACAACTAGCCATACTTCTTTCTGCAAGCAAAAACACCGTAGCAAAATCACTCAAAGAGCTACACGAAAGAGAGTTAATAACGTATTACCCACCCGAATGCATTCAAGATACTAGTCCCAAATCCATTTGGTTTCCACAACCCACATCAAAATCAACAACCACTGGTAATCTTCTACACAAAAAAGAGGTGAAAAGCTATGTTAAACACCCAAAAATCAAGGATAATAGATACATCAATTTCTTCTAACAACGTTTGTTTATGTACTAAACCCCAAAACTGTCCAACTGAAGGGATAATAAACCATTCATTCTGTGGAAAGTATGCAGACTATCTAAAAGCAATAACCTATTTCAATGACGTTGTACCAAAAATCTTCATTGATGTCTCTTTTAGCAATTTTGTATCTAACAGCGACATCCTAAAAATTGCCTTGAAAAAAAGTCGCTATTTTGTTGAAAATAGATTATGGCAAAAAGGAAATGGAATAATAATGCATGGGGGATATGGAACAGGAAAAACAAGGTTAGGATACACAATTCTAAAAGAAATAGCAATTATGGGAGGAATAATAGGAGTAATAGATGTATTACGTGACTTAGAAACATTTGAAAGTGCTGATAAAGCAATAAAAAGAACGATGAAATCTGACATAATTTTCATAGATGACCTTGGAGCGAAAGACTACAAATGGGTTGAAGAAAAAATTAGAATAGTTATAGACGAAGTAAACAGAAATCAAAAAAGTCTAATAATATCAACAAACCTAAACCCAAAAGAACTGATAAACTCATTAGAACAAAGAACATCTTCAAGACTAATAGAAATCGTTCCGAAACAAGGAATAATCTACCTAGGAGAAGAAGACTATAGAATAAAAAAGCGAGAAGAAAAAGAAAAAGCCTGGCAACTGAATCAAAGCTTGATTTAAAAGGAAGTAGAGACGACCTATATGGACGTCTCCAGGTTTTAATACAACATTTCCAATTTATGATTTAATTGAATTTTCCATTTAAAACATAAAAAACCGTAATTGGACCATGTTTGATAGGTATTTGCAAGAACGCTTTTTTTTGTTATAATTTGGAGGTTCCATTCGTTGTTGATTTTTGAGTGTTTGGTTCTAATATGCTTAAGGCTTTTGATGTGATGTTTGAGTGCTTTTTGAATAGGTTTAGGTCAACTTCTTTGCCGTGTTTTCCATGGTTTCCTGTTGCAAGAAAATCGACCAAATTTCGATTTAGATAGTATTTTCCTGCTTTTGTGTTTAATCCATCAAAATCCATATGAAAATAGACACCCATTTCTCTTAAGCGTCTGAGTGTGCTTTTATTTTCCATTAACCAAATGTGTTTTTCTACGTGAAATAGTACCACTTCATAACCGTCTAGTTGTAGGTTGAATATTGCATCGAGTGCATAAAAAGGAAAGTTGCCTTTGTCAAATTCTATAAATACAAAGGTGTCGTTGAAAGGTATGAATTCTTTGCAGCCTTGAGTTAGATAAAGTTCTGAAGCTAAATATGTGTGTATTCCTGTGTTTCTTTCTAGTATGTCTTTTATTTCTTGGTATTTATCTTTTATCTTTGTTATGTCAGTTTTTATAGTTGGATGGTTTAAGTGTGGTGTAAAGATTACATGCGTAACGTCATACCGTTTATAGCGATTCAGTTCGTATAGTGTTTCTTCAATTGTTTTAACTTTTTCATCTATTCCAGGTAACAAATGTGTATGGATATCAATGAACATATTGATCTCCCCTTAATGTATGTTCTTTGAGACAAAACATTAGATAGGTGAACAAATAGTTAATTACATTTACAATAATCATTTACCTTTTTTCTATTATATCACAGTTTGAAAGAATGTCAACTTTTTATTAACTTTTTATTAAATCCTGTATTTTCCGCATCATTTATTATTATTGGATAATTGTTACATAAAGTTATGGTTTAAATGGAAAAGATTTACTTGGTTTTAACTTTTTTTGCGGATATTACTAATGGGAGGGGGAATTTTTTGAGAATAAAAAATTAATAAAATTCTGGGTTTGTTATTCTGGGTAAAGGGGGTTTTAGGGGTTGAAGGAGATTGTAGGGTTGATTCCTGATCTTGTTAGTATGGTTGAGATGCCTGGTAACGGAAAGAAGAAAAAAGAGATTGTTATGCAGGCACTCAGGGAGTTTCTTAAGTCTATTGGTAAGTATTCGCCGTTGTTGGATGTTATTCTTTCTGTTTTGATTGATGGTGTTGTTGCGTTGTTGTTCCCAAAACCACCTAAAGAACAAAAGAGTTTACCAGGAGCTTAGGGTTTTGGTAGTTGTAAGGGGATTATTTCAAAGGGGAGGTGAATTTCTTGGCAATGAACCTTAACGCAAGAAAAGCGAAGATCGTTTGGGTGGAAGTAGTTGATGGTAAGGAGAAAAAGGTGTCAAAGTCTTTCGATCTTTTTTCTGAAGAAGAAAGTGAGATAAAGAATGCTTTACAAGGTCTTGTAGGTTTGTGTGAAAATACTAACGCCGCTTATTATTTTACACAAGAGTACGAAATAGTTTAAGTAGTTTAGTGGTTTTGTATTTTAAATTATTATTTTAATTTAGAAGGGGGAAAGCAAAATGAAAAAATTAAGGATGAAATTTTATGATCCAGCTGAAAAAAAGAGTAAAACTTTGTCAATCGATGGAGTTATTGATGATTTGACTCAAGACGATGTTGAACCAGTTATGGAAGCTTTAATAGGTGTGTTGGTTTCTGCTTCATCTTTAGTTGATGAGGCTAGTGTTGTAGAAACAACAACCGAAGAAATTTTTAATTTAATAGGGAATTAATGCTTTATCCCATGTCCGAAAAACCGGACATGGGACTTCTATTATCTGGGCATTTAGTATACTTATGTATAATCATGGTAGAAACTGTCCAAAAAAACAAAAGACAAAGGAGGAGATCGTAATTAACAACCACTCTAATCTAGAGAAATTCACAGATAGTCAGTTGGTGGAGATGGCGCAAAAGGGGGATCAAGATGCAAAAGAAGTGTTGTATTTGAGGTATAAGGGATTTCTGGTTAATGAATCCAAGAAACTTGTAAGAAACTGCGGATTGAATTTTGATGATACCTATGGTTCTTTGACTTATTTGTTTTTGTGTGCTATTAATACTTACAAGCATCAGGGACAATTTGTAGGTTACATGGCAAGTTATGTTAGAAACAAGATTAAAGACGATATTGGTAAGAGAAGGGGTAGAATGCCGTATGTTCCAAGAAACGCTCCTTTTTATTTAAGAAACATGGATGAGCGATTGTTGGGAGATGTAGATGATTAAAAAAAGGGGCTTGCGCCCCTTTAATTTTTGTTTTTATTGTTGAGTTATTTGCCATTTGTATTGGTAGGGTTGTAGTGTTATGTTTTCTATTGTTTTTGTGTCTTGAGTTAGGTTGTTGTAGATTGTTAGGGTTTTGTTTTCTTTTTGTCTTATGACTTTGAATATGCCGTCTATGTTTTGGTATGTTGGTTGTGTAGTGAAGAGTTCTTCGTTTTCCCTTTTTATAGTCAACATCTCTTTTATTCCATGGAATACTTTGTAACTGTCGCTTTCTGGGTCGTTTAGTGCTTTGTGCATTTTTTCTTCGTCGAATGGTCCACGGTTGAAGTATCTTGAGTCTTTATAGCCTGTTAGTTCTGTCATTTTTTTGTAGAATTCTTCGTTGTTTTCCATGGCTATTTCATCGCCAAAGTAGTTTATAGGGGTGCCGTGGAGTGAAAATAATACAGAGTAGGCAAGGAGCGCTTTTTTGTAGTCTTTGTTCATTTGGTTGTATAGTCTTCCTGCGATTCCTTCGCCTTCTCTGAAGTTCCACCTTGGGTCTAGCAAATAGTATTTTAGCATCTTTTCTCTTTCTTTTGGTTCTACGAATTCTAGCGTTAATTCATCGTGACATCTTAGAAACACAAACCACTGGCAATCTTTTGGGATTGGGGGTGTGACTTTTTCTGAGAGTGTATCTATTATGTAATTTGGGTCTCCTTCTGCTATTGATAGAAATATCTTTGGCATTACAGGAAAATGGTATGCAACATGACATTCGTCTGATTCTCCAAAGTATGCTACAACATCTTTTGGAGGTTGGTTAGCCTCTGCTATTAGTGCGGTTCCCTCTTTTAGATAGTCGAGGCTTGCTCTGAATATTTTTAGTATCCAGTGTGTTTGGATTAGATTTTCGCAGTTTGTTCCTTCTTCTTTCCATAAGAAGGGGGCAGCGTCCATTCTGAATCCGTCTACACCGTGTTCTTTCCAAAAAGCAAATATTTTTATCATTTCTATTAGTACATCAGGGTTTTTGTAGTTTAAGTCAGGTTGTATCTCGTAGAATCTGTGGAAATAGTAGTCTTGAGTTTCGGGATTGTAGGTCCAGTTGCTGTTAACCATGCCTTTGAAAAGTAGGCGTGCTTGGGAGTATTTTTGGTCTGTGGGGCTCCAGATGTAGTAGTCTCTATATTTTGAGTTTTTTGATTTTTTTGCGTCTTGGAACCATGGGTGTTCGATTGATGTGTGGTTTATTGCAACGTCAAAAAGGATTTTGATGCCTTTTTGATGGGCTAGCTCAACGAATTCAAAGAAGCTTTCGTTGCCACCTAGTTCGTCTCTTACTTTGTAGTAGTCTGAGATATCGAATCCTTGGTCTTTCATAGGGGATTCAAGTATTGGTAGTAGCCAGAGTATGGTTACTCCTAAATCTTGTAGGTAGTCGAGTTTGTTTTTCATGTTTTGGAAGTTTCCTGCAAAGAGGTCTACGTAGCAGGAGTAGACTAGGCCTTTTTTGTACCAGAGTTTGTCGTCTGGTGCGTAGGTGATTGAGTCTTTTTTGGAGTTTAGGAAATCGATTAGTTCGTGGAGTTTTTCTTTTTGGTTTGGATAGAGTTTGTACCAGAGTTGCTCGATTTTTTGTAAGTTTGGATTTTTCATTGTATTTTCACCTCGTTGTTGTGATGGGGTGGGCTAGTGCCCGGATTTGTTTGAAAAGCTGGAGACGCACAAATTTCACAGGGGCCAATTACGCATTAGCTAAAATCAGGGTTTGGTTAAATTTGCTAGGATTTTAAGGTTGCATTGATCGGTTAATTATACCATTTTTTATGGTTCATTTTGGTATGATATAATTAGTTTGTTGTTTTTTGGTGTGTTGGTTTGTTTGATAGTCTATTTTAAATGGGGTGGGTGAGCTGTATGGTAAGTAAAATTTCAAGGGTTCTTCTGTTTTTGTTGTCTTACCTTCCTTTGTTTTTAATATATGCAATCAATGGTGTGATTCATGGTGAATTTGTTGTGTTTTATTCTTTTTTGGTTGTTATTTTAGTTGTTAGTATTTTATGTTTATTGATGTTTAGGTCGCTTAAAAAGCGAGGTAAAAGACGATCTTTGGTTGTTGAGAGTCATGAGTTAGTTAATAATATGCTTATTGAGTATATTTTTGTGTATATTTTCCCGTTTATTAGCGCTTTTGATAAGAGGGAGATTGTTTCTTTTTTGATTCTGTTTGTTATAATTGGTAGTATTTATATTAAAAGTGATTTGATAGCGGTTAATCCAACGCTTTCTCTTTTGGGTTATAGTATTTACAAGGTTAGTTATCGATACGAGGATGATGTGTCGCGTGTTAGAGAGGGGTATTTGATTTCAAGGGGTTTGGATGATGTTGGGGTGAAGGTTGAGATGAGTAAGGGAGTTTTTATCCATTTTAGAAGTAAGAGAAGTGATTGATTGTGGATAAACGAGAAGAGTTTCTTAAGTTGGGTTACAAAAAGGATGTGTTGAAAGAGATTTTTGGGATTCTTGAAAGCGATAAGGTTTCTCAACCAGTTGAAATATTTTTGTTCAAAGATGGTAAGTTGTTTGATTTAACGTGTGATGATGCCTCGTTTTTTGAGGAGATTATTGTTAATTCTGTTAGAGAGTTTGTAAAAGAGCTTGAGAGCGATGATTTGGCTGAGGTTCAAAGTTATGAGGATTCGATTTATGATAAGCGCTTTTTATACATCAACAAGCAAGAGGTGCCTCAGGTTGTTGATGTTGAGAGTAGGTTGTTGTCTCGTACTTCACATGATAGATTAGATAAGTCAGCTTTTAAGGATTATAAGAATTTTGATATTATTGTTAAGTATTTTTACAGGGAGATTGGGGCTAATATTATTGGTTTTCAGGAGCTTGATTCGAGGCATATTTTTGATGTGAAGAGATTGTTTTTCTTGGATAGTGCTAATTTGAAATCTCGGGATAGGGGGATTATTTTAAAGCCTAAGGAGTTTTTTGATTATTTTGTTGTTGGAGATATTTTGTTTATTCGGTCTGTTTATTATTTTGAGAATAAGTTTCAGTTTTTTAAGAAGTATGTTACTTCAAAGGATGAGTTTGTTAAGGAGATAAAGGCGAATAATAATGTTCTTGGGAAAGATATTAGGCTTAAAGGGATTGATTATTTTGATAAGTATGTTTCTGAGAGGAAGACTTTTTTGAAAAAACTTCACGGGATTTATAAAAAGGGGAATTATGTGAATTTTGAGTTTGCAAGGTTAAAAGAGGTTATAACTAATTTTAATTTGAAGATAAATCTAGTTGAAAGTAACAACGAGATTGTATTGGATGAGAAGACTTCTATTAAGGATTTTTTGGATTTGTTGAGTGAATTGTACTATGTTTCTTTGTTGTCTGAGGATAGGTTGAAGGCGAATGAATCTGTGAGGCTTTAATATATTTATTATAAAGGAGTGAAAGTCTTTGGTTAAGGGTACAGTGTATGAGTCTTTGTCTTTTTTTAGTCCGACTTTGGGAAGGGATATGAATTATTCTGTTTATCTTCCTGCTAAGTACGAAAAGGATTCTCGACGTTATTCAACGATTTATCTTTTGCATGGTCATAGTGGGAGTGAGGTTAGTTGGATTAGAAAAGGACATGTAGATCAGACTTTGGATATTATGATTAATTCGGGTGAGATTCCTCCTTTTGTTGTGGTTATGCCTGATGCCAAAAATGGTTGGTATGTTGATTCACCTGTTGGGGAGAAGTATGAGACGGCTATTATTAAGGATTTGGTTGGTTTCATTGAAGGGAATTACAAGGTTAGAAAGACACGAGGGGATAGGTTTGTAGCAGGTTTGTCGATGGGAGGGTATGGGGCTTTAAAGCTTGCGTTTAAGTATCCTGATATGTTTTTATCGGCAGCAAGTTTGAGTGGAGGGATAACAAGAGAAGTTCCTCCAGAAGTAGACGTTGATATAAACGGGAATGAGATTCATATCAGAGAGGATTATTATCATGATGTGTTTGGTGATCCTTTTGATCCTGATTTTTGGGAAAATGAGAATGTGTTTAATTGGGTTGATAATGTGAAAGAAAGTGGGCTAACTTTGCCTGTGTATCTGTCTTGTGGGAATGATGATCATTTTTATTTGTATTTGGGGGCAACGGAGTTGTACCATGAATTAAGGTTAGCAAAGATTGAATCGGTGTTGTATATACGAGATGGAGATCATAATTGGTTAATGTGGCAAGAGGATATAAAAGAAGTTTTGAAGTTTTTCAAAAGGGCATTGGATTTGTATTAATACACATTAGTAGAGACGCTCTATACGAGCGTCTCTTTTTGAATTTTAATGTATTGAGGGATTATAGTATTCCGTAGGCTTGATCTACTTCTTGAACAAATATTATTCCTCCACCTTCTTTTTCTATATCTAATTTTTCTTTTATTGAATTAACAACAGCATCTGTTAGTTCTTTTTTCAATATTATTAATACTATGTCTTTTTCTGGTTCAATCTCCATAGAAAATATCTTTTCTATTTCGTATTCACCTGCGCCTCTTGCATGGATAATTGTACCACCTTTTGCTCCTGCTTCGTTTGCGGCCTCTACTACAAATTCTGCCTTTCCTTTATCAACAACAACAAATATTGCATCATACATAGTATTTTTGGCACCTCCATTTTTATTAACTTTTTCCGAAACATATTTTTTGCCGTTGTTTTGTAGATCATAAAAATCTTTAATTGGAATAGTGAATAGTATACCCTTATTTGGTTTATCAATATTGAAGTTGTCAACGATTTGAGGTACTATATCGTTGATTTTTGAGCTTTCGCAAACCATTAGTACTATTTCTTTTCTAACGTCGGTTATTCCTAGAAACTCTAAAAAAGGGCTTTTTACTGTTCCTTTTCCAAGAATAATCATTCCTCTTTTTATTCCCAAGTTTCTTGCGAATCTGTAAACTTTACTTCCCATTCCAAAATTCAAGATTACGTATATTAGTTCATAACTTTTTGTATTATTGTTCATTTTTTTGAGTTCCTCCTTTGGAGCTTTTGACTTTGAAAATTAACCCAAATATTAGTAGGGTAAGGACAGGCATTAATGCAATCATAGAGATGGTTCCAAAGCCATCTATTAAAGCATTCGATCCTTCTATTACCCCCGCAGCTCCTTGCGCAAATGATAAGATAAAGGTTGCAGCCATAAGGCCTGTTGCTACACCTCCAGAATCAAACGCGATCCCTACAAATAAGTTGGGTACAAAATAACTCAGAACGACTGCCAGACCATATCCGGGTAATAGGTAATGCCATAGTTTAAGTCCCGGTACTATAGTTCTGATTACTGAAAGAGCAACAGCTAGTCCGACACCAATAGAAAAAGCAGATATGATTAGCGAGCCTTTTATGTATCCGCTAGTTACGTCTTCGATTTGTTTTGAAATTACGTATACGGATGGTTCAGCAAGTATAGCGACGGCTCCTAATAGAAATCCGAATAGTATTACGACAATTTTGTTTTCTAAGGAAGTTAGTGTTCCTCCAATTATCACTCCAACTTCCATAAACCCTCCGTTAGCCCCTGTTAAAAATAACACCGCTCCAATAAAGGTATGAACGAATCCTTTTATTATGTTTAGAAAGGAATTTTTGGATAGCTTGAATGATGTGACTTGGAAAATCAAGAATATTATAACAATTGGTAACAGTGCCGACAAGGTTTCAAGCATGACTGATGGAACTAGGTGTAAAAAACTGCCTGCTATAGAATTGGAGGGGATACTGGTGTTTGTATATTGGTTGATGGTGTGAGATAGATCAACGTTTCTTGCAAAAATACTCATAACAAGCAATGCCATTATGGCTCCGCTTGTTGTAATACCAACTAAGCCAAAGCTGTCTTCTTCTGATGCTTTTCCGGCTCTTTTAGAGAATAACCCTATAGCAAGCGAAGAAATAAAAGGTACTGTTAAAACCCCTGTTGTAGCTCCGGGGGCGTCAAACGATATTGAAATAAATTCTGGAGGTGCGATTAAAGCAAGGACAAATATTACAGAATATGCGATTGTAAAAAAAATTGGTAAAGGAATATTAAAGAGAGGTCTTAATACTCCTAATGTCATTAATGCTCCTACTCCTATTGATACAGAGACAATAACAAGAGATTTAGCTATGGCTCCTGCTGTAACGTAATCGATTTGGCCTGCAACTATGTGTAAAACAGGTTCGACAACTGAGATACTGAATCCAAATAGAAAACATATTAATACGATTTTCCAAATGCTTTTTGTTTCAAGTATTGTTGAACCCAACATGTCGCCCATTGGAATAATGGCTATGTCTACTCCAATCAGAAATATTAGTAGCCCGAAGATTATCAAAACTGCTCCAATTAGAAATTTGATCAAGGATGTATTGTCTATGGGAACGATTGTGAAATTCAGAATCAACACGATAATGGTAATGGGAATTACAGAGAATAAGGCATCTCTAAACTTCTTTAGTAGTACATTCAATTCAGTTCACATCCTTTGGTTATTTTTTAGTATGGATTATGGTAAATCGTATGAAATTTAAAGAAAAAACGAGGAGATCTTTTTCCTCCTCTTATTATAATACAATATTAATAGATATATTTCAATGTGTTATGTTACAGAAAGATTTAATCTTTTGAAATAATACTGTGTTTGATGTATTTATCGTGATGAATCTCAATCATTTCGTTAAAGAAGTTGTAGTAGTTTTCATATTTTTTTGTGTTTTCAGGAATGGGTTGATAACTATCTCCTTTTTTTATAAAAACCTTGCCTGCTTCTTTGAGGTTTTTAAAAACACCGATTTCAGTGAAAGCAAGCATTGCTTCTCCTATTAAAGTAGCGTTTTCTGTAAGAGATTTGGTAACAGGCATGTTAAAAATATCAGCTAATATCTGTGGCCAGACTTCGCTTTTGCTTCCTGAGCCCCCTATAGTTAAGTATTTTAAATGTACGTTATTTTCTTCTAAAGCTGTTTTTATGAGATTTAAGCTGTAAGCTATACCTTCAAATATTGATCTTGCCATGTGTGAGATGGTATGAGTAGTTTTTAGGCCAAAGAAACTTCCTGTTGCAAGGCTTCCTATTCTTGGATCTCTTTCACCAGTTAAGAAAGGAAAGCAGAGTAGGCCATTTGATCCTGCTGGAATTTTCATGGCTTCTTTGTTTATTTCATCGTAATTCATGCCTTTTGCTATGTTGTTTATAAACCAGTCGATAACAATTCCTGCGTTGTTTACAGCACCACCTGTCGCCCAGAGATTTGGGAGTAGGGCATATGTTTGTAGTCTGAATTTTCCGCTTTTATCTAGTAGAGGCTCACTGTAGGCACATCTAAACATCGCTGTAGTTCCTAAATTGCAGACGGCATTTTCATCAAAGCCGCCCATCCCTAAGATCATTGCCCCGCCATCATATACTCCAAGCATCACAGGAATTTGTTTTTTTAGTCCCATTTTGTCAGCAACTTCTTTTGTTATATGATCGACGACTGCATTTCCTGGTAATAATCTTGGTAGTTGTTCTTTTGTTATACCAGCTTGTTTTATTAACTCATCATCCCAATCTTGTGTTTTTATGTCTAAGAGTTGGGTTGTAGAAGCAACGCTAGGTTCTGTTACGAATTGTCCGGTTAGATGGTTTATGAAAAAACTTTTGATGTCTAGAATTTTGTGCATTTTGTTGAAGATTTCCGGTTTTTCTTTTTTAAGCCATAAAATTCGTTGTAAAGTGTAGTTAAATGCAGGTGGACAACCTGTTTTCTGATAGATTTTGTCTGCAGAGAATTTGTTTTCGAAGTCTATCATTGTGGATTGAGATCTAGTGTCTAATAATGTGATCATTCCTGTAAGGGGTTGGTTGTTTTTATCTATTGGTAAGAAACCAAATTGATATCCAGATAAGACTAACAAAACAATTTCATCTTCAAAATCAGAGAGAATTTTTTGAGAGAGTTCTAGAAAATTATCCCATAGTTCTTTGGGATTGTGTTCTGCAGCTCCTTTTTCAGGTTGATACATATTTATCTTTTTTGTTTCTTGAGAGACGACTTCTCCCTTTTCGTTTACAATGGCAATTTTCATGTTTGTTGTGCCAACATCAAGAACCAGTACATGTTTCATTGAAGAAACGCTCCTTTCAAGGTTTTTGAACGTTTATTTTTTAGCTCGAAAGTTTTCTACGATTTTTTCAATTATCTCTGGATTTACTATTTGATCGGGGATTTCTCCATTCACTAATTTTTCAATATCTTCTACCATTTTTTCGTCCATTTTTCTTAAGGAGTAAGTTCCGTAACCTCCAATGTGTGGCACAATGTAGACGTTAGGAAATGTTAACAGAGGATTGTCGGGTTCTATTGGTTCGTTTTCTAGTACATCAAGTCCTGCAGCGAAGACTTTTCCTGTTTCTAGGGCTTCAATGAAATCTGGGAGGTTTATTAATTCACCGCGTGCCGTATTAACGATTACTACACCATCTTTCATTTTGTTAAATGCCTTTTTGTTGATAAAATGGTAGTTTCCTTCGTTGAGAGAGGCGTTGAGACTTATTACATCTGAGGTTTTGAGTAATTCTTCGAATTCAACCGGTTTTACACCTGTTTTTTCTATGACTTTGTCTGCAATATATGGGTCATATGCAATTACTTCTGATTTGAATCCTTCTTTTACTATTTCACCTACTCTACTTCCAATGTTTCCATAACCGATGATACCGACGGTTAATTTTGAGAGCTCTTTTCCAACGAATTTCTTTCTTTCGTGCCATTTGTTTTCTAATACAGCATGATAAGCAGGAATTATGCCTCTTAAACAGATTAACATCAAAGCTACGGCTATTTCAGCAACAGCATCTCGTTCATGAACTCCGTATACCCTTGTTACCATCACTTCGTTTTCTGTAGCAGCCTTTATGTCTACATTATTGTAACCTATACCGTGACGAGCAATTAATTTTACGTCTTTGTTATATCTAAAAAACTCTTCAGAAAAAGTGGGGGTTACACTTGATATGACAAACGTGAAACCTTTTAGTTTTTTGGCTAAATTTTTTCCATTAATATTTGGATCAACTTCAATCCTTTCAATATCGCCTATTTTTTTCAATCTTTGTATTAAATCCGGAAAGTATACCCCAAAGGTACTAGAATTTACAATGGCTATTTTGTAATTTTTACTCACAAAGATGCCTCCTCATTTTATAGATGAGCTTAGATTAAAAAGACCTTTTTAATCTCGGAGATTTTTAAATGTAAAATTTAGATATTATGTATATCCTGCCATTCAGTATGGAATATACCTTCTTTATCTTTTCTTTGGTATGTATGAGCTCCAAAGTAATCTCTTTGAGCCTGTATTAAATTTGCAGGTAATTCTTTTGATCTTAATCCATCAAAGTAATCGAGTGCTGATGAAAAGGCTGGGATGGGAATTCCGATTTTTTTGATTTCAGAGACAACTTCTCTTAATTTTGGGATTCTATTTTCAAAGTCTTTTCTAAATTCATTGGATATTATTAAATTAACTAGATCAGGTTTTGATTTGAATGATTTTTGAATAGGTTTTAATAGGGCAGATCTAATAATACAACCATCTTCCCAAATTCGGGCAACTTCTGAAAGGTCAAGGCCATATCCATATTCGTTTGATGCAACCTGAAGTAATTTCATGCCTTCTGCATAAGCAATTATTGTTGCAATATATAGAGCGTCTCTTAGAGAGTCTATAAATGCTTCGTTTAACTGGGCACTTATTGGAGTGTCGAATATTTCACCTATTTCTAATCTTTCATGTTTTATCGATGAGAGTGTTCTAGAGTTAACAGCGGCATTAATCGTAGGGATAGAGATATTTAAGTCAAGAGCGTCTTGCACACTCCATTTTCCAGTACCCTTTTGTTGCGCACTGTCTAGTATAAGGTCGACTAAAGGTTGTCCCGTTTCTTCATCTTTTCTTTCTAAAATTTTGTATGTTATCTCCATTAAGTAAGATTTATGTTCTTCGTTCCATTTTTTGAAGATTTCATGCATTTCATCAGCAGATAATTTAAAAACTTTTCGCATTATATCATAAGCTTCTGCGATTAATTCCATTATCGCATATTCTATTCCATTGTGAACCATCTTTACGTAATGACCGCTTGATGTGGGGCCTAGATAAGCTACACAAGGGCCATCACTAGTTTTTGCAGCTATCGCTTCAAAGATGTCTTTTATTTCTTCGTATGCTGATTTATCTCCGCCAGGCATAATTGAAGGTCCATGGAGGGCTCCGTATTCTCCTCCACTTATGCCTGTGCCTAAAAATCTAATCCCTTTTTCTTGTAGGTATTTAAATCGTCTGTTCGTATCTTTATAATGTGAGTTTCCACCGTCAATAATTATGTCACCTTTTTCTAAGTTAGGAAGGAGCTGTTCTATAACATCGTCAACCGGTTTTCCAGCTTTGACCATTAACATTATTTTTCTAGGTTTTTTTAAGGAGTTTGCTAGTTCTTCGTAAGTGTATGTGCCTAATATATTTTTGCTTTTGGCTCTTTCTTCGATGAATTTTTTTGTTCTGTCTCCATCTCTGTTGTATACCGCCACTTTATAGCCTTTTGATTCTATGTTTAAGGCTAAGTTTTGGCCCATTACCGCCATTCCAACTACTCCGATGTCGCATTTTTCTGTACCCATTATATCAACTCCTTATGTTTATTTTTTGAAGAATTTTCTTGTAATGTTGCATTTTCTAGGTGTAGAGATGCTCTATGCGAGCGTCTCCCTATTTCGAACGGGGACACGTTCTAAGCTTTAGACTCCACTGTATGCAGAAAAACCTCCATCGATTGGAACAACTATACCATTAACAAATTCTGATTTGTCACTTATTAGCCATATTATTGTTGAGATTAGGTCTTCAGGGGTTCCGAATCTTTCCATAGGAGTATGTTCTAAAATTTTATTTCCTCTTGCTGTTAGGCTTCCATCTTCGTTTGTTAGTAAGAATCTGTTTTGATTTGTGAGTAGAAAACCGGGGGCTATTGCATTGACCCTTATCTTTTTAGAGTAATTATGGTTCATATGAACAGCAAGCCATTGTGTGAAATTGCTAACAGCTGCTTTTGCAGCAGAATATGCTGGGATGTTAGTTAGTGGTCTAAATGCGTTCATGGATGAGATGTTGATGATTTGTCCTTCGCCTTTTTCAGCAAAGTATTCACCAAAAACCTGACTTGCTAGAAATGTTCCAAGGAAATTTAAATTAAAAACCCATTGAACTGCATCTTGAGGTAAATCAAAGAAGCTTTTATCTTTGCTTGTGGTAGCGGAGGGATGGTTTCCTCCTGCCCCATTTATCAACACATCAATTTTACCAAACTTTGATAATGTTTCTTCTTTCGCTTTTATTATTTGTTCTTTTTTGAGGACATCTGTTTTGATGGTAATGTGTTCGATGTTTTTTTCTGAAAGTTCTTGGCTTAGTACTTCCATGGCTGGTTCAGAAACATCTAGGATGGAGATTTTTGCACCTAGACTACCTAAGCTTCTAGCCATTTCAGAGCAAATTACTCCGGCTCCGCCTGTTATTACAATGGTTTTACCTTTAACGTCGAAAAAATCTGAGATGTTCATAGTTATCACACTCCTTATAAAAGGTGTAGATTTTATTGATTTTACTGTTGTAGAGACGCTCTGGTTGCAGGTTAGATTTTTCACACCCGCATTTTCGTATCTTCGTTATTTATATTATACAATTAATTCATTCTAAAATGAAATTAATAAACGAAATGATAAATTGACTTATTTGTCTTAGAATGGTTATATTTGTAATTAATCGTGAAAGATAAGAGAAATTAGCATATAGGTGATTTTTATTTCTTTCTTAAATATATTTTTATACGGAAATTAGTAAATATTTGATACAATTTATATGTAAATAATTATTGATTAAGGACTTTAAAAATGGTAGATATTATTTGTGTATCCGATGAAGAAATTTTCATACAAAATAAGGATAAAAGAAAGATCGACCTCCTTATTTCAGCCGGAGACCTTTCGCCCGGATATTTGGATTATCTTATCAACGAGTTTAAACCTGCATTCAGTATAATGGTTCATGGAAATCATGATAAAAAATATTTCTCGAAGTCGTACAAAGAAGAGAACTATTCTTTTTCTAAGGTGTATAAAGGGGTATATGTGCTGAATCAAGGTGTCATTAATTTAAAGAAGTTTATTGATAAAGATATTGTTGTGGCAGGGTTCTCTGGAGCTTTATCATATGGTTACCGACCTTTTCATTTTTCTGAGAGTGATGTTAATAAATTCAAGAGAGAGATAACTTTTAAAAAATCATTTCGCGGAAGTGAGTATAAGATTATTGATATTATGGTGACTCATACTCCGCCTTATATACCAGGTACCATTCAGAGATTTAGTCAGTCTCATCCACCGTCGAAAAATCTAGGAGATTTATTTTATTCTTTGCGCCCTAAAATATGGATTTATGGTCATATTCATCCTAGATATGGACAACAGGAATTAGATTTTGTTATTGAAAATTTTGATCACAAATGTTATTTAATTAATGCAGTACCTTATAAGTTTATAAAATATGATGAAGAAAGGAAAGAAGTGATAGAAATTGAAACATATAAAAAGATTGAACCGAAGTTAGTCACTCTTAGTTAAACTACATATAATTGGAGGTAAAATTATGTATAAAACTTATAGAACACAGGCTCGAACGGAATACGAAAAGGCTTATAAGTTGGCAAAAAGGGATTTTTTGTCGAGCATCTCAAGGGGTGAAGAAGGTTATTTGCAGGCACTTGAGGATATTATACAAAATGTTGAAATTGCCAAAGAACAAAATTTGGGGATTATAGACATTCCAATAGAACGGATTAAGGGAACCTATTATCGTTCTAGAGCTATGTCCTTTTCAGCTAATTTTTATCCTTTAATGAAAGCTGATACTGAATTTGCTAATAAATGGATGAGTTTGTATGAGATTCATTCTAAAGAAGGTATAAGGGATCCAATTATTGCGTATGAGTATCTTAATTGGTTTTACGTGGTTGAAGGTAACAAGAGAGTTAGTATTTTAAAGTATTTGAATGCCTTTTCTATTCGTGGAGAAGTGAAAAGATTAATCCCAAAATGGGATGAGAATGATCCACAGATTAGAATTTATTATGAATTTTTAGATTTTTATGAAAAAACTAAGATCAATATTATTTGGTTTAATAAAGAAGGGAAGTTTAACGAGTTATATGAATTGATAAAGGATTATGAGAAAAAAAGTGAGTTTGTTGAAAATAAATACGAGGAATTGGTTACTTCTGTATATCTACCATTCAGAAAAGCATACAGGGAGCTTGCGAAGGATAAACTAAAGCTTCCAGAAGAAGAGGCGTTTATTGAATATTTAAATAGGTTTGGATTGGATAATGTTCCAATGATAGAAAGGGAAATGAGAAGACAGGTTGAAACCCTAGTTGAAGAATTGTCGGAAGAAAAACCAAGACCGGTTGTTCCTTTATTTAAGATGCCTGCTCGTTTAGCTGGAACTCCTTTAAAAGTCGCGTTTATATACAACACAGGTATTGAAGAGTCTGCTTGGACGTATTCACATGAACTGGGAAGAAGGTATGTTCAGGAAAGACTTAAGGGAGAAATCGTTACTAAATATTATGAAAGAGTCACCGATGCTAAAGTATATGAAAGAGTGATGAGAGAGCTGGAAAAAGAAAAGGTTGATTTGATTTTTGCAACAAGCTTAGATTATTTGTATGATCAGCAGATGAGCGCTTTTCATAACGTGAAGTTCATGTATTTTTCAGGGTATAGGTTTCCTGAAAATATAAACGCTTATTTTGGTCGAATGTATGAACCAAGATTTTTAGCCGGTATGGTAGCTGGCGCTATGACTAGGAATAATAAGCTTGGTTTTGTAGCTTCTTATGGTATTCCTGAAGTGATTATGGGCATAAACGCTTTTGCATTAGGAGCAAGATCTGTTAATTCAAAAGCAAAGGTTTATGTTGGCTGGACAAATACATGGCATAATTCTGAATATGAAAGACAAACTGCGGAGTATTTAATAAAAGATATGGGAGTTGATGTCATAACTCATCATCAGGATTCAGCAGAAGTATTAAAAGTTGGTGAGAAATATAATGTGTATACTATAGGGTATCATTATGATATGAGAGAACATGCTCCAACTACTTATTTGACCTCTGCGATTTGGAACTGGGGTGTTTATTATGAGTCTATCATCAGAGACGTACTTAGAGGATCTAACTTTTCTTTGTTTAGATTGTTTTCCGGTTCTGAAAAGATTGAGAAATTTTGGGGTGGGTTAAAGAGCGGTGTTGTTGATTTAGCACCTTTAAGTAAACTGGTACTTCCACAGATAAAAAATATTGTTGAGTTAGTGAAGTATGATATTAAAACAGGGGAGTTTCATCCGTTTAGAGGTCCAATATACGATAGAGATGGTAATTTAAGAATACCAGAAGGAGAAGATATAAAAGATGATGAACTTATAGTAATGGACTGGTTTGTAGATAATATTTATTATTAATAAATTAGAAAAAAGCGCTCAAAGTTGTTTGAGCGCTTTTTCTTTTACTTTTATTCTTCTAAACTTTTGATTAAATCTATAGTTATGTCTTTAAAGCTTTTTACTATTATATCTGCTTGTGAAAGGTCCTGGTTCATCGAGTTTGGGTTAGCAAATCCTATACACTTCATTCCAGCAGCTTTTGCAGCTTTAACTCCTTGTTTTGAATCTTCGATTACTACACATTCTTTTGGTTTTACTTGTAGTAGACCTGCTGTATATAAGAAGAGATCTGGTTTAGGTTTGCCACGAGGAACGTAATCTGCACTAGCATATGTATCAAAATATTTTTTAATATCTAGATGAGTTAGAACTTCTTCAATTAGAATTTCAGGTGAAGAAGAGGCTAATCCAACCTTGAAATTATTATTTTTTAACTCGATTAACAGTTCTACAATACCATCGATGGGTTTATATGGTGTTTCTTTGAAATATTTTAGTGTTTCTTCGTTTTGCCATTGTACTAGTTCTTCTATACTGTGTGACAGATTAAAAAGGTTTTTTAAATCTTGCCACATATCTTCGTTACTAACACCTATGTAATTACTGTATGGCACGTCTTGAATGGGAATACCTAATTGTGCAAAGATTTGTTTGTTTGCGTCCCAGTGCAACGGCTCACTATCTATTATTACACCATCCATATCAAAAATTACAGCTTTGATCAATGTTTTTACCAAACTCCTTTTTATGCTTTTTGATATTGAAGACCATTTATTACATCCATTTTTAAGAATTCGTTTATTTCGTCTTTTCCACCTATGTAAGCTCTAAGTTCTTCTATATCCATTGCCATCATCTTTCTGAATTCTTCTCCATACATGGTTTCTTTTTTGAATATGTAAGAAGACAACAGATCTAATCTTTCTCTATTTTTAGCTAGAATGTCTAATGCTTTGTCATACATGTTGTTAATAATTCTTTTCACTTCAATATCTAGTTCTTTTTTAGTTTCTTCAGAATAGTTTCTTTGTTTAGTTAAATCACTGCCTAAGAACACTTCTTCTTCTTGAGCTTCCCAATAAACTGGACCAATCTTTTTAGACATTCCTAAACGGTAAACCATAGTTTTTGCAAGTTCGGTTGCCTTGTGTAAGTCGTCTTTTGCTCCTGTTGTAGCAAAATCGAAAACGAGTTTTTCAGCAGCTCTTCCACCTAACATAACAGTGATTCTGTCTAGTAATTCAGATTTTTTTAATAAAAATTTATCTTTTTCTGGGAGCATTAGTGTGCTGCCGAGCGATCCTACTCCTCTTGGAATTATAGTAATTTTGTAGATAGGATCTGTGTTAGGTAATGAATATGCTATTATTGAATGTCCCATTTCATGGTATGCTAGGATTTTTCTTTCTTTATCTGAGATTATTTTGTGCTTTTTAGCTGGACCTGAGACTATTTTTTCTAAAGCCTCTTCAAAGTCGATCATCTCGATCGCAGGCTTTCTCTTTCTAGTTGCTATTAAAGCGGCTTCATTTGTTAAATTTTCTAAGTCAGCTCCTACAAAACCGGGAGTTCTTTTTGCTAAGATGTCTAAATCTACATCATCGCTAACTACTTTATTTCTTATGTGTATTTTTAAGATTTCTTTTCTTCCATTGACATCTGGTGGTCCTACAAATAACTTTTTATCGAAACGGCCTGGCCTTAGAAGTGCTTTATCTAAGACGTCTGGTCTGTTGGTAGCGGCCATAACTATGACTCCGGTAGAAGAGTCAAAACCGTCTAGTTCAACTAAAAGGGCGTTTAGAGTTTGTTCTCTTTCATCGTTCCCCCCACCGAGTCCGGAACCTCTTTGTCTACCGACTGCGTCTAGCTCGTCTATAAATATAATGGAAGGAGCGTTTTCTTTTGCAGTTTTAAATAAGTCTCTGACTCTCGCAGCTCCAACACCAACAAATAGTTCGACAAAGTCTGAACCACTTGCATAGAAGAAGGGTACATTTGCTTCTCCAGCTATTGCTCTTGCAGTGAGTGTTTTACCCGTTCCTGGAGGTCCGACTAGTAAGATTCCTTTAGGCATTCTTGCACCGATTTCTCGGTACTCCTCAGGGTTTTTTAGAAAGTTAACTATATCTTGGACTTCTTCAACTACTTCGTCTATTCCGGCTACGTCTTTAAACGTTACTTTTTTATCTGAAGGTTCAAACTGTTTAGAAAGATTTTTAGTGAAACTCATACTGCTTTTAGTTCCTGAAAGTGCGGATTTGTACATCCAGTACAAAAATAGTACGATAATTACCGTTGGGACTAAACTTATCAGTAGATTAAACCACCACTTAGACAATAGGCTTTGCTTGTAATCGACCTTGATTCCTTTTTGAATTATTGTGTCAATGTATTGTTTATCAGCCATCATATTTGGAGAAAATGATTTATAAAGGGTACCATCTTTTGCTACGATATCTATCGTTCCATTTTGATTAATGTTCATCGATTCAATTTCGTCATCGTTTATCATACTTATCAGTTGAGAAAAGGGGATGTTTGTCACCTTTTCACTGGTCAAAAAAATTATAGCAATAACAAAAATGGCTATTAGCGAGATGTATATCCAAATAATGCCTGTGGATTTTACCTTTTTTTTGTTTTCTTCTTTCTTTTCGGTTGGCTCTGGGTTGATCTTTTTATTGTCTTTATTTTTATTTTCCGCCATTTGGTTACCTCCTAGATGCTTTTAATCTTTTTAACCTGTAAATCTTTAAGCCTTTGTAGTTGATCACTTCGATGCTCTCTTCTTTTTCTAATCGTTCCATTATTTCGTTAATATTTTTACAGTTGCGGCTTTCCAAAAAGCTTTTAATTTCATATTGGTTCATTGGATGTCTTTTTATTATACTTATTAGAGCTTCATAATCGTCATCTATTGCACTGTAAAATTCGTTTTTTGCTAAATGATCGATAGCTATTCCACCTAAAATTTCTTCTGCTAATTCGATACTTTTTTTATCAGGCATTTCAACCCATTTCTCTGCAGGTGGTCTAACTGGTACATTAATGTAAATCCTATCGTATGTTATTTTATCAAAAATTTCTTTAATTTTCCTTAACGATTCTTCACTGTCATTGATATCTTTTACCAGCATGAATTCAAGCCAAATTTTGCCTTGATATACTTTAGAAAATTCTATCAAACCGTTTACGTATTCTTCAAATGAGATGCTTTTGTGTGGTCGATTTATTTTTTTGAATGTTTCTTTATCATACGCGTCTAATGTTGGCATTATTACATCTGCTTGCATTAATTCTTCCCATACATTTTTATCTGACAGTAGTATACCATTTGTTATTACAGCGATCGGTTTATCAGTAATTTCTCGTATTTGAGAGATTAATTCTCCGATTTTTGAGTACAGTAATGGCTCTCCTTCACCGACTATTGTGACGAAATCAACATCACCAAATCCGTTAAGAGAATATTCTTTAAATTCTTTTATTATTTCTTCAACTGGAAAAAATTCTCTTCTTTCATTTATCATATTTATGGTTCGCCCAAGTTGACAGTAAACACATGACAGGTTGCATGTTCCAAAGGGAATAGGGCTGATTCCTAATGAACGACCTAATCTGCGAGATGGAATTGGGCCGTATATATATTTGAAATTCATCGTGTTATATCACCTTCTACATACAGGGTAATATCATATATTATACAAAAATTATTACAAAACAAAGAACACAAAAAGAAATTAAGAATAATGTATCTTTTAACTCCCACTTAAATTGTTTGAATCTTGTTCTTCCTTCCCATCCGTTGTATCCCCTTGCTTCCATTGCTATACTAAGATCTTCGGCCCTTCTGAGGGCAGAAACTAAGAGAGGAACTATAATTGAAATTGCTCCTTTGATTCTTCCTGAAAATTTTCGGTCATCAAAATTTGCACCTCTACTGAGTTGCGCTTTCATTATTCTATCGGCTTCGCTTGCAATCACTGGAATGAACCTAATAGCAATGGTCATAACCATGGCAATTTCATGCGCAAATCTTTTGGGAACAAAAAACCAGCGAAGTACATCTTCAAGTGCGTGAGCAAGCGAAGTTGGTGAAGTTGTTAGGGTTAAAACTGAAGCCAATAGAACAGCGAATATTATTCTAAAAGTTATAATGAATGCATTGAATAGTCCTACATCGCTGATTCTAATGAAACCAATTTGAAAAATTGTATTGCCACCTCTAGTAAACAATTGAATAACAAAGGCAAAAATAACAATGAACCACACTGATTTTAGAGATTTTAAATAGAATCTTAAACTTAATTCTGATAGAATCATCAAGACTAAGGTATATACAAACATAAGAGCTACGTCAATAAAACTATTAATTGAAAAAGCAAATCCAGCGAGTACAAAAAGTCCTAAAAGCTTGACTCTTGGATCTAATGAATGCATAAATGAATCTTTTTCAACATATCTCCCTATTGCAATGTTATCTGAGAGCATCTAAATACTCCTTTATTGTAATTTTTATTTGAATAGTTGGAATTTCGTTGAGTTAGCGTTATGTTATAGCGAATATTTTTAGTCTCTAGTTTCTTATATATTGTAACATAAATAAGGAACAGGAAAGAAAACTTTTTATAAATATTTAATTCAAGAAAGATATTTTTATTAAGTTTCTATTAAGAAAGCCCTTTTTTAATGTTTTAGTTTAAAATTGTTTAAAAAAGCAGTTATTTTAAAATATGATATAATTGAATCATGAGAGTTTATTGTTCCTTAATAGTTAAATATTTAGTCCCTCAAACAATTAAAATATGCGGATTTCACCAAGGTTCTTCTACCATATTAGGGTTTTTAGAAGGGAGAGCTCTCTATGAATTTTAATAATTTCTTTAAAGAAAGGAAATATTTGATTTTGTTTGGTATTTTTGCATTACTGGTTTTTTCCATAGTTCTGATAATTTATTTTGAAGCAACAAAATATGAATACGTTGAAGATAAAATTTTGGTACAAGTTGGTTTTTTTGAGGATTATTTGACGAAATTTACCAAAGTGGGCGAAAAGGTCGTCAGTGAAATGGTTGGTGCCCTTTTATTCCTTTATAACCAAATGCCCGAGCTTAGAGAACTAGTGACTCCTATAGAGCTTCTTGCAATCGGTATAGTTGAGACAAATTTCGAAAATATCAAGGGCGATAATGGTAATAGTTTAGGATATTTTCAAATTCAAGCCCCGACATATTGGTACTTGAAATATCAATATTTAGAAATTTATGAGGGTATCGATTTTCTTTCACCGTGGTATTGGGATAATATTAAAGAAAGAGCGGATGTTCAAATTATTACAGCTGCTCTATATTTGTATGATCTAAAAATACGCTACGGTGAAGATGAGGCTTATAGTTTATATAACGGTGGTTCACAACCGTATGAGGAGAAGATTCTATATACTATGAGTTGGTTAAATGTAAAGTATGATCAATACCTTGCAAATATGCGTACCAAAAAAGATATTGTACTTGAAAAGGCTTTTTGATGAGTAGCCCCCCCTATTCTCAATTATAATCGTGATTCTTATAATTTTTTCGAAACACTATTTTTCACCATAGGAGGAAAATGTAGATGAAAATAACTGAGCCGCTACTTTCAAAACCAATTTTTTCAGAAAAAGTTTGGGGCAGTGAGATACTCAATGAAATCTTCAAAGTTAAAACTGAGGAAAAAATTGGTGAAGTTTGGTTGTACTCAGGGTTGAATAATACAGAAACAGAATTGGTTGGAAAAGATAGTGGAAAATTATATGGTAATCCTGGTGAATTATTTCCTCAATATCCTCTTCTTTTGAAATTAATTGCTACTTCTTCTTGGTTGTCAATACAGCTTCATCCGGATGACGTTATGGCTAAAATATTAGAAAATCAAAAATGGGGTAAATCAGAAGCCTGGTTTTTCTTAAAAGATCATGGCAGAATAAAGGTTTCTAACGATAATCAAAATATATTAAAAGCGCTAGATGATAATACCTGGGACGATGTTTTGGAAGAATACGAAATGAACAAAAATGATACAATTTTTATTCCTGCTGGAACGGTCCATACGCTTGGACCTAATAGTTTATTATTGGAAATTCAGCAAAGTTCTGATTTAACTTACAGATTGTATGATTGGGGAAGGCCAAGAGAAATTCATGTTGAAAAATCAAAAAAAGTCCTAAGAAACGTCAAGGCTAGTTATGCTTTAGCCAGAAATGTTGATGGTTTAGAGACAAAATATTTTAGTTTTTTAAAGTTTTCAAACCAATTGAAGAGAGGGTGGGGATTATTTGTAAATTTGGAAACATTCGAAACTATAGTGCTTTCGGAAGGTGTAGAGTATTTTTTCGAAGGTGAATTTGTAGAGTTTAAATTAAACGAACATGGTTGGAATTTGTGAATGTTTTAAAATTGCTAAGGGCATGGAGGGTTAGTTATGAATACAACTTTAAAGGATGAAGTTTCGATTGTTTTAGCCGGAGAAGCGGGACAAGGCATTCAAACAATTGAAAGTTTACTAACTTATATCTTAAAAAGAGATGGGTATTATGTTTTTGCTACAAAAGAATATATGTCTAGAATAAGAGGTGGAAGCAATTCTACTGAAATTAGGGTAAGTTCAAGACCTGTGAACAGTTTTGTAGACAGAATTGATATTTTGATTCCTTTGTCTCGAAATTCAGTAACTCATTTAGGTAAACGAGTTACTGATAAAACTTTGATTATTGCAGATAATGAAGCATTAAAATTAGAAATGGATAATTTAATAGATGTGCCATTGCTCAAAATAGCGAATGATTTAGGGAACCCGATTTTTGCAAATATTGTTGCTGTAGGAGTGGTTCTAGGGCTTTTTGGAATTAGAGTAAAATCGATCGAAGATTATTTAGTTGAAACGTTTGGTAGAAAAGGTAAAGAAATAGTAGAAGGGAATATTCTAGCTGCTTCAAAGGGATATCAAATCGGCAAGGAACTCCGAGATAAAGGACAAATAATTATTGATATAGAAGCTGATGAAGATCTAAAAGAAGATTTGTTATTAAGTGGGACTGATTCAGTTGCCTTAGGTGCATTAGCTGGAGGATGCGATTCGATTTTTGCTTATCCCATGACTCCTGGTACAGGTGTGTTGACTGCTATGGCTAACTTTTCAAAACATTTTGATATTGTAGTTGAACAAGCAGAGGATGAGATAGCTGCTATTAATATGGCTTTAGGGTCATGGTATACTGGTGGAAGGGCTATGGTCACCACTTCTGATGGCGGTTTTGCACTTATGGAAGAAGGAGTATCGTTAGCGGGGATGATTGAGTCTCCTGTAGTGATTCATTTAGGGCAACGACCTGCGCCAGCAACAGGGCTGCCTACCCGGACAGCTCAAGAAGCCTTGAATTTGGTTGTTCATGCTGGACACGGTGAATTTCCAAGGATCGTTTATGCTCCTGGGACATTTGAACAAGCATTTTATTTAACTCAAAAAGCTTTTAATATGGCAGATAAGTACCAAGTGCCTGTGTTTATTTTGACAGATCAGTTTTTTGTTGATTCATATTCAAACGTAAAAAAGTTCGATTTATCGGATATTAAAATAGAAAAGCATTTTGTTGAAACAGATGAGAATTATAAGCGGTATGATTTAAGTAAAGCAGTTAAAGGAGTATCGCCAAGAGGAATTCCTAATTTTGGTAAAGGGCTTGTGATAGTAGATAGTGATGAACACGATGAACATGGACATATAACTGAAAATCTTGAAATAAGAGTAAAGATGGTAGACAAGAGATTAAAGAAGTTTGAGGCTATTAATGATGAGATAATAAGTCCTGAGTTGGTAGGGGATGAAAACTATGAATATTTGATTGTTTGTTGGGGTTCTAACTATCATGTAGTAAAAGAGGCTATAGAAAATATTAAAGACAAGAAGATAGCGATGCTTCATTTTTCTCAGGTTTTTCCTCTTGATAAAGGTTCTGTTAAGTATCTTGAAAATGCGAAAAAGGTTATCGATATTGAAAATAATGCTACTGGTCAGTTTGCAAGATTGTTTAAGGCAGAAACGGGAGTGAGTATCGACTCGAAAATCCTTAAATATAATGGTATGCCGTTTTCTGTAGAAGAATTGATCATTAAAATTAACGAAAAAATTGAGGGGGACTTATAATGTCAGACAGACAAAATCTTTTCACCTTTGAAAATGAAAAGGAACTAGATATTGCTTGGTGTCCAGGATGTGGGAACTTTGGAATATTAAATATTCTTAAAAAAGCGTTGGAAGAATTAGAAGAGATCACTCCCAATAATTTGGTAGTTGTTTCTGGAATAGGCCAAGCTGCAAAGATTCCTCATTATTTTAAGAATAATACTTTTAACGGGTTACATGGACGAGCACTTCCTGTTGCAGTTGCAATAAAAATGGCAAATCCTGAGCTCTTTGTTATTGCGGAGAGTGGTGATGGGGATATGTACGGAGAGGGAGGAAACCATTTTATTCATAATATTAGAAGAAATGTCGATATTACAAATATTGTTCATGATAATAGGGTTTATGGGTTAACAAAAGGTCAGGCTTCTCCAACCACTCAAAAGGGTATGGTTACACCTGTTCAAGTCAACGGGGTTATTTCAGATCCTTTTAATCCGATAGCAGTTGCTATTGCCAATGGGGCTACTTTTGTTGCAAGGGCTTTTGTAGGTGATGTGAAAGGTACAAAAGAGATTATAAAAAGGGCGATTAGACATAAGGGTTATGCTTTAGTTGATATATTTCAACCTTGCGTCACTTTCAATAGAATAAATACCTATGCTTGGTTTAATCAACATACATATAAGCTTGGCGATGATTATGATCCAACGGATAAAATTAAAGCGCTTGAGATTGCTTTTCAGGAAGATAAATTAGCATTGGGGATTATATACGAAGAAGATGGAATACCAACTTTTGAAGAGCAATTAAATGTTTACAAAGAAAATAAAGAACCATTGTATAAAAGGCAGAGAGATTTAAAAGAATTGGAAATGTTTATAAATGCAATGAAATAATATTGAAATAAAGTTGTTATAGTTTTAAGAGCTGTGTAATTGGTCCCTGTGATATTTGGAATCCCGGAGGCGCTGTAGTAAAATAAAAATAAAAAAGAGGGATGAAAAATTGAAAAGAAATATGTTTCTTTTACTTGTGTTTCTTTCTTTTTCTATCTTGCTAATATCCCAAGATATTAATTTACCAGTGTTTCCAAAAGGTGAACTAACAATTTCACAGGATGGCAAATCTATAACTATACCTATTGAAATTGCAGATAACGACGAATTACAAAGTTTAGGGTTGATGTATAGTAACGATATTCCTAAAGAATATGGAATGTTATTTGTTTTTCCAACTGAAGGAATAAGGGCCTTTTGGATGAAAAATACGTATATTCCACTTGATATAGCTTTTATTAACAGCGAAGGAGTTATTTTAGAGATTAAAACGATGGAACCTTGTTATAGTCAAAACTGTCCAGTATATACAATTTACAAACCATTCAGATATGCTCTTGAAGTAAAAGTAGGTTTTTTTGAAGAATATGGATTTAAACCAGGGGCTAGAATTTTTTGGGAAACCAAGAAAGAATTAATCGATTGACATTTGGTTTTTAAAAAGTTATAATCATTGTGGATATTACAATGTTTAACAATAGTTAGATTGATAGAGGAGGCGTGCACCGAATTGGCTAAGGGGCCGGTCTCGAAAACCGGTGGGGTTTATCCCCTTGTGGGTTCGAGTCCCACCGCCTCCGCCATTTAAAAAACACCCTTCTAATGCGACTTGAAATGTCAATTAAGTATTAGATTTTGATTGGCGGAAAGTGTGTAGCGAACAAACTACATTGCGAACTTGAAAGTTCAGAGACGTTTGCGCGTTCGACTACTCAGTGATTTCTAGATAACCGTATTTAATTGTAGGAACATTCAATTTTTATGATTAAAGATCCTTCAAAATCTTGATTTAAGAGCAGTAGAGACGTGCTATAGCGCGTCCAAAACCCCAAAACAGGTTCCCCCCGTTCGATCGATGTTCACTAAAATCTCAAAGGTATTTAAATAAATTTTAAAGAGAGGGCGAAAGTTATCATGTCTATGCTTTTGGAAATTAACAGATATTTAAAAAGTAAGATTGAGGGTGCAAAAGAAGATTACGCAATACCTAAAAGGTGGATGCCTGAAGGATACAGTGGAAAAGTAAGACTTTCAGGGAGGAAATTTTTTGTAAATCCGTATGAATTCATTTCAAATATTATCGATGATATTGTTAGTAAATCTGATAAAGAAAAAGATTATGCCAAACCTCTTTCTTTTTTGTATGGGGAAAAGAGTTCTGATTGGATTAATACAGATATAGTCTATGGAGCATTTGTTCGGGCTACTGCTGCTTATGTTCACGATCAAAAAACGCTTTTTGTTCCTATAGATGAGAAAGGATACACGGAATCAGGAACTTTTTTAAAAATGATAATTTTGATTCCTTATTTTGCTCAATACAATGTAAATTGTATTTATTTGCTTCCAGTTACTCAATCTAGCGATAAATTTAAAAAGGGAGAAGTAGGTTCTCCTTATTCTGTGAAAGATTTCTTTAAGATAGAAAAGAGCTATCATGATACATTATTGGGGAACAACTTTTCAAGTGATCAAGAGTTTGCAGCCTTTGTTGAAGCAGCTCATATGGCAGGGATGAGGGTTATGCTTGATTTTGTTCCTCGAACTGCTGCAAGGGATAACAATTTAATAATTGAACATCCTGATTGGTTTTATTGGATTGATATAGATGAAATGAATGGTTTTGCTCCTCCAAGAGTCGAGGGTTTGGGTTTTGTTCAACCCAGTAAAGAGAATTTGGAGATAATTTACAACAATGAAGAAGTGAAAAAACACCTTAAAAAATTTGATTGGGATCCTAAAACTAAAGACCCTGTGAGATGGGAGAATTTTGTTAAGAAAAACAAAGATAATCCAGACTTTTTGGATGAAATAGTAAAAGAGTTTAGGGTTATAACTGTGCCTGGTTTTTCTGATTGGGTAAATGATCCTCAACCCGCATGGGAAGATGTCACATTCTTGAGGTTGTATTTATCACATCCAACGGAAGCTTTAAAGTACATAGATGAAAATCAGCCTCCTTATGTACTTTTTGATGTAGTTAAGGCGAGCCTTTTTCCTGGTGAAATTAAGAATGAAGAGCTTTGGGATGTTATTGCAAATATCATGCCTTTTTATCAAAAAAATTATGGTATAGACGGAGCCCGGTTGGATATGGGACATGCTTTACCAGACGAGTTAGAGCATGAAATTATTAGAAGGGTTAAGGAGTACGATCCTGCTTTTGTAATAATAGCAGAAGAGTTGAATATGGATAATCACTTGAAAGCTAAAAAGAGCGGATACGACGGAATTTTAGGTAATTCCTGGTGGGCAGAACCGAGGATAGAAGAAGGGGAATTTAAGAAGTTTATTTCTGAAGTTACGCCTAACCTTTCTTTACCTACTTTTGCAACAGCCGAAACGCCAGACACGCCTAGAGCTGTTACAAGAAAAGGTGGAGAAACTTTCTCGAAGTTAACAGCTGTTGTAAATACTTTTTTACCTAATGGGATTACTTTTATTAACTCAGGATACGAAATTTTTGAACCTCAACCGATGAATACGGGATTGGATGTTGAAGATCCTATGGAGGAAAGATTTAAAAATTTGCCTCCCACGGATCAGTTTTATGGTAAATTAGCTTTCTTCGATTGGTATGTTTTACATTGGGATACGAGCCATCATATGGTAAAATTGATGACTTTGTTGGGAGATTTAAAAGAAGAATGTAAAGATATTTTAAAGGATGTAAAAAATTACAGATTTATCGATTTTGGTGAAAAGGCTTTTGTCATGTTCTGGTGGGACGGCAAAAAAGGTATTGTCATTCCAATAAATGTGGATTTTAAGAATCCTTATTATTTTGATATTGATGTTGGATATCATACATGGAGAAGTAGACATAAAGTCTATACTAGGTTGGAAAATTATAGAAGAGGAGAGAGTAATTGGGAGATTCATGATGCTCATTTAAGAGTCACCGTTAACCCAGGTGAAGCAAGAGTATTTTTTATTGAATAATAAACAATTCAGGTCATTTTATCTATATATTTCTGGTTTTAAACTTAAACCAAAACTAAAGAAGGGCGAAAAGTGCCCTTCTTTTTTAAAGTTTTTAAATTCAAAAAGCAATGGATGTTTGAGAGCAAAAAACTATAATTTTCACAAGTAATTTAATATATTTTCGTTCAATCTCGTTTATTTTCGTTTAACCCACATTGCTAAGTAACAAGTTTCATATTATTATAGTAAATGAATATAATAATGTTTTGTAAACACAAAGGATAGTTTGATTTTTTGTGATTTTATTTTTTGAGAAAAAGTTTAGATTAAATTAATTTAATTTAAAAAATAAAAGATTGGACTTAAAATTTGAGTGTAAACTCTTTTAATGTTTAATCACTTTTAAGAAAGGGGACAGAAAGATATGAAATATGGATATTTTGACGATAGTAGAAAAGAATATGTCATAACTCAACCACAAACTCCATACCCTTGGATAAATTATTTAGGTTGTGAAGCTTATTTTTCGTTGATATCTAACACAAGTGGAGGTTATAGTTTTTACAAAGATGCGAGTAAAAGAAGGATTACTCGTTATCGTTATAATAACGTCCCCACTGATGCAGGCGGTAGATATTATTATTTAAATGAGGGCGGAGATATTTGGTCTCCAACATGGGCTCCGGTGAAAAAGGATTTAGATGAATACGGGTGTCTTCATGGTATGGGATATACAATAATTAGTAGCAGATACAACGATATTTCTACCGAGATTTTATACTTTGTACCTTTAGGAGCTAATTGTGAGATTCATCAAATAAAGATTAAAAATGAAAGTAATAGAAAGCGAAACCTTAAGTTGTTTTCTTTCATTGAGTTTTGTCTGTGGGATGCTTTTGATGATATGAGCAACTTTCAACGTAATTTTAACACGGGGGAGGTTGAGATCGAAGGATCGACGATCTATCATAAAACGGAATACAGGGAACGAAGAAATCATTATTCTTTTTTCACAGTAAATCAAGAGATAGACGGTTTTGATACAGATCGAGAAAGTTTTATGGGTTTGTACAATGGTTTTAATGAGCCAGAAGTAGTAGCTGCTGGCAAATCAAAAAATTCAATTGCAAGTGGTTGGTCTCCAATCGCGTCTCATAGTATATTTTTTGAGCTTTCGCCAGGTGAAGAAAAGATTTTGATATTTCAACTAGGTTATATTGAAAACGAAAAGGAAGAAAAATGGGAAAAGCCTGGTGTGATTAATAAAAAGAAGGCGCATGAACTGATTGAACGATTTAATACAGAAGAAAAAGTTCAAGAGGCTTTTAATAGGTTAAATAGATACTGGAACAGCCTTTTAGATAATTTTACAGTACATACTCACGATGAAAAGTTAAATAGAATGGTTAATATTTGGAATCAGTATCAATGTATGGTTACTTTTAATCTTTCCAGGAGTGCTTCTTATTTTGAATCTGGGATAAGTAGGGGGATAGGTTTCAGAGATTCAAATCAGGATATTCTTGGTGTTGTTCATATGATTCCTGATAGAGCAAGAGAAAGAATTTTGGATTTAGCTGCAACTCAGTTTGAAGATGGGAGTGCCTATCATCAATATGAACCTATCAACAAAAAGGGTAATGATGCAATAGGTAGTGGATTTAATGATGATCCCTTATGGTTAATTATGAGTACAGTAGCATATATAAAAGAAACTGGCAGATATGACATTCTTGAAGAAAAGGTTCCGTTCAATAATGGTAAAGAGGCAATTTTATTTGATCATCTCAAGGCTTCATTTTGGCATGTTATTAATAATAAAGGGCCTCATGGATTACCGTTGATTGGTCATGCTGATTGGAACGATTGTTTAAATTTGAGTTGTTTTTCAGATGAACCAGGAGAATCCTTTCAAACTTTGAGTAACAAGAAGGACAGTCAAGCAGAATCTGTGATGATTGCAGGTATGTTTATTACTGTTGGTCCTGATTTTGTAAAATTATGTGAGCATCGTGGAGAAAAAGAGCTTGCTCAAGAAGCGTTGATTCATATCGAAGAGATGAAGAAAAGCATAGAAAAATATGGCGTTGATCCAGCTTGGTTTTTAAGGGCTTATGATTATTTTGGTAATAAGGTGGGGAGTATAGAAAATGAGGAGGGTCAAATTTATATAGAACCTCAAGGATTCTGTATTATGGGCGGAATGGGTTTGGATAATGGTTTTGCAAAAAAGGCTTTAGATTCTGTAAAAGAAAGACTAGATACGCAATATGGCCTTATTTTATTAGATCCTACTTACAAGTCATACCATATCGAACTTGGTGAGATTTCTTCTTATCCTCCTGGATATAAAGAGAATGGGAGTGTCTTTTGCCATAACAATCCTTGGATTATGATTGCAGAAACTATTGTAGGGAATGGTGAAAGAGCATTTGAATATTATAGAAAGATAGCACCAGCTTACTTAGAAGATATTAGTGAAATTCATCGCACAGAACCGTATGTTTATGCTCAAACAATAGCTGGTAGAGATGCAAAAAATCATGGGGAGGCCAAAAACTCATGGTTGACAGGTACAGCTGCATGGAATTTTGTTGCAATAAGTCAATGGATATTGGGTATTAGGGCAGAATTTGATGGTTTAGTTATAGATCCTTGTATTCCGTCCGATTGGGATGGATTTCAAGTTAAACGAAGATATTTTGGAGATGTTTATAATATCACTGTGAGAAACCCACATCATGTAGAAAAAGGAGTTAAGGTTATCAAACTCGACGGTGAACTTCAAGATAAAAACGTTATTAAACCTATAAAAGATGGAAAGATTCATGAGATAGAAGTAACTATGGGCTAATAACCTCCTCGACTGAAAGTTAGTATAGAAGAGAGAAACTGCTACTTTCATAGTTTTTGTTGTACGAAAGTAGCAGTTTCTTTTTATAAATCTAAGTTATTTCGCATAATTTTTCAGTTTCTGAGCTTCTTCTTGAACAAGTTCAATTAAAGCTTTACTACTAACTGTTGCTCCAGATATTGTGTCAACGTTGATTTTATCGTAACTCAATCCTTCAAATTTAGATAAGTATTTAGTGTCTGTGATTTTATCTCCTAGGCCAGGTGTTTCATTTTGTTCAAGCACACGTACTCCCTTAAGAGTTCCATCTAAATTTATACCTACTGCAGCTGTTATTGGTCCCCCGAATCCTTTTTTGCTACCAATACCAACATAACCAATAACTTTGCCATTTTGAATTACTTGGTAGACATTTTCTTCTACTTGTTTGAATTGAGAGTTTGGGAATATTTCTTTAAATTTTGCAACAGGTCCGGTTTCTTCTTCTACGCCACTTTTTTGTTCCCACCATTCGTTTAGAAGCTCTGCGGCTTTAGCAGCCATGTCTCCAGTAATTCTGCCACATCGTTCTCTTTGTTCCTGACTATTTGGTTCATAACCAGAAACCTTGAGCCATTCTTCCTTAGAAACTTTACAATTTACACTACCTGCAACACTTTGTGGAAATGCTACATCGCTTAAATATTCATCAACCAAAAACTCATGGTTAACAGCGTATCTGTTAGAAATCTCTGTAGGTAAAGGAGTGTTTTTGTAGTATTCTACCAGTGCAAGAGCAATTGGGGCATATTCTTTTCCGGTTATAAGATTAACTGCAGCAATTGAACCTAATACCGCTCCACAAACACTTTCTTCCCCTAGAATTCCACCTCTTCCAAAATGTAACATGTAAGTAGGTATTTGGTTATATGGGTAACCGATCTTCTCGGCCAGCGAGGAGATAATAGCATTAAATGCACCGTAAGCACAACCACCGTCATAGTATCCCTTATGTCCAAGTTTTCTGACTTCTTCAACATCGAGAGGTACATAAGGCCATGGTTGCTCAGGAGCAGGGCCGATTTGCGAAGGTTCAACGCTTTTTTCGATCTTTTCTTCAACTGCAGATAGTTTTGTAGTTAGTTCGGCTTTTAGATTCGACTCAAGATCTTTAATCATTTGGGATATTGCAGCGGTTTCCTTGACTTTTGATTCAAGTTGTTTGATATCTTCTTGGATTTTAGCTAGTTGGTCTTCTGTAGCCAAATCCTTACGAATGATAGGAGTTGCCACTAAAAAACCCACTAGAAATCCTAGAACAACCGCTAATATTATAGAAACTACCCTTCCAGACTTACTGTTTTGATTCATACTACCGCCTCCAATCTATATTTTATAGTATTTTAGAAGTTCTGGTATTACCTTTTTTCTAAGAGTTTTAGTGAAGTGAAAATTGTTTGTTTTTTCACTAATCAGTGCCAACAAATGATAACTTCTGGAACTTTTAGGCAGATGAAAATGAAATATATATTTTTTAAAGAAAAGATATTTGTAGAAATTTTTTGAATTGTATTAATCAACGGTTTGTGAGACGTGAGGATATTTCACTTAATTATATCATTTTTTCTTAGGTAGTTCCACTAGATTTGTAGGATTTAAGAAAAATGTTTTAAAAAAGTAAGATTAAACAGGGTAATTAATCTCTTATCTTTGAATCACGAGGCATTTAAACTATCTAGAACTGCTGTGTATAGCTAAGTTATTTATATTAAAAAACAAATATAAAATCTAAGGTACTTTTTTATTGTTAGATTTTGAAAAACAGAAGTACGCAGTTTTTTAAAAAATAAAATATGTGAGTAAGCTTCACATTAAATGAAAATATTGAATGTAAAGGGTGTTTGATGAAGCTGCTTGAAAAATAAAAATAGTGAATAGGGAGTGTAAGGAAATTAAAATTTAAAAACCAGGAAGGATAATGAAAGGGTATAGATATTGGGTGAGAGATCTAGAATGGGATTTAAAAATAAAAAAATGGCTCCGGGTGAGGGATTCGAACCCCCGACCTAGTGGTTAACAGCCACCCGCTCTACCGCTGAGCTAACCCGGAATAATTTTTCGATGTTATTTATTAGTCTTTTTTAAAATTTGTTGTTTCCAAATGCCAAAAAAAATTATACCACTAAAAATAAGTTTTGTCAACATATTTACAATTTATTGTATGTGCGGTTTATTTTTTGGCTGTGTAATAACATCTTTTAGGAGAATAGATTTTGTCTTCTTTTTTTAGCTTCGCTATTATTTCGCTAACCTCTTTACTATCCATATTTAGACCTTGAGCAATATCCCCCGGTCTTAAAGGCTTATCAGAGTTTTTTAAGAATTCTAAAACCCTTTTTTCGTTTTCGTTCATTTTACACCTCCATTTTTCTGTACTTACTATATTATACAAAATTTAAAATATAAATTCATATTTCAAAACTAAATAACAAACATATTTCATTTTTGACAAAATTATTTTATCACAAATGCGCAAAAGTATGAAAACAAACAAATTTGTTAAATATTTTTAGACATTCGTTAATATTTAAGTCTAAATCAAGCTAATTCATTTTGCAATGTAACATGTTTCAATATATCATTTAAATAGATGGAGTATATTCTAAGGAATTTATGCACCTCTCACTACGTGTGGGTTATAGTGTTTATTTCATCTCATATCCACATTTTATCGATTATTCACGGAGAAATTCTCCGTGAATCTTTTGAAAAAAAGCTTACAAATCCATTTTATTGACACTTTAAAATTTAATTGATTGTAATAATTTTAAATATCGATTATTAATATGAATTTAAAATAAGATTTTGAATTTAAAGCGGGTCCAGAGCGAAGCCCTCTCCCTCTCTAACTAAGCAATTTAAAATAAGATTTTGAATTTAAAGTGGGTCCAGGGCGAAGCCCTCTCCCTCTCTAACTAAGCACTTTAAAAATAAGATTTTGAATTTAAAGCGGGTCTAGGGCGGAGCCCTCTCCCTTTCTAACTAAGCAATTTAAAATAAGATTTTGAATTTAAAGCGGGTCCAGGGCGAAGCCCTCTCCCTCGTCAAGGAGGTTAATTGTATGTTTAAATCAAAGCTTATTAAGAAAGATGTTTATATTTCCTTATTGTGCTTTTTCTTCTTAATTTTACTAACCAACACGATCTTTTGTAATTTAGATCAAAATATTAATTTGTTAGGGAACGGTAGTTTTACAACGGAGTTATCTCAAAATCAGCCAGATGAAAGTGGATATCTTGATAGTGGAGGCAGTTGGTCGCTGTTTTTAAATCATGGAGAAGGGTTGGCTGAGGCTTTAACTGTTGACGGGGCTCTAAAAGTCATTGTGACAGATCATGGACCAAATCAATGGTCTGTTCAATTGTTGCAAGCGCCAGTCAAGATTGAAAGAGGTGGTAAGTATAAAATAACCTTTGATGCCAAAGCAGAAGGCATGCAATCTTTAATGATTAAAGTAGGTGGAATAGCATCAAGAGGTTGGACAGCATATTCACAAAAACAATTTGACTTATCTCCACAATGGCGAAGCTATGAAATGGATTTTACAATGTATCAAGATACCGATGAAAACGCTCGTTTTGAGTTTTGGTTTTTAAATAATGGAATTTACTACATTGATAATGTGGAGTTAATAAAAATAGGAGAAGAATTCCTACCAGAGGAAGGCTATCTAACAGAAGAGGATGAAGATGAAGTGGAAAATTGGGTTTTAGTTTGGGAAGAAAATTTTGATAGTATAAACCCTGATATCTGGACTTTTGAGATTGGTAGTCCTGATTGGGATGGGGATGGAGTTCCAGATCGTTGGGGTAACAATGAACTTCAGTATTATACGGATAAAAATGCTTCCATAAAAGATGGGAAACTTGTTATTACAGCAAAAGAAGAAACAGTTTATGATTTGAATACAAGATTTGATTATACTTCAAGCAGAATGATCACAAAAGGTAAATATGAAGTGCAATATGGAAGGATAGAAATTCGAGCTAGATTACCAATTGGTCAAGGTATCTGGCCAGCTCTCTGGATGTTAGGTAACGATATAGATTACAATCCATGGCCAGCATGCGGTGAAATAGATATAATGGAGTATTTAGGGCATCAGCCTAATATTGTTTACGGAACTGTTCACGGTCCTATTTCAGGTGGACCTGGTGTAGGGTCTTATTACATTTTGGAAGAAGGAACTTTCTATGATGATTTTCATGTTTTTGCAATCGAATGGGATGATGATGAAGTCGAGTTTTATGTTGATGATGATTTGTATCTTGTAGTGAATAAATATGAAATGGGTGAAGCAGATTGGGTATTCGATCATCCATTTTTCTTCATACTCAATGTTGCTGTTGGAGGTAATTGGCCTGGTTATCCTGATGAAACAACGGTTTTCCCGCAAAGTATGGAAGTAGATTACATTAGGGTCTATGAAGACACCGATTCAAGAACTATTTCTGGACTGGAAGTCTGGGATTGTGAATATGAAAAGATGATCAAAGAAAAGAAGAAGTCTATCACATATACTGAAGGAGAAGTAGTAAATGGAAACTTTGAAAGAGATATTGTAAACAAACAGGAAGAATCTCCCGATGATTGGTATATCTGGGTTGGAGAAGGCGGAAAGGCTTCAGGAAAAGTTGTTAACGGAGAGTTTAGAATGGATGTTGAAGCCTTGGGTAATCAAACATGGTCTATTCAACTAGCTCAATTTATTAAACTAGTAGCAGGAGACTACGTTCTTTCTTTCAAAGCACGTTCTGACATTCCAAGGGATATTCTCGTTTTGGTTCAACATGAAGGCGGCAGTTGGACTGTTTATGGTGAAAAGTATGCAGAATTGACCCAAGAAATGCAAGAGTTTACAGTAAATGTTTCTCTTCCTGAAGATGATATTCCTAAACTTTCATTTAATTTTGGAAATACTCCAAAAGGTGTGCCAACTACTGTGTATATAGACGATGTGTATATAAGACCAGCAAACTAAAGTAGACTGGCGTTTTGTATTAATAGATTTATTTGCTTTTTACAAAAAACAGTTTTTCAAAGGTTGTAGGGAAAAATTCCTTTTGAGGGTTTAGAAAGGAGGCTAAAAAATGTCTAAGAGTAAGATCTTTATCTTTATATTCATTTTACTGATGTCTTTAAGTTTAGCTACTTCTAACAGCCATAATTCAAACTTTGAAGAGATGTTTGATTACTCCTATCTTTTAGTTCCACTTGCTGTTAAGCCATCAGTTGCCGGGGCGTTACAGGTTATAGAACATGAAGGCATAAAAACCTTAGGAGATCAAAATGGAAATGTGATTCAACTGAGGGGTATGAGTACTCATGGGTTACAGTGGTATCCAGAAATATTAAACGATAATGCTTTTGCTGCCCTTTCAAACGATTGGGGAGCTAATGTCATTCGATTGGCTATGTATGTTGGTGAAGATGGATACGCAAAAGATCCCACAGTGATGAAAGAAAGGGTAATAAAAGGTATTGAACTAGCAAAAAAACACGATATGTACGTTATAGTAGATTGGCATGTGCATATTCCAGGAAATCCTTTAGCTGAAATTTATAGTGGAGCTTATGATTTCTTTGACGAAATTTCAGATCTTTATCCTAACGACCCATACATCATCTATGAGCTCTGTAATGAACCTAGTAGTAATGATGGAGGTATTCCTGGTGGAGGAGTTCCCAATAACGAAGAAGGTTGGCAAATTGTAAAATCATATGCAGAACCAATTGTCCAAATGTTACGTAACAAGGGAAATGAAAACTTAATTATAGTAGGTAATCCTAATTGGAGTCAAAGGCCTGATTTGGCAGCAGATGATCCAATAGATGATTTTAATACTGTGTACGCGGCTCATTTTTATGCAGGTACACATAAGCCGGATCCTAACGATTATGTGATGAGCAATATTTTATATGCTTTAGAAAAAGGTGTACCAGTTTTTATTTCAGAGTGGGGAACAAGCGAAGCTACTGGGACCGGTGGACCGTATCTTGAAGAATCTGATAAATGGCTCAGTTTTCTAAACAAAAATAATATTAGCTGGGTTAATTGGTCACTTACAAATAAAAATGAAAGCTCAGGCGCTTTTAGGCCATTTATCAGTGGACAACATGAAGCTGCCAGTCTTGATCCAGGAGAACAACAGATTTGGGATCCTTATGAACTTAGTATCTCTGGTGAATATGTAAGAGCACGTATTAAAGGTATCCCTTATCAACCTGTTGACCGTGCAAAGAGTATTATATGGGATTTTAATGACGGTACAACACAAGGTTTTGTAGTAAATATCGATAGTCCTATCAAAGATTTAGTTCTTCAAAATGAAAAGAAAAGACTGAAAATATCAGGCTTAGATTCCAGTAGTGATGTTTCAGAAGGTAACTTTTGGGCGAATGCACGTATCTCTGCAGATAACACATCTGTGAGAAGGGACATTTTAGGTTGCGAAGAATTAAAAATAGATGTTTTTGTAGAAGAACCAACGACCGTTGCAATAGCTGCTGTTCCACAAAGTTCAACTCATGGATGGTCCAACCCTAAACGCGCCGTCAAATTAACTGAAAATGATTTTGTGAAACAAGAAGATGGTATTTACAAAGCAACGTTGAGTATTACTACAGAAGATGCACCTAACTTAGAAGCAATTGTTACAGATCCTAATGACAGTACATTAACCAACATCATTCTTTTTATTGGAACAGATCACGCTGATACCATTTTTCTTGACAACATAGCTGTATTCGGTGAAAAATTGGTAACACCAGTTGAACATGCCCCTTTAGGGGTTCCAAGACTACCTTCTGATTTTGAAGATGGCACACGTCAAGGCTGGGATTGGGACGGACCGTCGGGGGTAAAGAGTGCTTTGACTATTGAAAATGCTAACAATTCAAAAGCACTTTCATGGGAAGTAACGTATCCAGATGTCAAGCCAACGGATGGTTGGGCTAGTGCACCACGATTAATCCTTGCAAATATAAACACAACTCGTGGCGATAACAACAAGTTTGCTTTTGATTTCTATTTAAAACCAGAACGAGCAAGTAAAGGAGCTATATCTATAAACCTAGCTTTTGCGCCACCAACTTTAGGTTATTGGGCACAAGTAACAAAAACTTATGATATACATTTAGAACAGCTTGATCTTGCAGAATTAACAGAGGATGGATTGTATCATTTCAAAGTTTCTTTTGATTTAAATGACATTGCAGATAACAAAATCATTAAATCTGACACAGTTTTAAGGGACATCATAATAGTGTTTGCTGATGTTGAAAGTGATTATTCTGGAAGAATGTATATAGATAATGTCAGATTTGAAAAGTAAAAAAATTGGTATTTTGTTAATTTTTAAGTGTTTATTTGATTAATTTAAGTAAAACTCTGAAAACTTAAGTTTATTAGAATTATTTGTCTCTAAAAAGACTTAAACCTTACTCTAAGTAGGTAATTATGTTTTGAATGTAAATTGTTTCATAATAGAATGTTAATGATAGGATTTTTAGGGAGGCCTTCCTTAAAGAGATAAGCACCAAAAAAACGGAGGTGAATTAAAGTATGAAAAAAGGTTTTATGGTGTTTCTTTTGTTGGTGATGTTGGTTACTGGAGGAATTATGGTTGGGCAAGTAACCCAAATTCCAAGGGAAGAATCAGTCTATGTTGCCGGTTTTCAGTGGGGTCCTCCAACATCGGATAACCCATTTTCAGGCTCACCGATGACTTTTGTTTCAGATCCAAGGCAACATATTTGGGTTTATGAACCGTTGTTCACTTGGGATTTTCTCAACGGGAAATATGTTCCTATTTTGGGAGAATCATACAAGTGGTTAGACGATATGCGATTAGAAGTAAAAGTAAATCCAAAGGCTTATTTCCACGATGGAGTACCTGTAACTGCTGATGATGTTGTGTATTCTTTCAAATTTGGACAAAAATACCCTGTGGGAGCAACAGTATGGGAATGGTTGAAGGATGTTTACAAAGTGGATAATCATACAGTTATATTTGAAATGAAACCAGAAAACGCAAATAAACTAATGGTAGAAGATGCAATTGGCGCATCATTCATTATCCCCGAACACATTTGGTCGAAAGTTGAAGCAGATTGCGGATATGATATTGTCAAGATAAGACAATTTAGAAATGAAAATCCTGTTGGATCAGGACCATACAAAGTTTTTTATGAAAGCCCAGAAACAATTATACTAGAAAGAGTTGACAACTATTGGGGCAACGAAGCTCTACACGGTGGCAAAAAACCTGCAGCTAAATACATAGTCCATCCAATTTTCAAGAGCAATGACGAAGGAGATTTAGCATTTGAAAAAGGTGAAGTGGATGTTTCTCAACAATTCACACCAAGAATTTGGGAAATGTGGGAAGTAAAGAAACTTCCAGTCGGAACCTGGTACAAAGAGATTCCTTATCACGTTCCTGCCACAATGCCTGCAATATGGTTCAATGTTCATAAATATCCTTTAAGTCTGCCAGAAGTAAGAAGGGCAATAGCATATTCTATAAACTATGCAAGAATAGCTGAACTTGCTATGTCTAATTATTCTCCAACTGTTCAAGCTAGTCTTATTATGCCTTACGGAGGAGAAGCAAAATATTTCAATGAAAGCTTAGTTAAACAATACGGCTGGGAATACAATCCTCAAAAAGCAATTGAAATATTAGAAAAAGAATTAGGGGCTACAAAAGGAAAAGACGGTATCTATGTACTACCAGACGGAACAAGACTTGGCCCATTCAAAGCAGAATGTCCTTATGGTTGGACAGATTGGAATGCATCCTTACAGATAGTTGCTCAATCAGCTAAAGCAGTTGGAATAGATATTCAAACTTCTTTCCCAGATATGGCTATAGCATACGATAACAGGCAAATGGGCAACTTTGATATCACAATGTGGACACCTTCTTCACCATGTCCAGCACAACCATGGCTGAATTTCCAAATAGTGATGTATTCAAAGGGAGTGCCAGAGTTTGGTAAAATGGCATACAGCAACTTTGGAAGATATAAAAATGATTGGGTAGATCAATTAATAGACTTGATACCAAAAGTAACTGATGAAGATGAATTAAAGAATTTATATAATGAACTTGATCAAATCTACAGAAAAGATATTCCAATAATTCCACTTATGTACAGACCATGGACTTTTTATCAATATAACGAAACATATTGGACAGGATGGGCTAATGCTGAAAATCCATATGCACCTCCAATGCCATTAGTTGGTGCAGGTATGGAGATGCTGTGGCATATTCAACCTGTGAAAAAATAGGAAATAAGAAACAAGTAATATAGGAGGAGTTCATGGGGTGGGTAAAATAACCCCATGAACTTCTTTAAATATTTTATAGTTGAGAGGTGAACTTAGTGAAGGGATTTACGAAATATTTTGTACAAAAACTCTTATGGTATGCACTTGCGTTTTTTATTGCCCTTCTCTTAAACTTCTTTCTTCCAAGGCTTATTCCTGGAGATCCTATTTCGGTTATAGTTGGACAAATGATGAGTGGAAATGTACCTAGCGAAACACAAGAAAGAGTGTATAGATCTTTTGTCGAAGAATTCGGGTTAGACAAACCGCTTATTGTGCAATTTTTTACGTATATAGGTAATGTTTTTAAAGGTAATTTAGGAACATCTTTTAGTTTATATCCACTTTCAGTAAATGAAGTAATCAGTAGTGCTGTTGTTTGGACAATTGCATTACAACTTCCCTCCATACTAGTCGGTTGGATAGTTGGGAATCTTTTAGGAGCCGCTGCTGCGTATAGAAAAGGAGTGTTTGATAAAACAATATTTCCTTTATCGTTATTCGTCAGTTCGATTCCCTATCAATGTTTAGCAATAATTTTATTGTATGTGTTTGGTGTAAATTTGGGATGGTTCCCAATAGGTGGAGGGTACAGTAGAACTTTACTTCCGACATTATCATGGACTTTTATTTTAGATGTGTTACATCATTATTTTTTACCTTTCTTATCTTTAGTACTTGTGACAATAGGTGGACAAGCGATTGGGATGAGAGAAATGTCCATATATGAGCTTAATACAGATTATGTTACCTACTGTAAAATGTTAGGCATGAGTGATAAAAAGATACAAAGGTATGTGTTTAAAAATGCTGTTTTGCCCCAGATTACTGGACTCGCAATAAGTTTGGGAAGTATGGTTGGCGGAGCACTAGTTACAGAGATAGTATTTGGATACCCTGGTTTAGGAACCTGGTTATTTAATGGGATTAGAAGTCTTGATTATCCTTTAATACAAGGTTCAACTTTAATAATTGCTTTAATGGTATTACTGGCAAATTTTATAATGGACATGGTTTATGGTTTAATTGATCCAAGAGTAAAAGCAGCTCAAATGGAGGAGGTTTAATATGTCGATAATAAAACTATTATTAAAATCTCCAAAATTTTTAATAGGTTTTGGTCTTTTCGTATTTTTGTTGCTAACCGCCTTCATATATCCTGCTGTATCTACAAAAGATCCTTTGGATATGGTAGGATTTATGTATGAACCACCATCATCAACTTTCTTGTTGGGAACAGATAATTTTGGAAGAGATGTATTTGTAGAACTTATCCATGGCATGAAATCTTCTATAATAATTGGGTTATTTTCGGGTTTAATAGCCACAGCCATAGGGATAACTATAGGACTTTTTGCTGGGTACAAGGGAGGAATGGTTGATAACATACTTAATTCAATCACAAACATCTTTTTAGTAATTCCACCATTTGTGATTTTAATATTAATAACAGTTAGTATAGAAAGTAGATCATTGTTAACTATGGGATTAGTTTTAGGTATCACATCTTGGCCATGGACAGCTAGGGCAGTAAGGGCTCAGTCTTTAAGTTTAAGAAATAGAGAACATGTAGATATAGCAAGATTGAATGGAGCGAGCACCTTTGAAATAATTGTTAAAGAAATAATGCCCTATATTCTTTCATACATTTTCATGGCTTTTATCATTCAAGTAGCGAGTGCAATACTGAGCGAAGCAGGAATAAGCATGTTAGGGCTAGGTCCAAGCAACATAGTTTCACTAGGTACAATGCTTTCTTGGGCATTATTGTTTGGAGCTGTTAGGTCAGGAGCTTGGTGGGCTTTCATACCACCGACACTTGTAATAGCGTTAATAACATTTTCACTCTATATAATGAACACTGGGATGGACGAAGTATTTAATCCTCAACTTAGGAGTTGATAGAGATGACGACAAAAAAAACGGTGTTGGAAGTCAATAACTTAAAAACATATTACCAAACAAGACTTGGAGAAAAGATAAAAGCTGTACACAGTGTATCTTTTAAGTTATGCGAAGGAGAAATATTTGGTATAGCAGGCGAATCTGGATGCGGTAAATCAACTTTGGCAATGAGTATATCTGGATTATTTTTGCCGCCCTTGAAGCACGAAAGCGGATCAGTGTTTTTAGAAGGAGAAAATATATTTAAGAAAGACATAAATTATTTGCGGAAAGAGATATTAGGGAAAAAATATTCATATATTCCCCAAAGTGCAATGAATGCGTTAAACCCTACAATAAAAATAAAAGATTTTGTTATCGATTTAATGAAAGAACATGAACCAGAGATGAAAGAAAAAGAGATCCTTGAATTAACAAGGGATCGATTTGAGTCTCTGTCATTACCATCAAGGGTATTAGATTTATATCCTTTAGAATTAAGTGGAGGGATGAAACAAAGGGTAGTTGTAGCTATTTCGACATTGATGAATCCTGTAGTAGTAGCTGCAGATGAACCTACATCTGCATTAGATGTATCAACACAAAAGATGGTAATAAAATTGATAAAAGAACTCTTTGATGATGGAATAGTGAAAAGCATTATATTTATCACTCATGAACTTCCGGTTTTGAGGCATATATGTGATCGAATAGCTGTAATGTACGCTGGTGAGTTTGTAGAAGTAGGAAAGATGGAAGATGTAATTTTCAATCCTATTCATCCATATTCACAGGCGTTGATGCAATCGATACTAGTTCCAGAAGAAGGTATGAAAGAGAAGAAATTACCGTGTTTACCAGGATCACCGCCTGATCTTAGAAAGATTCCAACGGGATGTCGATTTGCTGATAGATGTCCAATAGCAACAGAAGAATGTAAGAAAGAAGAGGTAGAAATGACATCGCTAGGTGACAGAAGTGTACGCTGCATACGGATAAACTACATAATGATGCAAGGAAAGAAGGTGACACCGTATGGCACAAAATACTGAAGAAATTATTAGGGTAGAAAACCTAACAAAAGTTTTTGGTAGCGGTAAAAAGGCAGTGAAAGCAGTAAATAAGATTAATTTTTCAATAAAAAGAGGCGAAATAGTTTCTTTAGTTGGACAAAGTGGGAGTGGTAAAACGACGGTAACAAGGTTGATATTAAGGTTATTAAAAGAAACGGAAGGAAAGATAATATTTGAAGGAAAAGATGTAACAAACATCAAAAGTGAGGAAAAAAAGGAATATTGGAAAAAAGTACAAGCGATATTTCAAGACCCTTATGCATCATTCAATATATTCTCACCTGTAAAAAAAGTATTATTAGATACATTTAAATTGTTTAATAGTAGCTATAGCAAGAAAGAAAAAGAAAAGCTAATATGTGAAACCTTAGAATCAGTTAACTTAAGGCCAGAAGAGGTAGTGGATAAATATCCCTTTGAATTAAGTGGAGGTCAAAGGCAAAGGATAATGATAGCCCGCGCTCATTTAATCAGACCCCAATTGTTATTAGCGGATGAACCAACATCGATGATAGACGCTAATTTAAGGTCAGGAATATTAGAACTTTTATTGTCACTTAGAGATACAGACGGATGTACAATAATGTTTGTTACCCATGACCTAGGATTAGCGTATTATGTGAGTGATAGGATATTCATAATGCATGAAGGAGAGATAGTAGAAGAAGGAAGTGCAAACAAGATTATAACAGCGCCAGAACATCCATATACGAAACAATTAATAAAGGACGTTCCTAAGCTCTCAGAAGAATGGCTTACAAGTTAAAAAGTCTAATATTTTATATAACCTAATTAACCAAAGAACAATGTTAAAGTAGAAATAAATTCAAATTTTTATATTAAAATAGAGTTAGAGTAAATTTAAACTTTTAGCAATCAAATTAAAATTATTCAAACAAAAATTACGTTAAGGAGGAGTCGCCTATTGTCGGCAAAATATTTTCCTAAAGACTTTTTATGGGGCGCAGCAACAGCATCTTACCAGATAGAAGGTTCGCCCCTGGCAGATGGAGCAGGTCCTTCAATTTGGCATCGGTTTTCTCACACACCTGGAAACATATTAAACGGAGATACTGGAGACATCGCGGCAGATCATTATCATCGATACAAAGAAGATATCGCATTAATGAAAGAGTTAGGGTTAAAGGGTTATAGGTTCTCTATAGCTTGGCCAAGAATTTATCCATATGGCAAAGGAAAGATAAATGAAAAGGGAATGGATTTTTATGATAGGCTTGTCGACGAGCTACTTGAGGCAGGAATTACACCGTTTGTTACCCTTTACCATTGGGATCTACCAGCCTTTTTACAAGATTTAGGTGGATGGGCAAATAGAGAAATAGCTTGTTGGTTTGCTGATTACTCATATTACATGTTTCAAAGATTAGGAGATAGAGTAGAAAATTGGATTACTTTGAATGAACCATGGGTTGTTGCGTTTATTGGGCATCTTTTTGGAGAGCATGCACCTGGGATGAGGGATATCTATTCAGCATTTTTGGTTACACATAACCAATTAAGGGCTCATTCAAAAGCAGTTAGGGCTTTTAGAGAAGAAAATATAAAAAATGGAAAAATTGGAATAACCTTTTCAAACACTTCTCATGATCCTGCAACGGGCTCACCAGAAGATAAAATTGCTGCAAGGATTGCACATGAATGGAACAACTATCCTTTATTTTTACATCCTATATACTATGGAGATTATCCAGATACTGTAAAAGAATTTGCAAAAGAGTACTTACCAAAAAATTATTACAAAGATATGGAAGAAATAAAAGAAGAAATTGATTTTGTCGGAATTAACTATTATTCTGGGGATCTCGTTAAGTTCGATCCGGATTCACCTTTGGGTGGAAGAACAGTTGAGAGAGGTCTTCCAAAAACAGCAATGGGTTGGGAAATCTATCCAGAAGGTTTTTATAAAATACTAAAAGGGGTTCAAGACGAGTATGATCCAAAAGAAGTTTATGTAACAGAAAATGGAGCAGCTTTTGATGACAAAGTAGAAAATGGAGAAGTGCAAGATCAAAAGAGGATTGATTATTTAAAGAAACATCTTGAAATGGTTCATAAAGCGATAGAAGATGGAGTAAGACTAAAAGGATACTTTGTTTGGTCTTTACTAGATAATTTTGAATGGGCTTTTGGTTATTCAAAAAGATTTGGAATAGTGTATGTAGATTATGAGACTCAAAGAAGAATAGTAAAAGATAGCGCTAAATGGTATTCTCAAGTCATAAAGAATAATCATTTGCCTTAAACCGTTATTATTTTTTCTTGTAGAGATACTCTACACAAGCGTCTAACCGGTTTCAAATTCTAAGTTATATGTTTTTACGGATAAAACATTATTGTAAGGGGGTTGGGGTTTCAAAGGTTTCAACCTAACTTTCAATCAAGGAGTGAAAAAAGTGGAAAGAGACATAAAAAGCCTAATCTCGCAGATGACACTTGAAGAAAAAGCGAGCTTATGTTCGGGATTGGACAATTGGCACACAAAACCCATAGAAAGGTTAGGGATACCTTCTATAAGGATGAGTGATGGGCCACATGGATTAAGAAAAGAAGTGTCAAACCAACAAACCAGTGTACCCTCAACATGTTTTCCAACAGCAGTAACAACTGCAAGTTCCTGGGATAGAGAACTAATCAAACAAATGGGACAAGCCTTAGCTCAAGAATGTCAAGCAGAAGAAGTAGACATCATATTAGGGCCAGCAATAAACATAAAAAGGTCACCGCTTTGTGGAAGAAACTTCGAATACTTCTCAGAAGATCCATACCTATCAAGCCAATTAGCAACAGCCTACATACAAGCAGTACAAAGTTTAGGTGTAGGAACCTCCTTAAAACATTACGCAGCTAACAACCAAGAATACAGAAGATTCACCATAGACGAAACAATAGACGAACGAACATTAAGAGAAATATATTTATCAAACTTTGAAGGAGCAGTAAAAGAAGGCAAACCCTGGACAGTCATGTGCTCATACAACAGGGTAAATGGGATACTAGCCTCTGAAAACAAATACCTACTAACAGAGATACTAAAAGAAGAGTGGGGGTTTGAAGGATTTGTAGTATCAGACTGGGGAGCGGTAGATGAAAGGGTAGAAGGAATAAAAGCAGGGTTAGACCTAGAAATGCCATCAAGTTATGGGATAGGAGACCAAAAGATAATAGAAGCAGTAAAAATAGGGAAACTTGACGAAAAAGAACTAGACCAAACAGTAGAAAGACTACTAAAAATAATATTCAAGGCAGTAGATAACAGAAACCGAGGAACAACATACGACAAACAAGCCCACCACAAACTAGCAAGAAAGATAGCAGGAGAAAGCATGGTACTCCTAAAGAACCAAGACAACATCCTACCGCTAAAAAAAGAAGGAACCATAGCGATAATAGGAGCATTTGCGAAAAAGCCAAGATACCAAGGAGGAGGAAGCTCACACGTCAACCCAACAAAACTAGATAACGCCCTAGAAGAGATAGAAAAGCTAGTTCAAGGAAAAGCAAAAATCATCTACGAAGAAGGATACAACCTAGACAACGATGAAATGAACCAAGAACTAATAGACAAAGCAAAAGAAGCAGCGAAAAAATCAAATGTAGCGATAATCTTTGCAGGATTACCAGACAGATACGAATCAGAAGGATACGATAGAAAACACATGAAAATGCCAGAAAACCACAACAAACTAATAGAAGAGATAAGTAAAGTACAACCAAACACAATAGTAGTATTAAGTAACGGAGCTCCCGTAGAAATACCGTGGATAGATAAAGTCAAAGGACTACTAGAAAGTTACCTAGGAGGTCAAGCAGGAGGAGGAGCTGTAGCAGACATACTCTTTGGAGAAGTAAACCCAAGTGGAAAACTAGCAGAAACCTTCCCCAAAAAACTAAGTCATAACCCATCGTACCTAAACTTTCCAGGAGAAGGAAACAAAGTAGAATACAGAGAAGGAGTATTTGTAGGCTACAGATACTACGACAAAAAAGAGATAGAACCACTATTCCCATTTGGATATGGACTAAGCTATACAACATTTGAATATACAGATATAATAGTAGACAAAAAAGAAATAACAGACAAAGAAACGATAGAAGTAAAAGTGAAGGTAAAAAACACAGGAAAAGTAAAAGGAAAAGAGATAGTACAACTGTATGTAAGGGATGTAGAAAGTAAAGTAAACAGGCCAGAAAAAGAGTTAAAAGGATTTGAAAAGATAGAACTCGCACCAGGAGAAGAAAAGACAGTAACGTTTAAACTAGATAAAAGGTCATTTGCATATTACAACACAGAGATAAGAGACTGGTATGTAGAAAGTGGAGAGTTTGAGATACTAGTAGGCAAATCATCAAAAGAGATAGAATTAAAAGAAACAGTTAAAGTGAATTCAACAGTTACTATTAAGAAAAAATACGATAGAAATTCAACAATAGAAGATTTGATGGAAGATCCAAATGCTTCTCAAGTATTAAAGGAATTAATGGAAAAGATAAATGAGATAGGAGGAATTTTTCAAGAAGACGAACATAGAGATCAAGAATTAATCTTGTCGATGATGAGATATTTGCCTTTAAGAGGTTTAGTAAACTTTGGTAGAGGATATTTTACAGACGACATGCTTGAACAGCTTCTAGAAAAGTTAAATAAAGAGGAGAGATGACTTTGCAAATAAATCTAAATGGTAAATGGAAAGTTTTTGATAATGAACACGAATTTGAATTTAGTGGAAATGTTCCAGGCACTGTTCAAGGAGATCTAGTAGATTTAGAATTAATGCCTCATCCATATATTGGTACAAATGAAAAGCATTTTAAAAGATTAGAAGAGAAGGATTGGACTTACGAACGAACATTTTTTATAGAAAATTTAAATCTAGATTTACGTTATGAATTAGTTTTAGCAGGAGTCGATACCCTTTCTAGTGTTTACATAAACGATAAATTTGTGGGAAAAACTGAAAATATGTTTATTGAGTATAGATTCGATGTAAAAGAGTGCTTAAGAGCGGGTGAAAATACTATAAGAGTTGAAATTAATTCTCCCATTAAGATCCCAAAGGCCCTAGAAAGAAATTATGGCAAATTACATGCTGGTGAGGAAACGGCAAGAGTGTACATAAGAAAGGCTCAGTATTCATATGGCTGGGATTGGGGTGCAAGGATAGCTACAAGCGGGATATATAGGAATATTTATATTGATTGTTTTAAAGATGCCAGGATTTATGGCAGTTATGCGTATATAGAAGATTTAAATGGAGAAGTTATTTTTACTGGATACGTGGATTTACATGATGAAGAAATTGATAAATACAACGTGGATATTTTGTTGAATAGCGATTTAGTAATTACATTACCAGTTAAAAATTATTTAGAAAGATTTGGTTTTGACGGGAGAAAAGAAGTTAAGAATTTAAAACTATGGTATCCACATGATTTAGGCGAAAGTTATTTGTATAATATTGAATTTAAGTTAAAGAAATCGGGAGAGGAAGTTTATTCAGAGAAAAAGAAAGTGGGTTTTAGAACTGTCCGAGTTTTAAGAGAAAACGATGGAGAAGGCGAAAGTTTTATATTTGAAATAAACGGGAAAAAGCTATTTGCTAAAGGAGCAAATTGGATACCTGCGGATAACATTCTAAGTTGGCTTAAAAAAGAGGATTATCAACGATTATTGATGATGGCAAAAGATTCGAACATGAATATGTTAAGGGTATGGGGAGGGGGGTTGTACGAAGATCCGGCTTTTTATGAAACATGTGACGAACTAGGAATTCTTGTTTGGCAAGATTTTATGTTTTCGTGTGCTGAGTATCCTGATCATATCGATTGGTTTAGAAAACTTGCCAATGAAGAAGCAAGACATAATGTAATAAAATTGAGACATCATCCTAGTATAGCTATTTGGTGTGGAAATAACGAGAACAACTGGGGTTTTGAAGAGTGGGATTACAAGATAAAAGTAGACGGAAAAAATCTAGGGAATAGACTATACCTTGAGGATTTCCCAAAGATTTGTGCTCAAGAAGATCCTACAAGGTTGTATTGGCCGTCAAGTCCTTATGGAGGATCTAGAGCAAACTCTCCTGAAGCTGGGGATAGGCACGTTTGGGAAATTTGGTCTGGCTGGCAAGACTTTAAATATTATACAAAAGATAATTCGAAATTTGTCAGTGAATTTGGGTTTCAAGCAGCACCAGATCCTAATACTATAGAGTTTTTTGCTAAAGAGGACGAAAAAGAGATCTTTTCAGACGTTATGTTAAATCATAACAAACAAATCGAAGGAACCGAGCGATTATTAAAGTTCATTAATGCACATTATGGTTTAGTGAGTGAATTTGATTCTATCGTGTATCTTACACAATTAAACCAAGCAGAAGCTATCAAAACTGGTGTAGAACATTGGAGAAGCCGCAAATACAAAACTGCCGGCACACTTTATTGGCAAATAAATGATTCTTGGCCTGTTTTTAGTTGGTCGTGCATAGATTATTTTAAAAGACCTAAAGCCCTCTATTTTTATACAAGACGTTTTTTTAATAAACTATTGCCTATAGCCAAAAATAAAGGTGGAGAAATCTGTATTTCAGTTGTAAACGATGGAGATTATATTGATGAAATCAACTTAGAATTTGAACTTTGGAACATCAATGGTGAACTTTTGTTGAAAAAAACATATACTGATTTAAAAATCCCAGATGATTCTGTAACAATCATTGATAGAATTCATGTAAAAGAAGATATTTTAAGCAAATCTGTAGGCTATATTGCTGTTAAGAAAGATGATGACGTCATTGAAAATCATGACATCTTTGCAGATTTAAGAATCAACAAGTTAGATAATCCACATATAACTCATAAACTTGAAGATAAAAATTTAATATTGAAATGTCAAAAACCTGCAATTGGCGTGAATGTGAGAGTTGATGGAGAAAATTACGCTGGAGATAATTTCTTTTCACTATTTCCTGGAAAAACAAAGATGTTAAAGAATGTAGAAGGAGAAGTAGTTGTAAAAAGTGCTTTTGATTTTTTATAACATATAAATATAGAAGAAGATTTTGATTTTGTTTTGAAAGCAGGGTTAGGGCGCAGTCTTTCTCGGGACAAGCCCTCCTGCTACCGCTTTTTTAAAGATTATAGTTAGAAAAAACTAGTTTTTATCTTTTCATTTTTGTAGAGTTTGCACTTCTAGAAATACCTTAAGGAATGCACAAAATACAAAATTAGGGGGCCGGTTATATGAAGAATAGATCAGTTAGTAGAAGAATAATAAATATTATTGTGATAATATTTATATTATTTGGATTATCCATTGTTTTTAATATTATTTCCCTTAACAATTCCAATAACGGGCTTGAAACGTATAAAAAGTTATCTGATGATGTAAACAATTTTACACAAGTAGAAACAACATTTCTTGAAGCATCCCTTGACTTTAAAGATTATCTTGTAGTTTATGAAAAGAGCTTTGAAGAGTCTTTTAAAAAGAATTTATCTTTTATTGGCGAATATATAGATAAATTAAGTGAAAGCTCAGTAGAAACCACTGATATAATTATTGTTAAAGAATTAATTAGTAAATATGACAACGATTTCGATAGAATTGTTGAATTGTATAATAAGGCTAATAAACTCCTACACGATTTTAACCACAAGGCGGAAATGATTAAAGAAGAGCTATCAAGTTTTGATAGCCTATGTAAAAAATACAGTGTATTAGCATTTTCATTGCTTCCACAAAATCCTATTGAGACTGTAAATACCATAAACGAGGCTGTTAAAAATTATTTTTCAACCAAGTCATCTAGTGACAAAACTAGTGTATTGAATATCTTTTCAAACTTTAAAAATAATTTGGCGTTTGTGGAGTTTGGATTAACAAATGATGAACTCAGAGATGCCTTTTTCCAATTAATGGATAGTATAGAAAATTTGGAAAGCGAGTTTAAAGAGTTAGTTACAACAATCGAATCCCAGGAACCAATAATCCAAGAAATGGAACAATTAAGGGTTGAAATACTAAACCTGTTAGAAGACCAAAGGGCTCAATTAAAAGAACAACAAGACACACTTGGTCCCCAACTCATTGAAAAAAACAACAAATCTATTCTACTAACAATAATATTAACAGTATTAGCCTTTGTAGTTGCAATAATCATGGTCATATATCTAATACGAAGTATAACCAAACCATTACTTGAATTAAGAAACAAGATAAACCAATTCAAAGAAGGAGATTTAACAGTAGACTTTCAAGTGAAGAGTAAAGACGAAATAGGACAGATGGCATTAGCTCTATCAGAGATGAGTAAAGAACTAAGGAACTCAATGGGCTCGATAAGGCAAGCTTCAAACAAAGTACAAGAATCATCAGTTAATTTAACTAAAACCTCGCAAGCAAGCAGAGAAAACTCAGAAGAATTAAAACGACAAATGGATACGATACAGACCTATGCAGAAGAGACAGCAGGAAATGTAGAAGAAGTAACCTCAGGAGTAGATGAAGTAGCAAGAGCAGCACAAGGAGTATCTCGAGATGCCCAAAGGTTAAGTGAAGAAGCAGAAAAGACAAATAAGGCAGCGCAAGAAGGAAGTCAAACAATAATAAGCATAAGTGAGATAGTAAAAGAAGCAGTAGAAAGGACAAAAGAAAGCCAAAAAGAAGTGACCCAACTAGCGACGAACGCGAAAGATGTCCAAAGCATAGTAGAAACGATAAACTCAATAACTGAACAAACGAACTTGTTGGCGTTAAACGCGGCGATAGAAGCTGCGAGGGCTGGAGAAGCAGGAAGAGGCTTTGCGGTAGTAGCAGATGAGATAAGGAAGTTAGCAGAAGAATCGAGGAACGCGACAGAAGAAATAAGTCAGATACTAGCAAACATAACGCAAGGCACAAAGAAAGTGAACGACTCAACGAACAAAGTAGTAGAAACGATAGAAAAAGTGAATGAAAAGATGGTAAATGTCCTTCAAAGTTTTACCAACATAAGAGAAAGAATAGAGAAGATGAATCAAGGAATAGAAAACATGACAGCGAGTGCAGAAGAACAAAGTGCGAGTGCCGAAGAGATGAGTTCAGCGATAGAGAGAGTAGCAAGGGCGGTATCAGAGATAAGTGAACAGCTAGAGAATTCAAGAAAGGTGATAGATAGACAACTAAGTCAAGCTGTAGAGATAAACGAGAGTGCAAAAGAGTTAAGTGAATTATCATCTGAATTAGAAGCTTTGGTTAAAAGGTTTAAAATGTAGATATGTGAATAGAAAGTCTATATTTCAGTTTTAGAGATTTTCATATACAATTTGTTTACGACCTAAAGTTTAACAAGTTTAACAAAGGAAGTGATGTATTTGAAATTTCAATTTGACCATCTTGCAATCACTGTTTCAGATTTACAGCAATCAATTGAGTTTTATAGGGATATTTTAGGCTTTAAAGTACTGGGACAGCTAATTCAAGATAATGGAAATTTTATAATAGTTTATCTAGATATGGGAAACAATAAAATTCTTGAATTGTTTAATTTTTCAGAGAAAGGTGAACCAATAACAACATACAACGACAAAAATATAGGTATTAAACATTTTGCTTACAAAGTAGCTAATGTTGATGAAACTTACAGATATTTAAGTGACAAAGGTGTTGAGTTCTCCATGGAACCAACTGATGCGGAAGGCGGTGTCAGAATAGCCTTCTTCAAAGATCCAGACGGTATTCTTATTGAAATAATTCAAGGAGAACTCGATTTAAAACCTTATGAAAATCTATTTTAGGAATGGGTGATACATAATGGCAACAATTAGAGATGTTTCGCGGGTTTCTGGATATTCTATAGCAACTGTTTCAAGAGTTTTAAACGGAAGTGACAACGTATCGCCAGAAACCAGAAAGAAAGTGTTAAAAGCTGTAAAGGAGTTGAACTACAAAAGAAGCGATAGCATGAAAGGTAGTTCGTACAAGGTTGTTGGAGTGCTTGTACCAGATTTATTTGGCTATTACTATGGAACAATTGCTGAGGGTATTGAAGAGGTTTTAATAAAAAGCCATATAGAAATGTTTCTTTCTACCTTTAGAAATTCTATTGAAAAAGAGAAAGAGGCGTTAGATGAATTTTTCGGCAGAAAAGTAGATGGTATTATAGCATGTACAACATATGATGATGAAGAATACTTGGAAAAATTTGTTACCACCGGAATACCCGTTGTTGCATTAGACAGGGATCATTCCGATTTGAAAATAGACATTATAACAATAGAAAATTACAATTCGACCTTAAAGATAGCGCAATATTTATATGACATGGGTCACAGAAGAGTAGCTCATGTAGAAGGGCCTCAGAAGATCTATTCTGCACTAGAGAGAAAAAGGGCTTTTCAGGATTTTGCACAGAAAAATAAAGATTTTGAAGTGATTTTCATCCCTGCTGCATTTGACGCTCAATCGGGATACACATCAATAAAACAGTATCTTAAAAAGAACGGAAAGGACTTTACCGCAGTATTTTTTGTTAACGATTGGGTTGCTTTAGGTGGCCTGAAAGCTTTGAAGGAAGCGGGTTATTCGTGCCCAGATGATGTTTCCGTTGTTGGATTTGACGATTCTCCTTTTGCGCGATATTTACATCCCTCATTGACTACAATATGTCAGCCTATGTATGAAATGGGATTGAATGCTGCCAAACTTATGGTAGAAAAATTAGAGGGTAAAAAGGAAAGCAGGGTTAAAAGAAGAATAATCTTACCTACAGAAATTGTTGTTAGAGACTCTGTTAAGAAAATATAAGATGGCAATTATATGAATTTAGAATAAAAAAGAGGCTTTTCAGCCTCTTTTTTACTCCTTAGGTTTCACTAGAAATTTAATTGCAGTTCTTTCTTCTCCTTCAATTTCTACGTCTGCAAAAGCAGGTACACATACTAGATCGATACCACTTGGTGCAACATATCCTCTTGCTATAGCTATTGCCTTTACTGCTTGGTTAACCGCACCAGCACCAATCGCTTGCAATTCAGCGACTCCCTTCTCCCTGATAATAGCGGCAAGAGCCCCTGCAACTGCAACAGGTTTTGAGTTCGCAGCTACCTTAAGTACTTCTATCTCTGCCATGAACGATACCTCCTTGTGATGTTTTGATTTTAACTTTGACTTGTTTAGGACTGAATGGCGCATCTGGTGGGATTCGAACCCACAACCTTCGGATCCGAAGTCCGACGCTCTATCCAATTGAGCTACAGACGCTATACTCATTATTTATTATACCTTAAAATGACCGTATAAATCAAGAGAAAAATTAAAAGTTAATCATGGTATAATTTATGATACGGAGGGAAGCATATGCTTGAAATACAAAACAAAGTTTTTTTGGCTTTTGATTTGGAAACAACTGGGTTACATCCAGAGTTAGGCGATAGAATTATAGAAATTGCGGCTATACCTATCTTTAACAAAAAGATTAAATTCAAGTATTCTTTTCATACTTTGGTTAACCCAATGATTTATATACCTGGAGAGGTGTCAAGATTTCATAAATTAAACAACGAAGATGTGTCTGAAGCACCCACATTGCTGGAAGTTTTTCCCAGATTTAAAGAGTATGTTGATGATGCGATATTAGTATCTCACAACTCTAAGATGGATTTTAGATTTTTAGATATGGCTGCAAAAGAAAGTGGGATGTTCTCCATAGATAACTATTATATTGATACTTTAGAAGTATCAAAATATTTTTTAGAGAGCGGCCCATACAATCTTGAATATCTTTCAAAAAAATTTAATTTAGGTGTTAAAAATTTTCATAGGGCTTGGGATGATGCTTTAGCGACAGCACGGTTGTTTCAAAAGTATATTAAGCTTTTTTCTCTAAAAGCTCTAGAAAGCTTCATTCGAAAATGGGGTGATTAATCTTGGTTAAAAATTATATATTAGATACAAACGTATTAATTCACGATCCATATTGTATATTTAAATTTGAAGATAACAATTTAATTATACCTTTCCCTGTTATAGAAGAGATCGATAAGCTTAAAACAAGAAGTGATAAAGTTGCCAAATCAGCACGAGAAGTGGCAAGAATACTGGATGGTTTAAGAGAGAAGATGTCTCTCCAAAAAGGGGTCAAATTACCAAATGAAGGAACGTTGAAAATATTGGCAATAGAAAAGAACGATCCTAGATATAAAATGCCTAGTTATTTGGGAGAATCAAAGGACAATTTTATATTGTATTACGCACTTTACTTAAAAGAAGTTGAAAAAGATTTAAAGACAATTATTGTTAGTAAAGATTTAAACCTTAGAATTAAGGCTGATGCTCTTGGAATAGAAAGTCAAGATTATTTAAGTGATAAGATAGATATTAAGCTGTTACCTGATGGATACATAATAATAGATGAACCAACTAAGGCTTTAGAAACGAAAGATGTTTATACTCTTAGTGAGTTAGATCTCGATTGTGAACTTTATCCTAACACCTATTTAAAATATGGAGAAAAATTACTCAGGTACAACAAGAAGAAACAATTGTTTGAAAAGATTTTTGTAAATTTTAATACAGAAATCTTTGGCATAAAACCAAGAAGTGCCGAGCAGGTTTTTGCCTTAGATGCTTTGTTAGACCCTGACATTCCATTTGTAACCTTGGTTGGGATAGCTGGTACAGGTAAGACTCTATTAGCACTAGCTGCAGGCCTTTATAACATTCTAGAAAAAAAGTTATACAATAGATTGTTAATATCTAAACCAGTAATTCCTATGGGAAAGGATATCGGATACATTCCGGGTAATATTGAAGAAAAAATGAGGCCATGGTTACAATCAATTTATGACAATTTAGATTTTTTGTTCAAAGGAAAAGGTAAAAGACCGGAAGAGTATCTCACAAAAAAAGATTTGATGGAGATAGAAGTCCTGTCTTATATAAGAGGTAGAACAATACCTAACCAGTATATGATAGTAGACGAAGCTCAAAACTTAACCCCCGGTGAAGTTAAAACAATCTTAACAAGAGTAGGAGAGGGTACCAAGATCGTTTTAACAGGTGATCCCTATCAAATAGATAACCCTTATTTAGACAGTTCCTCAAACGGCCTTGTTTATGCGGCTTCAAAGTTTAAAGAAATAGAGCTTGCGGCAAACATAACGATGAAGAAGGGAGAAAGATCTGAATTAGCAACTATTTCAGCAGAAATATTATAATAAGTTGAAGCAGTAACAAAGAAAGCTTCAAAAGTAGGAGGGAAGACCAGCAGATGCCCTATGATAACAGTATTCCAGAATTTGATATCTTCATAGATATTGCAGAAGAAGATATTCATTTATTGATATACATGGTGGAAGCTGAGGCACATATAATGAATGTGAGAAAAAAGCAAAAAAATGGATATTTTAAGATAATTGTTCCTGCCGGCTTTTTGGAGGAAGCTCTTGTCTTACTTAACTCTTTGGAAAATTCAGACATAAAATTGGAGGTTGTAGGTGTTGAACCGCATGACGGGCTTATTTAAGTATATCCCCATCCCTAGAGAACATAGCCCAGATATATATTCTGTAGACTATGAGAATCTAAAAAAACTTGGTTTCACAACTATTCTTATGGATTATGATTTTACAATTACTGGGTGGCGAGATGATAATATAACTGATAAAACTTTAAAGCTTTTTGATAGTTTGATAGAACAAGGTTTTAAAGTAGCAATTGTGACAAATACAAAAAGAGAAAAAGTTAAAATTATAGAAGAATTAACTGATGGAAAAGTTAAAGTTTACACAAGCATGAAAAAACCCGACACTAAAAAATTAAAAGAAGTCTTGGAAGAATTGGACTCAAAAGAATCTGAAACTGTAATTATAGGAGATTTGTTTATCACAGATATAAGCGCTGGAAACAAATTAGGTTTGTATACAATATTAATAAATCCTTATACTTATGGACTAGAAAGTAAGTTCAAGAAGTTTGTCGCAGCCTTTTCAAAGTTTGCTTATAATGTGTTTTTTTATACTATCGGCTGGTTCTTTAGACTTATAGATTTAGCTGGACCTAATGAGTTTAAAGAAACAGTTTTTGATATTGATTATGAGCAGTTAAAAGAGAATGGATACAAGATGCTAATATTTGATTTTGATAATACCTTAAATGAATACCATAAGGATTTCTTAACCCCAGAAGCTACAGATTTGCTTATAAGGCTCAAAGAAATGGGGTTTTATATTTTAATAGCAACCAATGGAAGAAAAAAACGTTTTAAAGCGTTAGAAGCAGATTTAGATGAGTTAGGTGTTGACCTTCTTGCAGCGGCAAGGAAACCTTTAAAATTTAAAATAAAAAAGAAAATAAAGTATTTGGGATATAAACCTAGTGAGATAGTTATGATTGGAGATCAACTTTTTACAGATATTGCATGCGGAAATGTTTTTAAATTTTACACCATAAAAGTTGAGCCACTAACTGAAAATGAAGGAATTTGGACAAAGACGGTGCGGTTCTTTGAAAAGATTGCCTTAAAATGGATAAGAGAAAAACCGACTCTAGGTAAAGATGAAGAAGAAACAGAAGTAGATGAAGAATCTCCAAGTTATGTAGATAAATTAACAAAATAATCATTTATCTACATAAAAATTAAGAAAAACCAAGAAATATTAACATAAATGTATATATTTGCTTCTAATCGAAAATAAATGACAATAATCGGATTTCTTTTTTAAGAATTTAAATTATATAATATATGTAATCGATTACATATATTGAATTCAATTAAACCTTTTCTATTAACTAATACTTCGTTTGATATTTCATAATTCTCCCCACAATTTAAGTAAAAATGCCTTTCAAGAACAAATATGAAGATTCTACTAGATTTTTTGAAAATTTTCAGTTTTAATGTAATCGATTACATAAAGAGAGCTTTTAAGGGTAAGATTTTGAGGTTAAGTTTTTAGCATGCGATAGTCTTCTACCTTTCGTTAAAATAAAAAATATTTGTAAAAATATATAAAAACATTGATTAGATGAAGCTTTGACGCGTGAATTTTCTGTAGAAGAGAAAATTTAAAAATTCTTTATTAAAAGGGGTGCAATTTTATGAGTCTTAAAATTAAAGATATTGCAGAAAAAGCTAATGTTTCCGTTGCGACCGTTTCTAGGGTATTAAATGGATCAGATAAAGTTAGCCAGGAAACCAGAGAAAAGGTAATGGAAGTTATAGAAAAGTATAATTACCAACCTGATAAAATAGCTACCTCTTTAAGAAGAAAGAAAACAGGCATATATGGAATCATCTTTTCTGTGAAAGGAGGAAAGGTACTCGAAGATACCTATTCAACTAAATTTTTGAAAGGTGTTTTAAATTATCTTTCTAAAAAAGGACTCAAGTTAATCGTTGACATACATGAATCTTCTGACATTGTCGAATATTACGATAGTGTTATTCAAAGCAAAATAATAGATGGGTTTATTCTATTGGATTTAAGAAAAAATGATGAAAGAATAAAATTTCTAAACCAAAAAAAGTTTCCATTTGTGGTAATCGGTAGAAATGATGAAAATGATTTTGTTTATGTTGACAGTGACAACGTTTCGGGGGCTTATATGGCAATAAAGCATTTAGAAGAACTAAGATGTAAAAGAGTACTTTATATCAGTGGAAATGAAGGAATACCAGTTTCTGAGCAGAGATTAAGAGGAGTAGAGAGTGCTTCAAATGATTTAAATGTTTCTGTGGATGTAGTTTATGGAGATTTTGATGAAGAAAAGACTGTTGAAATTTTGAAGTCGATATTAAAAAAAGGTTTTGATTACGATGGAATATTTTGTGCTTCAGATACAATGGCTTATGCGGCTATAAAGTTTTTGAAGAGATTTGGTATTGAGGTTCCAATAATTGGTTATGACAATATCCCCCTTTCCGAAGTCGTGGGATTGACCACTGTAGATCAGAATATTATTAAGATAGGTTATAGCGCGGCTCAAGCTTTGGATAAAATGGTTAATGGCGAAGAAGTAGTTTCGTTAGTAGTTCCATCAAAATTGGTTAAAAGGCAAAGTACTTTAAATTTTAGCAAAAGGTATTTTAAGTAAAGGGCTTACGTTTAATTTTCCCGATCGTAGAGACGTTCTAAGTAAGCGTCTTGAAGGTTTGGAAATCTAGCTTGCAGTTTTTTAGTTGATGCAAAATTAGATTATCCTTGGTACATCGTTTTAATCAAGTTTTAAGATGCCTAAATTGGTTGTATATACAAATAAATCACTGTTTGAATGAATTTAAGTATAAAAATGAACATCTCTACGCCAAAAATTAATTTTAAGTTTCAAAAGTTCTAAAGTGTCTAAAACTACATTTTATAAAGGAGGTAGAGTTACATGAAAAAGTTAGTATTGTCTGTTTTAATGATTTTATTGGTAGTTTCATCTTTTTCAGTTGTGACTATAACCATCACGGGTTGGCCAGGCAATCCAGCAGAGGAAGCAGCAATTAGTGAAATTGTTCAAAAATTTAATGCTTCTCATCAAGATATACAAGTTAGATGGGATCCAATTGCTGGAGATTACAAACAAACATTGATGACCAGATTATCAGGAGGTCAAGGCCCAGACTTGTTTTATGTAGATATTTATGTTTTTGAAGAATTAGCAAGAGCCAACGTATTACAACAACTAGATCTTTATATTTCAAGAGATAAGTTTGATATTGATGATTTTTATCCAAATTTGGTCGAAGCTTTCACTTTTAACGATAGAGTTTATGGAATTGCAAAAGATTTTTCTACACTAGCTCTTTTTTATAACAAAGAGATATTCGACAAATATGAAGTTGCATATCCGACAAGTAATGACACCTGGTTCGACTTACTGTACAAAGCTACTTTGCTCAAAGAAAGAGGATATGAAACTCCTATGTCTCTAGCAGCAGACTTTAATAGATTGATACCTGTGATTCATAGTTTTGGTGGAAGATTGGTAAAAGAAGATTTATCGACAGCCTTGACAGAAAAAGAAGCAGTTGCAGCACTAAAATTTTATATAGACTTGGCTTCTAAGTATGAGGTTGCTTTATTACCAACTACTTTGGGAGCTGGTTGGTTAGGCGACGCCTACGCAAAAGAATTAACAGCTATGGTTATGGAAGGACCTTGGGCATTAGGTTATATAAGAGAGGAATTTCCAAATGTTGAGACCAAGACAGGAATAGTAGAATTACCCGGATTAGTGGAAAAGTCCTCAATGATATATACAGTTGCTTGGAGCATGAATAGACAATCGCCACATAAAAATGAAGCATGGGAAGTTTTGAAATTTTTGGTTACAGAAGGTCAAGAAATATTTGTACAAAAAGCAGGAGTTCTTGGTTCAAGACAAAGTATAGCTTCAAAAGACACGGACCCAATGAAAAAAGTATTCTATGATTCAGTGGCATTTGGTTATCCTTGGAGAGTTCCAACTCCTACAGGTATATTTGCAAAGGCAGACGATTATATAAATTCTTTATTGAATGACCTCTTTGCTGGTAGAATCACCATTGAAAAAGCTGTCGATACCATAGAAAAAAATTATGATGTTTGGGTAAAACCATAAAATAAAAAATTTTGCTTTCAATTTTTGAAACATATCGTATATGTAACGAAATAATGATGAGGGTCATACCCTCATCATTATTTAAAAAGAGGTGAAAAAAATGAAGCATAGAACAAAAGAAGCTATATTTGGTTATGTATTTGCTTCACCAGTAATAATCATTGTACTATTATTTACAATTTATCCTATAATTATGGTATTTTACTATAGTTTTACTAATTACAATCCTTTAGAAACACAGAAATTTAAATATCCCTTTAATCCTCAAGAGAGTATTGAATTTCATGTAGGAATGTTTCAAGACGAGGTCCGGTCTGTGGATGAAATAAAAGATAGCTTTGATCTTTTTTCATTTGTCCAATATGATGTTGGTTTAAATTTAAATGAAGAGCAAAAACAAGCAGTTGCAGAATATTTTGAGGTTGAAAAACTTTTAGAAGATTTTGTAGATGGTAAATTAAATAAGATCTTGACAACATCGGAGTTTATGACAACGTATATGGCTAAGAAAAAGAATCTTTTTAAAAAATATACACCTCAGTTAGTAGGTTTTGATAATTTTAAAAGGTTGTTTAAAGATGAATATGTAAGAATTTCTTTAGTAAATACCTTGCTTTATACAGCAATAGTAGTTCCTGTTCAAACTTTTTTGGCTGTTCTTCTAGCAGTTGCTGCTAATTTAAAGGTTAAAGGAGTTAAATTTTATAAAGTGGTTTTTTTTCTACCGGCTATAACATCCTCAGCGGCAATTTCTATGATCTTTTGGTTAATTTATTCAAGACCAGGAATTCTAAATAGAATTCTTGTTGCACTTTTTGGTGGTTTTGGGTTTCAGCCAGTAGATTGGCTTAATAATCCCAATACTGCATTATTTGCAATAATGTTAATGAATATTTGGTCGACAGCAGGATATTTTATGGTTACATTTTTAGCAGGATTACAAGATATACCTTCTACTTTGTATGAGGCTGCGGATATTGATGGTGCGTCAGGCACACAAAAATTTTGGAAAATTACTTTACCTTTGTTAAGACCACAAATATTATTTGTCATAGTAATGGGAACTATTGGTTGTATGCAGGTATTTGATCAGATTTATTTTTTGATAAACAATATGAGAAACATCACTATTTCTTTTTACATATATAAAAATGCATTTGAATATGGGAACATGGGATATGCTTCTTCTTTGGCAATTATACTTTTTGGCATTATTTTGCTTATAACGTTCTTGCAGAGAAAATATATTCCCGAGGAATATTGAGGTGAAAGTAAATGACTAAAAGCAAATGGAAAGCTGCCAGAATTGTTTCATATATTATTTTAATTGCATATACCTTAATTTCTCTTTTTCCTTTTCTATGGGCTGCTTTAGTTTCTTTTGTACCCCTTACTTATTTTGATGAAAATGGAATTAAGAAGGGAACCGATGTGATGAGTTGGCCACCTAAAATTAGATTATTTGAAATACCTCCTAAGGCATTTGGTGCCCCTTTAACTTTAAAAAACTATGTAAAAGTTTTTGAAGTTGTTCCATTATACTCAAGGTGGTTTTTAAATACGCTCATTTATGCTGGTTTGGTGACTATTGGCAACATATTAATAGGAACGCTAGGTGGTTACGCTTTTGCGAGGTTACGATTCCCGCTTAAAGAATTTTGGTTCACTCTTTTCTTAGGCACGATGATGATTCCAGGACAGGTTACTATGATACCTCAGTATACACTTATGGTAAATTGGGGTCTTGTTAATACTTATTCTGGTATGGTTTTCCCGAAATTGGCAAATATATTTGGCTTATTTTTAATGAGACAGTTTTTCATGAATTTTCCTAAAGAATTAGAAGAGGCTGCAAGGATCGATGGAGCAGGAGTTTTTGGGACATTTTTTAGGATAGTCTTGCCCAACGCTAGACCTGCAATCGGTGCTTTAGCAATTTATACTTTTTTAGGAGCTTGGAATGATTTTCAATGGCCGCTGATTATTACCTCCCGAAAAGAAATGTATACATTGACCTTAGGATTGAACTTTTTTAAGACCTCATATTATACTTTTTGGCCTTATATGATGGCTGCAACTATAATCATGACAATCCCGATGATCATTATTTTTCTTTCGTTTCAAAATCAATTTGTTGAAACAGGGAGAGCCGTAGCAGTCAAAGGTTAATAATATGTTTATAACTATATATAAAATATTTTGAAATGAAATCGTTCCTACTAATTTATTAGTATGTAATAAAATTTGTTATCAATTGTTAACCTGGAATAAACAAAGATTAATTTATTGTTCTGTAATTCGTATATCACTGGTGTTTTTTAATCGTAGAGACGTTCTAAGTAAGCGTCTTGAAGGTTTGGAAATCTAGCTTGCAGTTTTTTAGTTGATGCAAAATTAGATTATCCTTGGTACATCGTTTTAATCAAGTTTTAAGATGCCTAAATTGGTTGTATATACAAATAAATCACTGTTTGAATGAATTTAAGTATAAAAATGAACATCTCTACGCCAAAAATTAATTTTAAGTTTCAAAAGTTCTAAAGTGTCTAAAACTTTATGGCAAGGAGGGTTTATCTTTGATTAAAGCTTGTATATTTGATTTAGATGGAGTTATAGTTGATACTGCCAAATATCATTATCTAGCGTGGAAAAAATTGGCTGATGAGTTAGGCATAAATTTTACTCTAGAGGATAACGAGAGATTAAAAGGTGTAAGTAGAATGCAAAGTTTAGAAATAATTCTTGAGTTAGGAAATTTAAAGCTTGATGAAAAAGAAAAAGAAGTTTTAGCTGAAAAAAAGAACAAATGGTATGTCGAATATATTAGTAGAATGGGCAAAAGCGAGATTTTTCCGGGTGTCGAAGCCTTTATTGATATTTTGAGAGAGAACAATATAAAAACGGCAATAGCGTCTGCAAGCAAAAATACAAGAATTATTTTAGAAAGGTTAGATTTAGAGAAAAAGTTTGATGTTATAATCGATGGAACAATGATAAGTAAAGCCAAACCAGATCCTGAAATTTTTTTGAAGGCTGCCGAATATCTAAAAGTTCAACCTAATGAGTGTGTCGTATTTGAAGATGCAGTTGCAGGAGTAGAAGCTGCCAAAAGAGTAGGAATGAAGGTAATAGGTGTTGGAGATCCTGATATATTAAAAGATGCACATACTGTGATTCAAAGTTTCGAAGGATTGGATTTGAGCATTATATATAATTTATAATGTCTTTCGGATAAAAATCATGAGATAAATAGGAGGGAGAATAATTTGAATCTTTGGGAAATCAAACAAAACAATTATAATCGAAAAGAAAACAAAAAGAAAGAAACAATTTTCACTCTAGCAAACGGTTATAGAGGGTTAAGAGGATTTAATGAATTTTCAAATTATGGATGGAAAGGTAATTTTATTGCGGGGATTTATGATAAATCTGAGGCTCAGATTCAAGAAATAGTGAATAATCCTGATCCATTGGCAATTAAATTTTATATTAACGGAGAAAAGATTAATCTAGATGAAGGAAGAATTATAAAATATGAAAGAAATTTAAATATGAAAAAGGCTGTTTTGAATACAAACTTTGAATTAGAACTTGAATCTGGAAAGATCGTTGAGGTATTTTCTGAAAGGTTCGTTAGTAAAAATAATTTACACAGATGGGGGGCTAAATATCAGATCAAACCAAAAAATTTTTCAGGAAAGCTTGTCATAGAAAATATTATCGATGGGACAGTAACTAACTCAGCAAATGACCCTTACAATGAGGTGAGACATTATTATGTTGAAAAAATGAAAGATTTAAAACCAGGGATTTCATTAAGAACAGTAACAAAAGACAAAAAGATATCTGTGGTTGAATCCACAACAATTAGATGCTTTAGAGAAAGTGAGAATTTATTAACTAATAGAAAATTTGTTGTTTTAGGAGAACAAGTTAAAGAATTATATGAATTAAACATCAAGGAAAATCAAGTTTATACTATCTATAAGTATGGAGTTACCTTTACTTCAAGAGATAATATTTCTAACTTAGATGAATTTACTGAAAAAGAATTAAATAATTTTGCCTTTGTTGGATATGAAGACGAGTTAAAAAAACATATCGAGCAATGGGATAAGATTTGGGAAAATATAGATATTGAGATAAAAGGCGATGAAAAAGCTCAATTGGGTATTAGATTCAATGTATTCCATTTGGTTTCTTGTGCGAATAAAGATGATCCAAGAGTTAGTATACCAGCAAAAGGGTTACATGGAGAGGGGTATAAAGGTCACATTTTTTGGGACACAGAAATTTATATGTTACCATTTTTTATATATACACAACCAGAAACAGCGAAATCCCTTCTGCTATATAGATACAACACATCAGATGGTGCAAGAAAGAATGCCATGCTAAATGGCTACAAAGGTACTCAGTTTGCTTGGGAGTCCACAGATGATGGATTGGAAACTACACCTAAATGGGGAAAAGACTATTTAGGTGATCCAGTAAGAATATGGACTGGTGATGAGGAAATTCACATAACTGCTGACGTGGCATTTGCTTATTGGGATTATTTTAGGGCCACAAATGATGAACAATTTATGATAGATTATGGAGCGGAAATCTTTTTTGAAACTGCCAAATTCTGGGAGTCGCGCGTAGAATATAATTATCAAAAGGATAGATACGAGATTAAGGGGGTTATAGGGCCAGATGAATTTCATGAACATGTAAACAATAATGCGTACACAAATTACATGGCAAAATGGAATTTGTCTAAGGCATTTGAAATCTCCAAGTTGCTAAAAGAAAAAGACCCTATTAAGTACGAAAGATTGTGTGTTGATTTAGGTTTATCAGAGAAGGATTTCATTAGATGGAATAATATTTCCGACAAAATTTATATACCAAGATACAATGGAACAAAGTTGATAGAACAATTCGAAGGGTATTTTAATCTTAAGGATTATATAATCACAGAATGGGATAAAAATAGAATGCCAGTTTGGCCCAAAGGAGTAGAACTAGATAAATTGAATAAAACCCAACTTGTTAAGCAAGCAGACGTTGTAATGTTGTTACTATTGTTAGAAGACGAGTTTGATGATGAAACCAAAAAAATAAATTATGAATATTATGAAAAACGGACAATGCATAAATCATCTTTGAGCCCTTCTATGTACTCAATAATGGGTTTGAAGGTAGGCGATACTCATAACGCTTACGAGTATTTCATTAAAACTGTGATGACAGATTTAGAAGATAATCAAGGGAATTCAGAATATGGTTTACACGCAGCATCGACAGGAGGTTCTTGGCAATGTGTGGTTTTTGGATTTGGTGGTTTAAGTGTCGATGAAGAAGGTGTTTTAAACTTTAAACCTTGGCTACCTGAACAATGGGAAGAACTGTCTTTTAAGGTAACTTGGAGAGGAGCTAAGTTAAAAGTAGATATTTTAAGAGATAAAATTATTTTTTTATCTGATCAAAATTTAAAGATAAAAGTCTTTTCAGAGGATTGCGGGTTAGAACAGTATAAACCTTTTGAATACAAATTTTAGAAAGATATTATAAATCTAAATAAAAAGCGGGCTTATAGCCCGCTATTATTATGCTCCGTATTTTTCAAGTTTTCCAGCGTGGGCCATTGCTAATGGCAATAGATCTAATGCATATATAGTACCTAGTACTCCTCGAGCACATTCAAATTCATCAAATGTTTTTGATAGCCCTTTTCTGACATATTTTGAGTGTAGTAGTACTGGAACTGGATGCCAGCTGTGGGATTTCAAAGGTACTGGAGTTGAATGATCTCCTGTAATAATTAAAACATCAGGTTTTAAATCTAATATGTCTTGTAATACTCTGTCAGTATTTTCAATAACTTTCACTTTTTCATTAAAATTACCATCTTCCCCATATGAATCAGTCTTTTTTATGTGGACAAAGAAAAAATCATATTTATTCCAGTTAGCCTTTAAGGTTTCAATTTCATCTTCGATCGTTTCCCCGGTTTTTACAACTTCCATTCCTACTAATTTTGCCAACCCTCTGTACATTGGATATGTTGCAATTGCTCCAGCGTCTAGCTTGTATATTTCTTTAAAGGTAGGTAATTTTGGATGCCTTGAGAATCCTCTTAATAGTGCAAAATTCATTTTTGGTTGATCTTTAAGTACTTCGCATATCTCTTTTAATAGTTTGTTAGCTATATTTGCCATTTTTTCCGAATCGGGATTTAAAGACTTTGGCCATTCCATGGGTAGTCCTTCTTTTTGAGGATCAGCATCAGAAACCTCATCAAATAATCCTTCACCTGAAAATTTTACTACGAACCTGTGTTCTTTTCCTGGATAAAATGTGATTTTAACATCGTCGATCTGTTTAATTTTTTCTGATAATAATTCTACAACTTTTTTAGATTCTTCTGTAGAAGGTCTACCAGCTCTTCTATCAACGATAATACCATCTTTTATGGTAGCAAAATTTGCCCTAGCTACTACATCTTTGGGGCCAACTTCTACGTCCAAACCTAGTGCTTCTAAGATGCCACGACCTATTTTATATTTTATTGGATCATAACCAAAAAGTGAAAGATGACCAGGTCCGCTTCCAGGAGTTATCCCCTGAAAAACAACGATACTTTGGCCTAACTCACTATCTTTTGCCAAAGAATCCATAATCGGTTTATTAGCTGCTTGTAATGGAGTTTTGCCTTCTTCGTTTGGTAAATCTCCAAGGCCGTCCATAACTAAAAAAACTATTTTTGAATCGGTTTTAATTGTCAAATCTTTAACAATGTTTTGTCTATCATATAAAGTCAACGATTACACCTCCTAGTTTTAATATTTTATATCTATTTGGAAATTTTAAAACAGTGGTGAGTATAGGGCTACCGCCCTTGAACCCGCTTTAATTCAAAGTATAATTTTGGAATATATTTTACAAAATGTGATTTAATGAAGGGCTGCCGCCCTTGAACCCGCTTTAATTCAAAGTATAATTTTGGAATATATTTTACAAAATGTGATTTAATGAAGGGCTGCCGCCCTTGAACCCGCTTTAATTCAAAGTATTATTTTTGGAATATATTTTAAAACAGTGGTGAGTATAGGGCTGCCGCCCTTGAACCCGCTTTAATTCAAAAAAGTATTATTTTGGAATATATTTTAAAACAGTGGTGAGTATAGGGCTACCGCCCTTGAACCCGCTTTAATTCAAAGTATTATTTTGGAATATATTTTACAAAATGTGATTTAATGAAGGGCTGCCGCCCTTGAACCCGCTTTAATTCAAAGTATAATTTTGGAATATATTTTACAAAATGTGATTTAATGAAGGGCTGCCGCCCTTGAACCCGTAGGAATACTACAATTAGGTGTCTGTACTTATCATAAATAGTTAATTAACGAATTTACCTTAACTACAATTATATCATAAAAAGTATCTCTTAAATTTTAAATCTGTTTGTTTCCTCTTTCAAATTTTGTGCAATTTTGTTTAATATTTCTACTTGTTCCAACAAAGAATTAATAGCGTCACTGTCGGCTTTTATACCTTCTTCTACTATGTGCAACTTTGAAATTGTAGTCTTTGTTTGGGATTCTATTCCTTTGATTTCGTACTTAAATTCTTCTATTGTTTGATTTTGTTCTCTTACAGATTCAGTGAGATCATTTACAACAGCTGTTAAAGATCTTGAAGAATTTTCAAGGTCTTTGAATCCTTCTTCAAAAACTTTTATAGTTTTTCCTAAATCATTTGTTTTTTTGTTTGTTTTTTCAATTCCTTGGGCAAGTATTTTTAAACTGTTCAATATGTTTGTCATTTTTTCTGAAATTCCCATTGCTGTCAGCGATGTTTCTTCGGATAAGTTGCGAATCTCTTCTGCGACTACTGCAAAACCTTTACCTGCTTCTCCAGCTCTTGCTGCTTCTATTGAAGCATTTAGGGCTAATAAATTTGTTTGTTTGGCTATGTCAGAAATGTTTTTCACGAATTCATTTATCTTTTCAACTTCTTTGGAAAAATTATCTACGCTTATACTAGAGTTTTTAACTAGTTCTTCTACTGAATTTGAAACATTTAAAACAGAGTCTACAAATTTTTTCCCTTCATTTGCAAAAGTTATTGTTTCGTTAGATATTTTTGATATGTTTTCTGTGGCTTTTTGAACCTTTCTAGAGTTCAAAATTAACTCATCAATTTTATCTGAAAACCTGGAGGAAATGTTAGAAACTGTGTCTCCAAGTTCTTTTATTTGTTCTAGTAAAGAGTTTAAGTTTTGCTGAGTATTTTTAAGTAGTTTAGATTTTTCGTCAACATTTTTTGAGGAGGCAATTATTTGTTCTGAGTCCTCTAGTAGGTTTTTAATCATCATTTTAAGAGAAGAAATAGTTTTGTTTAGTTCAAGATTCATCTGGTCAAATTCGTCTTTGATTTGAGTTATTTCAGATATCTCTACCGTTAAGTCACCTTCTGATAATTTTTGTAGATTTTTTGTAAAATTTTTAATCTGTGTACCAAATCTGTGACTTAAAAGATAAGATACAAAAATGATTATCAATATGAGAATAATTAGGATTATGATTGTATTTCGAATGATTTTGTTTAATCCTAAGTCTATTTCTACTGTTACCTCTTTTGGAGTTAAGGTTGGAAGATCAAAAGATGTTTCAAGAGGAATATTGATGGATGCATCAAAGTCTTGGTAGTCTTTAGAAATTTGAACGAATAATCCGTCGAATTCTTCTGTTTGGAAGTAATAACTTCTTTTGGATTTATTTAATATCTCTTCTGTAACAAATTGAACTTTCAATTTGTTTTCATCTATGTAGGTTTCACCTTCAGGAAAATTGGAATAAATGAAATTGTAATTTTTATCGTAGAGAGTTACTGAAGCGTCTAACAATTTTGAGATTTCGAGTAGTTTTTGATTTTCAAATTCTTCTATAATTACTAGAAAACCATTACATGTGTTGGTTGCAATTGGATCAACAATTGGAAAAACACCTATGAAATAGGGTGTTGAATCGAACGATTTGGTTTTAACAACAGGGGTTAAGTAACCAATTTCTAAGATAACAGTGAATTGTTCTTTGAGAAAATCATCTAAATTGAGTTGTTTTGTGTATTCATATCCTTTGAGATAGGTTTCAGCCTTTTTCTGAAGTTTGTGTGTTTGATTTTTAGCTGTTACTTCAATGCCAGCTCCAGGGGTATCTGTAGGGTACATTATCCAAAGCTGCATGCCATTGTATTCTTGAGTTGTCACAAAAGGTTCTAAAATACTGTATCTTTCTATTAAAGAAATAGACTTTGAAGCAGTTTTTTCTTTGAGTATGGTGTCTGAAGCGATTAATTTTCCGGTTTTCTCGATAGTTCTTTTTTCAGAGTTTAAAAAATTTGTAAATATTGTTCCCAAAGTTTTTAGTGAGTTATCAAAAGATTGTGTGTACATTTCTTTCATTTGATTAGAAACTTCTTCCTCAATCTTTGAGATTTGACTTTGTAAATATTCGTTATATGTATTTAGTTGCTCTTGTACCGCAACGTTGTACTCACTTATTTGTTTAAGATATTCTTTATTTAAATCCTCAAACATATATAGTATGTTACTTTCATTTTCTAGTGTTTTATTTTGAATTGATAGTGTTATGTAAATTACTAGAAAGATACAGGGGAGTAATCCAAGAAGTAAAAGAATAATACTAATCTTGTTGCTGAATTTGTTGAACCATTTTATCTCCAAATTCTCCTTGTTTCTAGATTTCATTTAGATCCCTCCTATGGAAGCGTTTTCTATTAATTATATTATATAACATTTTTATCCTTTTCCTGCAAGAAGACTCCCACTTCTGTAAGTGGGGGATGAATTGCAGTTATAAAACATACTAAATCCTTTCCTAAACATATAGGGCTTAACTAAATCTGTTTTAACTGGCTTAGACATTTCCATT
>Ga0209608_1000167_pt1 | contig 69796 bp, 64 predicted proteins | sample AD_UKC130_MetaG_FD_184428 | JGI IMG/M metagenome (GOLD analysis project Ga0209608, IMG submission 184428) | Active sludge microbial communities of municipal wastewater-treating anaerobic digesters from Canada - AD_UKC130_MetaG (SPAdes) (version 2) | ecosystem: Engineered > Bioreactor > Anaerobic...
AATCGCCGATGCTCGAGCAGAGTCACTTTAAGCACCTGAACGGGAACAGCACCTTCATCACCCCCGAGGACTGGCCCCGAGTAGACGAGTTGATCGACTGGATCATAGAGAAGAACCGGCAGGGCTACAAGATGGTGAACTCCATTGCCCGCCTCAATGAAATGAAGGAGTTCATGCGCGGCAAGGTGCAGTCATGGAACTGCCGGGCGGGACAGAACTCGCTGATTATACGCGTCGACGGAACGCTGGCGCCGTGCTTCCCGATGTACTCGGCCAACTATGACTGGGGCGTGGCGGGAAATCATAAGTTCGACACCGCACAATTGAACGAGATGAAGCAATCCTGCCAGCCGCATTGTTTCTCGACGCTGAACCACAACCTTGCCTACTGTTACAACGCCTCGCGCGCGATCAAGTGGGTACTGCGGCAGGCGCTCAGAGGTTTTCAGGGAGTAACCGGCAGCTTCGAGGACTAAGGGGTTTCCGAGCCGCTATACTCCGAAATTGGAGAATATTGCGGCTCATGTCCGTACTGGATCTGTTCAGACTTGATGGAAAGACCGCGCTGGTGACAGGCTGCAAGCGCGGCATCGGAAGGGCGTTGGCCGTCGCGCTGGCCGAAGCGGGCGCCGATATCGTCGGCGTCAGCCGGACTCTGGAATGCCCCGGCAGCGAAGTCGAGAAGGAGGTGCGCGCGCTGGGCCGGATGTTCACGGGCTACGCGTGCGACTTCGCGGACCGGAAAGCGGTCTACGCGCTCGTGGACCGCGTGCTGAAGGAACTCCCCCCGATCGACATTCTGGTGAATAACGCCGGCACGACTCTGCGCAAGCCCGCGGCGGAGCACCCCGACGAATATTGGGATCTTGTGATCGAGACGAACCTCAATTCGCAGTTCGTGCTGACCCGCGAATTGGGCAAGCGGATGCTTGAGCGGGGCGCGGGCAAAATTATCTTCACGGCGTCGCTGCTTTCCTTTCAGGGCGGCATTTACGTTCCGGGCTATGCGGCGGCAAAGGGCGGCATCGCGCAGCTCACCAAAGCGCTCTCAAACGAATGGGCGCCGAAGGGTGTGCAGGTGAACGCCATCGCGCCCGGCTACATAGCGACCGATCTCACGGAGCCGCTGCGCGTCGATCCGGTGCGAAACCCGGACATCCTGGCGCGCATACCGGCCGGCCGGTGGGGCGAGCCGGCGGATCTGGCCGGAGCGGTCGTTTTTCTGGCTTCTCGCGCCTCGGATTACGTGACGGGAACGGTGCTCACGGTCGACGGCGGCTGGATGGCGCGCTAGAAAGGCCGCGCGTACCCGCAAAGGTTTTTTGGGGACGGAGCGTCAAATTTGCGTGTCCACTCTGAGTAAGTGCTATCCGTAGCGGCCTTCGATGTAGTCGGCCGTGCGGGGGTCTTTTGGCGTGAGGAAGAGGTCTTCGGTCCGCGTGTGCTCGATCAGCTCGCCCATCAGCATGAATGCGCACTCGTGGCTGACGCGGCGCGCCTGCGCCATGTTGTGGGTGACGATCACCACGGTGTAGCGCCCGGCCAGCGTCAGCATCAGCTCCTCGACGGCGAGCGTCGCCTCACTGTCCAGGGCGGAGCACGGCTCGTCCATCAGAATGATTTCCGGCTTGAGCGGCAGCAGCCGCGCGATGCAGAGTTTCTGCTGTTGATCGAGTTGCAGCGTGGTGGCGCGGACGTGCAGGCGGTCTTTCAGCTCGTCCCAGAGAAACACGTCGCGGAGCGCCTTTTCCACGATGTCGTCGAGCACGGATTTTCGCCACTTGAACAGCGGGCTGTGGATGCGCAGGCCGAAAACAATGTTCTCATACACGGAGATCGGCAGCGGGTTAGGCCGCTGGAACACCATTCCCACGGTCTTGCGCAGCTCGATCAGGGAAACGTCGGGCGCGTAGATATTCTGCCCCAGGATCTTGATTTCGCCGGACGTTCTTACATACCCGTAGCGCTCGTTGATGCGGTTGAAGCAGCGCAGCAGCGTGGTCTTCCCGCAGCCCGAGGGGCCGATCAGCGCGGTGATCTCGCCGCGCCGCACGCGAAAGTTCACGTTCCTCAGGGCCTGGAAATCCCCGTACCAGAGATTGAGATTCTTTGTCTCGATGCTGTGTACGGCGCCCGCGCTCATCCAAAGACCCCGTTCACATACTCGTAGGTCTTGCGGCTGCGGGGGGAGTCGGAGAAGATCACCTCGGTGCTGCCAATTTCCTCAAGCTGCCCGTTGAAAAGGAACGCGATGCGGTCCGCAAGCCGGCGCGCCTGTTGCACCAGGTTTGTGACCAAAATGATCGTCATACGCGACCGCAGTTCCTTCAACACGTCTTCAATGCGCATTGTGGTGACCGGGTCGATGGCGATGGAGAACTCGTCGAGGCAGAGGATTTCGGGATCGTGCGAGAGCGCCCGCGCGATGGTGAGCCGCTGCTGCTGCCCGCCCGAAAGCTTGGTGCCAAGCGTATCCAGGCGGTCCTTCACTTCGTCCCAGAGCGCCGCCTGGCGGAGGCAGCTCTCGACGCGCTTTTCGAGCTGGCGGCGGTCCCGGATGCCGGCCATGCGCGGGGCGAACGCAACATTGTCGAAGATCGTCATCGGCAGCCCGACCGGCAGCGGCGCCACCATGCCTATCTTCCGCCGCAGCGCGTAAACGTCCTTGATCTGCCGGATGTCTTCGCCGTCCACCTTCACCGTGCCGCTGACAACCGCGCCCGGAACGCTGTCGATCGTGCGGTTGATCACCTTGAGCAAAGTGGTCTTGCCGGATTGCGAAGGCCCGATGATGCCGAGCACCTCGTTGCGGTACACGTCCAGGGTGACGCCGCGAAGGACCTCACGCCGCCCGTAACGGACGTGCAGATCTTTGATTTCGATCATTACATCCGTCTTCACCATTTCTTTCGGGCGCGAAGGCGTGTGCGTACGATGATCGAGAGGGCGTTCACCATCAGGACGGTGCCGAGCAGCACGATCGCCGTGCCAAAGGGCAGCGCGTGCGGCACGCCCGGCACTTGCGTGGAGATGGTGAACAGGTGCATGGAAAGCGCCATGCACTGGTCGAAGGGTCCGTAGGCGAACAGATCCCCTTCCTGAATCGCCTTGTAGAACACGGCTCCGGTAAACATGATGGGCGCGGTCTCGCCGGCCGCGTGCGCCACCTCCAAAATCAAACCGGTGAGAATGCCGTTGATCGAGTTCGGCAGCACGACGTGGCGGATGGTCTGCCACCGCGTGGCGCCCACGTTCCAGCAGGCCTCGCGGAAGGCCATCGGCACGGCCGCAAGCGCCTGCTTGGTGCTGGCGATGATGACCGGAAGCGTCATGATCGCCAGGGTCAGCGAAGCCGCCAGGATCGACTTTCCCAGCCCGGCGAACAGCACGAAGGCGCCCAGACCGAACAGCGCGTGCACGATGCTCGGCACGCCGGCCAGGTTCACCACGGCCAGGTTCACCATCCGCGTGAACCAGTTATCCTTCGCATATTCGTTCAGGAACACCGCCGCCAGCACACCGATGGGAGTGGAAATCGCCAGCGACAGCAGCACCAGGTAGCAGGTCCCTAGCAACGGCGACCAGATCCCCCCGGACCGCATTCCATCCTTTGGATTCGTGAAGATGAAATCCAACGAAAGAATCGGCAGCGCCTGGTAAAAGATGTAGCCGACGATCAGCACCAGCGGCGCGACCAGCAACAGCGTCATGAAACCGAAGACCGCCTTAGCGACGGTTTCGCTTCGATGCTTTCTGCGCGTTAATGGAGTGGTCTGGAACACGAGCTAACGTCTGCCGGCGCCTGCCTCATCTGCCTCGAATACCGCGCACGACGAGGTCGGCGGTCAGGTTAATTACGAATGTAATCGAGAACAACAGGATACCAATGATGAAGAGCACCTGGTAATGCTCGGAGTGCACAGGCGCCTCTCCCAACTCCGCGGCGATGGTCGCCGTCAGCGTCCTCACCGAATCCATCACACTGTGTGGAATATTGATCGAGTGCCCGGTGGCCATGAGAACGGCCATCGTTTCGCCGACCGCCCGGCCCACGCCGAGCAGTCCCGCCGCCAGCAGCCCGTTTTTCGCCGCCGGCAACAGCACGCGATAGATCAACTGCCACTTCGTTGCGCCGAGCGCCAGCGCCGCCTCGCGGTAAGTGTCGGGCACCGCCTTCAACGCGTCCTCGCTGATCGAGACGATGATCGGCGAACTCATCAGGGCGACTATGATGCCGCCGTTCAGAACGTTCAGCCCGATCGGAGCGTCGAACAGCCGCATGATGATCGGGTTCATCACCGTCAGCCCTATGAAGCCCCAGACCACCGACGGGATGGCCGCCAGCAGCTCGATGATAATTTTCAGAATCTCTCTCAGGCGGCCTCCGCAAAACTCGGAGATGAAAATCGCCGCCCCGATGCCGAACGGAACCGCGATCGACATCGCCAGCAGGCTGACGCTTGCCGTGCCGGCGATCAGCGCCAGCGCGCCGTATCGCACATTGGTCTTCGATGTGGGATACCACTCGATACTGCCGAAAAATTCGCGGGGATCGAAGCCGCCGAACAGAAATCCGGCGCCCTCGCGGAACACGAAAAAGAAAATGCTGAGGATGAAAAGAATGGCGCTGACGCCGCACAGCCGGATGAGCACCTCCATCGCGGCTTCGGCGATCACTTCCCACCGTCTACGCTGCTTATGCATCTGGATGCCGGTCTCCGCTCCGCGCGCTCAGGACTGAGACACCGGTCGCACGGGCACGTATCCGGTTTGCTCGACGATCTTCTGGCCCGCGTCGGAAAGAACCCAGTCCAGATACTTCTTCGTCTCGCCGGACGGTTCGCCGAGCACGTACAGTAGCAGCGGACGTGCAATGGGGTAATTCTGGTTGAGGGTGTTTTCCACGGTTGGGGGGTACGCCGTCTCCCCCGCCTTCTTAGCCACTCGCAGCGCCTTGACGCCCGGCGTGACGTATCCCATGCCGCTATAACCGATAGCGCCCGGCGTTTTGGATATCAGTTCGACACAGTCCTTCGAGCCGTGCATGTCGCGGGACCCAAGCTTGAAGTCCCGTCCTCCAAGGACGGCGTCGCGAAAGTAAACATACGTCCCCGAATTCGATTGCCGGCTTATGCGCACGATCTCGTCCCGCGCGCCGGGGATTCTTACGCCGAGCTGCGACCACCTTTCAATCTTTCCGCCTTCGCCGAATATTTCGGCCAGCTGCTCCAGCGTGATTTCCTCCAGCGGGTTGTCCTTGTGAACGAAGACGGCGAGCGCGTCGTAGCCTGCCAGAAACTCGCGCGGCTCCTTCCGGGTGGTTTTCTTCGCCCGCTCGATTTCCTCCGGTTCAATCACGCGGCTGCAATTGGCGATATCGACCGTTCCGGCGATGAGCGCCGCGATGCCGGTTCCGGACCCGCCTCCCGACACCTCCACCGAAACCAATGGAGCGACGCGGGTGTATTCCTCGGCCCAGGCCTGCGCGAGGTTGACCATCGTGTCCGAACCGGTGTTCTGAATGATCGTTTTTTGAACCTCCTTACGCCGGGAACAGCCCGTTATGAACAGAGATAGGATGGCAACACCAGTAAGAGCGGATTTCAGCATAAATTCAGGATCAGGTTCGACATCGAGACTCCCTAGCCGAACGGCGCCTGCCCGTCTCCGAGGATGGCATGCACCAGGTCGCGGACATGCTGAGTGAGCCACTGAAATGCCCGCTCATATTCGGCGCGGATCTCCTCGGGAGACCCCTGCGCCTTGGACGGATCGGGCACCGCCCACTGCAAGCCCAGGACCTTGGTCGGCCGCTGCGGAAAGGCCTTTTCCGCGTCCTTCGAGAGCGCCACCATAATGTGGAAGCTCTCCGAGCGGAGCACCTCGCCGACCGAGCGGGAAGGCTGGTTGGAAATGTCGTATCCCTTCTCCGCAAGAAACCAGACGGTCCGGGGATCGACAGCGCCCCCGACCAGGCCCGCGCTGCTGAAGGAGAATCGCTCTGCTTTCAGGGCTTTGGCAGCCACCTCGGCCATCCGGCTCAGGCAATCGTTGTTGTCGTCGACGAACAGCACATGAAAGCCTTCCCGGGGCAGGTGCCTGCGGTACTCGCCCGTTGCGAAGTAAAGCGCCTCCTCGCAGATGTTTGTGGCCTGGTCCGAAACGCGCTCGAAGCGCCGCGCCACCGTCAACAGCGGCGACAGCGCCTCAAGCGGCAAGCGGCCTTCCTCCCGCCACTCCACCAGCTTGTCGCTCAGGTCGTCACGAACCTGGTTGACCCGCGGCTCGACGCTCATCGTGGCGCGAGCCAGTTCCGGGTTCTTATCGACAAAGGCGTGAACGGCGTTGTGCAGCATCGGGATCGCCAGGTTCGCGATCTCGTGAAAACTGTCTTTGGGAATCTCGTAAGGGAGGTGGCTCATCAACAGGATCTGCCGGGCAATGCTTTCGGCGTAATCGCCGACGCGTTCGAGCTGCCCGGCCACCTTGCTGGCCGAGTACACGAACCGCAAATTGCCGGCCGCCGGCTGGTGCCGGATGATGAACTCCACGCACAGCCGGTCCAGTTCTGTCTCGAGCGCATCCACGTCCTGGTCCCGAAGGATCACCGAGTAGGCGAGCTGGCGATCCCGCGTCAGAAAGGCCTTGAAGGCACGCGTGAGCGCCCGCTCGTCCAGCGCGGCCATCGTCAGCAGCTTCGAACGGATGACGTCAATGTCGCGCTGCAAGAACGCTTCGAGATGCGGTGTGGACGGAGATTCCAAATCCTTAGTCCCTTTATCGACCACGTAAGGCGGTCTGATGAAGCATTATACGGTATTTTGGGGGCTTTTCGGCCCGGCGGTCTGAAAACAAAGAAGAAATTCCGTGGTTCCGAAGAAAACTTCCGGTTTCGCGATCCGCGCGTGGTGGTACACTGACAACTCAGGAACAGCATGCGCTGGGCGCAGGACTGCAGGCTCGAAAAATCCCTGCTGCTCGTCTGCCTGCTCCTGCTTGCGCAGTGGACCGGTTTCTATATGGTGCTGTGCGTCTCCGGGCCGGACCACGTCCAAACCGAAGTCTTCGACGCGCGCTGCACCTCCTCACCGCCGTCTGACGCCGAGGGGATCGTTGGCGCCGGCGGGAGATGTACCGGCTGCACGGACATGCCGGTGCAAACCGCCTACGGCTGGGATGCTTCCCGCCGGGAAACCGGCGACAACGTCCTCACCGCGCTGCCTGCCGAATCGCCGGGCGGCCTGGTTCGCCCAGCGGTATCTGAAACTGCTTTCGATGCGGTCCGCTCCCCTCTGGCATCCAGTCGGCTCGCCACCGCCGTCCCTCTCCGCTGCTAATCCTTTTCCCTGTCTCGCGATTGGAGGCGCCACTCGTGCCGGCGCTGTTTGAGGTTTAGGTAAAGCCCGACAAAGGGAGGGATTATGCAAGGTTATTCGCCCGCGATCAGGGCGGCGTGCTGCGCGGCGCTATTTGCACTGGCAGCCTTTCCGCAAAGTCCGGCCGCCGTCGCCAGCGCGGATTCCCTGGAACAACTTGTAGAACTGGCTCTCCAACGCAATCCGAATTTGCTAGCCGCCCGGCAGCGTCTGGCCGAGGCGCAAGGATTGCTGCGGCAGGCGGGAATACGGCCCAACCCCGCGCTTAACGTTGCCTTTGCAAGCGGCGCCCCTCTGGGTAGTCACGGCGAACGGCTGTTCGAGGTCGGATATTCGCACACCTTCGAACTCGGCGGCAAGCGCACGCGGCGCGTCGAGGTAGCGAATATCCAGGCTGCCGCGGCGCGGTTGGAAATCGCAAACCTCGAACGGCAGCTCCGGGCGGACGTGAAGTCGCGCTACATCGAGGCGCTTGCGGCAATGAGGAACCTCGGAAATGCCCAGCGGCTTCTGGAATTGAACCGCAAGAGTTATGAACTCGCCACCGCCCGCGCGCGCGAAGGAGAAGGCGCGCCCCTCGAGCAGGGACTGCTCCAGGTTGAGGTCAACCGCATCGATTCCGACAGGCTGTTGTTTGAAAGCCAGGTCGAGCGCGCTGTCATGGAACTCAAGCTGCTGGCCGGGATGGACCAGGAGGGCACGCTGAAAATTTCGGAACCCCTGAGACCGCCGGCAGTCTCCGTCAGTCTGGAACGCGTGCTGGAGCAGGCGCTTGCGCAGCGGCCGGACATTCAGGCCGCCCGGCTCCAAGAGCGGCTGGCAGACGCCGAGCTCAGCCTGGCGCGGGCAGAGGCATCGCCCGATCTGGTTGCCACGGGACGGTACGCCCAAGTGCAGGGGCAATTCGACCAGTTCGGGTTCGTACAGCCGGGAGGGCCGCTGGCGCCGCTGACCGACACCGACAACATGCTTTCGGCGGGAATCACAATTTCCCTGCCGGTCCGGAACCGGAATCAGGGCAACATCGAGGCTGCTATCGCCCGCAGCCGCGCGGCGCGCCTCCGGCGGGAAGCTCTGGAGCGGTCGGTCCGCCAGGAGGTGCTGGCGGCGGTGAACCGCTACGAGGCCGCCCGGCGGGCGCTCGACATTTTCGAGCAGGGCGTCGTCCGGCAGTCGCAGGAGAATCTGCGTATCGTCCGCAGCGCGTACGAGCTTGGAGAATTGCGCCTGTTCGACGTCATCGACGAGCAGCGGAAATTGCTCGAAACGCAGCGGGCGTATACCGACCTGCTGCGGGACGCAAACATCGCGGTTGCTGAGTTGGAGCGCGCCGTGGGCGCGCCGCTTGAGTGAGGTGCCGGCGTGAAATCCCGAACTCCCGTTCTGATTGCCGTTTTGATCGCCGCCGTTGGGATCGCGTACTATGCGGGCCGGAAGTCGGTCCAGCCGCCCGCGGCGCGCGAAGCCGGAGATGCTCATTCCACCGAACACGCGGAGCACGCCGGCGAGTTAACGCTTACCCCCGAAGCGCAGCGCAGGTTCGATGTGCAGTTTGCCACGGCCGAAGTGCGCCCGCTCGGCCAGGCGATTCAGGCCACCGGCAGCGTGCAGGCCAACGGCTCCAGAGTGGCGCACATCCGCGCGATTGCCCGCGGGCGCATCGACAGCGTGTACGTCCGGCTTGGGGACCGGGTCCGGGCGGGGCAGCGGCTCCTGGTCTACGACAATGCCGAACTCGGCGAGGCCATCGGCCAGTACCTTTCGGCCCTCGCCGACCTGCAGAAGGCGACGGCGGAAACCGAGGTGTCAAAGCGCGCTCTGGAGCGCGCTCAGAGCCTCGTGGATCTGGGCGCCATCGCGAGGGCGGAATACCAGCGCCGGGAAGCCGAGCACAAGTACGCCCTTGCGACCGTCGAGAGCCGCAGGGCGGAGGCCGCCAAAATCGAGGAAAAACTGCACCGCTTCGGGATGACCGACGCGGAAATCGGAAAACTCGACCCCCGCGCGGGTCTGGAATACCACCGCGAGCAGTCGCACAGCACGCTCACCGCTCCTTTTAGCGGCGTCATCACGCAGTTTAGTGCGGCGCCCGGCGAGACGATCGGGCCCGAGACCGAGCTCATGACAATCGCCGACCTCTCGACGGTTTGGGTTCTGGCCGACCTGTACGAGAAGGACATTCACGCCGTTCGCGAGGGACAGCGAGCCGAGGTATTCGTGCCATCCTATCCGGGCCGGGTTTTCGCGGGCGTCATCTCTTACGTCAGCGACGTGCTCGACGCCAACACTCGCACGGCGAAGGTCCGCGTCGAAGTTCCGAACCCGGAAGACCTGCTGAAGCTGGAGATGTTCGCGACCGTCCGGATTCCTGCGCCGGCGTCCCGTTCCGCCGTTGCGATTCCCGCCGCCGCGGTGCAGAACGTGGACGGGGCCACCGTTGCGTTCGTCAAAACAGCGGCCGACCGTTTCGAAAAGCGGACACTGAAGCTGGGACAGCGCTCCGGCGACTGGGTCGAGATCATCGACGGGATCAAAGCGGGCGAGGTGGTCGTTACCGAGGGCTCGTTCCTGCTGAAGTCCGAAGCCAGGAAGGGCGACTTGGGGCATCACCACGAGGAGTAGCGCCGGATGATCGAACGGATTGTCAGCTTCAGCATCGAGTGGCGCGCCCTGGTGGTGCTCGTTGCCTGCGCGATTGCCGGCTTCGGCCTGTACTCGGCGGCGGACCTGCCCATCGACGCGGTCCCGGACATCACCAGCAACCAGGTCCAGATCAACGCAGTCGCGCCCTCGTTCACCCCGCTCGAAATGGAGCAGTACGTCACCTTTCCGATCGAGCTGTCCATGGCGGGGCTTCCTGGCATGGAAAGCGTCCGTTCGCTCTCGAAGTTCGGCCTGTCGCAGGTGACGGTCACCTTCAAGGACGACGTGGACATCTATTTCGCGCGGCAGTTGGTGCTGGAGCGGTTGATTGCCGCGGAAAAGGAGCTGCCGGCGGGCATCACGCCGGAGATTGCGCCCGTCAGCACCGGACTGGGAGAAATCTACCAGTTCACAGTCGAGAACGCGCCCGATGCGCCGCAGCAGCGTTCCCTGATGGAGCTGCGCACCATACTGGATTGGTTCATCAAGCCGCAGCTTCGAACCGTTCCGGGCGTTATCGAAGTGAACTCGTTCGGAGGCGAGGAGAAGCAGTACCAGGTTCTGGTGGACCCAAACAAGCTGGTGAGCTACGGGATCAGCCTGGCTCAGGTGATCGAGGCGCTCGAGAAGAACAACGCCAACGCCGGCGGCGCTTATATCGAGCACGCCGGAGAGCAGCAGCTTCTGCGCGGCGTCGGGCTGATTCAGAACGAACGCGACATCGAAAACATTGTCGTCGCCTCACGTCAAGGCACGCCGATTTTTGTTCGCAACATCGGCGAAGTCAGTCTCGGGGCGCAGGTGCGGCAGGGCGCCGCGACCCGCGACGGCAAGGGCGAAACCGTCATGGGCATGGCGATGATGCTCAAGGGAGAAAACAGCCGCGCGGTCGCCGAGCGCGTCGAGCAGAAACTCAAGGAAACGGCGAAAGCGCTGCCTCCGGGCGTTGTAGTAAGTCCCTTTTACAACCGGCGCGACCTGGTCGACCGCACGGTGGCGACCGCGGTGGGAAACCTCGTCGAAGGCGGCCTGATTGTCATGGCCGTGCTGTTTCTTTTCCTGTTGCAGTTGAGGGCCGGCCTGATCGTATCTTCGGCGATCCCGTTATCCATGCTGGTTGCGATCATCGCCATGAAGTATTTCGGCGTGTCCGCAAACCTGATGAGCCTCGGTGCGATCGACTTCGGTCTGATCGTGGACGCCGCCGTCATCATCATCGAGAATTGCGTCCGGCGGCTTGCGGCGCGCCGCCGTGAACTCGGCCGGATGCTGAGCCGCGGCGAGCGGATCGAGACGATCCGTGCTGCCACGCTGGAAGTCAGGCGCGCCAGCCAGTTCGGCGAAATCATCATCATCGCCGCCTATCTGCCGGTTCTCGCGCTGGTGGGCATCGAAGGCAAGATGTTCCGGCCCATGGCCCTTACGGTCGTGTTCGCGCTCTCCGGGGCGCTGATTCTCAGCTTGACCGTCATTCCGGCCCTTGCGGCGCTGTTTCTGCGCGAACCCCGAGAGGCCGCTGTGGGAGCCAGCGGCGACAAGCACGATGACGAGCATTTCCTGATGCGCAGGCTGACGCGCTTCTACGACCGGATCCTCAAGCGAGCGATGCACCGCCCGGCGCCCGTGTTTGCGGCCGCAGCCGTGTTCGTCGCTGCGAGCTTTATGCTGTTCTTCCGCCTGGGCAGCGACTTCATCCCCGATCTGGACGAGGGCGCGATCGCCATAAATACCGGCCGTCTTCCCAGTGTGTCCCTGCCACAGGCCGTGAAAATGCTCACCGTGATGGAGCAGGCCATCAAGGAGCTGCCGGAGGTTGAGACCGTTACCAGCCGCATCGGCCGTCCGGAGATTGCAACCGATCCGATGGGTCCCGAGCACGCGGACACCTACGTCTTTCTGAAACCCAAAAAGGAGTGGAAAACGGCTCGTACGCAAGAGGACATCGTCCAGAAGATTTCCGAAAAGCTGAAGGTAATTCCCGGCATGAGCGTGGCGTTTTCGCAACCCATCAAGTTCCGGATGAACGAGCTGATCGAGGGCGTGGGCGCGCGGTCGGATGTCGTGGTCAAGATTTTCGGCGACGACCTTGAGCTGATGCGGGAAAAGGCCGAACAGGTCGCGCGCATTCTGAGCGGCGTGCCCGGCGCGGCCGACACCCGCGTCCAGCAGGTGTCCGGGCTGCCCGTGCTTCAGATCAAAATCGATCGCGACAAGATCGCCCGCTACGGCATCAACGTTTCCGACGTACAGCAATTGATTCAGAGCGCGATTGCGGGGTCCAAGGCGACGACTGTTCTCGAAGGCCTCATGCGGTTCGATCTGGTGGTCCGGCTGCCCGAGTGGGCCAGAAAGGACGCCGCCGCGATCGGGAACCTGCTCGTGAGCGCTCCGGGCGGGCAGAGGATCCCGCTCAGCGAGTTGACCGAGATCGTCAGTGAAGAAGGACCTGCGGAAATTTCCCGGGAGAACGGGCAGCGCCGCATTTCGGTCGAGGTGAACGCGCGCGGCAGGGATTTGGGAAGCTTTGTCGCAGAAGCTCAGCAAAGGGTTGCCGAACAAGTGGTGCTGCCGCCGGGGTACGTCATGACCTGGGGCGGAACGTTTCAGAATCTCAAAAGCGGCAGGCTCCGCCTGATGGTGGCGGTTCCGGTGACATTCATGCTGGTCTTCCTGCTCCTGTTCGCCACCTTCAAGTCCATGGGCCAGGCAACACTGATCTTTACGGGCATTCCTTTCGCGGTCACTGGAGGAATTCTCGCTTTGTGGCTGCGCGGAATGCATTTTTCCATGAGCGCGGGCATTGGGTTCATCGCCGTGTCGGGAGTGGCGGTGCTGAACGGTGTGGTTATGGTGGCATTCATTAACCAGTTGCGCGAGCGCGGCGCGCCGCTGCGGCAGGCCATCATGGATGGCGCAATCACCCGCCTCCGCCCCGTGCTGATGACGGCGCTGGTCGCCAGCCTGGGCTTCCTGCCGATGGCCATCTCAACGAGCCCCGGCGCGGAAGTGCAGAAGCCGCTCGCAACGGTTGTCATCGGCGGCCTGGCGACCTCGACGCTTTTGACTTTGGTCCTTTTGCCTCTGATGTATCGCTGGCTCGAGGCAAGAGGGACCGAATCCGCGTGAGCGCTTCCGGCCGTGCCGGAAGCGGAGGCGCTCTTTTTTGCTACAATTCACGGCAATGCTGGCCGCGCCCCCATCGCAGGTTTTCACGCGCCGGGACGTGCGTCGTGTGCTCGGAATTGCCGAACAGCAACTGCGGAGCTGGGAGAAGCAGGAGCTGGTGCCGCGCCTCCAGGAGTATGCGTTTTCGGACCTCATCGCGCTCCGCTCGCTGCAAAAGCTCCGGAAGAACCGCGTTCCGCTAGAGCGTATCCGGCGCGCCATGAACGCGCTCCGCAAAAAACTTCAAGGAATTTCCGACCCGCTCAGGGAACTGAAAATCGTCTGCGAAGGCCGCGAAGTGGCGGTGCTCCTGGAAGGCCAGAAGATGGAGGCCGTCTCGGGGCAACTCCTGCTCGATTTCGACCGCGAGGAGTTGAACAGCCTGCTCTCCTTCCCCGTGGTGCGCCAGCCGGTGCGAAGCCCGGTGGCACGGCGACTGGAAGCGGAGGCATGGTTCGAGAAGGGGTTGACCTTGGAGCAGACCGGCGCGCCGGTGGAGGAAATTATCGAGGCGTACCAGCGCGCCCTGGAGCTCGACCCGCGGTCGGCGGGCGCGCTGGCGAACCTGGGAACCGTGTACTACCACATGCGCAAGTGGGAGGATGCCGAACGCTGCTACCGCCAGGCGCTCGAGATCGACAACCGCTACGCGCTCGCGCATTTCAATCTCGGCAACCTGCTTGATGAGCTGGGGAAAACCTCGCAGGCAATTGCGCACTACCAGGCGGCGCTCCGGGCAGACCCGAATTACGCGGACGCTCATTACAACCTCGCGCTCGCCTATCAGACGCGCGGCGACTTCATGCGCGCCGTCAAACACTGGAAAACATATCTGAAACTCGATCCTGGCAGCACCTGGGCATCAATCGCCAGACGGGAACTCGAAAAACTCTGCCGGCTCACGGTGGTTCCAGGCTCGCGCGGCAAACAGAATCCCGGCGCGAGCGGCGTATCCTGAAATCTGGCCGGTACTTGGAGTCCGCTGTAAACTGGGTATTGATTCATAATATTGGGGGTTTTGATTGAATCGCCTCGTATTGGCTTTCCGCTGTTTTTTCGGAATCCTGTTTCATAACAGGCTTTCCGACCAGGTAATTACCACCCTGGGATTAATGCCTTTGCCGGAGAAGCCCCCGGCCCCTCCGCCGGACCATATTGACGGCACGGTTCAGATCCTCTCGATCCTCCAGCGCGACTCGCGGCTCATCGATTTCCTCATGGAGGACATCTCGGCCTACGATGACGAACAGGTGGGGGCTGCCGTGCGCACGCTGCACGATCAGTGCCGCGACTCCCTGAAGCGCTACGTCGAACTCGCGCCGGTTATCGACGGAGTCGAGGGCACGTTCACCAGGATTATCGGAACGCCGCTCGCGCAGAACCCGGCCGCGCTGGTGAAGTTCATTGGCAACGTGCCTGCGGGAATGCCGGAGGGAGGCGTCCTGCGGCACAGGGGTTGGCGCGCGGTCAAGGTGGATGTTCCGGTTCCCTCTCACGGCAACACGGTGATAGCGCCCGCGGAATTCGAAATCGAATGAGAAGTTAAGCGATGGGCAAACAGTTTGTCATCGGGATTGATTTGGGCACGACGAATTCGGCGCTCGCCTACGCTCCGCTCGCTTCGATCGCGGACCCGTACCAGCTGCCGCGCGCGAGCCTGTTTTCGATCCCGCAAGTGGTCAACCCGGGCGAAGTGCGCGGCGAGCCGCTGCTGCCATCTTTTCTGTATTTGCCCGGGCCGGTCGATTTTCCCGAAGGGTCGCTCGCGCTGCCTTGGGACAGCAGCGCGGACTTCGTAGTCGGGCTCCTGGCGCAGAAACGCGGAGTGGAGAACCCCAGCCGCCTGGTGTCCTCGGCGAAATCCTGGTTGAGCCACGCCGGCGTGGACCGCACGGCTCCCATTCTGCCCGTGAACGCGCCGGAGGGCGTGAAAAAGCTTTCGCCGGTAGAAGCCTCCCTGCGCTATCTCGAGCACATGCGCAAGGCCTGGAACCACGCCCATCCCGAAGCGCCGCTCGAGGAGCAGCGCGTGCTCGTGACGGTTCCCGCTTCCTTCGACGCCGTAGCGCGCGAGTTGACCCAGCGCGCGGCCGAGCAGGCCGGCTACCGCGACGTCATCGTGCTCGAAGAGCCTCAGGCCGCCTTTTACGCCTGGATCGAACGCCACCCCGACTGGCGCGAGCGCGTGAATGTGGGCGACCTCATCCTGGTGGTGGATATCGGCGGCGGCACCACCGATTTCACACTCGTCACGGTGACCGAGCGCGAAGGCGAACTGGTGCTCGAACGCGTCGCCGTCGGCGATCACATTTTGCTGGGCGGGGACAACATCGATCTCGCCCTGGCGCGGTTCGTCGAGCAGGGCCTGGCCGCGAAAAACGTCAGGCTGGACATGCTTCAGCTCCACGCACTGTGGCAGAACTGCCGCGTGGGCAAAGAAAAACTGCTCGAGGAAGGTTCGGATCTCACCGAAGCGCCGGTGACGGTGCTGGGCAAGGGCGCCGGCGTGGTCGGCGGCACCATCAAGGCGAAGCTTCAGCGCTCCGACGTCGAGCGCATCTTGATGGACGGGTTTTTCCCGGCGGTGTCGAGCGAGGAGATGCCGCAGCGCGCGCGCCGCGTCGGCTTACAGGAACTCGGGCTTCCCTATGCTGCCGATGCCGGCATTACGCGGCACCTGGCGCGCTTCCTGCGGCAGCAGGCTTCCCAGGCGCAGAGCGGCTCCGTGCGGCGCGGGCCGAGCGGTCTGGCCTGCCCCACGCACGTGCTGTTCAACGGCGGCGTGATGAAGGCCCGGCTGATTCGCGAGCGGCTGCTTTCCGTCCTGAACTCCTGGCTCAAAGAAGAGGGCATGGCGGAGATCGTGCCGCTGACGGGCGAAGACCTGATGCACGCGGTGGCGCGCGGAGCCACCTACTACGGCCTGGCGCGCGAGGGCCGCGGCGTGCGCATCCGCGGCGGCGTGGCCCGCACATACTACGTGGGAATCGAAAGCGCCATGCCAGCGGTCCCCGGCATTCCCGCGCCGCTCAAGGCGCTCACCGTCGCACCGTTCGGAATGGAGGAGGGCACCTCGGCCAGCATTCCCGGTCGCGAGTTCGGGCTGGTAGTCGGCCAGCCCGCGGAGTTCCGCTTCTTCTCCTCCACCGTGCGCAAGAACGATCCGGCCGGCGAGATGATCGAAGACGTCGGCGAGGAGCTCGAAGAACTGGCGCCCATGGAGGTCGAACTCCCGGCGGACGGCGGCAGCCCGGGTGAGGTGGTCCCGGTGACGCTCGAAAGCGTAGCCACCGAGACGGGCCAGTTGCAATTGTGGTGCGTGGCGCGCGACGGCCGGCGCTGGAAACTCGAATTCAACGTGAGGGAGCGTGTGACGGCGGCATGAAGATCGGTATCGACCTGGGGACCACGAACTCTGCGGTCGCCTATATCGACCCGAGCGAAGCCGAGGACACCCAGTTTCCTCCGGTCCGGATTCTTCCCATCCCGCAGCACATCACGCCGGAGCGGGTCGAAGCGCTGAGAGTGCTGCCGTCGTTTCTGTATCTCGGCGACGAGGAATACGTGGGCGCATACGCGCGCGACCAGGGAGCGCTTGTGCCCACCCGGCTGGTGCACTCGGTCAAATCCTGGCTGTCCAACCCGGAAGTGGACCGCACGGCGAAGATCCTGCCCTGGGATTCGCGGGAGACCGGGCGCATTCTCTCGCCGGTGGAGGTGTCCTCGCGGTTTCTGACGCGCATGCGCGAAGCCTGGGAGCGCGCGCACGGCGGTTCGATCGCCGAGCACGACGTGGTGCTCACCGTTCCCGCGTCCTTCGACGAGGAGGCGCGGGAACTCACGGTGCAGGCTGCCGCCGAGGCTGGCTTTCCCAAGCTGACGCTGCTCGAGGAGCCCGCCGCGGCGTTCTATGCCTGGATTTCAAACCATCTCGCCGATTCGCGGAAAAACCTCTTTGACGGCCAGGTGGTGTTGGTGTGCGACGTCGGCGGGGGCACGTCCGATTTCACGCTGATCCGCGTTTCCCGCGAGGGGGACCGGGTTGAATTCACGCGCACGGCGGTAGGGCGCCACCTGCTGCTCGGAGGGGACAACCTCGATCTCACGCTGGCCTGGCTGGTGGAGAACAAGCTGGGCACGGCGCTCTCGATACGTCAGCGCAACGCCGTGCGACGCCAGTGTACGGCCGCCAAAGAGCGCCTGCTTTCCGATCCCCATCTGAAGAGCGTGGAAGTAGTGGTGGCCGGAGCGGGCACGGCTCTGGTGGGCGGCGCGCGCAAGACCGAAATCCTGCGCGAGGAAGTTCTCGAACTTGCCCTCGAAGGTTTTTTGCCGTTCTGCAATCTCGAAGACAAGCCCCAGGAAGAGAAGCGCAGCCTTTTCCGGGAACTGGGCCTGCCTTACGTTTCCGATCCCGCCGTTACGCGCCACCTCGCGGCCTTTCTCACCGGCGCGGCCGAACATGCGCCCTCGGGCATCGACGCGATTCTGTTCAACGGCGGCTTCTTTATTCCGGACGTGTGCCGCAACCGCGTAGCGGACGTGGTGGCCCACTGGTACGGACGCCGTCCGCTGGTGCTGGAAAACCGCGATCTCGACCTCGCGGTGGCCGTGGGAGCGGCCTACTATTCCTACGCGCGAACGACGGGAACGGGCGTGCTTGTCCGCGGCGGTTTGCCCCGCACTTACTACATCGGCATCGGCGACCGTCTCGAAGACGAGCGCGTGCGCGCCGTCTGCCTGGTCCCGCGCGGCACCGAGGAAGGTTCGGAACTGGAACTGGACATCGAAAACCTCCAGTTAGTGGCGAACAAGCCCGTTTCGTTCCGGCTCTATAGCTCGCTGACGCGCACCGAAGACGAGCTCGGGCAAATGATCGAGTTCGCCCCGTCCGAACTCGACGGCGACTTTCACCTGCACGCGCCGCTGAACGCGGTGATCCGCTTCGGACGGCGCACCGGCGAGCGGCTCATCCCGGTGAAGCTCGGGGCGCGGCTCACCGAAATAGGGACGCTTGAGATCTGGTGCGAGTCCAAGATCAGCGAGCACCGCTGGCGCCTGCAATTCCAGTTGCGCAAGAAAGCGGAGGCCGAAGCGCCGAAGCGCGCCGCGGCGGTCATCAGCGAGGGCGCGCTGGAGGCGGCGAAACAAGCCATTCGCACCGTGTTCGCGCCGGACGGCGACCGCTCGATCGCCCCCGAGCAGTTGCCCGGAAAGCTCGAAGGCGCGCTCGGCCTCGGCAAGAATTCCTGGCCGCTGGCGGCCATCCGCCAGCTCGGGGATCTGTTGCTGGAACTGGCCGACGGCCGCAAACTCGCCCCCGCGTACGAGCAGCGATGGCTCAACCTCACGGGCTTCTGCCTGCGTCCCGGTTTCGGATATCCGGGCGATGATTTCCGTATCGAGCTGGCTCGCCGCGTGTATGCTTCCGGGCTGCAGTTCGGCAACCAGGTGCAGAACGAAATCGAGTGGTGGATTTTCTGGGGCCGCGTGGCCGGCGGGTTGAACCGTAACCAGCAGGTGGACATCTACCAGCGGCTCTCGGCGGTGCTCGCGCCGCGCGGTTCGAAAAAACCGCCGCGCATCAATCCCAGCCTGCTGCGGGAGATGTGGCGCACGGCCTCCAGTTTGGAACTGCTGCCACTGCAAACCAAGATCGAACTCGGCGACCGCGTGGCCGCCCGCGTGCGTTCCGGCCAGGTGTCGGACACGGACCTGTGGTGCCTGGCGCGCCTGGGCGCCCGCGAGTTGTTCTACGGCCCAGCGAACCAGGTGGTCCCGCCGGCGTCCGCTTCGCGGTGGGTCGAGGCGCTGCTGCCGGTTGAAAAGGCGGCCGACGCGCTCGTCACCATGGCGCGGCGCACCGGCGATCCCACGCGCGATCTCTCCCCGATTCTCTTCGAGCAGGTGAGGCGCGCCGTCGCCGGCAAACCGGACGCCGGCCGGCTGCTCGCCGTGCTGGAAGGAGAATCGGAACTCGACTCCGGCACCCTCGACCGCATGTTCGGCGAGGAGCTTCCCTCAGGCCTTGTGTTCGCCGAATCCGGCGCGGGCGCAGACTGATGAGCGAAATCGATCTTCTGCGCCGCATCGCGCGCAAGGCCCGCGCTGCCGGGCGCGGCCTGCTGCTCGGCATCGGAGACGACTGCGCGATCTTCCGCTCCCGCGGCGCGAGTGAAGACCTGCTGTTCACCACCGACATGATGCTCGAAGACGTGCACTTCCGCCGCGGCACGCACCCTCCGGAAACCGTGGGCTGGAAGGCACTGGCCCGCGGGCTGAGCGACATCGCGGCGATGGGCGGCCAGCCGCGCTTCTGCCTGCTCTCGCTCGCCGTGCCCCGCTGGGCCGGCCAGGATTGGATCGACGCTTTCTACAAGGGTTTTTTGGCCCTGGCGCGAAAGACATCCACGCCGCTGGTCGGAGGCGACTTGGCGCGGGCCGAACGCATGTCCTGCGACGTAGTGGTCTGCGGCGCGGTTCCGCCTGGAAAAGCTCTGCGGCGCGACGGCGCGCGCCCCGGCGACGGCATCTACGTCACCGGGCCGCTCGGCGGCGCTGCGCTGGGGCTCGAAACCCATAGCGGCGCGGCCTGGAAAAAACACTCAAAGCCTGAACCGCGGCTCGACTTCGGCCTGAGACTCCGGGGCCGCGCCACTGCTGCCATCGACCTCAGCGACGGCCTCTCGCTCGACCTGCACAGGCTATGCCTGGCCTCGCGCTGCGCCGCCGTTCTCGACGGTGAGATCCCGGTTTTCCCCGGCGCGACGCTCGCGCAGGCGCTTCATGGAGGCGAGGACTACGAACTGCTGTTCACCGCGCGGACTGCCGTCAAAGGCGCAATCCGCATCGGCGCCATTAAGAAAGGCCGCCCCGGTCTGGTGGAGTTTGAAGGGAAACCGCTTGAGCCCTCCGGCTACGACCATTTCACGCGGGCGATATAATGGCCTGCGATGCGCCGAACTTTGTTAGCCATACTTGCCATTGCCATGACTACATCCGCTGCCGTACGTATAGAAAAGATCAACTACAAAGGCTGGCCCAACAGCTACCGGATTTCTAACGGTGAAGTCGAACTGGTTGTCACGTCCGACGTCGGGCCGCGTATCATGCGGTACGCATTCATCGGGGGGCAGAACCTCTTTAAGGAATTCCCCGAGCAACTTGGGAAGTCGGGCGAGAAGGAATACCAGATGCGCGGCGGCCATCGCCTGTGGGTAGCGCCGGAGACGCTGGAGACAAGCTGGGCGCTGGACAACTCGCCGGTCAACATCGAGATTCGCGGCTCCGAGCTCACAGCTACCGGGCCGGTCGAGCCGGGCACCGGGCTGCAAAAGCAGATCGTCGTGCGCCTGGACGACACAGGCACCGGCGTTGAGGTGATCCACCGTCTGAAGAACACCACGCCGTGGACGCTCGAGTTCGCGCCATGGGCGATGACGATGATGGCCCCGGGCGGCACCGCCATCAGCGGCTTCCCGCCGCGCGGCAAGCACCCCGAGGTGCTCGCGGCAACCAACCCGCTCGTGATGTGGGCCTACACGGACCTCTCGGACAAGCGCTGGACGTTCACCAAGAAGTACTTTGCGCTCCGGAACGACCCCCAAATCGCCGAGCCGCAAAAGATCGGAACGTTCAACCCGAAGACCTGGGCCGCGTACCTGCTCGGCACGGATCTGTTTCTGAAGCAGACCACGGCCGACCCGGCGCGCACCTATCCCGACTTCGGCTGCTCCTTCGAGACGTTCACGAATAACGAGATGCTGGAGATCGAGACGCTCGGCCCGCTTACCAAAGTCGAACCCGGCAAGGCTGCGGAACACACAGAGCGCTGGAGCCTGCACAAGAACATTCGCATCTCCCAATGGACCGACGCCGAGCTGGATAGGGTCGTCGGCAGCCTGCTGAAGTAGCGCATCTGCACCCCGCTCCAGCATGCGGATTTCAGACAGCAGCGGCGGCGTTTCCACCGCCGCTGCTGCCGTTCAACTCCCCCCTACTTAGCGAAGCTCACCATATCGAACCAGGCCGAGCCTGAACCCGCGGCCGTTCCCAGAACGATCCGCGCCCTGCGCGCGCCCGGCGGAGCAAACTCGCTGGCTGAGATCTGCTTCCAGCTCGTATTGCCCGATACCTCCGGCAGCCTCGTGCTGCTCAGAACGCGGCCGGAGAGATCCTGCCAGTCGATCCGCACCAGCGATCTCGCGCCCGCCGTTTGGACGAAGCACGTCAGCGTGTACTTCACGCCCGAGTACACCTCGATCGTCTGTTCGATCGAGCGCTCGGACGACGCGGCGGTCACCTTGGCCGAGTTCGACCCCTCCAGGAACACGGTGGAATCCAGCGTGCCTCCCTGGCCGCCGAGGCCGTCCCAGGGTCTGGTTCCCGATTCAAAGCCTCCGTTCACCACGAGACCCGCATTGTAGTTGTCCGGTGGGGCCACAGGCGGGTTGCCCGGATTGGTTCCCTGCGGATCGGATGGAAGCGCTCCCGAAGGCAGCTCGCCCTTGAAGAAACCGGCCTCGTCGTACCAGATCGTTCCCTGCCCCGGAGCCGCCGCGAGCACGATCCGAGCCGTGTAGGCCGAGGGCGGAGCGTAATTGCCCGCCGCGATCAGTTTCCAGTCGGTGTTGCCAGACTCCACCGGTAGAACCGTCGACGCGATAAACTGGCCGGAGGAATTCAGCCAGTCGATCCGCGCCGCCGATACCGCCCCGGCCGTCTTCACATAAGCGGCCAGCGTGTAATAGACTCCCGAGTACACCCGAATTTGCTGCGACACGGAACGCTCCGGCCCTGTGGCCGCCGCGATCCGGACGGATTTCGTACCCGCCGCGAACGTTGTCGAATCGATAGCCGCGCCGTCGCCGAAGCCCGTCCACGGCTCGGTTCCGTTCTCGAATCCACCGTTCGTCAACATGGTGTTGCCAGATACCGGAGGAGGATTCGCCGGAGGAGGATTTACGGGAGGCGGATCCGACGGAGCCGGGTTCTGGGGCGGGTCGCCCTTGGCAAAGCTCACCTGGTCGTACCAAAGCGACCCCGATCCGGCCGCAGCGGCCAGAACGATCCTGGCGGTGTAAGCGCCGGCCGGAGAGAAAGCTCCGCCCGCAATCGCCTTCCAGTCGGTATTTCCCGAAACCACCGGCAGTGCGGTGGAGCCGATCACCTGTCCGGAGGAGTTCAGCCAGTCGATCCGGGCCGCCGACCGCGCCCCTGCCGTGCGAACAACAGCCGCCAGCGTGTAGTAGACCCCGGAGTACACCCGCACGTCCTGACGGATCGAGCGCTCCGCGCCGGATTCCGCCGCTATTCTGGCCGATCTCGAACCGGAGGCAGCCACCGAATCGATCGTCGCCGAACCGCCGAAGCCGGCCCAGCCGGTTGTCCCGTCCTCGAACCCGCCGTTAGCGATCATGCCCGGCGTGTAGCTTGCGGGAGGCGGGTTCGTGCTTCCGCCGGAGCCTTGTACCGTTTGCGTTAGAACCGCCGACACGCTGGCGTTGTGATTAGCGTCTCCGCTGTAGGCCGCGGTGATCGAGTGCTGGCCAACGGAGAGCGAGGCCGTCGAATACGTGGCGATGCCGCCGTTCAGCCCCGCCGTTCCGATCGCCACACCACCCACGAGGAACTGCACCGTACCGGTGGCGGACTGCGGAGTCACGCGTGCTTGCAAGGTGATGGCCTGACCCACCGACGACGGGTTCGCGCTGCTGGTCAGCGTTGTGGATGTCGCCGTCTTCGCGGGCGGTTGCGTGCTTCCTCCCCCGTCTTCTCTCAGCGGCAGCTTGATGATGAACACGTCCTGTTTGTTGTTGATGGTGCGCCGCCAGTTTGACGTGAACTTGAAATACCGCCCGTCCGGGGAAACGTTGCCGCGCGGCAGATCCCAGAAATCCGTGTTGTCAAACAAGGCCCAGGTGTGGCCGAAACGGTAAACCAGCGGACGGTTCGGCTCAGTGCTCACACCGAGAATTTCGTCGTCCCACGGTCCGGGCGGGTTCGGGCTCCAGGACTGGCGCGTCAGCGCGAGGATCACCGGCGCGAACTTGTCGGGCCGCGCGTTGTTCCAAGACGTGTGTTCTTCCTTGTACCCGTAGCCGCCGGTGGTCACGTCCGGCGCCATTTTCGTCCAGGCTTCGGGGTTGTCCAGCGGCCGCAGGAACCACTGCATGTAGTAACCGGCCAGCCCGTTCCCGTTTACGGCATAGCCCCATCCCAGCGAGTTGTGGCCCGTGCCGTACGGCCAGAGGTGACGGAAGGTGTCGTTGGACGTATCCCAGATCAGCAGGTTGGGGCCCGACTGCCCGTCTCCTTTGCTCAGCACCACAAACCGGCCGCTCTTATCGATGTTCACCAGGTGCAGGCCGAATCCCGGCGCCTGCCCGTCAAACGTCACCGGCTTGCCGTCGACCGTTGCCCGGTGCGTGTCGAGCAGCTTGTACTGCTTTGTCCTCACGTTGATGTAAAGGCAGTAATGATACGTGTCCTGAATGCCATCGAAGTCGATTGTCAGCCAGTCGTTCGCGCTGATTGAAGTCGACCCCATGCCCCCGCGGAACGACGGGACGATCTTCGAAACGTCAATGATCGGGGTGTATTGTTTCGTTGCGAAGTTGTACTCGTAAAGGGTGCTGCTGGAGAGGTTCCCTTGCCCGCGCCCGTAAAGAAGGTTCGGATCGGTGTAGCTGAACGACGGAGCGCCCAGGCTGATCGTCCCCGGGATCCGCGTCGCTCTCATGTTCGCGCCGTCGAATTCATACGCCACCACCGTCATGCCCGAGCACAGAACGTAAAACTTCGTACTGTTGGCATTCCAGCTGTTCTGCTGTGCTGCCCCAGGCGTCACGCAGCCGGTGTCGGTCGCGCGCAGGATCGGATTGCCATATATCGGATCCTTAATGACCGTTCCGGCCGGCCCCATCGGCGGAGTGGGCGGAAGCGGCCGGATAACCAGGTCCGTCGGAGCATCATAAATCACAGACCTACTGGTTACCTGGGCCGGAAGAAGGCTCAGGCAGAGTACGAATATCGGGAATAACTTCTGCATCAATATGCACCTCTGTAAAGCGTTCAGGTGAGCCTAGGCGCAAGCGCCCAGGGAGAGCCAGGTTTTCACAGGAGATTCAACAGGACGAGCAGCAGGACTACGACTTCGAACAAGCTCTCAACGATTTGACCCCCGCCAGCCTCCGCGTCCGAAGGGACGGCGAGGGAACAGCACTGCGGAACGCCAAAACGGCGTCCCGTTGAAGAACTCCGGTCCAGGAGTACTCTTCAGAAATAGTACTAGAATACCTGGGAATCTCTTAGCCCCTATACGGGGTTTTTCCACAGGGTTGTTAGCGGGCATGGTGTCACCCCATACGCGGGTATTTTGACCAGCGCTGCCGGAAAAATCGCCGCAGAGGCGGGCACCGCAAGAAACCTTACACCAAACTCCCGCGACTCGTGGGAGACTATGGGGTCATACTCTTAATCAACCGGAGAACACTGTGAAAGCTATTGTTGCGGCGGGAGATCTGCTGTGGGAAAACAGCCTGGTGGAAACGGGAAATGCGAGAGAACTTGATGGACGCCGCTCGCCAAATGCGGCCGTTCATCGCCGTCCCGGCGGCGTCTGGTTCCTCGAATCTCTTTTGCGCCAGGCGTGCGAGGATGTTCCGGTAGAGATCTCCGCGCCCGCGCCGAGCGAAGCGGCCGGGCAGGCCTATTCGCTCTGGTCCCTCCAGGACCAGTTCCCGGGCAGTAAGGCCAAGGTCTGGCGCATCTCGAGGTTTCTCGGCTACACCCCTGCGCCCGCCTGGCCGAACATCGCCGAGGACACAGCCAGCCCCGACCTGCTCGTCCTCGACGATCTTAATCTGGGCTTCCGCGACGATCCCACCTGCTGGCCCGCCGCGCTTCAACCCGGCGGCGCGCCCCGCGATATCATTCTGAAGACCACGGCGCCCCTCGGCGCCGGCGCGCTCTGGAGCAAACTTCTGGCCGACTTCGCCGACCGCCTCCACGTCGTGCTGCCGGTCTCGGCGCTGCGGCACCGCCGCGCCTCGATCTCGAAGGCCCTTTCCTGGGACCGCACTATCGAAGAATCCGCGCGGGAATTCGACACCGGCGTTTCAGCGGCCGACCTCGGTCGCGTCTGCCGCGTCATCGTGCATTTTGGAGCCTCAGGTGTAGCCAGTTTCACGCGCGGCGGCCGCCTCGAGCGCTTCCTGTACCATCCGGAAGACCTCGAAGGAGTTTTTGAATCCAACCGGCCGGGCATGACGCTTGGCGCCACATCAATATTTGCTGCCGCTCTGGCCCGCCACCTGGTTGACCCCACAGGCTTTCCTCTTTACATCGCGCTCGGCCGCGCCCTGGCTGCCCGCCGGGCCCAGCACGAAATTGGCGGCGGACCCGCGGAGTGCTTTTCCGCCGCTGCCGGCGACCGCGCGGTCCGCGATGCGCTGCACCCACCGGCCGCCGCACCCGAGCCCGCGCGCATTTTCTTCACCTCGCCCGCTCGCCGCCTGCTGGACAACCTCGCGCTGCGCGAGCAGCCGGATACCGCCTCGGACCTCCTCCGGGACGTCACCGGCGTTGGGTACGAGGATGTCGCCGCGAGGGCGGCCGACGTCGTTGTCCGCGGGCCGGTGGCAGCGCTCGCGCCCGCGCCGCGCGCCCAGTACGGCTGCTTCTTCACGGTGGACCGCCAGGAAATGGAACGGATGAACGCCATCCGGCGCCTGCTCCTCTCCTACCGCGAAAATCCCGGCGACCGCCGCCCGCTATCCATTGCGGTGTTCGGACCGCCGGGCGCGGGCAAGTCTTTCGCCATCCGGCAGCTCGCGGCGGCGACGCCCGGATGCGAGCCGGTGCTGGCGTTCAATCTCTCCCAGTTCGAGTCGATTGCCGATTTGCGCCGGGCGTTTGAGCGCGTGCGCGACGAATCCGTGCGCGGAGAAATCCCGCTGGTTTTCTGGGACGAGTTCGACTGCGCCGACCTGCGGTGGCTCAAGGAATTCTTGGCGCCGATGCAGGACGCCGAGTTCCGCGGCGGCGGGCCGGCCTTCCCCATAGGCAAAGCGGTGTTCGTTTTCGAGGGCTCCACGGCGCACTACTTCGAGGCGTTCGACCGCACCAACGCGGTGCGCGATGCCGACAGGTTCCGCTCCGCGCGGGGGCCGGAGTTCGTCAGCCACCTGCGTGGTTTCCTCAACATCAACGGACCCAATCCGGCGAACCCCGCCGGCACCAGCGACGAGCAGGCGCGCGCGGCCGACCTGGCGCATCTCATCCGCAGGGCCATTGTGCTTCGCACCGCCATCGAGCGGCTCCATCCGCACCTGATCGACCAGAGGACCGGGCTGGCCGCGATCGCTCCGGGCGTCATCAACGCATTCCTGCGCGTCAGGAAGTACACTCACGGCGCGCGCTCGCTTGAAGCCATCGTCACCATGGGCAACCTGGAGCGCGCCGCTTACTTCGGGGTGGCGGAACTTCCCTCCCCCGACATCCTCAACCTGCACGTGAGCACGGATTTCCTCGAGCACGCCCGCGACGGCCAGCTCGAGATCCCGGTCATTGAAGCCCTAGCCGGCGAAATCCACGAGCGGTGGCGCCGCGAGCGAGAAGAGCAGGGTTGGACTTTCGGGCCGGTGCGCGATGACGCCGCCAAAAAGCACCCGCTGCTCAGGGCATACGGCGAACTCCCCGACGTCGAGAAGGAGCGCCACCGCTTGAGCGCACGGCTTGCCGTCGCCAGATTGAACGCGCTCAATTACAAGATCGTGCCGCGCGCGAGCGCGGAAGAGCAGGACGGGCAATGGGCGTTCCGCGAAGAGGAGCTCGCGCGGCTGATGAGAATGGAGCACGATGTCTGGCTGCGCGAACGGCTGTTGGAAGGCTTCGAGGGCGCCGCCGAAACCAACGAACGGCTTCGCCTGCACCGCCTCGTAATGCGATTCGACGACTTGCCGGTCGCCGACCGCCGCTTAGCTCGCAAGTCTGCCGACGCGCTCCTCGGCGCCCTCAGGAAACACGGCTTTACCCTCGCGGCCCGGGGATAGCCGGCGGGGCTGCCGGTTTCAACTGGTTTCCCAGAAGGGCGCGGGCGTGCGCGCTTCGTCCATGAGCTTTATCATGCGGCTTGCTATATCCGGATGCCGGGCGGCGACGTTGTTTTTCTCGGAGAGGTCCTCAGCCAGGTCGTACAGTTCCACCGGCGCGCCTTCGCCGCCTTTAAGACGCACGGCTTTCCAGTTGCGCCAGCGCAGCGCCTGCGAAAACCCTCTTTCGTAAAACTCCCAATAGAGCGGCCGGTCCGGGTCCGGTACGGGGCCCTCGCCGAGAAGCGCTTTCAGCACGGAAACGCCGTCCAGGCCATCGGGCGCTTTCTGCCCGGTGAGTTCGGCAAACGTCGGGAGCATATCCCAAAAAGCAAAGACCTCGTTGGAAACTCCCGGGCGTATGCGGCCGGGCCAGTGCGCGATGAACGGAACGCGGATGCCGCCTTCGTACATGTCGCGTTTGAAGCCGCGCAGCGGGCCGTTGCTCTTGAAGTGGCGCGCGGCCATCACGCCGGGCCCGTTGTCGCTGGAGAAGATCACCAGCGTGTCGCGTTCGATTCCGTAACGCTTGAGCCGGTCCACGATCATCCCGACGCTGGCGTCCAGGCGCGTGATCATCGCGGCGATTGTGCGCATCGTGGGAGGCCAGGGTTTGTCGGCGTAGATCCCCAGGTCGGGCACTTCGAACCGGCCATGCGGAGGTGTGAAGGGGGTGTACAGGAAAAAGGGTTGAGAGTGGTGATCGTCGATGAACTTCAGCGCCCGCTCGGTGATCAGGTCGTGCGAATACCGCTGGTTTAAACCGCTGAGGTTCTGCGGGATGTAGGATTCCCGCTCGTTGTCCCACAGCATGTTTGGGTAGTAGGTATGAGCGTGCACCTGGTGCAAGTATCCGTAAAAGGTGTCGAATCCTTTTCGCGTTGGCAGGGCGTGCATGTCCGGAGGCGTGCCGAGCCCCCACTTACCGAACGCGCCGGTGCGGTAGCCGGCACGCTGGAAGATCTGCGCCACCGTAACCTCATCCTCGCCCAGCGGCACGTGCGGTTCGGCGTTTCCGCGAATGGTCGCATGGCCGGTATGCCGTCCGGTCATCAAACAGCAGCGCGACGGTGCGCATATCGTCGAGCCGGAATAGACCTGGGTGAAGCGCAGGCCGTTTTGCGCCAGCGCATCGATATGCGGCGTCTGAATGTCCTGCTGTCCGTAACAACCCAGGTCCGCGTAGCCCAGGTCGTCCGCGAGGATAAAGATCACGTTAGGCGGCCGGCGCGTCTGCGCCGAGGCCGCCAGGGGCGCGGCTGCCACGGTTCGAAGGAAATTACGCCGCGTCGTTTCACTCATACCGTCTCTTCTTCTTTCCATGTTGTTGAGATCGTAACCACCTTTCCCGAATCGAGGATGCGCACCCTGGCCTCGGCGGTGTGCCGGCCGGGTTCATTTGCGAAAGCGTACAGATAGTAACGGTCGTTCCTGGACTCTTTGAGCTGGGGCTCGACTCGTTTGCCGTCCAGCGTCAGTTCCACGAGTTCCGTGCGGGGCTGGCGCGGAATGCCTGCCCCAGTGTTGTCCTGCCAGAGACGCAGCCGCAGCGCCAGACCGGTTTCCGGCGCCGCCGCCTCGAACTTCATTCCGGGCCGCAGCAAGACGAGCGATGCGGCGGGCCTGCGCGAGCCGGGTCCCGCTCCGTCCCAGAACCGCCGGGAAGCCGAACGCCGTTCGAGGAATCGGAGCATCTCCGGTGTGGCTCCGGCGAAGTGCGTCTTCCAGCCGGTGATCGCATCGTGGCGCACCGACATGACGAGGTTGCGGTCCAGCGCCTCCAGCCATCCCTCCCAGGTGGGCTCCCGGGCGATGAACAGCGTGGTGAAGCCGGCAAGCTGATCTCCCCACCACCAGCTCTCGACGCCGTGCGCGTCCTGCAAACCTACAAACGGAAGCCGCCGGTACCAGCGGTGCAAGAACGGCTGAGAATGGAGGAAATTTTCGTTTCCGAAGTGGAAGGTGGAAATGGCCCCGTAGGTTCCCTTCTCCACGGCCTCGTCGAGAAGAATGCGCGTGAGTTCTTCGTTCTCGAGAAACTGCCAGATCATCCGGCCGCCCCTCTTCCTCAAGTCGGCAATCCGGGTATCGCGCAGTTCGCTCCAAGGATACGGAAATTTCGTTTTCTCCATGCGCTTGCCGGCGCCGTTTTCAAAGGGCGCGACCAGGTCGACCAGGTGCGAATAACAGCCGTGCCCTTCCACCGCGGTGTAGGTTCCGTACTCCTCGTCGCCGATGTGGAACTGGACCGGCACGCGCTCGGCGGCGGCCACGCGCCGCGCCTCCTCGATCCAGCCGGGCGGCGAGTTTTTCGCAGTCCAGATATGGATGTTCAGCGTTTTCGCCAAGAGCACGGCTTCCCGAGGCGACCCCAAGCCCGGCGCTTCCACCTGTATGGAGAAAACGTCCGCGCCGCGGGGAATGGCACTGCGCGGCGCACGGGCCGCCGGACGCGCCGGCATCCGCGGTTCGCGTTTGAGCAGGCGCAACGAGTCCAGCGCGTAGAACGTAGCGAGTGGATTGGGTTCACCGCCCGGCCTGTCCTGGAAGCCGCCTTCAGCGGTCAGCAGCGAGTCGATCCAGCGGCCGCACTCCTCGGGCTGTGCGGGCTGCGCGCCGAGCTTGTCGAGAATCTGCAAGGCGCACCAGGTATAGGCGATGTCGTCCACGGCGCCCAGCTCCGCGTCCGGCGCATAGGTGAAGCCGCCGCTTGGAAGCTGGCATCCGCGCACCCACTCGGCCAGACCGGGCGCGGGCGGCAGTTCGATGCCCAGACACTCGCAGGCCAGCAGGCCCCAAAGCGTATTCATGACGTGCCCCGGGCTGCCGTCTTCGGCCGGGGTCGTGTTGAATGTTCCGTTCTTCCGCCGGCGCGCCTGAAAATAAACGCGCCAGGCGTCATCGTCCGGAGAAGGAGACAAGCCGAGCAGGTGACGGACGCGCACGGCCATCGCCTGGTGCTGGAAGACGGGATTGCCGCCGAGCTCATACTGCCGGGTGAATTCGGCCGGCTGTTTCCACGTGGACGCCAGCGAGCGGAAGCTGTCGATGGATTCGCCAAGCCACAGCAGCGTCTGCACCTGCTCGAAATCCAACCGCCACAGCGGGCGATCCTTGCGCCGGATCTCCGGAACCGGGTAGTTGTCCCGCACAAAGCTGGCCACGGCTGCCGCATCCGGCACGGGAAGCCCGAGCAGCCGGTAGCTGCCCACCACACCAAAGGTGGGCGTCACATGAGCGATCACGTCGGACGCCCAGCCGTAGCCCCCTTCCGGGCGGCGGTGCGTCTCAAGGAAGGCCGCAATGCGCTTGCGAAGACTTTCAGACAAGGGAGCCGCGACGGCGGATCCCGCCGCCGCGGCAAACAGCGCTAACCACGAGCGTCGCGTCTGCATGGATCGATTGTTCCCGGAAGGACGTCAAAAGTCCAGCCGCGCCACAATCTGAACGCTGCGATTGCCGCTGACGCTCGTGACTTGCCCAAACAGGGGACTCTTGATGTCTGTATTGATGCCGCCCAGTTGATGGCGGTTGAACGCGTTCAGGAATTCGCCGCGAAGCTGGATCCGGTAGCGCTCCTTGACGCGTATGTTTCTCATCAGCCCCAAGTCTTCGCTGATGGTGCCGAATCCACGGATGGTGGTGTAGCGCACCGCCGCATTCCCGAGCGTAAGCGGCGCGGGGTCCGAGAACAGGCTCTTGTTCACGTAGGTGTTCTCCGGCGCCGCGGTATTGGCGAAATTGAACGCGCTCTTGTCGTAGCCGGAGGCGCGCATGTTGCCCGCCGCAATATTCGGCCGCTGGCCACCGTTCCAGCCGTTGGGCATGGGGCTGGAAGCGCCTCCGAACCCGAGCGGCGCGCCGCTGTAGTAGTTGAAAATGCCGGAGACCGACCAGCCTCCGAACACGGCATCCAGCACGCTGGAGCCGAGTCCCCAGCGGCGGCCCTTGCCGAACGGCAGGTCCCATTGCACGTAGCCCTTGAACATGTGCGGAATGTCGAAGGAAGCCGGGGCCTTCTCCAGCTTCAGGTTATAGACATCCATCGGGCCGCTGTTGTCGCCCAGGAAGGAAGACTCGGTGTTGCTCAGGGTCTTGGACCAGACATAATTGGCGTGCATGCTCACGTTGGCGCCGAGCTGCTTGTCCAAAGTCACCTGGAGCGAATGGTAGGTGGAGAATCCCCTGTTGGAACCATACGGCGTCACAGTCGACAGTCCCTGCAACTGCGGAAACTCGCGGAGCGCTCCGGCCACCGTACCGGAATAACCCGTGAACGGGTAACGAACGCCGTTGGCCTCGGCTTCCTGTGCGTTCCGCACGGGATTCGGCAGCCTGGTCCCGTACTCGGTGAGCACCGAAGCGGGAAGTTGATTGAGCCGGCCGAGCTGTTCGTTCCGCAGGCGCGTGCTCTTGTTTCCCACGTATCCGACGTCCAGCACCATGTTCCAGGGGAGCTGCCGCTGCAAATTGAAGTTCCACTGCTGGGTGTAGGGCGATATGCCGTAGTTGGGATCGATCATTGAGGGGCTACCGCCGCGGTTGCCGCGGGAGACATCCATTACAGGCGGCAGATAGCGGTCTGTGGGGAACCCGTCGTCCCAATTGAAAATTCCGCGCCACGGCTCCACCGGGTTAGCGGACAAAGAGTAGCTTCCCTGCCAGGCGAACGCGCTGGCGCCCGGGATGGCGCTGTATCCGTTAAACAGGTCGCCTTCGAAAAAGATGCCGTAGGCCGCCCGCACGGTCCACTTGGGGAACGGCTGCCAGGCCAGGCCGATGCGCGGAGAGAACTCGCGGTAGCGCTTCTGGCCGAAGTATCGGGAGCCGGTGCAAATGTCGCACTTGCCTGCGAAGTCGTAGGCGCCGGGATAGCCGCTCTCCGGATCGAGCTTGGTGGGGTTCCAGCTGGCGATCCGGTCAGCCACTTCGAAATAGGGCGGCTGGAATTCCCACCGCAGTCCAAGGTTGAGGGTCAGGCCGGGCCGGACCTTGAAGTCGTCCTGGATGAAAAGCGCGTAGTAATGCCTGCGCCCACCCAAGCCGACGGGAGCTGCCAGTCCCGCGCTGTCCACGATGCCCAACAGATAGGACGCGAAGGAGAAACCGGTCTGCGTGCCGGCAAAGGTCGCGTTGGGAATCGCCGTGGCTCGCGCGTTGAAGTTAAAGCTGCCTCCCTTCGAGCCGCGGACGTTGAACTGGTTGCGCCGGTGGTCAAAGCCCCACTTGAGGAAGTGGCGGCCGGACGCCCGGCTGAATGTGGCCGCTACTCCCGAGCCCCCGTACACCGACAGATTATGGGCAACGGAGCCGGCATTGGTCAGGCTGACGAAAGGACCGCCGCCCCAGTTGACCTCGGGATACCCTTGGGTGCTCAGGTCCTTGATGCCGAACACCTGGGCCCCGTCAACATCCAAATGAACCGTGGCTGTCGGATTGACCATGCGGTTCCAGGAAACGGTGACGTTCATCAGCGTCTGCGGCGTAATTGTCCAGTCGTAAGCGGCTCGCGCCAGGTAAGACCGGATGGTCTGCCAGCGCGCCTTCGACAGCGGGCCGCCCAGACGGTCGTTCACATCCCACATGCCGCCCTGTCCAAGCTGGAGCCGCGGCCGGTGAGTAATAGCGAAAGACCCGGTGAGTTTGCGCAGCGAGTCCAGGATCTGGTCACCCTTGACGGAAAACTGGTGCTGATCGAACTCCGGAGTGTTGTTCGACGGGAAGACGCCGTTATTCTCGAGCGGGATGAGCCCGTCGGCGCCCCGGATGGTCGGAGTATAGTGGCGCTTCGCGATCTCGTTCACCCGCTGAGAGACCTGGCTAAACCGCGACTTCGGGATTTGGTTGTTGGGAAACATCTCGCCGATCCATTGCCCGTCGGGCAGGCGCCGGAACGTTGCGGGGTCGTAGATGGCGCCGCGGAGCACAGGGCGCCCCAGCGCGTCGGTCTGCGGGATTGCCGGACCTAGCAGGCGGCTGAAGTCGCCTTCGTAGAATTCGGGCAATGGCAGCGTACGGTTGGGTGCGCCGAAGCCAAGCGTGCGCTCCCGGTACCGCTCGTAGGCCACATAGAAGAAGGTCCTGTCGTGCCCGTCGTAAAGCTTCGGCAAGTAAACCGGACCACCGAAGGAAGCCGCCCAGTTTTGCCGGCGGTCCAGGGACCGCTTCTGCCCGTTAAACTTGTTCGTGAACGTGTTGGCATTCAGCGCCTCATTGCGAAGGGCCCCGTAGAGGCTGCCGCGAACGTGGTTGGCGCCCGACTTCATGACGAAGTTGAACACGCCGGCCTGCATGCGGCCATACTCGGCGGACATCCCGCTGGTCTGAACGCGGAATTCCTCGACCGATTCCATGGAAACCGATGACTCGCCGAAGTGTCCGGCGCGGTAGGTGCTGACGCTGGCCCCGTCCAGCAACACCTCTTTGGACGCCGTAGTCGATCCGTTAATGTGCCCGATCCAGGAGGTGCCGATCACGCCGGGCGTCAGGCTGTAGGCGAACGCCTCGGGCGACCGCGCGCCGGAAATACTCAGCGGCAGATCGACGATGCTGGCGTGGGAAAGCGAGGTGCCCACCTGCGGCGAGTCGGTCTGGATGCGGGCCAACTGGGCGGTAACCTCGACGGTCTCCGTCACAGCGCCCACCTCCAGAACGGCATCCACACGGAGCACGTCGGTCGCCCCCAGTTTCAAATCGGGGGCTACGAACCGCTTGAAGCCGCTGGACTCCACGGAAACCTCGTAGGTCCCCACCGGGAGATTGGGCAGTGTGTAGACGCCGGCGTCGGTCGACTGGCTTTCGTAAACCGCGCTGGTCGCTGTGTTGCGGGCCTGGATCCGGGCGCCCGCAATCACCGCCCCTGTGGAGTCGGTCACTGTGCCGGTGATCGTGCCGCGGTTGAGCTGCGCCACGGCCGATACGGCGATTAATACCGTAAGAATGGTAACGGTTATCAATTTCCTGAGCGTGGAAACATTCCTCACGTCTGCTGGTTTGGTCATAGGCTGAAGTTAGCCCGGAAGGGATCCAAGCGCCGCTAAAATTTGACTAAAATCTGTTTTGAGGAAATCAAAGGTGTGCCAGGGTCAGGGGTAAAAGGGTCAGGGGTAAGGAAGGTCTACCGCTTTGGGCCATTTCGCACTGACCCCGAAGGCAACAGGCTTTGGGACGGGGACCAACCGGTTCCGCTCACCCCGAAGGTTTTTCAACTCCTTACGTTCCTGATCGAGAACCGGGACCGCGTCGTCAGCAAGAAAGAGCTGCTGGAGACGATCTGGCCGGACTGCGTGGTGACGGAGGCCAACGTCACGCAGAACGTGTCGACGCTGAGGAAGGCCCTCCAGGAAGGGGAACTGGAGCACAAGTTCATTGCCACCTTCCCAAAGAAAGGATACCGGTTCGTCGCGGACGTGGTGGAGGAAACGGTTGAGCCCGACACCGAGGCGAGGCCCCAGCAAGCTGTTAAGCCGGCAAGGCGTTTTCGCTTCGGGCTCTGGGCTGCCCTTGCCGCCGGGGTGGTTGCGGCTTTGGGCGCGACCCTGATGCTCCGGCGGCCCGACCCGCTGCCCGTGGACGCCGGCGTTGCAATTACCCATCTGCCGGGGCGCGAGTATCAGCCGGCGATCTCCCCGGACGGGAACCGCGTAGCCTTCGTCCACCACCCGAAATCGGAGATCGCGCTGCGGATCGGAGTCGTGGACCTTCGCACGCCGACGGAGCCCATCCTGCTCGGTTTGCCGGACCGGGACGCGGTAAGTCCGGCATGGTCCCCGGACAGCCGCAGGCTGGCTTATCTTCAGGTTCGCGAAAACGGCGTGTTCGTGACACTGCAGGAAATTGGCGGCGAGCCTGTTTACCTGATGCAGGTCCCGGGCAGGCGGGACGACCTTTTGGAAAGGCAGCTCGACTGGTCGCCGGATGGCCGTTACCTGGCAGTATCCACCCAGCGCTCCCGGGACGCGCCTTTCAGCATCAGCCTGATTCACATCGCCCAGCGCAGCATTACGCCGCTCACGGCGCCGGACCCGATCACCGACGGCGATTTCGAGCCGCGGTTCTCTCCGGACGGCCAGCGGTTGGCTTTCCTGAGAATCCGTTCCCGAAGACGCATGAGCGCCTTCGTCATGGAGCTGCCCGCCGGTGTGCCTTACGAAGTGACCGGAAGCGAGCAGCCGATCGGAGGGCTGGATTGGACCCCCGACTCGACGTCGCTGGTGCTGAGCGCGGTGCGGGACGGCGTGTCACGCGTCTGGGTGGTGCCGGCAGAGAGCGACGAACCTCCCTGGACTCCCACTTCGCTGATAACGCTGTACCCCGTGCAGATTTCAGTCAGCCGGACCACTGGCGCTATGGTGACCGCGCTGGCACAGCCGGACGAGAATATCTGGCGCGCACCCCTGGGAGAAAAAGGCCTCCTGGCCGATTGGGAGCCATGGATCGCGTCCACCCGAAACGACTGGTTTCCCACCTTCTCCCCTGACAGCCGCCGGGTTGTGTTCCTTTCGGATCGCTCCGGGAAACCGCAGCTATGGTTGAAAGAACCCGATGGTCGTGAACGCCAGCTCACCACCGGCGACCTGGATCCGAACTACGGCTCATGGACCGCCGACGGTAGCCAGATCGTTTTTTCCAGCCTCGCCCGCCGCCAGGCGTTCCGGATCGGCGTCACAAGCGGTTCCCCGACAGAAATCCCCATCGAGAACGGCACGGGCGCCCATGTGGCTGTGACCCCCGACGGTACGTCCGTGCTGCTGACCCGCAGGTTCTACCTCTTTCAAGCACCCATGACCGGCGGGAAGACGAAGCTGTTGACCGATCAGGGGGGCTATCCGCTGCGCGTTTCCCGCGACGGGGAGTGTGTTTACTACGCCCGGAACCGCTTCAGCGAACAGATCTGGCTCCTACACCGCCTGAGCGGGAAGACCGAACAGGTCGTGGACCGGTTGAAGGCAGGATGCTGGGCTTGCTGGTCGGTCAACGACCGGTGGCTCGTCTACGTGATGGAGGGCGAAGCGGGGCGTCCGGCGCGGATCATGCGGATGGACCTGGCATCGCGCCGCTCGGAATCCCTGGGAGACTTGCCGTGGCGCCTTCCGGCCTTCGGACGCGGAGCGCTGGCGCTGGCGCCGGACGGCAACTCTCTGTTAGCGGTCGTTGGGGAAGCCGGAAACGGCGACATCTTATTGGCGCAACACACGCCTTGGAAATAGTGACCGCAGAGTTGCGCTCGACGACGAATCTGTGAAGCACGTCCACGGCGCAGCATACGCCTTGGAAAAGTGAATGCATTCCATCCATCCGCGCAACTACAACGCGCTGAGTTCAAGAGATACGGATTCCGCGGGGCCTTCACTGAGCGTTACTTCCTTGCCCGCGGAGAGAAGGGCCATCGCCATATCGGACCTTTCGAGTCGCCGCGGCGCGGAACTCTCGATGGCGGCAACCCGGTATGTTCCCGCGGGCAGTCCCTGAATCTTGAAGTTTCCATCCTCGCCGGCGGCGGCAGATGTGAAGACGGGGTGTTTGCCGCCCCGGAGCACCAGCGGCGACGAAACCACGAGAACCAGCACCCCGCAGCACCTGGGAGTTGTCAATATCTCGAACTTTACCCTCGCAGCCTGAGGGTAGACGGCCGGCTGAGCCCTCCCCTCAGCCGAACGCCGGTGTATACTGGCCACACCATGAAACGCTGGGGACTCAGGATTCTGGCCGTGCTTGGCGGCCTCATCATTCTACTTGCCGCGGCCGGTCTGGCCGCGCGGTCGCTCATCTCGGACTCGGCGAAGGATGTTCTTGTGTCTTCGCTGGCTGAGACGCTCAATGTTCCGGTGACAGTCGGGGCTGCGGAGTTCGATCTGGTTGAGTTCCTGAAGCTTCAACCGGCCGTCTCTCTGACCGAGATCACCGCCGGCAATCCGCCCGGTTTCCGTGGCAGGCATCTGCTGGAGGCGCAAAGAATGAACGCCCAGGTGCGCCTGCTGCCGCTGTTGAGGAGGAGAATCGAGGTCCGCTCCATCGTGTTCGAGCAGCCCCGCATTATCGTGGAGAGCAACGCGCAAGGCGTCACCAATATCGAGGCGTTCGTCAAGGGGATCGGATCGAAAGAGCGGCCGGCGGCGGCGCCGGCCAACGGCAGCCAGCAACCCCATGAACTGGCGATCGGCGAGATGCGGGTCGACGAGGGCGTGATCGTTTATGGCGGCAGACCCTTGGTGGAGGGGATCAACCTTCGCGTGCGCGATTTCGCGGAGGGTCAAAGCGCGCGCATCGAGCTTGGCGCAAGGCTTTTCGGCGGCAATAACTCGCGGGTGAAGCTGAACGGCAGAGCCGGTCCGTTCGCCGCCGACGCGCTCCCGCTGGACGCCACGCTCGCGCTGGATATCGCGCCGGCCGAAATACCGGCCCGCCTGCGCCGCGAGCAGTTCGGCTCGTTTCTCGGAGCGCCGGGTTCCAAAGCGCGCGCTGGTTTGCAGGGCACCGTGAAGGGCGATCTGTACGGAACCGTCAGCGGCCCCGCGAAGCTCACGCTTTCGGACGTCATGATCGGGAAGGACGACAAACACGTCCTGCCTCTTGCCGGCGAGGTTCCGATCACGTTTGCCGCGTCGCGGCTCATGTCGTCCCCGGCGTTCCAATTGAAGATTGCCAAAGCCAGGCTTCAGCTCGGCACGGGCGAGTGGAACGGCGAGGCCGAGTTCCGCCTCCGCGGGACGGAGTTGAGCGGCAGCAGCCGCGGCTCGATCCGCAACGTGGACATCAACGAGCTGGCGGGAGCCTTCACTACCGCGGAGGGGAAGATTTACGGCGTGGCGGAAATCCCCACTTACTCGGTGAAGTTCTCCGGCAAGAACGCCGATCAGATTCGCGATTCGGCGGCGGGCGCCGGCAAGCTCACGGTGACGAAAGGCCGGATCGCGGCGCTGGACATGCTTGCCTCGATCCAGCGCGCACTGAACCAGTCAGGAGACTCGGCGGCTGGTGAGACGCCATTCACAACCCTGGTGAGCGACTTGAACATCGGGCAGCGCCGGCTCGACCTCAGCGGCGTGCTGCTCGACAGCCCCGCGTTACGGCTCGCCGGCCGGGGTTGGATCGGCTTCGACCAGAGCCTCGACTTCGACCTCGAAGCCCGCGTCACCGGCGCCACGGCACGCCTCGTAAGCCAGGTAACTCGGCGCCCGCAGACGGACGAGGCCGCCATCCCGGTAAAGGTGACCGGGACGGTGAACTCCCCCCACGTCCGCCCGGACGTCAGAAAGCTGGCCACCGGCGCCGCCGAGAGTCTTTTCAGGTCCCTTCTAAAAGGGAAGTGAGATTTCTGGCGAGTTTCAGGTCACTCGTAAAGGGGAAGTGAAGTTTTCATGACGTAAGCGCGAACTCTGACGCCCGCTCCGGCGTTACCAATTGCATGAGCGCGGGAAGTCTGCTCGGAAATGTAAGGTACGCCGTCCGCACGTTCTCAAAATCTCCCGGTTTGACCTGTGTCGCCGTGCTGGCCCTTGCGCTCGGCATAGGCGCGAACACGGCCATATTCAGTGTTGTAAACGCGGTTTTCATTCGCCCGCTGCCCTATGCCGATGCCGGGCGGCTGGTGGAACTCTCCGAAGAGCACCGCCTGGGCCGCCGGATGTCGGTCTCCTATCCGAACTATCTCGACTGGCGTAAACAGGCCGATGTGTTTGAAGCAATGGCGGCCCACGCCGTCTACGACGGCACGCTCATGGCGTCTGGAAACGCCGGGCGCATTCAGGTAGGCTACTTTGGCGCGGACTTCCTGCGCGTGCTCCGCGTCGCCCCGCTGCTCGGCCGCGATTTTCCCGAGGAAGACGACCGGCAGGGCGCGGAGCCCGTCGCTATCCTCACCCACCGCTTGTGGCAGACCCGCTTCGGCTCGGATCCCGCCGTGCTCGGCCGCACCGTCACGATCGACCTGCGAAGCTACACCATCATCGGCGTGCTTCCGCCCGAGTTCACTTTCTACCGCCCGGTGGACGTGCTCATCCCATCTCTGACGCTATCGTCCGGGCCGTGCTCTACCTGCGCGAAAACCACAACAGTGTTTGGGTCATCGCCAGACTGAAGGAGGAGGCGACGCTGGAGCAGGCGCAGTCGCAGATGAGCACCATCGCGGCCCGGCTCGAAAAGACGTACCGCTGCTGACGGGCGTGCTGTTCGGGCTCGTTCCCGCAGTGGACGGCTGGCGCGTCAACCTCATCCCGCGGCCGCCTGCGCGACGCGCTGGTTGTTTCCGAGATCGCGCTGGCGCTCGTGCTGCTGGCGGGCGCGGGCCTGTTGCTCCGCACGCTCAACCATCTGATGAACGTCCGGCTCGGCTTCCAAACCGAAAACATCCTTACCGCCCGCGTAAGCCTGCCCGATGCCGATGCAATCACGCCCGTTCAGGCGTCCCTGTTTTACGACCGGCTGATCCAGCGCGTTCAGGAAATGCCCGGAGTAAGAGCGGCCGGAACGATCAGCCACATACCGCTGGGCGGGTCCTACGCCAGCGCGGTGTTCTACCGGGCGGACCAGCCGGTTCCGCCGCGCGGACAGTTCCCCGCCGCCGATCAACGCTGGGCGACGCCCGAATACTTCAGTGCGATGGGAATCCCGCTGCTCCGCGGCCGGCTTTTCACGCCCGCCGATGGCCGGATCGGCAACTTCACCCGCGACAAGCTGCTTGACTGGTTCCGGTCCACTTCCTTTTCGGTGGTGATCAACGAGACGATGGCGCGCCGCTTCTGGCCAAACGAAGACCCCATCGGCAAGAGTTTCCGCTTCGGGTTTCCCGAAATGAAAGGCTCGCTGCTGACAATCATCGGCGCCGACATGGTACTTCTCGGGCTATCAGGCGCCGCGGCAGAACAAGACGCTGGTGGTACGAACGGCGGGCCGGCCCGAGGCGCTCATTTCCGCCGTGCGCCGCATAACGGCCGAGCTCGAGCCGGCTGCTGTGGTGTCCGAGGCGCGCACGGTCGAACAGCTCGTATCGGAGTCGGTGGCTCCGCGCCGGCCGAACATGTTGCTGCTGGGGATCTTCGCGGGCCTTGCGCTGCTGCTGGCTTCGGTGGGGACTTACGGAGTGATGGCCTACGCGGTGAACCGCCGCAGCCACGAAATCGGGGCCCGGCTCGCCATGGGCGCGACGCCTCTGGACATCATGCGCCTGGTGCTCGGCAGAGCCGCGCTGCTCGGCGCTCTGGGAATCGCTATCGGGACCGCCGCTGCGGTCGCCCTGACCCGGCTCATCTCGGGGATGTTGTACGGAGTGAAGGCCACCGACCCGCTCACCTTCGCATCGGTTGCCGTGGTGCTCTTCGGAGCGGCCCTGGCGGCGAGCTTCATGCCCGCGCGAAGGGCGACGCGAATATCGCCGCTTGCAACGCTGCGGAGCGAATAGCCCTTGCTATTCCTTCTCCGGCGGCATCTGGTAGACGTAAATCGTGTGCGTGCGGTTGGTGGCCGACACGGTGTCTACCTTGATCGGCTTCCAGCCGCGCATCTTGAAGTCGTGGGAAACGACGCGCGCGCCGGGGCGCAGGTTCGCCTCCAGCAACGGCTTCAGGCGTTCGTTGGAACTCGTCAACAGGTACAGGGTCACTACGTCGGCGGGCTTCAGATCCACTTGTAGAAGATCGCCCTCGATGATGTTCACCCGGTTGGTGAGACCGAGGGCCTTCACCTGTTCGCGGGCTTGCCGCGCCAGTTCCTTCGATATCTCGACACCGACGCCTTTGGCCTTAAACACCCGCGCGGCGGTGATCACGACCCGCCCGTCGCCGCAACCCAGGTCGTAGACCGTCTCGTTAGGCTTGATATCCGCGGCTGCGAGCATCCGCTCGACCACAACCTGCGGCGACGGCACAAAGGGCGCGAGGCGCTCCGGCTGCGGGCGTTGGGCCAAAGCCGGGGAAAGCGCCGCGGATACGAAAAGCACAAGAATCAGCAAGAAATTCTGCATATTTACTGCGAGGCCGCTCCGGACGTGCGGCGTCCCTCCCTGAACTTCACCGCTTTCGAAACGATTTCGCTCACGGCCGTCCAGAGGTCACGCGGGCGCGAAATCGTATACTCATAACCCCTGAAAAACCTCACGGCGCGGCCGATCGCGTCCCGCCACGGGGTTTCGCGCGGTTGCAGGTTGTAATTCATGTAGAATACCGGATACTCGACTTCTCCCACTTCCTGCAACGACTCCCGCGGCACGCTCTCGTCCACCAGAGCCTTCGGGCCGGCGAAAATAAGCGCGTCGGGACGGTCCTCGCCTCCTACTTCCTGTTGGATGAGATTGGCAAGGAAGTCCGTTTCGCCGTTTTTCTTGCTCAGGCGCTTCAGATCCACCGTGCCCAGGTTCAACGACCGCAGCGCCTCCCCAAGCGCAGGAAAATCAATGTAATCCGAGTACTCCTGCCGGTAAAGGATGCGCTGCTCCTGCAAATTAAAGGCAACCAAAGAAAACTTTCCGATATGGGGGTCCCTGGCGAGCGTGCGCAGCATCGATACCAGCGCCGCCGTATCCAGCGGCTGAACGATTGCTGCCGTTGCGTTGTGCGGCGCAAAATTCAGCATCACTTTCACGTTCAGCAGAGGCTCGTTCTGCACCCGTTCGACCGGCGGTTCCTGCTGAAATGATTCCGGTTCCGCCGCCTGCACGACGCCCGGCTCAATCGAGAGCACGAGAGGCTTATCCCTCGCAGACAGTTCGGCCTCGATGTCCCAATATGCGGAACAGACACGTTCGCTGCGGTCCCGCATCAGCCAGTCGACGTGATATTTGCCTTCGCCGACATCGAAAGCGCCCTGCAGGTAGGCGTTTCCCGAGGCGTCATCGCGCAGCGGCGGCACCTGCACGCGCTGAACGAACAAGTACGGATCGTCTTTGCGGTTTTCCGGCGTCACCCGGAAAATCATCGTCAGCGAGTTGTCGGTCCCCGCCAGTTCCTTCAGGGGCACGCTGACTTCATAGCCGGCATGAAAGCGAAGATCGAATCCGAGCGTTGGCTTAACGGGTGTAACCGTGCAGGGAAGGTCCTTACGGGGCTCCTGGGTCTCTAAAACCGCCAAATCGGTGGGGAACATGCGCACTGTGCCTCCCGGACCGGAACCCACGAGAGGGCTCTGGCCGGACAGGCCGAAAGGCAGAGCCGCCGTCATCAGTGCGCAGAGCAGCCTGGAGTGGATTCTTCCGCAAGGCATCGCCATCTTCCGGAACCAAGCTGGCTTTCGAATATACATTGTAGCTCCCGCTCACCCCTTGACAATGCCTTTCATGCGGCACAGCCATCCCGCACCCCCACCTGCTCTGCTTCTATTATCGGTCCTTCCGTGACTGCGGAACATGAAAAAGACCTGCCGATCTTGAAATCAACTTGTGGTACAGTTCTAGGGAATATGGCATCCCGAAGCGTAAATAAAGTCATTCTGATCGGCCACTTGGGCCGGGACGCCGAAACGCGGTTCACCCCCGCGGGCGCAGCCAAGACCACCTTTTCGGTAGCCACCAACCGCCGGTGGAAGGACCAGCAAACCGGTGAGTGGAAAGAGGAAACGGACTGGCACAACGTCGTGCTCTGGCGCCAGGAGAACGTGGCCAACTATCTCACCAAGGGGGTGCAGGTCTACGTTGAAGGGCGTTTACAGACCCGCAACTACGAGGACAAGGACGGCAAGAAGGTCTATATCACGGAAGTCGTGGCCGATAACGTGATTCTGCTGGGCGGCCGCGGCGCCGGAGCCGATGTCGGAACCGGGATGTCGGAGCCGGTTTCCGCGCCCGGAGGGGCGCAGCGTACCCAGCGGCCTTCCGCCCCCGCAGCGGACGAAGATCCTTTCAGCGCTACCGACGACGATATCCCGTTCTAGCCTGTGCGCGGACCGTGCGGCGCCGGGCGCAAGCGGCGCAAGCCCTGCCCCGGCGGGCAGCCGGTCCCCCACCCCGGCGCAGAAGGCTACTCCAGCATGTCCAGCGCGGCTTGAAGTTCGTTGCGGGCGTGCTGGTCGCCGATGCGCGATGCCGCTTCGATCCCCTGCTGGTACATGGCCCGCGCTTCCTCGATCCGCCCCAGCTTCTCCAACGTCTGCCCGCCGTGAAAGTAAGCGTAGGCATAGTCCGGATTGTGCGTGATGAGCTCGCGGTACTCGGTCACGGCGTCTTCCAGGCGGCCCGACTTTCCATACTCCATCGCCAGTCCGTAGCGAGCCAGAGTATTCTTCGGGTCCTGCGCCAGAATCTTCCGGAGCAGTTCAAGACGTTCATTCATCATCGGTTTTCCAGGAAGGGAGCACCATCTATGTTAATATACCTGCGATGGCGTGTCCTTATTTTTACCCTCAGAAACGATTCGCGGATAAGGGAAAGCACCCCCGGCTGCCGCTGGGCGACCCTTATGAAGGGCTTTGCATGGCGGACCCCATGCGAAGCTGGCGCCCGGAAGAGAGCGTGCTTCGTGAATCGTGCAATCTGGGCTATGCGCGCGGAAAGTGCGAGCGGTTTCCCGCCGGAGCCGGCCCGGACGCCATTCGTTTCAGTGTTACCGGCGATCAGAACGGCTTACTGAAGATCTTTTACGTTTCCGAGCAGAATCATAAGGCGGTCGAGTACGGCACCCTCGAATACTCGGTAGAAGAAGGCAAGCTGCTCAACGCCGGAACTAATGAGTTGCTGCACGGGCAGGTGCAGGCGTACGTGGAAAGCTATCTCCGCCGCCAGCGCGAGCCCGAGGAGCTGGCGAAAAACCCGCACCGCCGCTGAATCGTGCCGTGAACCAATCGAGATTCGTTCCCAAGACCGGCATTCCGCCAAGCCCGAAAGAGGACTGTCTGGCTCCCCGCCCGGTCCGCGAATCCAAGTCCGTGCACTCCGAGTTTGTGCTGCCGAACGACGCCAACGGGTTCGGCTTCATGCTCGGAGGCAAGGTAATGCACCTGGTCGACCTGGCTGCCGCCATGGCGGCGATGCGGCATGCCCGCCGCCCCGTCGTCACCGTCTCGGTCGACCACATGAGCTTCCTGGAGCCCGTTCATATCGGGCAGCTCGTGCTTCTGTACTCTTCCGTGAACCGGGTATTCCGGACATCCATGGAGGTGGGCGTCAAGGTTTTCGTCGAGGACCTGATGACGGGCGAGCGCAAGCACACGTCCTCCGCCTACCTTACCTTCGTGGCGATTGACCCCTCGGGAAAACCTATTCCCATTCCTCCGGTAATTCCAGAGACCGACGAGGAGAAACGCCGTTTCGAGGAGGCGGGAAAACGGCGAGCGTACCGCCTCGAATTAAAGAAGCGGTACGCTAAATAAACCGCGCGGACGACTTACCCAGTCAGTTTGTACATGTATTTAATGCTGGGCTTATAGATCAGAAGGTTTGGCTGCCCTTCCCGGTGGACTTTTAAACAGTTTTTGTCGTACCACTCGATAACGCCTTCAAGAGTCTCCCCGTCCTGGAGAACGAACACCATCGGCGTCTTCGCCTGCATCTGCTTCACATAGTAGAAATTCTCCGCGTTCGTTTGCTCAGGAGGAATCGGCTTCTTCTGAGTGGGAGTGTTCCGGCGGTTTGGAGTATTCGCCTGGTCCTTCATTTCTACTAAAGACGGACGGATCAATCTGCGGTTGGCAGGCTCCATAGCAGGCCTCTCCTTTTATAAAGAACTATTAATTACATGTATCGCGGGGCTCGTACTTGGGAGCCGGGCGGTAAGCTTGGGCTTATGTCTTATGTATACGAATAACATAATGTGGCACTGGCCGCAAGCGCAAGTCGTCCAGCCAGATCCGGAACACCGAATTTGGCGCGCGCAGAAAAAGGGTCTGAATGGTCGGGCGGCGGCTACGCTTTCAAGCGCGGCTGGGGTTCGATTTCCCCCACCAGGGGGGCGGCGTACTCAAGGAATTCCGGCACGACGTCGCTGCCGCTCGGATGGATCCACTCTGAAGGGAACAGCCGCTCGGTATAGGCGACCTTTTCGAGATCGGCGAGCCCTGTCGTCGAGCGATACTTCGGGCCGGGCTCGCGGACCAGCGTCACCATCTTTTCCGTCTCACCGGAAACCGCCGCCCTGACCGCGGCGCGGCCGCACAGGCGCGCTTCCTCGCGATCCACCCTGGAGGCAAAGGCGGCGCTCGAACGGCCGAGCACGCCGGGCTTTTCGCTCCGGGTGCGCAACCCAAGGCCGCCGGCGATCAACTGCGCCAGCACGTGCGCGAGGTTGGCGGAAAGCCTGCGCTGGAAGCCGTCGGCGGCGAACTGGTCCGCGCCGAAGAATCCACCCTTGTCATCCTTCTGGCCCTCGCAGACCGCCACCACAGCATAGCCAAGGCGGGAATACACGCGGTCGACATCGGCCAGCAGCTTGTCCGGCGCCAGCGGCCGCTCGGGGAGATAGATAAGGTGGGGAGGGTCGTCGGGGTAATAGCGGGCCAGAGCCGTAGCCGCCACCAGCCATCCGGCGTTGCGCCCCATCACCTCGACAACGCTCACGCGCCGCGGAAGCTGGCGCAGGTCCGAACCGATGTCCCGCAGCGCGCTGGCGAAGAAGCGCGCAGTGGAGCCGTACCCGGGCGTGTGGTCGGTCTCGGCCAAATCGTTGTCGATCGTTTTGGGGATGCCGATCACGCGCAGGTCATAGCCCGCTTCCCGAGCCGTGCGGGCAATCCGCATGGCCAGATACATCGAGCCGTTGCCGCCGTTGTAAAAGAAATAACGGATATTGCGCGCCCGGAAGACGGCCAGCGCGCGCTCGTAATCCTCATCGCGAACTTCCCGGCGGCAGGAACCGAGCGCGGAGCCGGGCGATTCGGCGATGGCCTCCATGAGCGCCCGATCCTGCTTGTACAAATCGACGAAGTCTTCGTTGAGGACTCCTTCGATGCCGTGCCGCGCGCCGTAAAGAGCAGTGATCTGACTATGACACCGGCACTCTTCCACCACGCCGGCAAGGCTTGCGTTCATGACGATGGTCGGGCCGCCCCCGTGAGCAACCACCGCCGCGCCACGCGGCCCTTTCATGCGGTTCCTGACCTCAGCTCCATGATCAACGCATCCAGCGCGATGTTCTTTTGAATGTTCCGGCGCACCAACTCGGCCAGCTCGTCCACTTTGGCGACCGCCTTTCGCATCCAGCGGAAGCTCACGCGCCCGGCCAGCGCCGCGAGCCTCTGCCGCACGTGCATATTCCGTATTTTTCCGCCGCCGTACTGAAGTTGGAGGATGTCCGAAAGCAACGAATACAGCGTCCGCAGCAGAGGCTCGAGCTTCTCCGCACGGGCGGCGGGCGACTCGGCGTAGCTGACCCAGGAGGCGAACGGCGCAAGGCCCGCGGCCGTTTCCAGCAGCGCCAGCATCGCCTCGCAGCGGCGGTCGTAAGCCTCCAGATCGATCGAGACAGCCAGGCCCGGACTCCCCTGCGCCAGCGCGATCCGCCGTTCGGCATTATCGAGCTTGCGCTCGGCGGCGAATTGACGCATCTCCTCGTCGGGGACCGGCCCCAAGTACAGCGGCACGGCGCGCGAACGGATGGTGGGCAGCAGGTCGTACAGGTTTGCGGCGGTGAGCAGCAGAATCAGGTGGGCGGGCGGCTCCTCCAGGGTCTTGAGAAGCGAGTTTGCGGCCTGCTCGCCCGCGCGGTCGATTTGATCGATCAGAAACACCCGCCGGCTGCCCTTCAGCGGCTTGAACTGGGCGCGCTCCCTGAGCAACCTCATCTGCTGGATCGAGATCTGCTGGAGCGGGCCGTCGGGAGCGAAGGTCACGAAGTCCGGATAGGAAGCAAACAGCAGCGGGTCCTGATTACGCTTGTCGGCGGGCCACTTCTCGCGCTCGGCAATGGTCTCCAGGTTCTCCGGCCGGCTGAGATCGTCCCTTTCGATGAGTTCGGCGTGCCCGAGCAAACGCGCTGCAAACCGGCGCGCCAGCGTGGCCTTGCCTACGCCTTCGGGGCCGGCGAGCAGTATGGTTTGCGGGATGCGGCCGCTTTCGATCATGTTTTCCAAGGCCGCGGCCGCCGCGCGGTTGCCGAAAAAATTCTCAAACATGGACCTTGCTGATCAGCGGGCTGAGGACATTCCAGACGTCGGTGGCGACGGCTTCGGCGCCCGGCCGGCCGTCGATGACGTGGAACCGCCCCGGCTCCCGCGCCGCCATTCGTAGAAACGCCTGGCGGACGCGGCGATGAAACTCGACCGCCTGCTCGTCCATGCGGCTCTCGGCGCGGTCCAGGTTGCGTTCGCGCACACGGGCGAGTCCGGTTTCGACATCCACGTCGAGGAGCACGGTGGCATCGGGGACGAGACCGCGGCAGGCAATGCGGTCGAGCGCCTGAACGGCGTCTTCGCCCAAGCCGCGTCCGTAGCCCTGATAGGCCATCGAGGAATCCGTGAAGCGGTCGGAGAGAACGATGGCGCCTTTTTCGAGCGCGGGCAGAATCACCTCCTCGATGTTCTGCGCGCGGCTCGCGAAGTACAGCAGCAGTTCGGGCATGGGGCGCAAGTCCTGATTGGATGCATCCAGCAGAATGCGGCGGATGAGCTCGCCGATGCGCGTGCCGCCCGGTTCCACAGTTTCCACGACCGTGTGGCCCTCGCGCCGGAGACGCTCGGCAAGCAGCCGCATCTGCGTGCTCTTGCCGCAGCCCTCGCCGCCTTCGAATGTGATGAACAGTCCCTGGCGCTTGCCCCGTTCAGTCATAGACGTAGTGCAGCACTTTCTTCAGGTCTTCCCACGCCTCGCGCTTGGCGTTCTGGTTATACGGCCTGAGCAGATAAGAGGGATGGTAGGTCACCATCACCGGGATGTCGCGCCAGCGAAACCAGTTGCCGCGCAGCCGCGTGACTCCCTCGCGCCGGTTCAGCAGCGCCCTGGCCGCCGTACCGCCGAGAGCGCAGATAGCCTTCGGGCGGATCGCTTCCAGTTGCCGGAACAGAAACTGCCCGCAGATCTCCATTTCTTCCGGCTCCGGAGTCCGGTTGTTCGGCGGCCGGCACTTCACGACGTTGCAGATGTAGACGTCGGGACGCCGGATCGGCATGCCTTCACGCCGGGCCGTGCCGTCGATCATCTGGGTGAGCAACTGCCCCGCCCTGCCCACGAACGGGATGCCCTGCGCGTCTTCGTCCGCGCCTGGCCCTTCGCCAACGAACACGAGCTTTGCTTCCTCGTTGCCAACTCCGAAGACGATCTGCGTACGCTGCGCGTGCAGCGGGCAGCGGCGGCAGTCGCCTATATCGGCACGGATCTGCGCAAGCAGCACGCTCGGGGCAGCGGGCCTCTCGGCAGCAGGCGCAGCAAGGGCGAGTTGCTCGACAGCAGGTGCGGCGGCGGGTTGATCAACAGCAGGTGCGGGGACTTCGGGCGCGGCAACACCGGGAGCCGCGCGCCTATAAAGAGTTTTCACACCCAGGTCCTGATAATACTCGAGGTATTGGCGCAGCAGCTCCGGATTCATTTCGTCGCAGGGAGCGCAGCGCGCAGCTTGAGAAGGTGGTCGAAAATGCGATCGGCAACTTCCCGCTTGGAGGCGCGGGGAAGCTCGACGGCTTCGCCGGTACGCAGCGCCAGGACGACTTCATTGTCGTCGGACCCGAAAGCGCGGTCCACGCGGTTTCCCACAATCATGTCGCAGTTCTTGGATTCGAGTTTGCGCCGGGCCTCCGGAAGCGGGTCGCCGGTTTCCGCGGCGAAACCGACGAGCAGGCGGTTGCCTTTCATGCGCCCGAGTTCGGAGAGTATGTCGGGGTTCGGTTCCAGGCGCAGCGTGAGGCCGCCTTCGCCTTTCTTGATCTTTTGGGGCGCCGGATCGGCCACGCGGTAATCGGCGACCGCGGCAGCCTTGATGACGATGGTGGCGTCCTCGAAGTGCGCCTTCACGGCGGCCCGCATCTGCTCAGCCGTTTGCACGTTGACCGTGGTGACTCCCGGCGGCGGGCAGAGATGGACCGGCCCGGAAACAAGGATCACCCGCGCGCCACGGGCGGCGGCCGCTTCGGCAATGGCGTAGCCCATCTTGCCGCTGGAGCGGTTGGAAAGAAAACGGACCGGGTCCAGCGGCTCTTCCGTTGGCCCTGCGGTGACCAGCACGGTTTCACCCGCCAGGTCGCGCCTGCGCTCCAGCACCGATAACACGGCCGCGGTAATCCGCTCGATTTCGGCAAGCCGCCCGGGACCCACCATGCCGCAGGCCAGAAAACCCTCTCCGGGTTCCACGATGACGTGGCCGCGCCCGCGCAGCGTTTCCAAATTGCGGCGGGTCGCCGGGTGAGTCCACATGTTCGTGTTCATGGCCGGCGCGATCACCACGGGACCGGTGAAGGCCAGGTACATGGTCGAGAGGAAATCGTCGGCGAGCCCGTTGGCGAACTTCGCCATCAGATCGGCGGTGGCCGGAGCGACAACCAGCGCCTCGGCTTCCTGCGCCACGCGGATGTGCTCCACGGCGCTCGCCAGCGTATCCTCACTCGACCCGGCAAACATGGAGGTGATTACTTTGCGGGCAGTGAGCGCGGCGAAGGTGAGCGGGCGGACGAACTCCTGAGCCGCGCGGGTCATCACGACCTGCACCGAAATCTCGCGCTCCATCAGCGCGCGGGTGAGTTCGGCGGCCTTGTAGGCCGCGATCCCGCCCCCGATGCCGAGGACGATATGGCGGCGGTTAACGGTCACGCTGGCCTGATCTTATCTTAGATGCTGTCGGGGGGCGCGTCTTCTTCCGTCTGCTTCTCGGGCGCCGGATCGTAGTATTTCACCAGCCCGCGGCGAACTTCTTCAATCGCCGTGACGGTGGGCTTTTTGGAAGTGGTCGGCAGGAATGGGCGCGCCCCGCTCTGAAGCTGCCGCGCCCGCTTGGCGGCAACAATAATGAAGCGGTAAGTGCTCTGTTCCGGATCGTCCGGAATCGCTGCAACACTGTTTTGGCGAGACGAATTGGCCATGGGCAAAACCTCTGTCGGATCTATCCAAAGGTCGCCAGGATGCGGCGGACCTCGCCGTCCATCCTGAAGCGGCGGACACGTTCGGCCTTCACGATGGAAGCCAGGGTGTCCGCGGATGTGTCCAGATCCTGGTTGATCAGCACGTAGTCGTACCGGCTGTAGTCCTGGATTTCCCTTGCCGCCCCCTGCAGACGACGCCGGATAACCTCTTCAGAATCTTCAGATCGGGCGCGCAGTCGCGCCTCCAAGTCGCTGCGTGAGGGGGCAAGGATAAATATGCCTACTGCGTCTGGAACCTTAGATTTTAATTGTGACGCACCTTGCACGTCGATGTCCAGTACCAGGTCCTTGCCCTCCGCCCGGGCCCGCTCAAGCCAGCTGCGGTGCGTACCGTAATAATTTCCAAAGACTTCCGCGTATTCCAGAAACTCGTCCCGGGCGATGGCGGCTTCGAACTCGGCCCGGGACACATAGATGTAGTCGCGGCCGGGCTGCTCCTGGCCGCGTGGCTGCCGCGTCGTGTAGGAGACCGAAAACAGCAGGTTGGGGTCCTGCTCGAGCAGCCGGCGCACGAGCGTCGATTTCCCCGAGCCGGACGGGGCGGAAATCACAAACACGATGCTCATTCCAGGTTCAGCCCCTGCTCCCGAATCTTTTCAATTTCGGCTTTCACGTTCAACGCCAGCTCGCCGATTTCCAGTCCCACTTCGCCGATGCCGGCCGATTTCGACAGGATCGTGTTGGTCTCCCTGTGCATCTCCTGAAGTAGAAAATCCAGTTTCTTGCCCACTTCGCCGCCGCCCTCCAACAGGTCGTTCAACTGGACGGCATGGACCTTAAGGCGGGTAAGCTCCTCGCTGATGTCGGAGCGGTCCACCAGATACGCGACTTCCTGGGCGAGGCGCTGCGGATCGATCGAGGTGCTGTTCAGCAGTTCCCCCAGCCTTTCGGAAAGCCGCGCCTGGAACTCGGGAACGGCGCGGGCACGGATTTCAGCCATCTCCCGCGCGTTGCGCAGCACGGTGGTATTCCGCGCCTTTATGTCGGCGGCGATTTCGGCGCCCTCCCGCTCGCGGAACTGGTTGAAAATTACGAGCGCTTCCTCCAGAGCTTCAACCAACTGCCGTTCGAGGTCCGGATCGGGCTCCTCCTCGCGGGACTCGAAAGCGCCGGGGATTCGAAGCGCCGCGTTCAGGTCCGGGTCTCCGGACAATCCATGCACGGCTGCCATGCGGCGGAAAGCGGTGATATAGGCCTCGATCAGGCTTTGATTCACGACGGAGGGCGCCGCCTCCCGAGAATCGACCACGCGTACCTGAACCTGAACATGGCCGCGCGCCACGTGGCGCTTTACGGCCGCGCGCAAGGCGTGCTCGAAGGCATCGAGTTCCGGCGCCATGCGGAAGTGTATGTCCAGGCCGCGATGATTCACCCCTTTCACCGTGATGATGAATTCGCGATCGTCTGCGAGCTTTCGAACGCGGGCATAGCCCGTCATGCTGCGGGGATTCATAGATTGTTCACCATCGGGTCTTTGCGGGCTCTGCGCGATTCAGAAGCCAGGCGGAAAGTAGAGTCATGGATTGTTCACCACCGAATCGGGCGTGAGGAACTGCAGCGCGTGGAGGCGCTGGTAAATCCCTCCGCGATTCACCAGTTCATCGTGCGTGCCCACCTCGCAAATGCGCCCCTGGTCGAGCACCACGATCTTGTCCGCCCGGCGCACGGTGGAGAGCCGGTGCGCAACCACAATCACGGTGCGGCCGCTGATCAGGTTCGCGAGGGCGCGCTGAACGAGCATTTCCGATTCCGTGTCGAGGTGGGACGTTGCTTCGTCCAGGATCAGAATGGGCGCGTTCTTCAGCAGCGCCCGCGCAATCGCAATTCGCTGCCGCTGGCCGCCGCTCAGCTTCACGCCGCGGTCGCCGATCACGGTATCGTAGCCCTGCGGCAGCGCGAGGATAAACTCCTCGGCCAGGGCGTTGCGGGCCGCTTCCTGAATTTGGTCCATGGTAGCGTTCGGCCTGCCGTAGCGGATGTTGGCGGCGACGGTGTCGTTGAAAAGGAAGGTGTCCTGCGCTACGATGCCGATCTTTTCGCGGATCGAGGCGACCGTGAGGTCGCGCACGTCCGTGCCGTCGATCAGCACCCTGCCCTCGGTCACGTCATAGAAGCGCGGCACCAGGTTCACCAGGGTCGTCTTGCCGGCGCCGCTTGGCCCGACCAGCGCCACGATCTCGCCCGCCTTCACCTCCAGCGAAATCGACTGGAGCAGAAAACCGTTCGGCGAGCCCGGATAGCGGAAGCTGACGTTGTCGAACGTGATGGCCTTCTCGAACCGCAGGAGCGGGCGGGCGGTGGGCTTGTCCATGATGTCATCGCGGCGGTCAAGGTATTCAAATACCTTCTGCGACGCGCCGATCGCCTGCTGGAAGATGTTGTGGATTCCGGTGAGCCGCTTTACCGGCTCGTAGAGCATGAGCAGCGCGACGACGAAGGTGGTAAAGCCCTCGATGTTCATCTGGCCGGCCTTGATCTGGTTGCGCGCGTAGGCCAGCAGGCCGACGATGGTCAGCGCCCCGAAGAACTCGATCAGCGGCGAAGCCAGCGCCTGCTGCGCCGTGTACTTCAGGTTGCTCGCCTTGAGGCGCCGCGCCGCGCTCCGGAAACGGCGCGACTCGTATGCCTCGGCGCCGAACGACTTCACGACCTGATGCCCGCTGATGCTTTCCTGGAGGATCTGGTTCATCTCGGCAGCGTTGTCCTGCGCGCGCCGCGTGGTGCGCCGGATGCGCCTGCCGATCTTCGCGGTGGGCAGCAGGACGAAGGGGAAAAGCGTGAAGCTGATCAGCGCCAGCTTCCAGTCCTTCGAGACGATCACCACCAGCAGGGCGATTGCGGTGAACGCCTGCCGCAGGAAATCCGCCAGCATGTGCGAGGTCCCGACCTGAATCTTCTCGATGTCGTTCATGATCGACGACATCAGCTTTCCCGTCGAGTGCATCTCGAAGAACTGGGCGCCCTGTCGCAGCACCTTATCGAATACGCGCTGCCGGAGGTCGGTCACGGCGGACACGCCCACGTAGTTGATCAGGAAGTTGCCGGCGTAGTCGCAAACGCCCTTGATGAGAAAGGTCGCCAGGATGGCGAACGCAATCATCGTCCAGACGTTGTGAATCCAACCGGGCGTGAAGTGCTCGAGGTAAATGGTCTTGTCGATGACGGGGATCGTGAACAGATCCACCGGCAGGTCGGGGGCTTCCGGCTTGAGCACGCGCCCGAAGACCTGGCCGACCAGCAGCGTCACCATGCCGTGCGCCGCGCCCACGATCACCATCAGGATGACGGAAAGGATCAGCGCCCAGGAATGCGGAGCGACGTAGCGCAGCAGCCGGCCGAATTGCCTCATTGGGCGACCCTCAGCCGCTCGAGCGCCGCGAGCACCTCGGCCACCGGCAGCGCTGCGATGCCTTCGCGCGCGACCAGCATTTCACTCCTGGCACGCCAGGGATACCAGACTTCGTGATCGGAATCACCGAAAATCACGAGGAGCGGGATTTGGAATGCGGCGGCCATGTGCGCCGGTCCGGAGTCGTTCCCGACGAACAGCGACGCCCCCGCAATCAGCGACTTGATTTCGGCGAGCGGCGCGCCCGCCACGGTTCGGTAAGACGCGAACGGCGACAGGTCCTCGCCGGGACCCGCGATGAAGACCGGCTCGAGCCCCCACGATTCGCGCAGCCTGGCGGCAAGCGCGAGGAAGTTTTCCGCCGGCCAGGTCTTGGAGGCCGCCGACGCCATCGGGTGCAGCACGGCGTAGGGCGCGCCGTCCGGGCGGCGCTCGGCGAACAGTTTGGCGCGCGGAACTTCGCCCTGCCGGGCCCCGAGATAGAACATGGCGGAGGCGAGATGTTCGGCCGTGTGCACCTTGCGGCTGACGCCGAGGATCTCCTGAGCGGTGGGAATGCGCACGTTGTAAAGAGACGCGTACCTGTGGTGGGCGAAGCCCGCGCGAAACTTCGCCCCGGAACCCACCGTGAGGGCCATGCTGCGGGTGCCTCCGTGCAGGTTCAGGCACAGCGCGGGCCTCCAACGAGCAAGGCCGGCCACCGAAGGCTCGAGCAGGTCGCTGATCTCGGGGTTGCCTTCGAAAATGGGTTTAAACCGTTCTTCCACGACCACGGCGATGTTGAGGTCGGGCCGGCTCCGCTTCAGGATTTCAAGCGCCGGTGTCGTCAGGACGCAGTCCCCCATCGAGCGCAGGCGGATCACTGCAACCCGGGCGCCGATGGGGAGCTGCTCCAGTACGGTTGCCATTCGCGGCGGGTTTACTCTTCGATCTTAGCTTCGTCGATGAGCATGACCGGGATATCGTCCCGGATCGGATAAACCCGCTTGCACTTCACGCATTTCAGGCCGCTCTCGTCCGGCTTGAGCTCCACGGTCTCCTTGCAGAGCGGGCACACCAGGATTTCTAACAGTTCCTTGCTGATAGCCATAGTCAACTGGCTATCAAGTTTATCAGAAAGGGCCCGAGCTAAGCCGTCGCGGCCTTGATTTCGGCTCTCGCCTTGGCGATGACTTCGAGGTACTGCCGGGCTTTCTGCTCGATGACATCGAAGCGGCCTTCCTTAATGGACTTGCCGTCCACCAGTTCCCCGCCGACCGCCACGGCGCAGGCGCCCGCCTTGAGGAACTCGCCGGCGGTCTCCAGATTCACGCCGCCGGTGGGGCACATCTCGATGTGCGGGAACGGGCCCTTCAGCGCCTTGATGTACTTCGGCCCGCCGACGTTGCCGCAGGGGAATATCTTCACGATATCCGAGCCCGCTTCCCACGCCGTAACGACCTCGGTCGGCGTGAGCGCCCCGGGGATAATCACCTTCGAGTACCGCTTCACCATCTCGACGGTCGAGAGCCTCAGGCTCGGCGTTACGACGAATTCCGCCCCCGCGAGCATGCAGACGCGGGCTGTCTCCGGATCGAGCACGGTGCCGGCGCCCAGCACGAGCTTATCCCCGAAAGCGTCGGCCACTTTCTCCAGTGCCTTGACTGCGCCGGGGACCGTCATCGTGATCTCCGCGGCCCGGATTCCGCCTTGATAGATCGCATCAATAGCCTTGATCGCGCTTTCGGCGCTTGGTGTCCGCACCACAGGCACGATTCCAACATCACGAATGAAGGACAGGATTTGTTCTCTGGTCATGAACTTAGATCTTATCATCCCGGCGCGGTCCAGGGCATCAGTTTCGGACTCAAAGCTCTGGAATTTGCGCCCGCGGCCGGGATGCCGGCGCCGCAGCTAGCGGCCTTCTGCGCTATCGTACTGGTTTGGCGCTTGTAACTGTAAGGGTAAAACCGAACTCGAAGAAGCCCCGGATCGAGGAGGCCGCGGACGGCAGTCTGACGGCGTACTTAAAATCGCCCCCGGTGGAGGGCCGGGCCAACGAGGAGTTGATTGCGCGGATGGCCGAGCGGTTTGGGGTTCCGAAATCGCGGGTCCGGATCAAGTCGGGACTGGCGTCGAAGGTCAAAGTGGTCGAAATTCAGTGATCGCGCGCCCGCGGTCCATGCCGTAGGAGAACGCGCAGGCGAGCAAGCCGCAGCGCGGGGCCGCGCCGCCGGACGTCGGGCGCATCAGGCGGAAATCGCGCTTTTCCGGCGTAAATTTTTCCGAAAAAGAGCCCCGAAATAACCTGCGAAGATAGTATACTTGCGAACACGGCATAAGAAATGGCTCCGGTTATTCAGGTATTAGTGGCTCTCATTGTTCTGGTGGCGGGGATTTACGACATACGCTACCGCCGCATCCCGAACTGGCTGGTGCTGCCGGCCCTGCCGGTGGGATTCGCGTTGAACGCCTTTCTTTACGGGCTCGCGGGACTGAAGATCGCCGGCCTGGGCTTCGGCCTCGCCGTGCTGATCTACATGCCGCTCTACATCGTGCGGGGGATGGGCGCCGGCGACGTGAAGCTGGCCGCGGCGCTCGGGGCGCTGGTGGGGTGGCAGAACTGGCTGCTGCTGTTCATTTTCGCGGCGCTCATCGGAGGCGTGCTGGCGCTGGTGCTGATGCTGGCTTACGGCCGCTTCCGGAAAACGTTCTGGAATCTGGGGTACATCATTTGGGAATTGGCGCACTTCCGCTCGCCGCACGCCCGGAGCGAGGAACTGGACGTGCGCAGCCCGCGCGCCTTCCGGCTGCCGCACGGGGCCGTGCTGGCCTTGGGAACGTTTGCGCTAGTTGGAGCGCGGGTGTTTGCAGGGGGGTAATTTCGGAGAACCAGACTATGAACAAGAACGCCCGCTGGGCCATACGAGCGATTCAGGCCGCGATTCTCGCAACAGTCCTTTTAACACCAGCAGCGCTCGCTACACGAACTCCGAAAGGGTACGCGGTATGGCTCTATCTTACCGGGCGCGCCGGTGACTGCGGTTTTTTTGAGTCTCTGGAAGCTGCGGAACTCACTATGCAGCAGATCGCCGCTGCTGCCCGCATCGGTAAGTCTACAAAGCTGATTGCAGAAGATCCGGCAGGCTTTTCCCTTTGGGATACCCCCCCGCGGCCACTTCTGGATGCCAAACGGGAACCGGTCTGCACTTGAGTACAATCTCGCAGAACAGGAACGAGCTATCTACGGTGGGCCTGACAGGGGCGCGCGCACCGGCGATATCGTGCTCGATTGCGGCGCCAATGTAGGGGTGTACACAAAGAAGGCGCTGGCAAGTGGCGCAGAGCTTGTCGTGGCTATTGAGCCGAGTCCGGAAAACTTGGAGTGTTTGCGCAGAAATCTTGCCGTCGAAATCGCCTCCAGGAAGGTCATCATCGTAGAAAAGGGAGTTTGGGACAAAGATGACGTCCTCACCCTGCACTCCAATCCACACAACTCCGGCGCGCACAGCCTGCACCCGCTCGAAGGATTTGACATCAAACAGGTACAAGTGCCACTAACGACGATTGACAAGCTGGTGACGGATTTGGGCCTGCCCCGTGTCGACTTCATCAAGATGGATATCGAAGGCGCTGAAAAACAGGCCATATTGGGAGCTCGCGAAACAATCAAGGAGTTCAAACCGCGTATGGCGATCTGCACCTATCACTTGCCCGAGGACCCAACAGAAATCCCAAAAACCGTGCTTTCGATCGTGCCGAGCTATGCGGTGAAAATGCAGTGGCTACTGGCCAGTGAAAAGATTTTTCCAGAAGTAGCTCACTTTGCGAGCGCACAATAACTGACTAGGAAAGGGCATCGCTTCGAAGGCGCATAGACCTCCAATGGTGGCGTTTGCGGCTATTGATGGCTTCGGGAGGCAGACGCCGGTTCGGAGGCACACACGACAATCCCTCTGTCCACAGGCTGGAATCGCCGCGACACAGACAACAAGAGAGCGTGCGCGGCCACTCCCCCGCTCATGAGAGCAAGCCCGTCGCGTGTTTCCGCTCTTGGCGCAGTACTCCGCTAGCGGGCCGCGATTGCGCGACCCGCTCTCGCAAAACACCTGATTCCGGGAATCAGGACAGCAAACGAGGAAAATGCCGCTTGATTCGTAAGCTGGGCTCTACAAAGCGCGGCACATGTTCAGCCCTGCATCTTGCGCTTGCGGCGTCGCATAATCAGCAGTAGCAGAATTGCCCCCGCAGCGATCCAAAGAATTGCGGACAACATCGTGTTATCGCCCATCTAGATTTCTCCTTTCTATGACTTGGTCCTACTGGCCAAAAGACTGCATTAACGGGAAGAGCTGTTTGACAAGCTGCAATATACCCGGTCCCGCCGCCACCAGCAACATGGAAGGCAGGATGAAGAAGAAAATCGGGAAAACCAGCTTGACGCCGACTTTCGCCGCCCGCTCCTCGGCCTCCTGCCTCCGCCGCACCCTCATGAAGTCCGAGTGCGTCCGGAGCGCTTCGGCGATGCTTGTGCCGAACCGGTCCGCCTGAATCATCGTTGCGACGAGTTTGCGGAGCTCCTGCTCACCGGTGCGGTCCGCCAGGTTCTTGAGCGCTTCACCGCGCCGCTTTCCGGCGCGCATTTCCAACGTAACGAGGCCGAGTTCTTCGCACAGGGCCTTGTGAGTCCGCATCAATTCCCGGCTGACGTTCGCGATCGCCTGGTCCAGGCCGAGTCCCGCCTCCATGCAGACCACCATCAAGTCGAGCGCATCGGGAAGCGCAAAGCGTATTTGCTCCCTGCGCCGGTCGATGAGGTGCTCCAGGATCATGTTGGGGCCGAAAAAGCCTGCCAGCGCGGCCGCTGGGAGGACGACGATGCTCAGCACGGGGTTCGCAATATACGGCCGGAAGAACACCGCCGCGGCAAACAAAATAATCGCCAGAACAATTTTGATGCCGTAGTAGACCCTGATCGCCGTGTCTGTGCGATACCCGGCGGCTATAAGGTAGCGCCGCGCCAGGCTTGCATCCTGGGGCGAGATGGGCACCTTTTCGCCGATCTGCTGGATAACCCGGATGGCCCATTGCCGGCGCGGGCCGGCTATTTGGTCCAAAGTGGGCACCTCGACGGCGGCCGCTTCGCCGAGACGGTCGTGGATCCGCCCCGGCCGCGAATACAGCCGGTAGCCGTAAGCAGTAATGGATACCGCTACGAGCAGGAAAAAGGCGATCGAAAGCGCTAGCGCCATGGCTTTATACCTTGATATTCACGATCCTTCGGATCAGGAAATGCCCGATGATCATGCAAACAATACAGACGGCGATAAGAATACGCCCGTCCTCGTCGTTCGCCATCCCCTGAAGATAACCCGGCGCGATAAGCAGCAGCCCGAACATCAAGGCAACCGGCATCAACGTCAGGATCGTTCCAGTGATGCGTCCGTGCGCGCTCGCCGCCCTGACCTGGCCTTTCAGTTTGAATCGCTCCCGGATTATCAAGGCGAGCTTGTTCAGAATTTCGGCGAGATTGCCGCCCGTTTCGCGCTGGAGCAACACGGCCGAAACGAAAAAGCTCACATCCAGCAGCGGCACGCGGTTGGCCAGGTTCTGGAGGGCGGTCTCGATGGGCAGTCCGAGGTTCGCTTCGTTGAAAACCTTTCGGAACTCCTGTCCGAGCGGCTGCGGAGACTCCTCCGAGAGCATTTCGAGCGAGATGGTGAAGGCGTGACCGGCGCGCATTGCGCGGGCAAGAAAGTCCAGCGCCTCCGGGAACTGCTCTTCAAAAGTTGCCAGGCGCTTCTTCCTGGCATGCAGCACGTAAAAATAAGGAAGCGAGCCGCACACCAGCGCACCTGCCAGAGCGCTCGGCTCGGGAAACATGAGGATGTTCAGTTTCGCTCCGAGCAATGCGCCCGGGATCAACAGCACCACCATAAGCAGCAGGAGCGAATAGACGTTCATGGTCATGCCCGCCTGCTGGATATGGGCCTCCATTTTCCGGACGAAATCGAACCGGCTCAGCAAGTTCTGAAGGGCGGCGTTGACCGGCTTTTCCGGCTCGAGCAGCACCTTGGTCTCGATCACCGCAGGGCCGGAAGTCGCGGCGTCAAGCATCTCGGCGACCTTCTTTTTCTTTTGCGTCTCCAGGTACTTGAGGCCCAGGCTGACGGCCAGCACGACCAGTGCGAACATCAGCAGGAAAGTAAGCACAATGAAGGGCAGCATACGAAACTCCTAGCGGATTTCGACCGTGGTCTGGAAAATGGAAGCGGGCAATTGGATTCCGGCTGCCTTGAGACGGTCATAGAATTTCGGCCGGATGCCGGTCGGCCTGAATTTTCCGATGACCCTTCCGTCCTCGCTGATGCCGGTTTTCTCGAACACAAAGATGTCCTGGGTCGTGATCTGGTCGCCCTCCATCCCCACGCACTCGGTGAGGTGGGTGACCCGCCGCGCTCCGTCGCTGAAGCGTGCGATCTGAATGATAAGGTCAACCGCGGAGCTGATCTGCTGGCGGATGGCCCGGGTGCCCATAGTGGCGCTGGCCATGCCTACCATGACTTCCAGCCGTCCGAGCGCGTCGCGCGGGCTGTTGGCGTGGATGGTGGTCAGCGAGCCATCGTGGCCCGTGTTCATGGCTTGCAGCATGTCAAGCGCTTCTTCGGCACGCACCTCGCCCACCACGATGCGGTCGGGCCGCATACGCAGGGCGTTGACAACGAGCTGGCGAATTCGAATCGCGCCCTGGCCTTCGATGTTCGGCGGGCGCGTTTCCATGCGCGCCACATGGGTCTGGCGCAACTGGAGCTCGGCGGCGTCCTCGATGGTGACGATGCGCTCATCCTCGGGGATGTAGCCGGAGAGCACGTTCAGCAGCGTGGTTTTTCCCGCGCCGGTTCCACCGGAAATTACGATGTTGAGCCGGGCTTTGACGCAGGATTGGGCGATCTGGAGCATGCCCTCGGTCAACGTGAGATTGCGCACCAGCTCCTCGGGCTGGATCGGGTCGCGGCGGAAGCGGCGGATGGAGAGCAGGGGGCCATCGACCGCCACAGGCGGGATCACGGCGTTAACGCGCGAACCGTCGGGCAGGCGGGCATCCACCAGGGGCGAGGATTCGTCCACGCGGCGCCCCACGCGGGAGACCACCTTTTCGATAATGCGGAGCAGGTGCTGGTCGTCTTTAAACTCCACCGGCGTGCGGTGCAGTTTGCCGAACCGCTCGACATAAACCAGGCGCGGAGTGGTCACCAGGATGTCCGATACGGTGGGGTCCTGGAGCAGCGGCTCGAGGGGGCCGAGGCCGAATACCTCGTTCAGAACTTCCTCGGTGACACGCTCCTTCTCCACCCGGCTGAGAGGCGTGGTCTCTTCCTCGACAAGCTTCGCCACGGCGTTGCGGACTTCCATGCGGACCCGCTCTCCACCCAGCGACGAGAGCGCTTCCAGATTGATACGCTCGATCAGCTTGCGATGGAGGGAGAATTTCAGCTCCTGATATTCGGGCGCCAGCGGCTGCGCATTGAACAGGCGCGTAACCCAGCTGGCGTCTCCCCGATTCCCAACCGTTAAGTTAGTGGACATTCCCGCTACTTCCTTTCTCCTTCGAATCTGAGCCGGCGCCGCGCTATAGCTCGGGCCGGAAAATTCCAGCCCCTGCCGGGCACGGCGCAAACCGCCGGCCTGGCATCATGCGCAACAGATCCGGCGTCCAAAACAGGGACAGAACTGCGCTCCCCCGGAGGGAGCGGAGCGATCTTTGGGGATTGCGCAGCCTGTCCCCGAAATTCAGAAAATCGACAAATTCAGTTTCTGTTTCGGCTTCTCCTTCGGTTTCACACCGGCGATTTTCATGGCCAATGCGGCCATTGCCTTGCCTAATTCACTGTTTGCCGTCAGCAGACTGCCTTCGGCATAAGCTTCGTAGAGCACAGGGTAATCGTTCGGCAGGAACTCGAAGACCGGCAATCCGAGCACCCGCTGCAACTCGCCAGGCAAGATATCCGAACGCTTGGGCGCCCGGTTCATCACCAGATACAAGCGGTCCCGGCCGAAACCGGCGTCCGTGAGAGCTTGCACGACTTGCTTGCTGAGGTGCAACGCCGGCAAATCCATCGTAGAAATCAGGTAGAGTCCATCCAGCTCGCTGGCGACGTCGAATGCCAGAGAACTCGCGCTGCGTCCGAGGTCCAATACGACCCAGTCGTAGGCCGAGCGGAGGAATTGCAAAACCTGCCGGAAATGGTCGGGATCCACAGCGCTGCGAGGGGTGACGGCTGGGGGAGCAGTGATCACTTCCAGGTGCTCATGGCCGTTGGAAACAAGGGCCTTCCAGTAACTCAGGTCCAGCCTGTGGACGTTCAGCACCGCGTCCATGATGGAATACTGCGACTTGGTCCTCATCAGGAAGCCGACCATGCCGGTATCGAGATCCATATCCGCCAGCAGGACCTGCTGCGAGGTAGCTCTCTGAAGCTCGACGGCAACATGGCAGGCAATGGTTGTGGCGCCGCAGCCTCCCTTCGCGGAAAGAAAGCCCAGTATCTTGCCGCGCTGCCGGCCGGCGGTCTGCTGCTTCAGGCGTTCGGAGGAGATGCGTTCGAGCGCCTTCTGCAATCCCTCCTCGAGCGGCGGATAAAGGAATTCGTTGGCGCCCGCGCGAATCGCCCCCAGAATCACCTCCGGATCCGCCGTGTCGTTTAGCGCGACAATCATCGGAGGGGCGGAGAGCGTCTTGATGCGGCGCGCCACTTGCTCAAACGGTTCGGCCAGCCTGGTCAGATCGATGAGCAGCACATCCACGCGCGCCTGTTCGAGCTGGTTCAGAAAATGGGACGTTTCACCCAGCGCCGGCTGCTCCATGACCACGCGCACCGGCAGCGGTCTCAGGCAGGCATGAACCTCGTTCAATAGGTCCTGGTTCTTAATTACTAGTCCGGCCCTCAGCGGATGCATGGATTCCCTGATCCATCGTTCATTTCGGGGCCGCGCTCGTGGCGGGCGCGGGCGCCGGCGGCGCCGCTGCGGGCGCGCCTTGCTGAGCCTGCGGAACCATCACCGGCACGTACTGAATCACCGGCATTGGCGGGTTTGTAGGAGTTTGCTCCTTCATCGCCTCGAGCTGCTCCACAGGAATGGTTTCCTGTAGCGGCTTCACCGGCGTCTGGCCGGTAACGCTGACCGGCGGGGTCCGCGGCGCTGCCGATGGCGCGTTCTCCATGAAAGGCACCGGCATCTGAGGAGTGGCGATCTGCATCGTGGCCGGTACGGGCCGCACCACTTCGGGCGTCACCACGACCAGGAGTTCCGTATTGTTCTTGGCTATCGAACGGCTCTGGAAAATCTTGCCAAGCAGCGGGATATCTCCCAGACCGGGGATTTTGCTCATTTGCTCGACCGCGCGGTTGTCCAGCAGACCCGCAATGGCAAAACTCTGGCCGTCCTCGAGTTCGATTTCCGTCTGCACGCGGCGGGTGGAAATCGCCGGGATGACGAATCCGCTCAGACTCACGGCGTTCGCGAGGTCAAGCGAACTGACCTCCGGGTTCACTTGCAAGCGGATGGTGCCGCGGGGCGTGACGTTCGGAAGAAAATTCAGCCGGATGCCGAATTCGCGCCATTGAATAGTGACAGCGCCGGCGCCTCCCATCGTGCTCTGTACGACAGGCACGGGAAACTCGCCGCCCGCCAGGAAACTGGCCGGCTTGCCATTGATGGCCAGCACGTTCGGCTCGGCCAGGATTTCGAGTAGACGCTTTGCGTGCAACGCTCGGATCGTGGCGCCGAAATCCAGGTCCGGGCGAAACAGGAATATATTCAAGGCGTCTGCCAAAGTAAAGGAACCTCCCTCGGGCGATCCCCCAACAGTTGGAGGCCTGAACTGGCCGGTTGTTACCGAACCGATTGTGTTCAACGCTCCTGTACTGAAAAGGTTTGCGCCGAGTTCCTGGCTCACCGAACGATCGACGTTCGCGAATTTCACCTTCAGCAGAATCTGCTGCTCCATGCCCGGAACATTCACGTGGAGAAGATTGACTGGTTTCCCAAGTGTCGAGGCAATGGTGATCGCCCTCTGGGCGCTCACCATGTCCTTCACCGTGCCGCGCACGTAGACCGTGTCGCCCTCAACCGACAGCGAGACGTCCTGGCCCGGCAATTCTTTCTGGAGTTCCTGCCGGACGGCTTCGAGCCTGCTTGTGCTCGGCCGAACGCGAAGATCAAACAGCAGGCGGTTGCCTCCCTGCTGCCAGATGATGAGGCTGGTTTCGCCGGGCGCTTTTCCGTTCACCAGCACTTCGCGCGGGCTGACCGCGATCGCCTCGGCCACCGCCGCATCCCCCACGGACACGCGCTGGATATTTACCGGGCTCTCAACAACCAGCGACTTGCCCACGGTGACAAAAAGGTCGCGCGCGGCGGACCCGGCACTCTGCTGGGCAGGCTGTTGCGCCTGAGCGTGCCCCCAGGCTGAGTATCCGGCCAAAATAGTCGCCCAGCTTATAGCGAGAAGTGTGCCGCTCAGCATTCTTTTGTTGCTCACTGAATTACTCCTCCGGCTCTCCCTTAAACGTCGCGCTGGCTTTCTTTCCGCCCTGGATCACCTCAACCACCACGGCGAGCGTCTCCTTAGGCTTGACCGGGGCTGCAGCCTGCTGCACCACGGGCCTGGGCTTGGCCGCCGCGGCCGGCCGGGGCTCTGGCGCCGCCGTGCCGGTAAAGAGCCGTGACAGCGCGGTGCCCGGCGTTTTTGCGACCGTGGTGTCCAGTGGATTCCGAAGCACAAGTTGAATCTTGGTCTCATTACTTGCCAGGCTCAACGCTTCCGCCTGCTCGGGCGTCACCAGCAGGTTGACAACGGGCACCGAGATGGGTTTCCCTTCGGCGTCCTTCTGAATGTTCTGGCCAGCGGAGAGCACTTCAATGTTCTGCAAGAGGGTTCTCGAGAGAGTGCCCAGCGAAGCGGGCGAGTCCGGTGGTTTGCCGGCGATCAGAACGTCCACGCGCATGCCCGGAACCACGAACCCGGCCACGCCGATGATCTCGTTCACACGGATGGCAACCGCCCGCATTCCCGGCGGGATTGTGGCGGCAAGGCCAGCGCCCGCCCCTTTGGGGGCCAGCCGTGTTTCCAGAATCGGCTCGCCCTGGTAAATCGGGGAAACCACGCCCCGGCCGACCAGGTCCTCCTTCTTGGTGACCGCCAGTTGCGGAACCGAGCCGGACCATTGGGCCGTGCTCAGATCGGTGTCGCGGATCAGCGTGCCAACAGGAAGGTCGCGGGCGGCGACCGTGATTTCCGTGGTGGGGACAGGGTTGGGCACGGCGCTCAGACGGCTGGAGACCAGCCTGTAGAAGATCAGGGTCGCCCCGCCGGCGACAATCAGCGCAAAGATGAGTACTGATAGAAACCGTTTATTCATGCTCGTTCCTTACTGTCACACTCCGGAACACAGTCACCGAGGCCTCAATTTCCCGCTCATCGCGAAGCGGAAAGAGGGGGCATGGCGTCCATGCCCCCAGGGATAATTATTGTGAGGCCGCCTCCGAGCTGGCAGCGGCAAGCCGTGAGTTTGCCGTGGTCCAAATGTTGGTGATGCTGCCCCCAGCCGACATGAACAGGGCGGCGGAAGCAAGCGCGACAAACGCGAGCAGGAGCGTGTACTCGATCAGGTCCTGGCCTTGCTCGTCGCGCACGAAATTGGTGATAAAGCGCATTGTTGTCTATCTCCTCGCGTAACGTGACCTGTCGGCCACGTTGGTATTGATTTGGATTAGCGGCCCCGCGGCCGCCGGAACTCCGCCGCCATGGGCGGCGGAAGCCTGTACTCCCTCCGGCCTTGAGGCGCTCGCCGCCAAAGAGCCCCGGCTGCGAAACACGATGGCTTTGCCTTCGTCGTAAACCGGGCGCCACTTGGGGGATTCTTTCAAGGTACTGGCCAGAGGGGCGTCAACAGGCAGAAGCACCGTATCGACGCTGTAGCTGTCGAGGGTTTGGCTCCAGTCGTATCTGGCCCTCATAACGTTCAAAAACGCTTTGCCGAACTCGGCGCCGTAAAAGTCGCTTCTGCCATCGACGAAAACTTTTGTTTCAGGAAAAAGACGGTAAATCAGATAATCGCCCCACTCGTCGTGCGTAAAAATACGTTGAGCCATGTCCGGCACGCGCAACACCTCAAGGGCTCCGGCCGGGTATTTCTCGGGATCGTATTCCGCGCGCAGCAAGGGGGCCTGCGGCGCAAGATAAAATAGTGCAACCAGAAGAGCGCCGGCCGCCGCGCTGGCAAGCGGAATACGGCCGGCGGCATCCATTTCGCCTATATCTGCCGCGAAAGACTGGAATCCGGCCGCCGTCTTCTTCAGCCAGCTCGCCACATTGCGCTCCCGAACCAGCGCCAGCAGTTCTTTTAGCGTTCCGGCCACGATGGGCGCAGCCAGCAGCATGAATATGGGAATGTTTCGAACCGACATCAGCGCCAGGTGGGCGAAGCCGCCGAGGATCAGTGCGTAAGCAAACCGCTTGTGATAAAGATTCCAAATCGCAGCCACAACCGCTAGCGCCAGGCCCAGCTCGAAATAGACGGCCACCGGGTGCTGGAAACTCAGCGATTGAAACTCGTAGATGTGTTTAAAGTGGAAGGGGTCGGTCAGGTAGCGGTAGATGTGAACGTGCAACTGGTAGAAGTAAGGATTAATCAGGCTGGCGGCGGCGCAGGCGGCTGCGGTGACGAGATATGGCTTGCTGCGCGCCAGCGCGGCGCGCCGGGTCTCCGCGCCGGCCTCGAACAACCACGAGGCCAGTTCCCCGGCCGCATACATCCCGATCAGCACGATGCCCACGAAGAAGCCGCCGTGCAGGTTCGTCCACACAATGGTTAGCGGGGGCAGAAGCCAGAGCAGCCGCGTTCTGCCGTCGCGCACGCGCTCCAGCAGCGAGTAGAACACCACCAGAAACAAGAGCGTGAACAGGTGGGGGCGCGCCAGCCAGTGGATGGTGGAGGCTGCGTTCACGAGAAACACAACCCCGATGGCGATCAGGACGTTGGAGCACTTCCGCCGAACCAGCCGGTAGAGCAGCGCCGAGGTCACCGAGAGCACCAGCATGCTGGCCGCCACCACCGCCGCCATCCCCCAGTTGGTGTGGAGCCAGGAGAAGATCACGTCCCAGAGCCATTCCCAGGCGAACCACGGCTCGCCGGGCATCGTGTAGGAGAAGATGTCGCGGTCGGGGAAGCGGCCGTTCTGAAGGATCCAGTCGCCGGCCCGGATGTGCCAGCCGGTGTCGCCGTCCGAGAGCACGTGTTTTGCGCCGCCGAGCCGGGAAAAGACCAGGATTATGGGCATAACAAACGCGACGTCCGTCAGAGACGGAAGACACCAGAGAACCGGATTGGCCTTCTGCTTGCCCATATGTCTTCTACATCAGCGAGCAGCCGACGCCGTCGCGGTCGGCTGCATTGGCGCAACTACCGTTGGAATAATTCCGGAACTGCATCTGATTTACCTGAAAAGCCAGCCGCACGCCTTTCTCGGTCACGATCACCCTGGCCACCACCACCTGGCAATGCATGCACCGCCGGCCAAAGGAGTGATTGGCGGGCAGCTCGATGTCCACGGTGAGCAGGTCGCCGGGCTTGGGCAGCTCCGTCATAATCCGATCTGCAACCCCGGATACCAGGATGCCGCCACGGCTGATGTTTTCGGTGATTCCGGCAAAAAGCAGCGACTTAGTCCTCGGGGAAGCCACGTAACACGGCAGCTTGACATCAACCCGAGGATCGGTACGCCTGTCCATTTTTGCCTTGTTGTTAGGAGTACACCCTATCACCGCAAGGATCAAGACCGAAAATGGATGATATATTTTTGTTGACTGAGGTTAACCGACAGTTTAAGATCGAAATTGCTTACGAAAATCGCCTCCCCGGCCTGTGGCGGGAAGGTCAAAGGCTGGTTATCGGGATACCACGCTAACCAAAGAGAGTAGTATCACGGTTAACTTCCGAGAAACAGAAAACGGCAAGGACATTCGGTGAAAGGGGCATCCGAAGCAACGAGACTTCTGGTACTTACGAGCAATCCCAGTGATAGTAGTACTAGAACTTAGCTAGATCCACAATGTTAACTTCGACACAGCCAAACTTTAGTACTAGACCTGGTCCGAGCGAGCGGAGCGGCCCGCAATTCATATCGAAATTCAAAAGATTTTGTTACGATATTTGCTCGCACGCTGCGGAATAAAGATGGCTCGTGTTCTGTTGTTCACCGATGAACCTGTACTGGCGAGGGGCTTCACTTCCGTACTTTCGGGCGTGCCCGGGTTCGAAAGCGTCTCCGTGTGCCACAGCGCCGCGGAGCTTGCAGGAAGCATTCTCAATACGAAACCGGATGTTCTGCTGATCGACCTTACGCCGGAGGTGACGTTCGGAATTCTCACGCAATTGCGCCGCGAATTGCCGAATTGCCGGATTGTTTTGTGGGTCCGCGCAATTTCTACGGAACTCGCTTACCAGGCGATGGAACTGGGTGTGCGCGGCGTGCTGCGGAAAACCTTGCCGCCGGAGTTACTGATCAAGTGTCTTGCCAAGGTCTCCGAAGGGGAGTTGTGGTTCGATAAGACGCTGACGGCCAGCTTTTTGTCGGCCAAGATGGTTTCGCTGACCAAGCGCGAGAGCCAATTGGTGAGCCTCCTGGCTCAAGGCCTCAAGAACAAGGAAATCGCCACGGCGTTGTCGATTTCCGAAGGGACCGTGAAAGTTTATCTTTCGCGCCTGTTCCAAAAAGTCGGAGTAAAAGACCGGTTTGAATTGGCCCTTTACGGCCTGAGAAATCTGCAACACATGAGCGGCGAGAGCTCGCCCCTGAGCCCGTCGCCGCATGAGTCCGCGGCGGCCGCCGGCCGCGATCCGGCTCAGATGCAGTGGCTCAGGTCGCTGGTGCTCGAGAAACAGCCGGTAAAGCCGGGCGATCAGGTGCAGTTCTGGAGTCCCCGCTCGTAGCGGATTCCCGCCCAGACACAACCCGTTTTGCGCGGGGAATCTGAGCGGGGAAACAGAGCGTCGCCGCCATGCAACCGCTTTTCACGCAATCTCCGAGCAGCCCCGCCCTGCTCTCGGCGGAGGAACCGGATTTAAGTCAACTCTTCTCTCGGCTCTGGCCGACGCAGGCCAGCCGCTGGCCTGGTTTCACCATTTCGGTGATACTGCACGTACTGGCAGTACTACTGATACCACCGATCTCTGCGCGCATCGAAGCGGAATCCGACCGTCGAATCTGGGCGCGGCAGGAGAGACTCATGCGGACGCTGCGGATTCGCGTCCCCGAGCAGCTCTACATCGCGTCCGCCCCGAGGAGGACGCCGGAGCCCAAGCGGGCCGTCCAGCGTCCGAAACCGGCGGCGCCCGCTCCGGCGGCGGCAAAACCGCAGGCCCCCGCGCCCGCCGAAACTCACCGCGCCGCTGCCCCCAGGCGGCGCTTCGATCTGCCGCCCGCACAGCACCGCACGCAGAGCAGCCAAAGCCTGATCCAGCCGTTGCAGCCGCCGGATCTGCTGCCCCAGCCGGGACTGCGGCTGCCTGAAGTGTTCTTCTGGGCTCCGCCGGTGTCGCGCATGCCTCCGAAGCCGTTCGTGCAGCCGGGCCATGCCGTTCCTCCGGCACGGCCGCGGGTGTTGGATGCCCCGCCCCGGCTCGACTTGCCAACGCTGACACCGACCGCGCCTCTCCAGGTTGCGCAGCTCATGACTCGCTCGCCGCTGGAGGCGCTTCCGGATTCCCAACCGATACGCACGAACTACCCCGACCAGCCCAGCCCACGCAGCGGTCCGTCGGGGGACCCGCTTCCCGGCGACCCGACCAATGTCTTATCGATTTCATCGGACCCGCTGCCCTTGCGGGAGTATCTGGCCGTGCCTCCAGGGAATCAGATCGGCAAAGCGCCGGAATCCGGAAGCCAGACGGGCCCCTTGAGCGGAACCGGCAGCGGGGGCACAGGCAGCGGCACGGGCACAGGACCACGCGGAAGCAGAACCGGGACCGGAACTGGAACGGGAACCGGCACTGGCGCCGGATCGGGACCGGGAGGATCGGGATCGGCCGAGGCCGACGGCTCGCCAGACGCAATTGCGTTTTCGCCGGCGGTAAACGCGACGCGCATCGACCACTCCGCGACCGGCGTTTTCGACGTCGTTGTGCAGTCGAGTGGAGTGGAAG
>Ga0209608_1000169_pt1 | contig 69478 bp, 73 predicted proteins | sample AD_UKC130_MetaG_FD_184428 | JGI IMG/M metagenome (GOLD analysis project Ga0209608, IMG submission 184428) | Active sludge microbial communities of municipal wastewater-treating anaerobic digesters from Canada - AD_UKC130_MetaG (SPAdes) (version 2) | ecosystem: Engineered > Bioreactor > Anaerobic...
CGGATTTTTTAGAAGAAGATTGGTTTTTTGAAGCGATTACTGAAACATATATTCCGTTACTCAAAACTTATCAGCACTTAGTCGCTGATGGTATCCCGTTCCGCATCACCATGAGTCTTTCGCCTACACTCATCTCTATGTTCAAAGACTCCCTGCTTCAACGACGATACTTGCAAAAAATCGAAAAACTTATTGAACTCGCAGAAAAAGAAGTGCAACGGACCAAATGGCTGCCGGAATTTGCGGAAACAGCCCATATGTATTTAGAGCATTTTCGATTCTGCCACTATTTTTTTGCGGAGAAATACCGTTGTGATCTGACTCTGGCCTTTAAAGAGATGATGGAAAGCGGTTGTCTGGAGCTCATTACATGCGGCGCAACCCACGGTTATTTGCCGTTAATGCTCAATCAAACCGCCATGCAGGCTCAGGTAAGCATCGCCGTTCAACTTCACAAGCAGGTTTTCGGCCGGGCTCCCCGGGGCATCTGGCTTCCCGAATGCGGATATATGCCGGGCGTAGACCAAATTCTCCGTTCGGAAGGCATCCGATTCTTCTTCACCGACGCCCACGGTATTTTACACGCTTCGCCTCGCCCCAAATACGGCGTCTTTGCCCCCATATACTGTCCTTCGGGCGTAGCGGCCTTCGGGCGGGATCTGGAATCATCCAAACAAGTTTGGAGCGCCAATGAAGGATATCCAGGAGATCCGGACTACCGGGAGTTTTACCGGGACATCGGTTATGATTTAGATTATGAGTACATACGTCCCTATCTGCCATCCAACGGCATCCGGGTTAATACCGGGATTAAATATCACCGGATTACCGGACGGACCGCCTATAAAGAACCCTATAACATTTGGGCGGCTCGCGAAAAAGCCGCAATCCACGCCGGAAATTTCATGTTCAACCGAGAAAAACAAATCGAATATCTGGCATCGATCCTGGACCGGCCGCCCATCGTGGTATCCCCCTATGACGCCGAATTATTCGGCCACTGGTGGTTTGAAGGTCCGCTATGGCTTGACTATTTAATTCGGAAAATAACCTATGATCAGAAAACCATTAAGCTGATCTCTCCAGCCGATTACCTGGAGATGTTCCCTCGCAACCAGGTTTCCACCCCCTCCATGTCCAGCTGGGGTTATAAAGGATTTAATGAAGTCTGGCTTGAAGGAAGCAATGATTGGATATACCCGCATTTGCATAAAGCGGCGGATCGGATGGTGGAATTGGCATACACATTCCCCAATGCAGACGGGGATTTACGACGGGCCCTTAACCAGGCCGCCAGAGAATTGTTACTCCTGCAAAGCAGCGACTGGGCATTTATTATGAAAACCGGAACCATGGTAGAATATGCCGTCAGACGAACTAAAGTCCATATTCACCGGTTTAATGAGCTCTATGACCAGATCAAATACAACCGGATCGATCCCAATTATCTCAGCGAGCTTGAATGGAAAGACAATATCTTTCCTGATCTGAATTATGCCATTTACAATCCAACCCTCTCACCTCAAGACCGCCAAGCCGAAGTGGCAGCAACGTACATTTAAATAAACAGTTTACAGTTGACAGTGAACGACAGTGCACAGTTTTCGAATGATTTAAGAGTTGTTTATGGGACACACAGTACATAGTTAAATTAGATAGTAAAATAACAAGAGACTCTGCATTGCAGGGTCTCTTGTGTATTTGACAATATAACATTGCTCCCGCCGAGGCGCAGAGGCCAGATGTGAACGCAGTGCGTTGAAGGCTATGTCGATAATAAGCGAAACCTTTCAGCAAAAATGAAAATTTCAAGAACCATTATAATCCTTCGGCAATATAATCATTCAGCTGAAAAAGGAACTCGTAACTGTAAGCTATCAACTGTCTACTGTCAACTGATCTGACTCCATCCAATCATAAAAATAATATGTAAACCCAAAAGCAAGACAAGTTCCAAATGCGACCACGCCGGAGTCATTCAAAAGCCCGGCTGCGATCCCGCTGACAAGGATACTGGACCATATCAGAGGATTCCGTATCCCCCTTTGGCTTCGTCCGGTAAGACTCAGGAAACCCCAGAGTCCCAAAGCCAAAAGAATAATCCGGGTCCACGGACTGTACATCAATAACTTTAAATTCATGGCCAGTTTACGGAGAATAACCATACTGATTTCTTTAAAGTTATTATCCAGGATTAAGTTGAAAAATATGCCGACATGAGTTTGAACTTCCGGAGGACGTGAAGCATCCCATAATCCCGCTCCCAAAGCCAATATCGTCCCGACAACGGTTATAACCCCGATCCTCCGATCCCGGAAGTTAATGCCAAGCGAACAAATGCCATAGTAAAGAAAACCGATAACGGCTGCGAGAGTCCCGCCAAAATTAATGCCAAATTTAGGCCATCCCAAGATGAACAACGTCACTGCCAGTATCATCAATCCAGGCCACTTCTTTCCCCACCGGGATTGGAGGCAACCGGCGCTAATCAATGCAGTCGGCAGATAAATCCCCATAAATTCATTACCAATACCATAATACCGGGAACCGGAGGCTGCGCTGTATCCTAATCCTGAAAACCGAATCAGATTCCAACCGGTTACTTGATCTATCGTAAGCACCAGCCAAAGGAGTCCAGCTAAAATCATATATCCGTTGACCAATTGCGGCCGAACGTTGACTAGCGAGAAACCGGTAAGCCCCACTATCCCAGTGAGAACAGCAAAAACCCATGGCGTCCAAACCGTTTCGGGTAATAATGGCAATATTAATAAAACCAACGGTGCACTACCAACCCAAAACAGACATTGCCGGGCCCAATATCTTTTTCCCAAGAACCACGATGCTGCGGCAACGATCCAACCTAGTGAGATAATACCCAGATACCAGTCGATCAGACCCCGTTGCTGAATCAGGATTCGATTAATCCGACGGTGCAAGTCATCCAAAGTTGACAAGTCCGCTCCGGCGACAGACTCCATCATCCGTCCGGCATAGGGTCCAGTAATCTCTAAGCCAGCCATCCGGCTTATCGTTGGCAGAATATCCAGATTAGCCACCAAACCGGACCATCGGGTAGTCCCTGATCTCAACAATCCCGGAGCATAAGCCTTAGCCCGAATGACCAGAGGAGTTAACCATCGTTTATTATTATAGCTTTCTCGGGAAAGGGTCGGAGTGATTAGTATCAAATTCACTGTTTCCCGGGAATATTGATTCAAAACTTCACCGAGAAACCGGTCAAATCGTTTCCAAACATCCTTCTTTAATCGGACATACTGTTCCGGGCTCATTTCCTCTCTGAAACTATCCAATCGGGAAAAATCCCCAAATTCGACAACGACTAAATGGCGGGGAGCTAAATATTTATCCATCTCCCTCTGGGTTTTGGAAATACTGAAACGATATCCGTAAGGGAACATCAGATCCATCTCATTCATGGCAGAACTAATATTCCCCTCATCAATGATTCCTCGATCATCCATCAATAACAGTCCTGCTGGACGGTTACTGCCTGCGGAACTATCCACATTACCGATAAGTATGGTTTTCCAGCCGTTTTGCCGGAAGGTACGTCCCAACAATCCTGGAACCGACGATCGATCTGCAGTTTCCGCTTTGGTATATAGCCAACCGATCTCCGGAACCACCATGTTAGGATCTTCCGTCAAATCCTCCCGGGGTGTGCTCCAACTCCAAAAATCGGCTGCTGTAATCCGGCCTAACATATGGTCCACAGGATAAGCGCCATTTAAGACACCCGGCGCCACACTCCGGGTACCTGCTCCAATGGTTAAATATCCGCTGTTGGTATTGGTATACCCGGAACCGGATCGGACATTCATGAGCGCACAGGCACTCTCCCGGATCAATCGCTGTACCGACGGAAGTTGACTATGATAAAACTCTTGACTGTCCATTTTATCAGCGACAATAACCAGGATGGGCCGTTCATCTGGTCCAGCGGCATTAAGCGGCACTGAACAGAATTGAACCAGCCATCCGATGATCAAGGCGAACCATACATATTCCCGAACCATTACCCGACTCCTTTTTCCGATTAATCAAAAACCTTGACGCCATGTTCGGTTTAAATTTCTGGTTTCATTTCCGGATAAAAAACTTCCTCCAGGCATAATCCGCTGGCAGGAGCCGTGGGCCCGGCCGCATTACGATCGCAGGCAGCCAAAACCGCTTTAAATCCTGCCAGAGACATGCGCCCTGTTCCGACCAGAATAAGAGTGCCTACAATATTACGGACCATATGATATAGAAATCCGTCGGCATTGATCCGGATCGTGATCTCCGGACCTTCCGACATTAACTCACAAAAATGAACCGTTCGTACGGTCGTCTTGACACTGGAACCCGAGGCTTGAAAACTCTTGAAATCATGCTGCCCAACGATGAATGAAGCAGCTTCCCGCATTACCGCCGTATCCAACGGATATTTATAATGATACAACCATTCCCGATGAAAGACCGGACGAACCGGATCATTCCAAATCCGGTATGAATAGGTCTTGGAAAGCGCCGAATATCGGGAATGAAACTCCGCAGGCACCTCGGAAACTTCACAGATGACGATATCCCTTGGTAAAACCGCATTAAGAGCATTTAGTAGTTGCCCTTCCTTCAATCGAGTCTCTGAATGGAAATGAACCACTTGCCCCAGGGCATGGACCCCGGCATCCGTCCGTCCCGCACCGATTACATTCGGCATCGAGCCAGTAATCTGCGCGATGGCCTCTTCCAAAGCTCCCTGAATCGTCTTCACTCCGCCCGCTTGCCGTTGAAACCCGGCATAATGCGTCCCTTCATAGGCAACTACCATCTTTATATTGCGAGACAAACCGTAATCACCTGCTTTTCTTCAGTTGACAGTGAATAGCCTAAAAGTAATAAATCAGTTGACAGTGGTCAGTTGGGACAGTTTTTATCTGTGTAGATAAAAGAAAAGCCATTAGCTATCCGGAAGTAAAAACCGTTAACTGTCAACTGTCAACTAAAATAAAATCATCCATACCACCAGTCCGGCGCAGAGCGCCATCACCACCCAATCGCTCCATTTTAACTTCAGTTCCTCCATGGATGTCCGGGGCGCTCCGGGACGATACCCCCGGGCTTCCATGGCGATAGCCATCGCCGCTGATTTACGGATACTCCCGATAACCAGCGGAATCATGGTGCTTTGGATCCACGTGTGACTGGTACGCCAGGTTAGCTTTGGCTCAATTCCCCGAATCCGTTGGGCGATCATAATCGTTTCACTCTCCGCCATCAATTCCGGGATAAACCGCAGGACCAACATCATCACTAAAGAAAGTTCTTCAATGGGAAGTTTCAAAAGATCAAATGGTTTTAATAGCCGATTCAGCCCGTCCACAATGGCCGTCGGACGGGTCACCAAGCTCAACCACATCGCAATCACCAGCAAAGCGCTTAACCGGATCGTGACCAAAACCGCAGGCGCACATTGGGATTGCAGCCCCTGCCAAAAATCCGGAAAAGGCCAAGGAAAGAAAAGATTAGCCAAAAAAGTTACACCGATTAACCATTTAAACTTTCTCAAGATCTGGCCAGCTATTTTCAACGATATTTGGGACGTCACAAAAAGCATTGGAACCATCAGACATCCAACGACTAATCCTGTATTTCCTCCGCCCAGTAAAACGGCGATCAAAGCCAAAACCACGCCAAATTTGCTACGCGGGTCACAATGATGCCAAAAGGAATCCGCCGGATAATATGTACCGATAGTCGCCATCATATGCCCTCCCAAAACGCCGGAGGGAGACCCCAGTCTTCAAGTTGGACCCGTTCCGGGATCCCGATTCCTAAACGTTCCAATAAAGAACGATATGTACCAAACATAGCTTTTTCAAAATCAGCAACCAACCGGCCGTCAACCAATACCAAAAACCGATCAACCAAATGATATAAAAAATCCAGATCATGGCTGGAAATAAAGACAATATGTCCTTGGTTCCGCTCCTTCGCCACAATCTGTTCCACCACCGTAAGACCGGCTGCATCGAGTCCCACCGTCGGTTCATCTAAAAGCAGTATTTCGGGTTCCATCACTAAAATGCTGGCCAAGGCCACTCGACGCTGCCATCCTCCACTGAGCCGAAAGGGGGATATTTTCAGGCTTCCTTCATACCCGACAGATGCCAAAACTGCCTTCACCTTTGCTTCCCGTTCTTCTTGGGTATAGTTTCGGCCAGATAAAGCAAAGCCCACCTCATCCAGAAGATTATCCAAGAAAAACTGCTGTTCCGGTTCTTGTATCACCAATCCCCGGACTGGGTCCACTCCTCCGGACTTCTCCCAAGTGATCATCCCCGGAGCGGTTTCTAAAACTCCGGCGATGCAACGAAACAGACAGCTTTTCCCTGAACCACTGGGACCAATGACCCCGATCGTCTCCCCTTTTACAACCGAAAAAGAGACTTTATGCAAAGCCTCAATCTGTAACGGCGTATGTTGATTATAAACGTAAGATAAATGATGGACTTTAAGCATGATGATTCACTTCAATCGCTTTCGGCCCCAAGATGGCATTCTTGATGAGATGGGGATATTTCCACTCCAACGCCTGCAGCGGTGCAGGCCTAAGCCCATGTTCCGCCAAAAACTCCCTGGAATTGAGCATATCCAACGTCACCGGTTCAACATGGCCTTCCGGGGTTAAAATATAACGGGTGGGCATATGACGGACGCTGCGCAAATCATGATCTAACCATATCACGGCCGTATTCTTAGGAATCAGCGTCGTTAAAATCTTCAACACAATCTCTTGATTAGCTTGGTCTAACATTGCCAAAGGTTCATCCAATACAATCAAATCCGGTTCAGTGATCAAAACCGCCGCCAGTCCCAGACGGCGTAACTCTCCACCCGACAACTGATGGACCCCATGTTCCCGTTTGGAAGCAAGACCAAACATCTCCAAATATTGCTCCACCTTTTCCCGGATCTCTTTGGCCGGACGGTTTAGCACTGTCAAACCAAAGGCCAAATCTTCCTGGACGCTGGCCCCGACCATCTGGGAACGGCTGTTTTGAAATACGATCCCGCGCCGGATCGGATGTCTGGACTCGCCCACCGTCAACTGGCCTCTGGTTGGCTGAAGCACTCCGGCTGCTAAAAGCCCCAGCGTACTCTTTCCCGAACCGTTCGCTCCCAAGATTAAAACCCGTTCCCCTTGACCAATGGTTAAATTGACCTGAGAAAGGATAGGGGTCTGCTCCGAATAACCAAAGCCGACCCCGTTAAAATCCAAATAATTCATCGTTTCAATTAAACCAATTCCAAGATAACCATCGGTGCAGCGTCACCACGACGGGGCCCCAGTTTCATGATCCGGGTGTAACCCCCGTTACGTTCAGTATACCGACCGGCGATTTCGTCAAACAGCTTTTGAAGCACAGCCGGATCCGTGATAACCTCAGCAGCTTGACGACGGGAATGCAAGTCGCCTTTTTTAGCCAAAGTAATCATTTTCTCAGCTAAAGAACGGACTTCTTTCGCTTTAATTTCGGTGGTTTCAATTCTGCCGTATTCAAACAACGCAGTTACCAAACTGCGAAACAATGCTTTACGAGGGGCTGAACGACGCCCTAACTTACGTTTCAGCATTTCAATTCCTCCTTATTCTCAGGTAAAGCGAACTATTCGTCGGATTTCCGTAAACTTAAGCCCATGCTCTTCAACTTTTGTTCAACTTCTTCAAGGGATTTACGGCCTAAGTTTCTAACCTTCATCATATCTTCTTCGGTCTTACGGGTTAACTCTTCTACAGTGTTGATACCTGCCCGTTTCAAACAGTTATAGGACCGAACTGAAAGATCCAACTCTTCAATGGTCATTTCCAGGATTTTGTCCTTGGATTCTTCTTCTTTTTCGACCATGATTTCAGTTTTTCCTGCAGTTTGACTCAAATTCACGAATAAATTGAGATGCTCGGACATGATTTTGGCAGCCAGTGACACGGCTTCCACCGGATTGATGCTTCCATCAGTCCATACCTCAAGCACCAATTTATCATAGTCGGTAATTTGGCCAACCCGGGTATGTTCTACCACGTAATTGACCTTAACAACCGGTGAATATCTGGCATCAACCGCAATAACTCCAATCACATTCTCCACATTTTTATTGCGTTCCGCTGCTACATATCCGCGGCCACGATCAACGGTAATTTCCGCTTCGAGAACACCGCCATCAGAAACGGTCGCGATATAAAGATCAGGATTCAATATTTCAACATCACTAGGGACGATGATATCGGCCGCAGTGACCCGTTTGGAGTCTCTTACATTGATATAAATCTTTTTGGGACAATCACCATGGACTTTGACCAGTAACTTTTTGAGATTCAAAATAATATCGGTTGTATCCTCAACAACCCCCGGAATCGTCGAAAATTCATGAAGCACTCCGTTGATTTTAACGGAGGTTACTGCATATCCCGGTAAGGAAGAGAGAAGGATCCGACGGAGCGAGTTGCCCAGAGTGGTTCCATAACCCCTTTCCAATGGCTCAATCACAAACATGCCATAACGCTCAGGGTCATCAGTTTCTCCAAGAGTAATTTTGGGCTTTTCGATCTCGATCAATACATAACCCTCCTTCTCGCAATTGCGAACCTAAATGGTCATCCAATTCGCCGAGCGTCTCCGGCGGACTGGAATCAACATCCTTTTTTAATTATTTCGATTAACGTGAATACAACTCTACAATCAAGTGTTCCTGAACCGGAATATCGATTTGTTCGCGATTCGGTAAGGCTTTAATCGTGGCAGTTTGGGTATTGGCATCGTAATCAATCCATTCCGGCAAACTCTTTCCGGCAGATTCCAGATTGATTTTAATCTTATCAGAACTCAAGCTGGATTCTTTGATGGTAATGACATCTCCGGCTTTTACCAGGATTGAAGGGATATTCGCCTTTTTGCCGTTAAGCAGAAAATGTCCGTGCCGTACCAACTGACGAGCTTCTTTACGGGAAACGCCAAAACCAATACGGTAAATGACGTTATCTAAACGGCTTTCAAGAATTTGCAACAAGTTTTCACCGGTAATACCTTTTTTACGTTCGGCCATTTCAAAATAGCCAGCAAACTGACGCTCTAAAACACCGTAAATCCGGCGGAGCTTTTGCTTTTCACGCAATTGCAGGCCGTACTCGGACATTTTTTTCCGGGCTTGGCCATGTTGACCGGGTGCATATGCTCTCCGTGCAATGCTACATTTCGGTGAATAACACCGTTCACCTTTCAAATATAACTTTTCCCCTTCACGGCGGCATAATTTACAAACAGCTTCAGTATATCGTGCCATATCGCTTCAAACACCTCCCATTATACTCGACGACGTTTCGGCGGACGACACCCGTTATGCGGTATTGGGGTAACATCCTTAATCATATTTACATATAAGCCAGCAGCCTGTAATGAACGAATTGCAGCTTCGCGTCCAGCACCAGGGCCTTTCACGAATACTTCAACGGTTTTCATACCATGTTCCATTGCCATTTTGGCAGCTTCTTCAGCAGCCATACCTGCAGCAAAAGGAGTACTTTTCCGGGAACCTTTGAAACCCATATGACCGGCACTGGCCCAGGAAAGTACGTTTCCTTGCGGATCAGTAATCGTAACTATTGTATTATTAAATGTAGAGTGAATATGTGCAACTCCACTATCCACATTTTTACGTTCTTTTTTACGGATACGAACTCCACGTTTAGCGGCGGCTTTTGCCATTATTATTACCTCCCTTTATTATTTCTTTCTCTTAGCACCGACGGTCTTTTTCGGTCCCTTACGGGTACGAGCATTGGTCTTTGTCCGTTGTCCTCTGACCGGTAAACCGCGGCGATGACGGAGGCCACGATAACAGCCGATATCCATCAACCGTTTAATGTTCATCGCTTCTTCACGACGGAGGTCACCCTCTACCTTATAATCGCGGTCAATAACCTCACGGATCTTATTGATTTCTTCTTCGGTTAAGTCCCGAACGCGGGTATCCGGATTAACTCCAGCTTTTGCAAGGACTTCATTGGATGTGGTACGCCCTAAACCATAGATATATGTCAGGGCAATTTCTACCCTTTTCTCGCGCGGTAAATCTACACCAGCGATACGAGCCATATTATTACCTCCTTATTATGTTCTGAACGGATTGAAATTATTTCCAAAAATACCGACGATTTGATCAACCTTGTTTTTGCTTATGCTTGGGATTAGTACAAATTACCATAACCCGACCTTTTCTGCGAATGATCTTACATTGCTCACAGATTGGTTTTACGGAAGGCCTGACTTTCATGCGTAATCCTCCTTAAATAGCAATACTTATTAATTATATCACAAACCTGACTTCGGGGAACTTACCGCAACCCTGGTAAGTTAAAATTTTTATTAACATTTATTTATAACGATAAACTATCCGGCCTCTGGTTAGATCATAAGCCGAAAGCTCGACTGTAACTCTATCCCCGGGAAGTATCTTGATGAAATTCATACGCATCTTTCCGGAAATATGAGTCAAAACCCGGTGGCCGTTTTCCAACTCTACTCGAAACATCGCGTTGGGTAGCGGCTCAACGACGGTTCCTTCGACTTCAATGATATCTTCTTTACCCATGAAACCGATCCCCTTCCTCAAGTTCATTTAGTCTTTTTTGAATTGCGGTAGCAATTTGCCCGTCTTTAACTTCTTTTCCACTTAAAACAGCCTCTTCAATTTCGGTTGCTACCACCATTGTAACACGAACATGTTTGATATTTTTCTTCTTGGGCTTTGACACAGGGTGTTTGACCCCGTCCACAACTTCAATAAATTTTTCTCCGATTGTTTTCCATATCAGATAATAAGTACCCTGGTCTCTTCCGGCAATCGAGCGGACAAGCTGACCATAACGTAAACCATCGACAGTAAAAATCATTTGATCAATCCTCCGGCAATAATTCCGGACGTAATAATGTCAAAATTTCTGGTTCATCATCAGTCACAGCGACTGTATGCTCGAAATGGGCGGAATATTTGCCATCTTTCGTACGAACTGTCCAATGATCGTAGGGGTCCACATCGACTTCATAAGTTCCGATGTTAACCATTGGCTCAATGGCCAATGTCATCCCTTTTCTTAATTTCGGATTGAAATCATTTCCGACAAAATTGGGGATTTGTGGTGATTCGTGCATCCGGCGTCCAATCCCGTGACCAACGAAATCTCGAACCACTGAAAATCCATTGCTCTCTACCGTAGTTTGGACTGCATGAGAAATGTCATAAAGCCGGTTCCCGGGTTTTGCCTGAGCGATCCCTCGGTATAAGGATTCTTTCGTAACGTCCAGCAGTTTCTGAACTTCAGGAGTTACTTCACCAACCGGAACCGTGATAGCTGAATCGGCATAAAAATCTTTATAAATTACGCCAAAATCCAGTCCCACAATATCCCCCTTTTTCAGGGTACGATTTCCCGGAATCCCATGAACCACTTCTTCATTCACCGAAGCGCAAAGAGAAGCCGGAAAACCGTTGTACCCTTTAAAGGCAGGAATAGCATGATATTTTTTAGTTAAATACTCCGCTTTGACATCCAACTCTGCAGTTGTAATCCCAGGATGGATCATTTTACGTAATTCTTCCAGAACTGCCGCAACAATACTTCCTGCTATACGCATAATGGCAATCTCTGTTGAAGATTTCGTTATGATCATCCCTTTTGTTCCTCCAAAGCAAAACAAATTTGATCAAACACCGTTTGGATTGGCTCTTCGCCATTAAAAGTCTTCAGTTTACCGCACTTACGATAATAATCAATTAAAGGCTCCGTTTGTTCTTGGTAGACTTCAAGACGTTTTCTGACGGTTTCCTCGGTATCGTCATCCCGTTGATAGATTTCACCGCCACAATGGTCACATATTCCAGGATTCTTCGCCGGCTTGTTGGCGATATGATAGACCGCATGGCAATTCCGGCAAACCCGGCGTCCGGTCAGGCGGCGGATCAAAACCTCAAAATCAACTTCGATATTAATTACTGCTGTAATCTGACGCCCCACCTCAGTCAGGTAGCTATCCAACATTTCCGCCTGGGGTATGGTTCGCGGAAAACCGTCAAGGATAAATCCTTCTTGACAGTCCGGCTGATTCAGCCGTTCTTTCACTATCCCGACGACGATATCATCTGGAACCAGTTTACCCGCATCGAGAAATGCTTTTGCTTTCTGTCCTAAAGGAGAACCTTCTTTCACAGCCGCCCTGAAAATATCGCCGGTTGAGATGTGAGGCAAATGATATCGATCAACCAATAATTCAGCTTGTGTTCCTTTCCCAGCTCCAGGAGGCCCTAATAAAATCATATTTATCAATTTAAGTCGTCTCCTTTTTTTGAAGGTTTCTATATTATTTTATTTTAAGAAACCCTCATACTGACGCATCAAGAGTTGAGCTTCGATCTGCTTCATCGTGTCAATAGCGACTCCGACGGCAATTAACAAAGCCGTTCCTCCAAATTGAACTTGCAATCCCTTAAATCCGGGAATCAAATTCATCAAATACGGCAGTAATGCGATAAAGGTTAAGAATAAAGCACCGACTAAAGTAATCCGGGTTAATACCCGATCCAAATATTCAGCAGTAGGTTTACCTGGGCGGATTCCGGGAATAAATCCGCCGTATTTTTTCATATTATTGGCAACTTCAACCGGATTGAACGTTACTGCTGTATAGAAATAGGTAAACAGGAAAATGAGTAATGCATATAAAATCAGATATAACGTCCGTCCGGGAGCAACCCAGTTCAGCATCTTATACAACCAATGGGTTGGCGGTAAAAACTGAGCAATGGTCGGCGGGAAAGCCAAAAGGGACGACGCAAAAATCACCGGAATAACCCCGGATTGGTTGACCCGCATTGGCAAGTGGGTTGAAGTTCCGCCATACATTTTACGTCCTACAACTCGTTTCGCATACTGAACCGGAATCTTCCGTTCACCTTGGGTAACGAATACGACTCCGGCTACGATGACTACAGCCAACACCAAAAAGAGAAGCATGCTGAAGAACGAAACTCCAAAATTACTTTTATTCAGTGATTGCAGAACTGAAATCGAACTCGGAATAACCCGGGCAACGATACCGGCAAAGATAATCATGGAAATACCATTTCCGATACCATATTCCGATAAAATTTCGCCCAACCACATCACAAGAACCGAACCAGCCGTTAAGGTCGTGATAATTAACACGAAATCCCAGGCCGTCGGATTGGTCATCGCACCTTGCAAACCGAAAGCCATGGCCGAACCCTGAATCACTGCCAAAATAACAGTGCCATACCGGGTGTACTGGGAAATCACCTTACGTCCCTCGCTACCTTCCTTGGCCAACTGTTCCAGTCTGGGAATGACCATGGTCAAAAGTTGCAAAATGATCGAGGAAGTAATATAAGGGTTAACACTCATGGCAAAGACAGACATTCGTTGAAGCGCGCCACCGGCCAATAAGTCAAGCAACCCAAATAAATTGTTGTCTCCGCCGAAGATGGCCCTTAATTTGCTTAAATCCCAAGGGCCGGGAACCGGTATATGGGATCCTAAGCGGAAGATACCCAACAGGACAAGGGTCCAGATGAGTTTCTTGCGTAAATCCGGGATTTTTAATGCCGTTTTGATGGCCTCCAGCACTTAAATCACCTCTGCTTTGCCGCCAGCTTTTTCAATCTTTACTACAGCAGATTTACTAAACCTGTTCCCTTTGACGATAAGTTTTTTGGTTAATTCACCATTACCTAAAATTTTGACTCCGTCTCCAAGTTTACGGATAATTCCGGCTTCAAGCAACATTTGCGGCGTTACTTCGGTTCCGTCCTCGAAACGGTTAAGTTTTTCAAGAGAAACTTCCACAATTTCCTTGGCAAAAATATTGGTAAACCCGCGTTTGGGCAAACGACGTTGCAACGGCGTTTGACCACCTTCAAAAGCCGGTCCTTTCCCTCCGCCGGAACGGGCTTTCTGACCTTTATGACCTTTCCCGGAAGTTTTCCCAAGACCGGATCCGATTCCTCGGCCGACTCTTTTCGGAGTTTTCTTGGATCCGGGAGCCGGTTGCAGCTCATATAATTTCATCGGAGCACCCCCTAGGCTTCTTCTTTAACTTCAACTAAGTGTTCAACTTTTTTAATCATCCCGCGGATGGCCGGGTTATCCTCCTTGACCAGCGTTTGATAAAGCTTGGAAAAGCCCAACGCCTTCAAAGTGTCTTTTTGATCCTGTGCCCGCCCAATCGCGCTGTGTTTTAAGGTAATCAGCAATTTTTTGGTCTCAGCTTGAGTTTTTTTTCTCGGCATATTATTCCCTCCTACCCGAGAATCTCATCCAATGTCTTTCCGCGTAACGCAGCCACATCTTCAGGCCGTTTCAACTCTTTCAATCCGGCCATGGTCGCATTGACGCAATTCAGAGCATTGGAAGATCCCAGCGATTTCGTGAGGATGTCTCTGATTCCGGCACATTCCAAAACGGCACGGACCGGACCGCCGGCGATAACACCGGTACCGGGCGCAGCCGGCTTCAACATGACTTTACCGGCACCAAAATGACCTTCCACATAATGCGGAATCGTCGTTCCTTTGAGCGGCACCTTGATCAGGTTTTTCTTCGCATCTTCCACACCTTTGCGGATGGCTTCGGGAACCTCGGCCGCTTTGCCCAATCCGGTTCCAACATGGCCATTGCCGTCACCGACAACGACTAATGCGCTAAAGCTAAAGCGACGACCGCCTTTTACAACTTTGGCAACCCGGTTTATCTGAACTACTTTTTCGGTTAATTCCAATCCATTAGGGTCTATACGTTTCAAAACTGTCCCCCCCGTCGCTTAAAATTCCAAACCATTTTCACGTGCAGCATCTGCCAAAGCCTTAATCCGGCCATGATAGATATATCCGCCGCGGTCGAATACAACGGCTTTAATTCCGTTTTCAAGCGCTTTCTTGGCGATTGCGGCGCCAACTACTTTAGCTGCTGCAATATTTCCGCCGTATTTCAATTGACTCCGGATCTCCGGTTCAACCGAAGAGGCAGATACCAAGGTGATACCTTTTGTATCATCGATAATCTGAGCATAGATATGATGTAAGCTACGGAAAACGCTGAGTCTTGGCCGTTCGGCAGTTCCCGAAATCTTTTTGCGCAGACGGATATGCCGACGAAGGCGTGCCTCTCTACGTTCAGGTCTCTTATACATATTAGGTCACACTCCTTTCGGATTACTTCTTACCGGCCTTACCGGCTTTACCGGCTTTGCGTCGGATGACTTCATTCTCGTACTTAATTCCTTTCCCTTTATAAGGTTCCGGTTCGCGTACCGCACGAATTTCCGCAGCCATCTGCCCAACGGCTTGTTTATCGATGCCTTTCACGATAATTTTGTTGGGAGCCGGCACTTCAAATTCAATTCCCTTCAACGGTTTAATTTCAACCGGATGGGAATAACCAATGGTCAGTACCAGGTTATTGCCTTGTTTTGCTGCTCTATACCCAACACCGTTGATTTCCAGCCCTTTGCTGTACCCTACGGTTACGCCCTGTACCATATTGGCGATTAAGGTCCGGGTCAAGCCATGGAGAGCACGATGCTCTTTCTCGTCCGAAGGCCGTTCAACAGTGAGTTGATTATCCGTTATATTGATTTTCATATCAGGGTGTACATTTTGGGTTAATTCTCCTTTCGGGCCTTTCACTTTGACCACGTTGCCACTAACCTCAACCTGCACTCCCTGCGGTAATGCAACAGGTTTGCGTCCAATTCGAGACATACTTTACACCCCCGATCTTCCTACTAAAGTTCTCGTTACCACACGTAGCAAATGACCTCGCCGCCGATACCTTCGGCCCGAGCCTGACGATCCGTCATAATTCCTTTGGAAGTGGACAAAATTGCAATGCCCAAACCGCCGAGAACTCTGGGGATTTCGTCTTTACCAGCATAAACCCGCAAACCGGGTTTGCTGATCCGCTTTAAACCGGAAATAACTTTTTCTTTACCGTTGTACTTCAGGTACAACCGGATAATACCTTGTTTATTATCGTCGATAATCTCGTAGTCAGCGATGTAACCTTCTTCTTTGAAGATCTTCGCCAATTCCTTCTTGATTTTGGAGGAAGGAACTTCAACGACTTTATCACGGACTATCGTCGCGTTTCTGATCCTGGTGAGCATATCGGCAATAGGATCTGTCATAACCATCTCTATCAGACCTCCTTCCGTTTGAACGGAGACTTTACCAGCTTGCTTTGGTAACACCGGGAAGTTCTCCGCGGTGGGCTAAATTGCGAAAACAAATACGGCACATTCCGAACTTTCTCATGTATCCATGAGGACGTCCGCAAATCTTGCAACGGTTGTGTTTCCGGACCGCGTACTTCGGAACCCGATTTGCTTTGACTTTCATAGAGGTTTTAGCCATACTTTATCCTCCTCTTTTGGTTACGCGCTAAACGGCATTCCCATTAACTTTAAGAGTTCATACGATTCCTCGTCGGTTTTGGCGCTGGTAACGATGACAATGTTCATTCCGCGAAGTTTATCTACTTTATCGTAGTTAATCTCCGGAAAAATCAACTGGTCACGAATGCCAAGCGTATAATTACCCCGTCCGTCAAACCCGTCCGGAGAAACGCCCCGGAAGTCACGGATACGCGGTAAGGAAATATTGAACAGTTTATCCAAAAAATCATACATTCTTTCGCCGCGCAAGGTCACTTTGCAACCGATAGGCATTCCTTGGCGCAGTTTAAAAGCAGCGATGGATTTTTTGGCTCTTGTAATAACCGGCTTTTGACCGCTGATGGCCGTCAAATCGGAAACAGCCGCATCGATAGCTTTGGCATCCGCAGTAGCGTCTCCGACGCCCATATTGATGACGACCTTATGAATGACAGGAACTTCCATCACATTTTTATATCCAAACCGTTTTTTCAAACCGGTTACAACCTCTTTTTCGTACTTTTCTTTAAGCCGAGACAATGGTCGCACCCCCCTCCACAACTCGTAAGATTATTCCAAATTCCGGTTACAATGGCGACAACTACGTACAAGAGTACCATCTGCCGCCCGTTCCCGGACTATTCTCGTGGGTTTATTGCAACCCGGACATACAACCATCACTTTGGAAATATTCAAAGGCAAAGCTTTATCGATCACACCGCCTTGAGGATTAGCTTTGCTCGGTTTTGAATGTTTCTTTGCCAAATTCAAGCCTTCAACGATGACTGCGTTTTCGCGCGGAAACACTCTTTGGACTTTACCGCGGCGGCCTTTGTCTTTTCCGGATATAACCAGTACTTCGTCGCCTTTTTTGATATTTACGTTAACACCCATTCTCTTTCTCTCCTCTCACGGGCCTGCTCACAGTACTTCCGGAGCTAAGGATACGATTTTCATGAAGTTTTTATCCCGAAGCTCCCGTGCTACCGGCCCAAAGATACGAGTGCCTTTGGGATTGAGTTGTTCATTAAGGATAACTGCAGCGTTATCATCAAACCGAATATATGAACCGTCCGGTCGTTTGGTTTCCTTGGTGGTCCGCACGACAACCGCTTTCACAACATCGCCTTTTTTAACGCTGCCTCCGCCTGCTCCTTTTTTAGCGGCAGAAGGCGGAAGAGCATCCTTAACGACCGCAATGATCAGGTCGCCAACCCGGGCATACCGTTTTTTCGAACCGCCCAGAACCCGAATACACATGACCTGTTTGGCTCCGGAATTATCAGCAACATTCAAATATGTTTGTGCCTGAATCACGGTCGGTTCCTCCTTTCAAGCATTTATTTCGCTCTTTCAATAATGCTGACAACACGCCATCTTTTATCTTTGCTCAACGGACGAGTTTCCATTAATTTGACTTTGTCGCCAATATTGCATTCGTTCAACTCGTCATGGGCTTTAAACTTTTTGGTGAGTTTAATGGTCCGACCATACAACGGATGTTTAACCATACGTTCGACCGCTACCACGACGGTTTTATCCATTTTATTGCTGACGACTGTGCCAATTCTGGTCTTTCTGAGAGCACGTTCAGTCATTTGTCATTCCTCCTCTATCAATCACCCGATCAAAGCTTCTCCGCTTTGAGTTCGTTCTCGCGCATAATCGTTAGAATACGGGCGATATCTTTACGAACATTGCGGATCCGCATCGGATTATCCAACTGTCCGGTAGCGACTTGAAAACGCAGATTAAATAATTCCTCTTTTAAACCGGTAAGCTTAACCCGAAGTTCTTCCGGGGTCAATTCTCTCAATTCCTTAGCTTTCATTGACGTCACCTGCTTCCTCACGTTTGACAAATTTACATTTGATCGGAAGTTTGTGAGCGGCTAAACGCATAGCTTCACGCGCTAATTCCTCAGGTACGCCGGCGATCTCAAACATGATCCGACCCGGTCTGACAACCGCTACCCAGTGTTCCGGTGAACCTTTACCGCTACCCATACGGGTCTCAGCCGGTTTGGCCGTTACGGACTTATCCGGGAAAATTTTAATCCATACCTTACCGCCACGTTTGATATGACGGGTCATGGCAATACGGGCAGCTTCGATTTGAACGTTAGTAATCCATCCCGGTTCGGTGGCCTGTAAACCATAATCCCCAAGGTTCAATTGATTGCCGCGAGTAGCTTTACCGGTCATCCTTCCGCGGTGGACTTTACGATATTTTACGCGTTTTGGTACTAACATTATTGAACTCCCCCTTCAGCCTTAGCGCTAGCCCGTTTCCGAGCCTGGAGGATTTCTCCTTTATAGATCCATACTTTCACGCCGATCTTCCCGTAAGTGGTATTCGCTTCGGCAAAACCATAATCGATATCGGCGCGGAGCGTATGCAGAGGAACTTTCCCTTCACTGTAAGTCTCAGTCCGGGCGATTTCAGCGCCCATCAACCGGCCGCTGACTGCCACTTTGATACCTTGAGCGCCAAGACGCATGGCCCGGGTGATAGATTGTTTCATCGCCCGACGGAACGAGGTCCGGCGTTCAAGCTGGAAAGCAATGTTTTCGGCAACCAATTGCGCATTGAGCTCCGGGGTTTTTACCTCGGCAATATTCAAATGGACTTGTTTGCCGGTTAATTTTTCGAGCTCTTTCCGGATATTTTCCACTTCATTACCCTGCCGGCCGATGACCATTCCGGGACGGGCGGTATGAATGGTAACCTTCACGCGATTGGCAGCTCTTTCGATCTCCACTCTCGCGACTCCGGAAGCATATAAACGTTGTTTCACATATTTTCGGATCTTAACATCTTCGAGAACCAAGTCCGCATAGTCTTTCTTACGAGCAAACCAGCGTCCTTCCCAGTCTCGGATAATTCCAACCCGAAGTCCGATTGGATTTACCTTCTGACCCATTATTAGCCCTCCTTCTCGGCCAGTACAATCGTAATATGACTGGTTCGTTTATGAATCAAGGATGCACGACCCTGGGCGCGCGGCATGTACCGTTTCATGGTCGGACCTTGGTCAACATAGGCTTCGGAAATATACAACCGTTCCCGGTTAAGTTGATGGTTATTTTCAGCATTTGCGATGGCTGAATTTAATACCTTACCGATAACCTCTGCAGAAAATCTTGGAGTAAACTTTAAAATTGTCTGAGCATCGCTGACCTTTTTGCCACGAATCAGATCGATCACTTGCCGGGCTTTACGGGGCGCAATGCGTACATATTTAGCAACTGCTTTAGCGTACAAAAGGATTCCCTCCCCTCATAGAGGTAAAACTAAATTATTTCAACCCGGTAGATTTTTCTCCCGCATGTCCGCGGAAAGTTCTGGTTGGCGCAAATTCGCCCAGTTTATGTCCAACCATATCTTCCGTTATATAAATCGGAACATGCTTACGGCCATCATGAACTGCAATCGTATGGCCAACCATTTCCGGAAATATAGTGGAACTCCGTGACCAGGTTTTAATAACTTTCTTTTCACCTTTGGAATTCATTTCCTGAATCTTCTTCATCAGGCTTTCTTGCACATATGGCATTTTCTTTAATGAACGCGACACTTACTTCCCCTCCTTATATCCTTACGCCCGTCTTTTTACGATCAAGCGGTCGGAGGCTTTATGCTTTCTGGTACGATGTCCGAGAGCGGGTTTACCCCACGGAGTAACCGGAGCTCTACCAATCGGAGACCGGCCTTCACCACCACCATGAGGATGGTCGACCGGATTCATCACAACACCGCGTACAGACGGTCTTCTACCAAGCCATCTGCTACGACCGGCTTTACCAATGGTAATGTTTTCATGATCCAGGTTGCCGACTTGGCCGATAGTAGCCATGCAATCAACTTTCACCAAGCGCATCTCGCCAGAAGGGAGACGAACGTGAGCATAGTCGCTTTCTTTAGCCATCAGCTGGGCACCTGCTCCGGCTGTCCGGCATAACTGCCCGCCGCAACCTTTTTTCAATTCAATGTTATGGATAATGGTACCCACCGGAATATTGCTTAACGGCAAAGCGTTGCCCGGCTTGATATCCGCGTTGGGACCGGAAACGACGGTATCACCGACTTTTAAACCCAAAGGTGCGATGATATACCGTTTTTCTCCGTCAGCATAGTGCAGTAATGCAATCCGGGCCGAACGGTTCGGGTCATATTCAATCGCGGCGACTTTCGCCGGAACATCAAACTTATTCCGTTTGAAATCAATAATGCGGTACATCCGTTTATGCCCGCCGCCCCGGTGTCTCACTGTGAGACGTCCGGAGGAGTTTCTTCCGCCGGTTTTCTTCAGCGGTTCTAACAACGATTTTTCCGGTTCGGTTTTGGTAATCTCCGAAAAATCGGAGACGGTCATAAATCTTCTGCCAGGCGAGGTTGGCTGGTATTTTCTTACCGGCATCTTCCTGACCCCCTTACTTTTTAGTTCTTAGTCAACCGGGATAAATTAAAAGATGCTCATCCTATTTGCGCCGGTGACTAACGTATTGCCTTTCTTATTGGGATAACCGGTTCATTATACGCCTTCAAAGAATTCGATCCGGCTGCCGCTTTCCAAGGTCACAATGGCCCGTTTCCAACTGGGGCGGCGTCCGGCATAGCGGCCCATCCGTTTGATTTTACCCAACACATTGTGGGTATTGACCGCTTTCACTTTAACGTTGAAGATCTCTTCAATCGCTTGTTTGATCTGGGTTTTGTTCGCCCTTGGATCAACTAAGAAGCAATATTTGTTTTCTTCCATCAACTTCGTGGTTTTTTCCGTGATTAACGGACGTTTAATTAATTCTCTCGCTTCCATTATGCCAGCGCCTCCTCGACCTTGCTCACGGCATCCTTGGTGATTACCAGGTGGTCATGAGCCAGGATATCGTATACATTCAGGCCTTCGCTAGCCATCGTCATAACACCGGGAATGTTGCGGGCGGATTTGTCGACGAAAGTCTCATATTCCGCAGTAACAATCAACGGTTTTTTCGCTTTTAAATTTTCCAAGATTCCGACCATCACTTTGGTCTTGGGCTCAGTTAAGTTGAATGCATCGACTACAATGATTTCGCCTGCTTCCACTTTCGCGGATAAAGCGGATTTTAATGCAAGCCGGCGAGCTTTTTTCGGTAAACTATACTTATAACTCCGTGGTGAAGGTCCAAAAACGACTCCACCTCCGGTCCAGATCGGTGAACGCCGTGAACCATGCCGAGCTTGAGCTGTTCCCTTCTGACGGTATGGTTTTCGACCACCGCCTCGAACGGCAGCACGATTTTTAACTGCAGAAGTACCTAGTCTTCTCGATGCAAGCTGCATGGTGACTGCTTCGTGCAATAAAGCTTTATTGACTTTAACGCCGAAAACTTGGTCATTTAAGGCGATCTCACCTACCTGTGAGCCTTGCGTATTATATACAGGTACGGTTGGCATCGGATTTCCTCCTCTAACATTTCTATATATGTCATTTCACACGCCCAAAGGCATTCCGGAATGACATATATTGTTTGTGAAACTTACTGTTTTGCACGCTTTACAGTTTTCTTCACCATTACATAGGAACCGTTAGCGCCCGGAATTGATCCTTTAATCAACAACAGATTGCGTTCCGGATCCACTTTCACAACTTGCAACCCTTGAATCGTGACCCGTTCTCCACCCATTCGGCCCGGCATCTTCCGGCCTTTAAAAACGCGGCCCGGATCCGTCGCACCTAAGGAACCGGGACGACGGTGATACATCGAACCGTGTTCCATGGGAGCCCGGTTAAAGTTCCAACGTTTGATAACACCGGCGAAACCTTTACCTTTGGAAGTCCCGGTCACATCGACCCATTCGCCTTCGGTAAAGATATCCACCTTAATCTCCTGACCCAGGTCATATTCGGTATCCGGAGAAACTTCCACTTCGCGCAATAAACGGTAGGTTTTGGTCCCGGCTTTCTTAAAATGACCTCTCATCGGTTTATTGGTCAGGCGTTCCTTTTTCTCATCGAAACCCAATTGGATTGCGTTGTATCCATCAGTCGCGATAGTTTTCTTCTGAACAACTACGCAAGGGCCGGCCTCGACAACGGTTACGGGAACCGCACGTCCTTCAGGGCTAAAAATCTGCGTCATTCCAATCTTTTTTCCCAATATACCCTTGGCCATATCTTGCACCTCCTTATAGACATCCATTACGGAACATCAATTATAATTTGATCTCGATATCCACTCCAGCGGGCAGATCCAATCGCATTAAAGCATCTACCGTTTTCGAACTGGGATCCAAAATATCGATTAAGCGTTTATGAGTTCTCATCTCAAACTGTTCACGCGAATCTTTGTCGATATGAACCGATCTGAGGACTGTGTAAACATTTTTTTCTGTCGGAAGCGGAATGGGCCCGGAAACATAAGCACCGGTCCGTTTAGCCGTCTCAACGATCTTCTCGGCGGATTGATCAAGAAGTTTATGGTCATAGGCTTTGAGACGGATGCGGATCTTCTGTGCGGCCATTGTCTTTCCCTCCTCTGTTATCCTAAATATCCATCGTACAGGACAGGCAGACCTGTCCTGTACGCGATTCCATCAATTATTCAATAATCTTGGTCACAACACCGGCACCAACGGTATGGCCACCTTCACGGATGGCGAACCGTAAGCCTTCTTCCATAGCAATCGGAGTAATCAGCTCAATGGTCATCTTAATGTTGTCCCCAGGCATTACCATCTCCACACCTTCCGGAAGATTGGCCACGCCCGTCACGTCGGTGGTCCGGAAGTAGAACTGCGGACGGTATCCATTGAAGAACGGAGTATGACGTCCACCTTCTTCTTTGGTCAATACGTATACTTCTCCTTCAAACTTGGTGTGCGGGGTGATGGAACCCGGTTTCGCCAATACTTGGCCCCGTTCAATGTCTTTCCGCTCAATTCCACGTAACAACACACCAATGTTGTCTCCGGCTACCGCCTGATCCAACACTCTCCGGAACATCTCTACGCCCGTAATGACGGTCTTCTTCGTCTCATCGGACAATCCGACGATCTGCACTTCGTCACCAACTTTGACCGTTCCACGTTCCACTCTTCCCGTAGCAACGGTTCCACGTCCGGTAATGGTGAACACGTCTTCTACCGGCATCAGGAACGGTTTGTCGGTCGCACGTTCCGGCGTCGGAATATAGGAGTCAACCGCATCCATCAATTCCCAAATGCATTTGCACCATTGGCAATCTCTGCTGCCACAACCGCATTCCAAGGCTTTGAATCCGGAACCACGAATGACAGGAATTTCGTCGCCAGGGAATTCGTATTGGGATAACAGATCCCGAATTTCCATCTCGACCAGTTCCAACAATTCCGGATCATCCACCATATCCACTTTGTTCATCCAGACCACAATGTACGGCACGCCGACCTGACGGGCCAACAAAATATGTTCCCGGGTCTGCGGCATCGGACCGTCTGCTGCCGATACAACCAGAATCGCTCCGTCCATCTGGGCGGCACCGGTGATCATGTTCTTGACGTAGTCAGCGTGGCCCGGGCAGTCTACGTGGGCATAGTGACGGTTGGCCGTCTCATATTCCACGTGCGCGGTGTTAATGGTGATTCCGCGTTCCCTTTCCTCCGGAGCTTTATCGATGTCGTCGAATTTCACGAAGTTCGCTTGACCGGCTTTCGATAATATCAGGGTAATCGCTGCTGTCGTCGTCGTCTTCCCATGGTCTACGTGACCAATGGTCCCAATGTTTACGTGGGGTTTAGTTCTTTCGAACTTTTGCTTCGCCATAATTGATATCCTCCTTTAAATCTCAAAACTATATTTCCCTATGGGATGTATTCTTTGAATCACCGATTACTTACTTTGACTCGAGATGATTTCATCGGCGATATTCCGCGGCACTTCTTCGTAATGGGAGAACTGCATCGAATACGAAGCACGGCCTTGGGAAATGGAACGCAAGTTGGTTGCATAGCCGAACATTTCGGAGAGAGGCACATGACCCCGGATAACCTGGGCGCCGGCCCGCATTTCCATGCCTTCGATCCGGCCGCGGCGGGAGTTGAAGTCGCCCATGATGTCTCCCATGTATTCTTCCGGTGTGGTGATCTCCACTTTCATAATGGGTTCCAAAATCACCGGATTGGCTTTTTTGCTTCCTTCTTTAAAGGCCATCGAAGCAGCTACCTTAAAGGCCATTTCCGAAGAGTCAACTTCGTGATACGAACCGTCAAAGAGAGTTGCTTTCACGTCGACCACCGGATATCCGGCCAAAACACCCGATTGCATCGCTTCTCTAATACCCGCTTCAACCGGGGCAATATACTCTTTCGGAACCACGCCGCCGACGATTTTATTTTCGAAGACGAATCCGGTTCCCGGTTCGAGGGGCTCGAGTTCCAGCCATACATGACCATACTGACCGCGTCCACCGGACTGCCGGACAAATTTCCCTTCCGCCTGGACTTTGGTACGGATGGTTTCTCTGTAGGCAACCTGGGGTTTACCGACATTCGCCTCGACTTTAAACTCCCGAAGCAAACGGTCAACGATAATTTCCAGGTGAAGCTCGCCCATTCCCGAAATAACGGTTTGGCCGGTTTCATGATCGATCCGGACCTTAAAGGTGGGATCCTCTTCGGCCAAGCGGGCCAGGGACAAGCCCAATTTATCCTGATCGGCCTTGGTCTTCGGCTCGATAGCAATATCGATCACCGGATCCGGGAATTCCATGGACTCAAGAACGATAGGGTTCTTCTCGTCGCACAGGGTGTCACCGGTCGAGATATCTTTTAAACCGACCACCGCTGCGATATCTCCGGCAGATACCATATCGATGTCTTCGCGGTAATTGGCATGCATCTTCAACAACCGACCGAACCGTTCCCGTTTATTCTTGGTAGAATTGAGAACATAGGAACCGGATTTCAGCGTTCCGGAATATACCCGGAAGAACGCCAGTTTACCGACATAGGGATCAGCCATGATTTTGAATGCCAGCGCAGCAAAGGGCTCATCATCGGCGGATTTTCTTTCCAGTACCGTTTGATTATCTCCGACAGCCGTACCTTTAACCGGCGGCAAATCAACCGGAGACGGCAAATAATAAACCACCGCATCCAGCAACAATTGCACACCTTTGTTTTTAAAGGCCGAACCGCAAAGCACCGGCGTAAATTTCGTCGCCAACGTTCCTTTCCGGATACCGGCGCGGATCTCCGCTTCGGTGAGCTCCTCGCCTTCCAGGTATTTCATCATCAACTCTTCGTCCAATTCAGCGACGGCCTCAATCATTTTGGTGCGATATTCTTCAACGGTATCCACCAAATCTTCAGGGACATCGGTTTCAGCGCTCTGGGTACCCAAGTCATCGGTGTAAATAACCGCTTTTTTGGTAACCAAGTCCACGACCCCTCTAAAGGTGTCTTCCGAACCGATCGGGATTTGAATCGGCAACGGATTGGCGCCGAGACGGGTCCGAATCATATCTACACCACGGAAAAAGTCGGCACCTACCCGGTCCATTTTATTGATAAACGCAATACGGGGAACCCCATATTTGTCCGCTTGACGCCATACCGTTTCGGATTGGGGTTCAACGCCGCCAACCGAGCAAAATACAGCAACAGCACCATCCAACACCCGTAACGAACGTTCAACTTCCATAGTGAAGTCCACGTGCCCGGGTGTGTCGATAATATTGATATTATGACCTTTCCATTCGCAGGTTGTAGCAGCGGAAGTGATCGTAATCCCCCGCTCCTGTTCCTGAACCATCCAGTCCATGGTGGCCGCACCGTCATGGACTTCTCCCAGACGATGCGTTTTCCCGGTATAAAACAGGATACGTTCAGTGGTCGTTGTCTTACCGGCATCAATATGAGCCATAATACCGATATTTCTTACTTTATCTAACGGATATTTTCTCGACAATGTTTTTTACCTCCACAAAACCCTCTTCTGAGTTAAATCGCAAAGAAAAACGGGGTCACGTGGCATTACCAGCGATAATGGGCAAAAGCTCTGTTGGCTTCAGCCATCTTATGCGTGTCTTCTTTTTTCTTAATCGAAGCACCGACTCCCTGGTATGCATCTAAAATCTCTGCTGCAAGTTTTTCTTTCATGGTTTTCTCACCGCGGGCTTTGGCATACGTGACAATCCACCGAATCGCCAGAGCCAAGCGACGTTCCGGCCGAACCTCCACCGGAACCTGATAGGTCGCACCACCCACCCGACGGGGTTTAACTTCCAACACAGGCATCACATTTTTCAAGGCAGTCTCGAAGACTTCAATCGGGTCCTTGCCGGATTTTTCAGCGACAATTTCCATTGCTTTGTAGAAAATGGTCTCAGCAACGCCTTTTTTTCCGTCAATCATCAGACGGTTGATCATTTTGGCGGCTTGAGCATTACCATAAATCGGATCTAATACTACTTCTTTTTTTGAAACAAAGCCACGACGCGGCACAAAAATACCCCCTTACTTCTTCTTGGCTGCGGCTGCTTTGGGCCGCTTCGCACCATACTTGGACCGCCCTTGTTTCCGGTTTTGAACGCCGGCAGCATCGAGGGTCCCGCGAATGATATGGTAACGAACGCCAGGAAGGTCCTTAACACGACCACCTCTGATCAAAACCACGGAGTGCTCTTGAAGGTTATGACCTTCCCCGGGAATATACGCAGTGACTTCCATGCGATTGGTCAAACGAACCCTGGCAACTTTACGCAAAGCAGAATTCGGTTTTTTAGGAGTAACCGTGGACACACGCGTACAGACACCCCGCTTTTGAGGGCTGCCGTTGGTTTTGATCATCTGCTCTTTGTTTACGTTATAGGACCATCCCAACGCCGGAACAGTGCTCTTTTTGGTAATAACCTCCCGGCCGTGACGAATCAATTGATTAATTGTTGGCATTAACCGCCACCTCCTTCCAAGTAATACAGCTCATCTCTATTTTAGTATCGCGACTACTGCCGCACCTACTTCAATTTGACAGGCCCTGCCCAGTTCTTCCCGTCCGCATCCCACAGCGGTCAACGGGATCTGTTTTTGAAGGCATGCTTCGGATATTTTCTTCAATACGTGGTCTTCAATGTCATTGGCATAGTATACCGTTTTGACAACATCTTGTTGGATAGCCCTTAACGTTTGTTTCAACCCAATCAGTTTGTTTTTACTGTTCTTAATTAGGTTTAAGTCAACGTCCGCCAAAACCTTCACCACTCACATTTTCCCATGACAAAGTAAAACCTGGTAATAAGACACTTTTATATTTTAGCACCCATAATATAACGTGTCAAGAAAAATATTACGCCAAAAAGGCTCATCAACTCACTTTTTAACCACTTTTTCAAAAAACATGCGTTATAAGAATAACACTAAAAATATACGCGTTTTATCGTTTGATGTCAATCGGCTCTTCATTCAGATTTTTCAATGAATTCGTCCATCTGGGAGTAAGCATCACAATTAGCTCGTTAGCCTGTTACTGTTCATTATTTACATTAATATTGCCATCCTCATCAGAGGTTTTCATTGGACATTGAACAGTAATCATCATCGAGACTCCTGTCCATTCATCCCCAGAACCAAAAGAACACTGATTAAGCGAGTCAATCTATTGCAAATCACGCTTCAAAAATAGCATTCCATTTTTGACCGCTTTTAACCATCTCCAATACAATCTGAACCTCCGAAGAAGTTTCACCCCAATGCTATATATTTCGTCTTCTATACCAATTTACATAAAGCTTGTGGGCTTACGTAATGATTTTAACCTCGACTCTTCCCTTTCTGTTCATAGAACCATATTCTTTCTTCAATCTATATATCAAAAATAGAAGCAGCATCGATTGATGCTGCTTTTGATTGATTTTACTCTAATTGGTTTAGGCCCTATCGTCATTAACGATTTTAACATTACGATAACGGGACATTCCCGTTCCGGCCGGGATCAGTTTTCCGATGATAACATTCTCCTTCAACCCGAGAAGCGGATCGGTCTTGCCTTTAATGGATGCCTCCGTCAATACCCGGGTCGTTTCTTGGAACGAAGCTGCTGACAGGAAGCTTTCCGTTGCCAAGGAAGCTTTGGTGATACCGAGCAATACCGGTTTGGCTGTTGCCGGCTCTCCACCTTCGGCCAGAACGCGTTCATTCTCTTCTTCAAGCTCGAAAACATCCACTAAACCGCCAGGAAGTAAGTCGGTGTCTCCGGCACTTTCAATTTTCCGTTTCCGCAACATTTGACGGACGGTAACTTCAATATGTTTATCATTAATCCAAACGCCCTGAGAACGGTAAACGTTTTGGACTTCCTGAACCAGATAGGCCTGGACACCGTGTACACCTTTAACTTTCAAGATATCATGCGGATTTGCCGAACCTTCGGTCAACAAATCGCCCGCTTGTACCCGTTGTCCTTCTTTCACCCGCAACCTGGAACCATAAGGCACCTGATAAACCCGTTCTTCACCGTCATCCGCGATCACGGTTACCCGGCGGATACCTTTAACTTCACTAATTTTACAGATACCATCAATTTCATTGACGATAGCCTGCCCTTTCGGTTTCCGGGCTTCGAACAACTCCTCAACACGAGGGAGACCTTGCGTAATATCGTCAGCCGCAGCCACGCCACCGGTATGGAACGTTCTCATGGTCAACTGAGTTCCAGGTTCACCAATGGACTGGGCGGCAATGATACCAACCGCTTCACCCACATCCACCATCTTACCGGTGGCCAGGTTCCGTCCGTAACATTTGATGCAAACACCATATCGGCTGCGGCAAGTCAATACCGAACGGATGCGGACCTCTTTGAGACCGGCTTTTTCGATCCGATCCGCAGTTTCTTCATCAATCTCTTGATTGACGCCAACTAACAGTTCGTTAGTATTCGGGTCATAGATATCTTCTGCTGCGATCCGGCCGATAATCCGTTCCTTCAACTTCTCAATTTCTTCACCGCCGTCTACAATCGCGCCAACCGTAATTCCTTCCGTGGTACCGCAGTCTTCTTCGCGGACGATCACGTCCTGGGCGACGTCCACCAAACGCCGGGTCAGATATCCGGAATCCGCCGTCCGCAATGCGGTGTCGGCCAAACCTTTCCGGGCACCGTGAGTTGAAATGAAGAATTCCAAAACCGTCAACCCTTCACGGAAACTGGCCCGAATCGGCAAGTCGATAATCCGACCGGAGGGATCCGTCATCAAACCGCGCATACCGGCAAGCTGGGATAACTGTGCAGGGTTACCCCGGGCTCCGGAGATGGACATCATGTAGACCGGATTGTGCAGTTTATCCATGGATTTATTCATTACCGCTGTGACTTGCTCTTTGGCTTTGGTCCAAATATCGATAAACATCTGGTACCGTTCATCTCCGGTAATTAAACCACGGCGATATTGTTCTTCAACCTGTTCGATATGGCGTTCGGCATCATCCAGAATATCTTTCTTTTCCTTCGGTACCGTAATATCACTGATACCGATGGTTGTTCCGGATTGAGTGGCGAAACGGAACCCAAGGCGTTTAATTTGATCCAAAATTTCTGCAGTTTTCGCCACACTGTGAACCCGAGCGCATTTACCGACCAATTGTCCGAGTTTACCCCGATCAATCACGCAGTTGGTTAAATTGAAGTTAACTACGGGATCGGGATCTAAGTCCAATTTAACTTGATCGTTGAAGATAACCCGTCCCGGAGTCGTTTCGATCTCAGTCCCGTTGATCCGGTAACGAATCTTCGCATGAAGCTCGACTGCTCCGGCATTATATGCGGCCATCACATCGTTAGGATTGTCAAAGACTTTCCCTTCGCCGGGAGCCCCCTCATACATAATGGTCAGATAATAACATCCTAAAACCATATCCTGAGTGGGAGTGGCAATCGGACGACCGTTTGCCGGTGATAAGATATTATGCGCCGATAACATCAAAATTCTGGCTTCGGCCTGAGCTTCAGTTGACAAAGGCACGTGTACTGCCATTTGGTCGCCGTCGAAGTCAGCATTGTAAGCCGTACATACCAACGGGTGAATCTGAATAGCACGGCCTTCAACCAATACCGGTTCAAAAGCCTGGATTCCCAAACGGTGCAGGGTCGGAGCACGGTTTAACAAGACCGGATGTTCATGAATGACTTCTTCGAGAACGTCCCAGACTTCCGTCTTGACCCGTTCCACCATCCGTTTGGCGCTTTTGATATTGTGAACATAGCCCAGATCAACCAGGCGTTTCATCACAAAGGGTTTGAACAATTCCAATGCCATCTCTTTCGGGAGACCACATTGATGCAACTTCAATTCCGGACCGACCACAATAACCGAACGGCCGGAATAGTCAACCCGTTTTCCCAAAAGATTCTGACGGAACCGTCCTTGTTTACCTTTGAGCATATCGCTTAAGGATTTCAAGGGACGATTGCCCGGTCCGGTCACCGGACGGCCGCGCCGTCCGTTATCGATGAGGGCATCCACCGCTTCCTGAAGCATCCGTTTTTCATTACGAACGATAATATCCGGTGCGCCCAATTCTAAAAGACGTTTTAAACGGTTATTCCGATTGATGACTCGGCGATAGAGATCATTCAAATCGGAGGTTGCAAACCGGCCGCCATCCAACTGAACCATTGGCCGGAGTTCCGGCGGAATTACCGGGATCACATCCATAATCATCCATTCCGGACGGCTTCCGGATTTACGGAACGATTCCACCACTTCCAAACGGCGAATGGCACGAACCCGCCGTTGACCGCTGACTTCCTTAACCTCTTTTTTCAATTCAACGGACAATTTATCGAGATCAATCTCTTCCAGTAAAATCTTGATGGCTTCAGCTCCCATCAAAGCTTTAAAATCCTGCCCGTATTTCTCCCGGGCTTCCCGATATTCATTCTCGGATAACAGCTGTTTCTTTAATAATGGAGTGTTGCCGCTGTCGATTACCACATAAGATGCAAAGTAAAGGACCTTTTCCAAGTGCCGCGGCGACATATCCAACAAGAGCCCCATCCGGCTGGGAATCCCTTTAAAATACCAGATATGTGAAACCGGGGCAGCAAGTTCAATATGGCCTAAACGTTCCCGTCTCACCTTGGATCGGGTAACCTCCACACCGCAGCGGTCACAGATAATTCCTTTATACCGAACCCGTTTATACTTACCGCAATGACATTCCCAGTCTCGTTGCGGCCCGAAGATCTTTTCACAGAACAAACCTTCCCGCTCAGGTTTTAGCGTACGGTAATTAATGGTCTCCGGTTTTTTAACTTCCCCGCTCGACCATGCCCTAATCTGCTCGGGAGAAGCTAATCCGATTTTGATGGCATCGAAATTGTTAGCATCCAGCAAAGAATTCCCCTCCTTAAAATTCGGTCATTCATTGCCTAATTTAACTCAGGCTCTCTTCCGAAAAATCATCCTCAAAGTTCTCCTCGAACAATTCTTCATTATCCGACTCATCAAAACTTTCACTTTCTTCGGCTTCTTCATAGATGACATCTTGAGGCGCTTCAATCTCAAATCCTAAATCTTTAGCCCTTTCACTCACGTCATCATCTTCATCTTTGATTTGGACTTCTTCAGCCTCTTCAGTTAAGACTTTAATATCCAGACCCAGACTTTGAAGTTCCTTAATCAAAACCTTGAAGGATTCGGGAACTCCGGGTTCCGGAATGTTTTCCCCTTTAACGATGGCTTCGTACGTCTTCACCCGGCCGATAACATCGTCGGATTTGACGGTAAGCAACTCTTGAAGGGTATAGGCTGCACCATAAGCTTCCAAAGCCCAAACCTCCATCTCACCGAAGCGCTGCCCACCGAACTGGGCTTTACCACCCAACGGTTGCTGCGTAACGAGAGAGTACGGACCTGTGGAACGGGCATGGATCTTGTCGTCAACCAAGTGAGCCAATTTTAACATATAGGTATATCCTACCATAACTTTCTGATCGAAGGGTTCGCCGGTACGCCCGTCGTACAATACGGTTTTCCCGTTTTCCGGCAGGCCTGCCTTCTCCCACATTTGCATAATGTCTTCTTCGGTAGCCCCGTTAAATACCGGCGTCGCCACCCGGATTCCCAAGGCCTGGGCAGCCCAACCCAGATGGGTCTCCAAGATTTGACCGATATTCATACGAGACGGCACGCCCAACGGATTCAAGACGATCTCCACCGGAGTGCCGTCCGGCAGGAACGGCATATCTTCCACTGGGAGAATCTTAGCGATAACGCCCTTGTTACCGTGCCGCCCGGCCATCTTATCCCCTTCGGAAATCTTCCGCTTTTGAGCGATATACACACGGACTAAACGGTTTACGCCCGGAGCCAGTTCATCGCCGTTTTCGCGGGAAAATACTTTCACGTCCACAACCCGGCCGGATTCGCCGTGGGGAACACGAAGGGAAGTATCCCGCACTTCGCGGGCTTTTTCACCGAAGATGGCCCGGAGTAATCGCTCTTCTGCCGTTAACTCGGTTTCGCCTTTCGGAGTCACCTTACCGACCAGAATGTCACCGGGACGGACTTCGGCACCGATTCGGATAATGCCGTTCTCATCCAGATCATCCAAAGCACCTTCGCCCACATTGGGAATATCCCGGGTGATCTCTTCGGCGCCGAGCTTGGTGTCACGGGCTTCTGCCTCGTACTCTTCAATGTGAATCGAGGTAAATACATCTTCATACACCAGCTTTTCGCTGATGAGAATGGCGTCTTCATAGTTATAGCCTTCCCAAGGCATATAAGCCACCAGGACATTTCGGCCTAAAGCCAGTTCACCATGGTCAGTGGAAGGACCGTCGGCGATAACATCGCCTTTTTCCACATAATCCCCTTCAAAGACGATAGGTTTTTGATTGATGCATGTTCCCTGGTTGGATCGTTTAAATTTCAGTAATTTATAGACATCGACTTTTCCGTCGTCGGTTTTGATCCGAATCTCATCGGCCGTCACCTTTTGAACCACGCCGGAATTCTTGGCCAAGACCACAACGCCGGAATCCACCGCAGCCTTATATTCCATTCCGGTCCCCACATAAGGGGCTTCCGTCCGCAACAGCGGCACCGCCTGACGTTGCATATTGGAACCCATCAACGCCCGGTTGGCGTCGTCATTCTCCAGGAACGGAATGAGCGCCGTGGCGATACTGACCAGCTGTTTCGGGGAAACGTCCATCAATTGCACCTGATTGCTGGGAACCTCGCGGATATCATCCCGGTGCCGAACGGAAACACGGCTATGAATGAACTCCCGGGTTTCCGGATCAAACGGCTCGTTAGCCTGGGCAATAACGAATTTATCTTCCTCATCGGCAGTCAAATACAGAATCTCGTCGGTCACTTTGCCGTCAACCACCCATCGATACGGCGTCTCGATGAAGCCGAACTCGTTAATCCGGGCAAAGGTAGTCAACGAACCGATCAAACCGATGTTGGGACCTTCAGGCGTTTCAATGGGACACATCCGGCCATAGTGGGAGTGATGAACGTCCCGCACTTCAAAACCGGCCCGTTCCCGCGACAAACCGCCTGGCCCCAGAGCCGACAGACGCCGCTTATGGGTAAGTTCAGCCAACGGGTTGGTTTGATCCATAAACTGAGACAACTGGCTGGAACCAAAGAATTCTTTAATCGCAGCTACCACCGGACGGATGTTAATTAACGCTTGAGGTGTAATGACTTCAACATCCTGAATGGTCATCCGTTCACGAACGACCCGCTCCATCCGGGATAATCCAATCCGGAATTGATTTTGTAATAACTCACCGACGGATTTCAAACGGCGGTTACCCAGATGGTCGATATCGTCGACCTCGCCTTCGCCTTCCAGTAAGTTCAATAAATATTTGACAACTTCAGCCACATCTTCTTTGGTTAAGGTCTTTAAGACTTCACCTTCAGGGAGTACTTCATTCCCTGCAGAGTCCATATTTAAACGGACATCTTTCACAGACGTCGGCGGATTCAGCTTTTTGTTGATTTTATAACGCCCTACTGAGGCCAAATCATAACGTTTCGGGTCGAAGAACAAGGTTTCAAAGAGAGACCGGGCACTATCAACGGTCGGCGGCTCCCCTGGGCGCAGCCGTTTATAGATTTCAACCAGCGCTTCTTCGGCATTCTGTGTATTATCCCGTTCTAAGGTGTTTTTAATGCTCTCATTCGAATCAAATAATTCATTTAACTCGTAGTTATTACCCAGACCGAGCGCTTTAAGTAAAATGGTCACCGGAATCTTCCGAGTCCGGTCGATCCGTACATATAATACATCATTAGCATCAAACTCAAACTCCAGCCATGCACCCCGGTTTGGGATGATACTGGCGGAATAGATATATTTACCCGTAGTGTCTTGGGTACGGCTAAAGTACACACCCGGCGAGCGAACCAGCTGGCTAACGATAACCCGTTCGGCACCATTAATGATAAAAGTACCTTTCTCAGTCATCAAAGGGAAATCTCCCATAAAGACTTCCTGTTCTTTAACCTCACCGGTATCTTTATTAATCAAACGCGCTTTAACCTTCAGCGGAGCCGCAAAGGTTGCATCGCGTTCCTTACATTCTTCCACGGAATATTTGGGCTCACCCAAGGAATAGTCGATAAATTCTAAAACCAGGTTCCCGGTAAAGTCCTGAATCGGCGAAATATCCTTGAACATTTCCCGCAGACCTTCATCCAAAAACCATTGGTATGATTTTTGCTGAATTTCTATCAAATTCGGCATATCCAAAATCTCTTCAATCTTGCCGAAACTTACGCGTTCGCGTCTTTCTTTTCGAAGACTTTGCAAGTTTACTCACCTCTTCAGAATTTTTAGGGGACCAAGTTCTATAAACAGATAAAAGCAAGGTAACACAGTTATCCTCGCTTATAAAATTGGGGATTAAATTTTAGCTATCTCAAACGTTTCAGAAAAACTCAGCCCACAATCGTCAATATTTATTAAAATCATTTGGTAATCTTAACAAAATTATACCAATCTCAGCATTTTTTAATAATATCATAGCGGTTTTTTTCTGTCAAGAAAATTTTAAGAGGGGTCGAAGATTTCAACCCCTCTTTGAAGAACACTCTTGATTACTTCAATTCAACAGTTGCGCCAGCTTCTTCAAGTTTAGCTTTCAATGCTTCAGCATCAGCTTTGGAGAGGCCTTCTTTAACAACTTTCGGTGCACCGTCAACCATATCTTTGGCTTCTTTCAAGCCCAAACCGGTTGCTTCACGAACCACTTTGATAACTTGAATTTTTTGAGCACCTGCATTAGCCAGAACAACATCAAATTCGGTTTTTTCATCAGCAGCCGGAGCAGCAGCGCCAGCAACAGGAGCGGCAGCTACAGCCACCGGAGCAGCAGCAGATACGCCAAATTCTTCTTCAAATGCTTTAACCAGTTCGTTTAATTCTAATACGGTCATACCCTTAACGATTTCCAATACTTCATTCACTTTAGACATTATTATAATCCTCCTCAATATATAATGATTTTTTCGATACTATTTTGATTCAGGGCCGAGATCTGAGCTATAGGCCAAATCCCTTCCCATGATCATCCCAACATTGTTTCATAACAAAGCCCTACAAGATTACTCACCGGCTTTTTGCTTCCGAACTGCTTCCACAGCGTAAGCAAAGTTACGCAACGGACCTGCAAGTACGGTAACCATTCCACGCAGCGGAGCCTGGAACATACCAGCCAATTTGGCGAGAAGAACTTCCCGAGAAGGCAGGTCGGCCAAAGCTTTGACGGAATTCAGATCAATCACTTTTCCATCTAAGATACCGGCCTTTAATTCCAGGTTTTTATGGTCTTTTGCAAACTCGGTTAAGATTTTGGCTGCGGAAACATAATCGTTATAATCGAAGGCCAACGCTGTAGGACCAGTCAAATATTGATCCAATCCTTCAATGTTTGCGGCTTGAGCTGCGCGGCTGGTCATGGTGTTTTTAATAACTTTATATTCCACTCCGGCTTCACGCATCTTTTTCCGCAATGCAGTAACTTCTTCGACGTTTAAGCCACGATAGTCCGCAAGAATAACCGTTTTGGAACGTTGTAATTTTTCCTGTACCTCACTGACTATGGCTTCCTTTTCTGGTCTTGCCATCTTTACACCTCCTTAAAATGAACTTCATAGCGTGTTGCGGTAATTTTGAATTCAATTGTTACTCAATAGAAAAGACCTCCATAGACATACTGGAGGTCTTGTTGGCATGACACGAAAACATGATGCACCCATGCAACTACTTCCAGCCTCGGCAGGCGGTTTCCCATTATGTCCGAAGACACCTGCTGTCTATGGCTTATCTTTCGTATATTGTAACCAAACTTCCGAATTAGGCTTGGGTCGCCAAATGCGGAGCAACTTTCACGCCGGGGCCCATCGTCGAAGACAGGACAACACTCTTGATATAGGTCCCTTTGGCGGATGCCGGTTTCGCTTTGACGATAACATCCATGAGCGTCCGGAAGTTACCAAGCAATTTTTCGGTTTCAAAGGAAACTTTTCCGATGGGAACATGGACGATACCGGTTTTGTCAACGCGGTATTCCACTTTACCGGCTTTAATCTCCTGAACCGCTTTAGCCACTTCAAACGTGACCGTACCGGTTTTCGGGTTCGGCATCAAACCTTTCGGCCCGAGGATTTTACCCAATTTACCCACGGTACCCATCATATCCGGAGTGGCAACGGCCACATCAAAGTCGATGACGCCGTTTTGAATTTCAGCCACCAAATCATCAGCACCCACTTTATCAGCGCCGGCTTCCTGGGCTTCCTTGGCTTTTTCACCTTTGGCGAATACGGCCACCCGCACCGAACGGCCGGTTCCGTGAGGCAATACAACCGCACCACGGATTTGTTGATCGGCATGGCGCGGGTCAACGCCTAAACGGATAGAGACTTCGACCGTCTCGTCAAACTTAGTTTTGGGCATATTTTTGATTAAGTTTAACGCTTCAGCCGGCTCATACAGCTTGTTTTTTTCAAACGTCTTAAGAGCTTCCTGATATCTTTTGCCATGTTTCGGCATACTTCTTCCTCCTTTGTCAAGCACCTACGAGGGCGTCACATCAAAGATGATGCGATCCGTCGCAAATGCCTCGTGGTAATAACGGATGACATCCTCCCACCATGAGCCACTGTTAGTCTTGAACAACAATGCCCATGCTCCGCGCGGTTCCGGCAACCATGCTCATGGCTGCTTCGATGCTGGACGCATTCAGATCAGCCATTTTCAATTCAGCAATTTCGCGAACTTTGGCTTTACTGATGGTACCAACCTTATCGCGCTTGGGCACTCCAGAACCTTTTTCAATGTTGAGCGCTTTCTTCAACAATACAGGAACTGGCGGGGTTTTGCAGATAAACGTAAATGAACGGTCTTCATAAACGGTAATCACAACCGGAATAATCATACCGGCTTGATTGGCCGTCCGTTCGTTGAAGGATTTACAAAATTCCATAATGTTAACGCCGTGCTGTCCCAGGGCAGGGCCTACGGGCGGTGCCGGATTTGCTTTACCAGCCGGAACCTGCAATTTGATAATCCCCGTAATCTTCTTAGCCATTGCCCTTCACCTCCTCACCTTTATATGTGGTATTAACGGGTCTATGCCCCTCCCACTCACTTTTAAAAACCATGTAATTTATTGTAACTTCTCAATCTGGTGATAGTCAAGCTCAACAGGGGTTTCCCGACCAAACATGGAAACCATCACTTTTATCTTCCCCTTTTCCGGATTAATATCCTCAATCACACCGGAAAAGTTTTCGAAGGGCCCCCGAATCACTTTGACCGCTTCACCGACTTCAAAATCCAACTTAACCTTGGGTTCTTCATAACCCATTTGATGCAGGATCATTTTCACTTCTTCTTCCCGCAACGGAACCGGCTTTGAACCCGAACCGACAAATCCGGTCACTCCCGGGGTATTGCGGACGACATACCACGAATCGTCGGTAAGAATCATTTCCACCAACACATATCCCGGAAAGACATTCTTTTTCGTAATCTTTCGTTTACCATCCCGAATTTCGAATTCTTCCTCGGTAGGTACAAGGATACGGAAAATTTTATCTTCCATACCCATGGATTCAACCCTACGTTCCAGGTTGGCCTTTACTTTATTCTCATATCCGGAATAGGTATGAATAACATACCAATTCTGCTCCATCCTTTTCCCTCACTACTGATAGAATCCTAACAAATTAAAGAACAACGTCAGCAAACTGTCCCAGAAGAAAATGACTACCGCGAGAACCAAAACGGTTACAATAACTACAATGGTGTAGGTCGTCAATTCCTTACGGTTGGGCCAGTTCACCTTCTTCAGCTCAGCCTGGACATTCCGGAAAAACTTCGAAATCCCCTGAAATCCAACCTCTTTTTTGGTGGTGGACTGCATCCATCCTCACCTCTTCAATATATACTCCAAAACCGCACCATGAAAGATCACGTCATAAGCCTGCAAGTTACCGGGTTTCTTTATGAGGTGTCTCTTTCCGACAGAATTTACAGTACTTCTTTAACTCCAAACGTTCCGGGTTGTTTTTCTTATTTTTAGTGGTCCGGTAGTTCCGGTTTTTGCATTCCTCGCAAGCTAAAGTAATGCCTTCACGCATGACAGCCACCTCCTATATCGCGCCAAACAGCTTACTTTCCCTAAAAAAAGGCGAAAAAAATAAGATCCTCTGGATCAGTAAATCACTTATAAAATTTACCACAACGGCATGAATGTGTCAAGAAGATTTTCTGATTTAAACATAACGCTTAGGATTGGGGGTTCTAGGGATTCAAAGAGATTTTTTCTTCGGGTACAAGTTCACGGTACACAGTGCACAGTCATTACAGGATAAGCTGCCAATGCCAACCGGATCTCGCTTCTGCTCTCTCCTAAAGAAGAAGGATGTGACATACCTCAAGATTTTACTTTTATATTCTGTATTTTCAAAGCAGCGCCCAGTACCCAGTACCTAGTATCTAGTATCTAATACCCAACGCTCCATTACAACAAAAAGGGGCGGATGAGTCCGCCCCTCATTACTTTAGCTCATTACTCTGGTTATTATTCAATAATCTTGGTCACAACACCGGCACCAACGGTATGGCCACCTTCACGGATGGCGAACCGTAAGCCTTCTTCCATAGCAATCGGAGTAATCAGCTCAATGGTCATCTTAATGTTGTCCCCAGGCATTACCATCTCCACACCTTCCGGAAGATTGGCCACGCCCGTCACGTCGGTGGTCCGGAAGTAGAACTGCGGACGGTATCCATTGAAGAACGGAGTATGACGTCCACCTTCTTCTTTGGTCAATACGTATACTTCTCCTTCAAACTTGGTGTGCGGGGTGATGGAACCCGGTTTCGCCAATACTTGGCCCCGTTCAATGTCTTTCCGCTCAATTCCACGTAACAACACACCAATGTTGTCTCCGGCTACCGCCTGATCCAACACTCTCCGGAACATCTCTACGCCCGTAATGACGGTCTTCTTCGTCTCATCGGACAATCCGACGATCTGCACTTCGTCACCAACTTTGACCGTTCCACGTTCCACTCTTCCCGTAGCAACGGTTCCACGTCCGGTAATGGTGAACACGTCTTCTACCGGCATCAGGAACGGTTTGTCGGTCGCACGTTCCGGCGTCGGAATATAGGAGTCAACCGCATCCATCAATTCCCAAATGCATTTGCACCATTGGCAATCTCTGCTGCCACAACCGCATTCCAAGGCTTTGAATCCGGAACCACGAATGACAGGAATTTCGTCGCCAGGGAATTCGTATTGGGATAACAGATCCCGAATTTCCATCTCGACCAGTTCCAACAATTCCGGATCATCCACCATATCCACTTTGTTCATCCAGACCACAATGTACGGCACGCCGACCTGACGGGCCAACAAAATATGTTCCCGGGTCTGCGGCATCGGACCGTCTGCTGCCGATACAACCAGAATCGCTCCGTCCATCTGGGCGGCACCGGTGATCATGTTCTTGACGTAGTCAGCGTGGCCCGGGCAGTCTACGTGGGCATAGTGACGGTTGGCCGTCTCATATTCCACGTGCGCGGTGTTAATGGTGATTCCGCGTTCCCTTTCCTCCGGAGCTTTATCGATGTCGTCGAATTTCACGAAGTTCGCTTGACCGGCTTTCGATAATATCAGGGTAATCGCTGCTGTCGTCGTCGTCTTCCCATGGTCTACGTGACCAATGGTCCCAATGTTTACGTGGGGTTTAGTTCTTTCGAACTTTTGCTTCGCCATAATTGATATCCTCCTTTAAATCTAAAGCTATTATCATACAGAAATAATCTTTTAATTCTACATCAAGATAAATATTCCTTCTTATTAACGGAGATTATGTATGAACCGCCCGAATCCGTGGAATGAAGATTACTGTGACTATGCACCGTGCACTGCGTAACCTTTGACACAAAATCCAAAATGTCAAAGACCCGAATCGTTTCTCACGATCCGGGTCGATTTCGGATATATAAAAGATAAAAACCCTTGCGGGTTCTCTTGCTTCAGTGGAGCCCACAACCAGAATTGAACTGGTGACCTCATCCTTACCATGGATGCGCTCTACCTACTGAGCTATGTGGGCATATAATTGGTTGCGGGGGTAGGATTTGAACCTACGGCCTCCGGGTTATGAGCCCGACGAGCTGCCAGCTGCTCCACCCCGCGATGTAACTGATTGAAATGGTGGAGGGGGAAGGATTTGAACCTTCGAAGGCAATGCCAACAGATTTACAGTCTGCCCCCTTTGGCCACTCGGGAACCCCTCCAGTTGTGCGCCCGTTTTCTGAACGCAAATATGATTATAATACAGAGAAACGGGAGTGTCAACGATTTTTTGCAACCTATTTATGGTAATTCACTAATTTTTCTGCTCCGATATCCCAAGTATATTCCCAGGCCCATGGAGCTTCTTTTCCTTAATAAAATATTGCGGCCTGGCCTTTACCTCCATATAGGTTCTGGACAGGTACTCCCCGATAATCCCCAGGAAAATCATTTGCAGGCCGCCGGTGAACAAAATGATACATACCTGGGACGCCCAACCGGCTACCGGATCGCCGAACAGCAACCTGCGCACCACGACAAAAATGAGCATGGCGAAGGCCACAAAGGAAAAGAGGACTCCGAAAAGGGATGCCATACGCAACGGCACCGTAGAAAAAGCCACGATTCCGTCGATCGCATATTTAAACAATTTCCAAAAGGACCACTTGGTTTTCCCGGCCACTCTTTCAATATTCTCATACTCCAGCCATTTCGTATTATAGCCTACCCATCCGAAAATCCCTTTGGAGAAACGGTGATATTCATTGATCTCCAGGATGGAGTTGACCATTTGCCGGGTCATCATCCGGAAATCACGAGCGCCGTCCACAATATCCGTATTGGACATTTTATTGATAATTTTATAAAACATTCTGGCAAACAGGCTCCGCAAAAAAGGTTCCCCTTTGCGCGTCACTCTCCGGGTCGCCACAGAGTCATAGTTTTCTTTCTCAATCGCCTCAATCATTTGGGGGATAAGCGCCGGCGGATCCTGCAAGTCCACATCCATGATGACGACCAAATCCCCGGTGGAATGGCGCATTCCCGCCAACATAGCGGCTTCTTTGCCAAAATTGCGCGAAAAGGAAAGGTATTTTACATTGGGATCCCTCTCCGACAATACCTTGAGTTCCTGCAGCGTCCCGTCTTGGGAACCGTCATTCACAAACAGAATTTCGAATTCATGGTCCAGTTGGTGAAGGACATTCATTAATTCCTTATAAAAAATGGGTATGGCTTTTTCCTCATTATAACAAGGAACGATTACGGATAATTTAGACAACCGGCTTTCCTCCCTTCCCGGATGTAACAACTAAATACACTACTTCCTTTGATTAAAAACTTCTTTGATTTGCTGCCTGATACCCTCATCGTCCAGCTCCGAATTGGTTCCGATAATGCGACGGTCAGGGCCGACAATAATCAATTTCGGCAACCGCTTCACCTCGAATGTTTTAATCATTGGATGGTTCCAACCGTCTTCCAACCATACATGCTTCCAGGGCATAAGCCAATTATTTTTCCTGTAATCCGCGATATCTTCCGTACTTTTATCCAAAGACAGGCTGATAATCTCCAAGCCTTCTTTGCCGAACTCGCTGAACAAATGATGGAGCAGCTCCATTTTCGCCTGGCATTTGGGGCAAGTGGTTTTCCAAAACTCCAAAATATAAACTTTTCCGGACAATTGTTCTTTAGTGACGATTTCCTCCGTGTTCAGCACAGTCAACGTAAAATCCGGCACTTCTTTGCCGCTGATGACCGCATCTTCCGATACCTCAGCAACGGCATACAAAGAAAACCATGCTGTGCAGAGAAGAAACACAACGATCCAAAAAGCTTTCCAGTTCCTGCTCATGACTTCATCCCTTTCGTTAAAGTCCGTTGGTTGGACATTCACTTAGTTTTCCTGTAAATATCGGGCGATCCGCAAGGCAGCTTTCCCGTCGCCGTAAGGGTTATGTGCTTGGGCCATTTCAAGGTATGCCGTGGAATAATCCAGGAGCAGTTGGCTTTCTTTCACGATTTTGTCGGGATCGGTCCCCACCAGTTTCACGGTACCGGCTTCTACCGCTTCAGGACGTTCTGTCGTATCCCGCATCACCAGCACCGGCTTGCCCAGGCTGGGGCCTTCTTCCTGAATGCCGCCGCTATCGGTCAAAATCAAGTAGCAGCGGCTCATCAGATAGACAAACTCCTGGTACTCCAAAGGTTCAATGAGATACACATTGGCGATGCCGTTTAAGATTTCATTCACCGGCCCCCGTACATTGGGATTCATATGCACAGGATAAACGATATCCACCGTTGGATTGTCCTTGGCAATCTGTTGCAGTGCATGACAAATGTTTAAAAACCCTTGCCCAAAATTTTCCCGACGATGGCCGGTCACCAAAATGAAGCGGCGATCCGTCACCTTATAACCGCATTTCTCCAAATTGTTGCAGAGGGCCGTTTCCAATTCCCTGTCGTTTTTGATGCGCTCACTCACCATCAATAAAGCATCGATGACCGTATTCCCGGTAATTACGATATTTTCGGCAGGAATATTCTCTTTCAGCAAATTGACGCGGGAATTGGCCGTCGGAGCGAAATGGTACCGGGCAATTCTCGCCGTAAGCTGCCGGTTGATCTCCTCAGGCCACGGCGAATATATATTGTTGGTCCTTAATCCCGCTTCCACGTGGCCCACGGCTATTTTCTGATAATAGGCGGCCAGTGCGGCGGCCATCGACGTGGTGGTGTCCCCATGAACCAACACCACATCCGGTCGGGAATCGGACAAAACATCCCTTAAACCCAGGACGACCCGGGCCGTAACATCGTTGAGATCCTGACCCGGCTGCATGATATTTAAATCATAATCCGGCACAATATCAAATATTTTCAACACTTGATCCAGCATTTGACGGTGCTGTGCGGTCACACAGACCTTCACGTCGAATATATCCGGCCGGTTCTGTAATTCCTTAACCACCGGGGCCATTTTGATGGCTTCCGGACGCGTTCCGAAGACAATCAGTATTTTTCGCACGATAATACCTCGTTTCCCATTGAATTGAAGCTGCCGTTAATCATCTCTCAACCGATAGGCATCATTCCGCCACAACTTTTCCCACCAATCGGAATTTGGCGATTTCATCGCCGGCGCTCTGCCCTTTGACAGCATCGACCACAAAAGTATTTTCATCGATCACCCGGATGACCCGGCGGGCTTCCCATCCCTTACTGTCATTTCGGATCCAGTCCCCGACGGAAAGCCCATGCTGCGTCAGCTTGATGACGGTTTCGGTGGTGCCTTCCTGGGCCCGCACGCTTTCCAGTTTGGACAGTTTTTCGATGATATCTCCGGCACTTTGTCCGTTTATCGGGTATTGATGGACCAGCGTGTCCGGATCAATCACATTGACCAGCCGGAACTGATGGCTCCGGGTAGTATTGACGATAGCATCATACGATTTTAAATCATGGTTGGAGATCTTCAGCATGGCTTCACCGGTATTCCGCTCGCCGAGAAGCACGCGGAACGGCAGGACCGGAAGATCCACGGCATTGTACAAGCAAACATTGGGGTAATTCACCCAGGCATACCGTACTCCCAAAGGCTCAGCAATATCGTCATTCCAAATGGTGACCGTACGGTTGTCGCTGTTCACCACGGCCTTGGCATCCTGCCAGATTCCCTGCCGGTCAAGGATCTGGAAGCTGTTTTCAATGTTATTGTTTTTAATGTAAATCCGGCCGAAATCGTAATCGAAGCCGGTGATGACTTTATTCCCTTCAAGTTTACAAAAACTCAGTTCAGCGCTTCTTTTTTCGCAAGGCTTCCCGTAAAACAATTCCATGGCCCGATAGGCCAACCGTTCACCGACCTTCTTCTTCTCCCTGGGATGAATTTCGATGGGATCGGGGTCCGCCAGGTCCACGGCAGTCACCAGCCCGGTATTGGGAGTCGTATTGGCCACCCTCTGCTGAACGCCCCGGATGATCGGCCACTCGTTCAGGTCGGTCCGAAAATCGTTATACCCGTAACCGGCCAACTGAACCAGGATGACCGGCAAATTGGGATCTTTAAACTTGGTTCGGATTCCCCGCAGATAATCCCTGAGCTTTGGTTCATACTTATACCCCAGATGAGCGCTTTGCTCTCCCTGATAATAGATGACTCCTTTGACTGCAAAGGGCGTTACGGGTTCCATGTAACCGTTCCAGAACCCCGACACAATGGCCTCATTATCCTTTTGAACATAGTTGTTCTCTTGAAAAATGGCGTAAGGTATAAATGCTTCCACTGTCGTGCCACCGTACGACATTTTGATCATGCCGATGGGTACACGGGACAACTCTTTATTTAATTCAAGGATTTTTTCCACAAAAAACGTACCGATCGCCGGTGATTCATCAAGCACCCAGCCTTCTGCGCGGTACCATTTCCCTTGGCTGTTAAAGTTGGGCCGGGTCGACGTAATGACTTCACCCATATAGAACCGTAACTTTGTACTGTTATAAAACTTTTTCCGGGTTTCGCTGGCACCGTAGCAATCCGCCAAAAACATCTCCGAGTTGGACTGACCGGCGATAACGAATACTTCCCCGACCCAAATGTTATATAAGGTAATCTTCTTTTTCGAACTATTGACTTTCAATGTGTACGGACCGCCATGGGGCATCGGATCAAGTTCCACGTACCAGTGGCCGTTTTTGACCACCGTCGTCTTCACCTGATTTTTAAAACGTACCGTGATGGTATCCCCGGTTACGCCCCTCCCCCAAATCGGGACCTTCTTATTCCGCTGGAGGACAGCACCGTTAGATAATATATTGGGTAGTTCCAAATCGTAATTGATTTTCCGGTAACCGGCATCCAGCATCCTGAGGAATACGGCGGCAGCCTCCGCCCGGCTTATCGGGAGATTCCCGTTGAATTCCAGATTGTCGTCCAATCTCAAATACCCTTCATAATATGCATACAGGACCGCCTGCAGATATTCTTGGGGAATAACCGCCCAATCCCTGATAAACGTCAAATATGTCTTGTCTCCCGCCGGATTGCCGTAAAATCTGGCCAGCAACAACGCTGCGTCATAACGGGTTATCGGCTGCCGATAATCGGAAAACTCACCTTCCCGGATGAGTCCCAGCCCTATACCGCGTTTTATCAAATCGGCAACTGTAACAGGCGTTCCGGCAGGATATTTTCCCTCTTTGAGGATGACCAGCGCTTTAAGAAAGTCCCCCACCGAAATGTTTTCATGGGGCTTGAAGGCATTAGGAGAATATTCCGCCATGATCCCTTTGTTGATCACATACTTGACGGTATCATACTCCGCGTCGCCTTCAATGTCTTTCGGATTATTCTCCACATTTATCTTCAATTCCACTTCATATTTTTCAAACTGACGGAGCTCGAACAAGCGGATATTGTCATAACGGACCACGGGAGCCAGGCCCCAGGCGGCATCCGTCCAGCCCACCATGCCGAATGCCGGTCCGGTCACCCCGGCCGTAATTTTATACGGGCTGGAGTCGATATACTCCAGCAGCGGCTTATATTGTTTCGCGGGATTGATGGGCCCGTCAATATAAAAACGGATATGGACATCCCCTTCCGGCGTATTGCGGATAACCACCCGGCCGGTATAGTCCACGTCTTCCCGCAACAAATAATACCCTTCCACCAGCGGTTTCATCTTCGTCGGCGCCGCCGTGTTGACGATGCCCCACTTGAATTTGAAAAGATTCGATATGGTATTTTCCATATAGTAGGTCACCGCATAAAATTGATTAAATTGCGCATCTTTGGCCCGCGGGATAATGATGGCGATGGGCCGTCCCGAATGGCCCTCATTGCCCAGCTTCTGAAGGTTAAGTGTGAATTCCATGGCATAATCCTGCTTGTACCCCCAGATATCCTCCGCCAGAACAGCCCGTTGCATATAGCGGGCACCGCCCAGTTCCAGCGCCCCGGTGTCCGTGATGGCGTTGGTCTGCCATTCGGCCGTATTGATCCGCCAGACCACTTTCCCGTTTTTATCTAAAATTTGATTATTTTTAAGCCGTTTATCGGAAAAGGTTTCCTGATAATACCACAGGTCGCCCCGGGTATCCGGCAACCATTGGGCCGCCGCCCAGTGGGCGAAGCAAAGGATTAAACCGATGCTGAACAAAAAAAGCCAAGCGAAACCTCTTTTCATAGCAATCCCTACTTTTCTATGTAAGATCAGCATTATCAATCATTAGTCCCGATTGAACCGGGGCAATTCATCCCGGGTAATCACGTAATCATGATGGTATGCCTTCCTGAGCATCTTGGCTTCGGTATATTCTTCGGAATATTCATCCCCATTCAGCACGAACCCTTCCGACCATACCATGAACCAAAGCCATTGGGTACGCGTTTTCTTCAGTTGGTCCGGATCGGGGACGACTCCGGTTTCGGTTAAGGCTACCATTTTACGTCTGGCATAACGTTGAACCTTTCTGAACTCTTCTTTTCTGGACGAATAGTCCCGCTTTTCTCCATAATAATCTCTTCCGACGATATCCACGACGTCATCTCCCGGATACCAGTCGGCATCCTCGCCATTCCATACCCAGATCAGGTTATCCAGCCGGTGATGGTTCGTCATCCGGTCATACATGAGCCGCCACAATTTTTTATAAGGTTTTGGGCCTTTACTGCCCCACCAGAACCAGCCCCCGGAGGCTTCATGCAACGGCCGCCACAGCACCGGAGCCCCTTCTTCCCGGAGCTTCTTCAATTCCTCGGCGATGGCGTCAATATCCCGAATCACTAACCGATATTCCTTGGACTTGGTATCCCGCAGCGCCTTCTCTAAATTAAACGTGGTTGCCCTGGTATAATACCCTTGATACCAATATCGGTCCGGGCCCCGGTCAATCAAACCCGTGGGCGCATTCCAATGCCAGCAAAACGTAACCAATCCGCCCTCGCGCCACCATTGAACGGCCCTTTCGGTTGCATCCCCTCGGGTCCCTCGTTCCACCCGGGAAGGAGAATAATCCATAAAATCCAGTCCGAGAATGGCCGGTTTTTTTCCGGTCACTTTATCGATGGCTTCCACTTCCATAAAGCCCTTGGAAACGTGTTGGCCGCTTAAAATCTTTTTCCCGTAAATTTCCTTGAAATATTTCATCAATTGTTCCTTATGTTGATGGGCCGCCGATAAAACGGGCGCCCCTTCATCCCTTGCCTTATGGGAAAACCATCCGGCAGCATGCAAAGGATCCCGGGCGAAAGAACCGGCAACCATGGCCAGGATAAAGCACCCGGCCAGAAGTTTCCCAGGGAATCGCAGCGATAATTTAAGTCCGGAAAGCGCTTCAATTCTCATCTTCATCCTTCTACCGTCCGTGGGTTAATAGGCTAACAACGCCAAAAGCTGATCAAAAGAGAACGCCGAAAGCTGTTTCAAGTCGATAAATCCACCGTAATACTCTCCGTCAACCAGATTCTGCATGCCTTTCAGCCGTTCCGCAGCCAAACCATAAAGTTCTTCATCACCGTTCAGCTTGGCAATGATCGCCGTAATGGCGTAGATGGCCGGAGATTCCACCGAGTTTAAGGGCTTCCCTTTCATCGAGTATTTCCCGAACAGCCCTTTCCGTTTCAGTTGTTCCTTCAACCATTGGAGGGACTCCGGGTCTTTGACGCCGGCCTCGGACAAGTGCATCAAGACCATCAGGTTTTCCACCGTAGGAAATGCATTATCCTTTGCGAACCAATCGTCTTTAAACAAAGGCAATCCCTTAATCTGCCGCCGTAATATCTTCTCCATATTCACTTTCGCCAGCGTCGACCACTTCCGGTTAAACTCTCCCATGCGCTGCATGGCTGCAAAATCGTAATAGACGAAGGGCGCTTCGGGACTGTGCGGCGAGTCATAAGCTCTAAGCGCATTTCCCGTGACGCAATGGTTGAGCAGCCGGACTGAGAGTTTTGCTGCCAGCACACGGTAATCCGTCCTGCCCCATTTTTCGGCGGCCAGCAACAACGCTTTGACAATTCGCAGGTCATCGACGGTAGAATTGACCGTCTCCCGGTTGACCCCGGGACGAATCCTCCATTTAAACAGCTGGTTTCCATTGAAAAAATGGGTCGTCAAAAGATGAACTTCCCTGTCGAATTTTTCCCGATCATCCTGTTTCAGATAATATAACATTAAAAGCCCGGCGGATTCGGATAAAAAATCCTCCCCTGAAGCAAGTTCCCCCTGTTCGGTATCGACCAAATTGGTCCGGACGAAACCATCTTGGATAAAATGTCTGTCGACAAACCTTTCCAGCGCCGTTCGCTCCCAATGGTACCCGGAGAAATCGACCGCCGTCCTTCCCATATCTTTTATGGGTTTATCGGCATAAATCCAATAATACGCCAGAATACCCGGTATAACCAGGAAAATGAAGATAACCAGCACATGTTTTACATACTTTCTTCCCATGGCACCTCCAGACCCGCCGGATGACTGTCAATCCTTTTTCCTTTTATTTTTATACAGGTAGAAACCAAGGCCGATACCTAAGAACAAGAGCAACGCTACGGCGAATTTAAGTAAATTCCAAAGATTCTTGTTGGCGAGCCGCGGTTTATTCACTTCAGGCCGCATGTCTTCATCCTTTTGGAACCTGAAATTCTGCAGTTCTCCGTCTTTGCTGATGATCGCCGCATCCCCGGTCAAAAATCCGCGCCGATCATTCTCCAAATAAACGAGGGCGTCCATCAACGACTTCTTATCCAGGGACGTGATGGTCATCATCCCTTTTTCATGATTGTATGGAGAAGTCTTAATCTCCATGAAAGTCGCGGTTTTTGCCGTTTCCGGCAACAATTCGATCTTTTCATTGGACAGCACGGTGTTAAACTGTTTATTGTATTTGAACCACAAATAACTGTTGACCTGTTTGATGGCTCTGTTTTCTCCCGGAGTTCCGAAGATAACCAAATTGTTAACCTGACTCTTCGAACCCAGTTTTGAGCCTTTTACCGCATCAATAACGCCTTCATTGTTTTTCACGCCGATCCCGGCCAGTGCTGCAATTTTCCCGGCGATCCAATAGTCGTCCCTGGTAGGATTGTCGGGCATGACGATGGTTGTCGGATCCAGATCGTCATTTCTGGAGAAGGGGAACGGCAGATTATTCAGGAGCTTAAGATACCTCTCCTGTTTCGGGAAGAAATAATAGGAATCTTCGATGATATATGCCCACGGCGTACTGGCCAGGTTTCGTTTGCAATCGATAATGCCGTCCGATATCATTTCAAAGACTATCCTGACATCAAAGTACGTCTTACGCCGCAATTCATCCGGAACATAAAAAGTCATGGTATGGCGGTTCCGCAATTCCCGGACGAGTCTGTGGCTTCCTGACGGAATACCGTTAATATAAACCGTCACATAGGATTTTTCAAAATCCAGATTATCGGAGTATCTCACATTGAGGACAAGTTTTGCGTCATTGGCCAGCATCTGGTTGGTAGGAATCCGGATACCGATGGTAGCAACCTGCAGATTTCTCCCTTTGACTTCGATGCCGTTAATCCCCAGATCTTTCAGATAAATATAGTCGCTGACGCGTTGTTCCTTGATGGTCGTATCCAAATGGGGTTTAAGCTTTTGATATTTCCGGTTCATCTGGATTTTTATATCACTGTTTTTCAAGGATTTCACGGCTTCCATCAGCCTATCTCCGTTATCGGAAACGATCATCAACACCGGCTTTCTGCCTTTATCCAGCGTTGACCTGTAAATGTGGGCAGTATCCGTATAAAGGCTCGGCTGAGTGCGGATGACTCCTTTGAGCGCTTCGGGAACGCTTTTATAATTGCCCACATAAATCAGGCTGTCAAAATCGGCTACCCGAACATCGCCGGCTTTGATCAACGTAGAAGGCACCTCAAAGGCCGAACCACTGTATCTCATATGGGCAATCAAGGTCAACGCGGCGGAGAGTTCTTTGTCATTGTGCTGATCGGGAATGACCACGCCGATTCCCGGCGCATCGTCCGCATGCATGCTGACAAACGGCCTGGTAAAATTGGAGATACCCCCCGAAGTCACGTCTTTTCTGAAATGAGCCACATAATTGGTTTTTCCGTCGATGATCACCCAGTTGGCGATGTTTTTATCATCTTCGCAGGGCTCATCGGTGATCCGCGTATGGGACCTGACCTTTAACTCGTTATAACCCACATTAATGGTCCTGGTGGGAATGACAATCTCCCACTGATTCATCAACGTGCCGTTGACATCTTTAATCCTCATGGATTTGATGGGGAGATCGTTCATATAAACGGTAAAATACGAAATATTCGGTTTAATCAATTCGTTCATCCGGCAATACAAGTTGAATTTGAAATATGTAGCTTTCATGCCTTTCTCAACCAGGAAATACCATGAGCTCTCCCCGTTAATCCCTCGCAGCTCAATGTCATTAATCACCCTGTATGTATACTCCAGTTGATCGTTAGGCAGTTTTCGAATGGTAATTTGTTTCGTTTCGTCGATGACGCCGGGAGTCAATGTAACGGACGACTTCTGAGTCTGTTCGGTCTTAGACCGGCCTTTGGCGTCCTGCGTTTTAGAATCTTGAGTTTTAGCGCCCGAACCTGACTTCTTCGCCGCTACGGATTGACTCTCCGCTGCCTCAGGATTATCGCAATCGCAGGGTTCTTCATTGGGCTCCGTCTGTTGCGCCGCCGTTTCCTGAATATTGGCAGCCCTTACGTCGGCGCTTATTGGAACCAAACTGAGCGCCAAACCCATCATTAACATAATCAACATCAATTTCTTCAGATTCCTCATCATGCTCCCCCTAAAACCTTTCAGTCTTGTACCATGTTATTTTTCTTTTTAAAATAAAATCTGCAGTATAACTGGCCAATCCAACCACAGTAATGATGGACCAGAGTTTACAATAGGTAAAGTACATGATCATCGCAGTAAATACCCTGGACAACCTGAGCTCGCCTTTTTCTGTACTTAAGGCGATGAATACAGAGAGCAGGAACAACAGGTAAGCCATGACCCACAACAACAAGCTGTACCCCAGAATCGTCGTCTGGATAAATCCCCCAAATCCGAGGATGAAAATGAGGTCTGAAATGACCGACGACGATAAAAACAGGACATACACAGCCGAATAATAAATAAGGTCGAATCTTACAGGGCCGGCATCGGGATCAAACAAATACTTGAAATTTTTGATCAACACATAATAATTGCCTTTGACCCATCGTTTACGCTGTTTGAACCAAACGGCCAGAGTTTCCGGCTCCTGCTCCCAGGATGCGGAATAGGGACAAAACCGGATATGATACCCTAACCGGTATATTCGGAAACTGATTTCCGTATCCTCGGTAATGGCTTGGGTATCCCAACCGCCCAACTCATCGAGGATACTCCTGCGGATAATGAAATTGGTCCCCGGAATCGTACACAGCTTCATCAGCTGCCAACGGCCCGCCTGGGCCATCCACTGAAAATATATGCCTTCGATATTGATAAACCGGGTCAGGAGATTTCTGTTTCTGTTACGGCAACGGAATTTGCCGATGACCGCCCCCGCTTTCGGATCATTCATAATCGCATAAACCAGTTCCCGCAGGGCGCTTTTCTCCGGAGTGTTATCCGCATCATAAATCGCAATGAACGACCCTTTGCTCTGGGCCAGACCGATATTTAAGGCATTGGATTTGCCTTTACCTCCGATAATGTTATCGGTATTGATAATGGTGAGCATCCTTCCCGGATGGTTCGCCTTGATTCTTTCCAGGATTTCCGCGGAATTGTCGCTTGAATTATCATTGATCACGATAATTTCGTATTTGTCTTTGGCGTAATCCGCGTCTAATATCGCTTCCACGGTTTTCCCGATAACTTTCGCTTCGTTATGCGCGGGAATCAATACGGAAACAAAGGGTAAATCCTCCTCAGGCACCACAGGTTTGTTTTTTCCGGTATGTTTCAGGTAGCAGATAAATCCGCCGGTGACCAGCACGTTATTGATGAGCATAACAAGCCATATGGAAAACAGCGACCACAGCAACAGGTAGTCATAGATGTTTTGTAACAAAAATGTCACTCCTCACTGATCCTTAAAGAACTTGCGTAAATTAAAGCGCCTGGAGATCATGACCATAACGGAGAATATGCCCAAAAGAAACACTGCCATTTTTACGACAACAGCCGAAAATGTGGAAATATCATAGCCTTGGACGAACTTTTCCCCTTCCAGGTTTTCGCCCCGGATCTTTCGCATCTCTTCTTCCAGGAATTTTTCATGTTGCGACTTTTCCTGCTCTTCAAATATCCCGACATGCTTGTCGAAACCGAGATTCCGCAGCCTTTGGCGATAATCGCTCACTCTGAACTGCCAGACCGGAACCCGTTCATCTTCCAATACGCTTAGCAGATGGAATAACCTGTCTTCTTTCCCCTGAGCCGTTACCATAACGGCCTGTTCCCCGTCGTAGAAATTTTTTCCCCGGTATCCGAAAAAGTCAAAATTATCAATATAAGTACCCTTAATGACGATAAAGTCATTGAGTGCCCGGGAAACCTTGAACAGGTCCAAATCGGCGCTGATCTTCCCGTCCGCTTCCGTAACCAGAATGAACGGCAACCCCAACCCGTCATAGACTCTCAAGTCGTTCAACATCTTATTTTGCGGTAACGTAATGCCTAAGATCTCTAAGCCGCGGTTCCTATATTCTTGCAGCGCTTTCTCAAACAAAGCCGTCGGATCCAGATTATATGTCCCTTCATAGTTCACAACCGGGAAATGGATAAATATTCTTCCTCCCTTTTTCCCGACATACTTCAATACATCCACAAATTTTTGAAATGCTTCAAACTGATAATTGTCATATACCGGCATAATCGATACAATGAATCCGATCCCTTTGCTATGCAGCCTTTCAGCCAGATCCATCAATTTATTCAGATCCGAAAACGGATAAACTTCAGAAACTGCGAGGAATAACCCCTTGTTTTTTCCCTTTTTGGCGGGTAAAATACTCTTCCCGTTAAACGGCGTGACTTTATAACCTTTGAACGTTTGTAAAGCCTGTTGATACTTTTCAGCCGATTCAAAACTGGAGGGAAATGAAATGATTCGGGTCTTTTTATCCGTTATTTCAACATCCGATCGCTCGGCCCGGAGCAATACCACATCCGCCCCGTAGGCCTTAAGCTCAATATATTGCCGGAGCACATCGCTGCTATTTGAAGCGTAATCGTATAAACGGTCATATAACAATACATAGCTCTCATTTTTCGTAAAGGCTGATGCTTCCGCATCCATGTTATTCGAAGCCAAAAACATGACCGCCAAAATCATCATTCGAATAACCGCACCACGTTTTGATGAAATCATTTACACATCATACTCCAGATCTCTTTCAGCCTTCTTGAAAAATTCATAAGGACTGCATTTTTCTTCCGAATGATACTGAGCGACACCCACCATAACTTCCAAGTTTAAATTGTTAATGACCGCATCATCCTTGAAGTCAATGTTCTGAATCTGACCTTTCAATCGCTCCTTAATGCTCTTGGCACCGCCTTTATTCGAGAGCAGAATCACGGCGAACATATTCGCATCTCTCAATATCAGTTTGCGGTCTTCTTCCCGAAGCATGGAACTGATGACCTTGGAGATTTCGTTCACCATTTTGTTATACTTTGACTCACCGAGGATTCGAATGACTTCGTTCTCATATTTCACTTTGATCAGCATCAAATAAAGATCGATATTGAATCGTTCATTGATTTTCATATAAACCTGCAGTTCTTTGAAGAAAGCCTGGGAGCTTAACAAGCCGGTATCTTTGTCGATCATCACCAGCTCTTCATTTTCCTTCATCAAACTGCTGTTCTTTTCCTGGAGGTCCCGAATGAGCGTCCCATAGTAAGCGAACATAATCGTAAATAAAGGAACGGCCAACATCCAGAAATAGACGTCGCCGCCAATGGGAACCCGTTTTGCAACATTCAGGTAAATCTGAAAACTGGCATACAAAAAGACAAACATGATGGAATAAAGAAGGGATGCGGTAATATTGGTATAATACCCCACGATCGTCCCGACCATGACCAGGAACACCAGAAAAATGCTTCCCGGATTCGCATCCAGTTTCAGATAGGAGAACACCATAATCAAGCCGAAGAACATGGTTATGATGAAAATGTTGACCAGATCGATGCGTTTTAAGATGCTCTTGTCCAACTTAACCATTGCCACAACCCCTTCTCATCGAAATCTATTCCAAGATTAAACCTTGATTTTCTTTTTCCAGATAACCGAAGCAAGATAAGCGAAGTTATAATAAAACAAGATATCCCAGGTCACGGTGGTCATGAACAAATGCTTTTTCAAGTCCGTATCTCCTGCGCCGATAAAAGAGATCAATACCTGGGAAAACCCGGTCAGCACCACATAGAGCATGACCACCTCGCTGTAATATGCCAGTCGGGCCGCTCCGGCTTTCCGGTAGCCCGTGATTCTGATTATGGTAATGCCGAAACAGACGAGAAGGAAGAAAAAGATGAATTGCGCAGAGTTGGGGACATGATTTTCCTTAATGTAACTCCACAATGAAAAGAATTTCGTTTTCTCGCCGTACTTTCTCCCCGAATCCCGGGTGAAATTGCCCAAAACCTCCGGACGTATGGCAAAACTGTTTTTCAGCCCAAACTCCATGATTTTCTTAAACGCCTTGGAATCCGTCAGATAATACAAAGCGAGGGAGAATACGTTATATCTGGGATAAAAGTTATCCAACAACAGTTCATGTTTGGGATTGATCGCCGGTGTTTTATCGAAATAGATGGTTCCCGCCAGTAAAGCAAATTGCTCGTCAAGTCCGATCTTTTTGGTAATATCCTGGGCTTTCGGCTCAAACACCAATACACCGCGGGTAATGGAATGATATTTGTTAATAAGGTAAATATTTTCATCGATAACCCGGTACATCCAGACTGAAAAAAGGATTATACCGCATCCCAAAACTACGGCGGCTAACTTTTTCCAATTAGAGATCTTCAGTATCAAAACGGAAAGGAGAATAAAGAAACACAAAACTCCGTTCAACGAATACTGGTTTTTCGCGCCGATAAAAATCATGCTGGAAAATAGGAAGATGAGAATATATTTCAGTTTTACCTCTTGATCCACTGAAAACCTGAGCAAGGCGGCGACGGACAAGAGAAAGAATGTATAAGCGATACTCTCTCCGAAAAAACTGTTGAAATATACCGTATAACCGATATCACCGAATATAACGACGGCCGCCAGGCCAATAACATACTTAAATACCGTATTATCAAGCATTCTTCCGGCGACTTCCACCAGCCAATACATAGCCAACGCCAAAACCGCCAGATTTATCACAGCCAAGAAACGAATATCAAATTTATTGTCCCTGGTGAACAAATCATCCAAGGCTATAGCCGCCTTGATAATCAGGCTGTGGGTGGATTTGTCCGGCTTAACTTCGTTATAATACTGGAGCTTGTCATATTTATAATTGAAGTAACCAAAATAATCGTTAGGGTTGCGTTCTCTCTCATGACGCAACCCGTTGGGCAGCATAATTCGGCCGAAATCGCCGTTATCAGCCAAACCTAATAACGGAGGCACAAACAAGGCATATCCGGATATGAGTATCAGTATCAATACGGCAACGATAGACGGTCTTGTAAATCCAGACACAGGTTATACCTCTTTTATGGTGGTAGTTACTTCCTTTTTAAACACGATAAATTCGCTTAAAAAGTAATTGGAGAAAATCACGATCATATTGGCGATCACCTTCACCACGTATGGATTGAATTCCAACAGGGTTATAAAGATGAACAGAATGATACTTTCAAAAATCAATGTGGAAATTCTGGAAGCAATAAATCGCAAAAATTCCATCACATCCACTTTATCGGGTTCTCCCGTCTTGAAAACCCATCGTCTATTGGTTATGTACGCAAAACTCACCGCCACGACGAAAGCCAGGACATTACTGACCATATAATGAATATTTAACCAGACCAATATACTGTAAGTTAAAATGCTTAACACCGTGGTGAGAACCCCAAAAACCAGATAATAAAAGATCTTTCGTATATCGGCCGGGTTGATCCCGGCCCGTTTCCGGCTTTCCATCTTCGTACGCCTTACCTCCGCCGCGACGGCTCAAAATGTATATGACACACCTACCACCGAAGTCCGATCATTTTGGGAAAACGGATATTTCACATAAAATGTACGTTTTTTATACGCATAATTTCCGTTGAAAATGAAGCCATTCCCAAACTTTTTGTTTATCCCGGGATCATCATACCGCGTATCTGTCCAATTATATACTCCTTCGATATAAAAGTTTTCTTTGATCTGACAACCCAACCCGGTGGATACTTGCATTTCCGAATAATCCGGATCAGTATTTGTTGCATCCTTGATATCATATTGATACATTCGCCATTCGCCGTTAATCAACGCCGTCAACCTGTTATTTATTTTGTACCGCAATTCGCCGAATGCTTTTAATGCATGATAATCCAAAGCATAAGGATTGTTGTGCCGCTTACCGAAATAAGTATTGTATATAAGAGCCCAGTTGTAGGATACCAAATCATTCAGGGGGAAATAGGCATTCACCTTGATGCCGAATGAATCGTAGGATTCGGACGTCTCACCGTTGAAAATCAAAGCAAGTTGCTGGTCAATAAATAAACGCCTGACTTCCATATAGGTTTTTGCTTCACTGTCTCCGCCAACCTCAAATTGGTGGTTGGCAGCAAATCCCCAATAATAGTTAATCCGCCAATCAAAACCAACTTTAGGATAATAATCGTCCTTTCCCTCTTCTTTCGAATATTCAACGTAAACTGTTTTATCTTTCGCCCATGTTGCCATGCCGAAAGATAAAATCAGACAAAATACAAGGAGTATCGCCGCCGCTTTTCGAGTCACTTGATCTGCCTCCTGTTTCCCATTCCCGTTTAGATTGAATAGGAAATTATTGGAAAAATTTGGTTAATGCTGCAATTTCTTTAAATCATCTGTAAAATATAACTTATTTTAACACAATTCAACATAAAAAAACTTTCCTCTTTATCTTGTTTTACATTTTTAACAAAAAAAGGATGCAATCTTTCCATAAAATTTACATGCATTTCAAAGCAGCACGAAATTTTGGCCCTCTTCTTATTTTATTTTATCATACTCCGAGATTGATGTATCTAAAAATGACAAAATTATCACTTTTCGAGGTGAAATCGGGAAATTCATCAAATTATCGACAAAATAAAAAAAGCCCTAATAAATTTAAAATAAAAAAGCCCTGATAAATCAAAGCTTATAATTATTCATTACATTTCAACTGCCGAAATTTTCATCCCGTTTTTCAAGATACCGTTCTAATTTCCGTTTAACCCGTTGCAATGCATTGTCGATAGATTTCACATGACGGCGCAAATCTTTGGCTATCTCCTGATATGATCGGCCGTCCAAATAAGACATCAAAACTTTCCATTCCAAATCGCTCAGAAATTCACCCATTTTATTCTCTATATCGACAAATTCCTCTCTGCTGATAACCAACTCTTCCGGATCCGTCACTTTGGTTCCGGAAAGCACGTCCAATAACGTGCGATCCGATTCCTCATCATAAATCGGCTTATTCAAGGAAATATATGAATTCAGAGGAATATGTTTCTGCCGGGTGGCCGTCTTGATGGCTGTAATGATTTGACGGGTAATACATAATTCAGCAAACGCCCGGAAAGAAGCCAGTTTATCGTTACGAAAATCACGAATGGCTTTATAAAGCCCAATCATGCCTTCTTGAATGATATCTTCCCGATCCGCACCGATCAAAAAATACGACCGAGCTTTGGCCCGTACGAAATTTTTATATTTATTGATCAAAAATTCCTGCGCACTATCATCCCCCTGACGCGCGGCTTCAACGATCATCTCATCCTGCATCTCATCATAGATCTCAGTTGTTTCTCTTTGGGGTTTAGCTCCCACGTTATCGCCTCCGGTTGCAGTATTGATCGGGGAATCAAAAAAGAAGAAAATTAAGCCTGTCCATTAAATAGTAATACTTTCCAGATAAATATTACAATTTCATCATACAATTTAGAAATATTATACAATAATTGCCGTTTTCACGTCAAGAAAGGATCCCCGACCTCTCATCCAAGCCAGATCAAAGGTCACTGAATTCAATTCCAAAGATTATCCTGATCATCCATTTCTAATATTTCATCCCTGGGATTCACCATAATTTTTAGGGGTTTAACAGGCAATGTTCTTTGAATTGTAACACTTACCCCCTTAAATTGCAATAGTTCTGAGTAAACTCGCCCGTCGGTAATAATTTCTATCCGAACCCGGTCCGGCAACGATAACTGTCCATTCCTTTTAACAACCACCGTAACCTGATATCCCCCGGCTGTCGGCCGAATTGTAACCCGATCCAATTTTACATTGTAAGCACCAGTAGAATAAATCCACTGCCGGAAGAAATTTAGGATACCCGTTCCGTACAATTCTGCCCCCAAACGGGTAAAATCCCGTACCCCAGCTGTCCGGCCGGCGTAACGGTTTACAAACTTCTTCAGATATCGTTGCATCTCTGCTTCGCCAAGCTGTTCCCGAAGCATCGCCAAAACGAACGGGCCTTTACTATAAAACAACTCCCGTTGAATATCAAAAGGTGATATTTCCGCCAGAGCCAGCTCAGGAAAGCAATACTGTTTGAGCTTGGTGACGGTCTCTGCGTAACGTTCACGCCATTTCTGCCGATCCCGGATTTGATTCAGGCTGATGTTTTCAACTGGCGCCATCCTCCATCCGGCGACAGCTGCCGAATAGGTGGCAAAGCCTTCAACTATCCACCAATCATAAACGTTTTTTGGTACAATTAAGTTCCCCCACCAATAATGAGCGATCTCATGAGCCAAAGCCTCAAAAAGCGTCTCATCGGTGGTTTCCTGCCCTGATGAACGATAGTGGAGGTAAATCAAGGAGCCGAAAGCGGATTCTCCCAACGGAGTGTCATTAATCACCACCGTGAAATTATCCGGCAAGATTCCTCCAAATTCATCCTGATATATCCCAAAAATCTTCTCCGACCACCGAACTGTCTTTTGAATCATCTCCGGTCCAATGCTTGAAAGGTAATACAGATGGAAAGGACGTCCCTGGACGGATTCAGTCCGCTGTTGATAGGTTCCGATGGACACTCCGAAAGACGTCGCCGGATTCTCCATTTCCCAGTAGAAAATTCGCCGCTCCTCTTCCCGGATCACCTTAAGAGGATGCCCGTTAGCTATACCGATATAACCCTCCGGCACATCCAGCTTAAAAACAGCCCGAGCCGGCTCAGGCAAAATATTTTTAGGATACCAATTGCCCCGCAACTCAGCCAAAACATCGGCACTCACCGTTACTCGCTCCATCCGGTAGTCCACGGTAAGCGTCAATCGTTTCCCCCGAAAACAAGAAAACGGAAGGTCCACTTGAACCACATCGCCAATATAGCGGTATTCAAGTTCCCTACCGTTCACCGTTATCGACCAAATCCGAATTTGATACAAATTGGTCAATAAAAATTGAATCTGATGAACCCGGTCGGAAACAACCTTAACTTCAGCCACTGCCCGAACATCCAAGTGGCCTTGTTGCCTTTGAGTCGTAATGGTAAAATCATAATGTTCAAACTGGATCACTTTTCTGTCAATCGTTTGATCCAAATCAGGAGTGAGTATCGGTGCCGTTCGCCCCAACATCATTGTCCACAGCAGCCATACCCCAACGACCCACAGTAATCTCCGACTGTGTTCTTTAAATAAGTTTTGCCATTTTTGACTGTTCATTCATTTTTCAATTTCCGCTGCCGCCGGATTTCATAGAGCAACACGCCCGTGGCCACAGCAACATTTAATGAATTGACTTTGCCCCACATGGGTAACCGCACCTTTTGATCGCAATGTTCAGCAACCAAACGGGACACGCCACCGCCTTCCCCGCCGAGTACCAAACCGATAGGGCCGGTCAGATCGGCCTGATCATACTCCAGTTCTCCGTTCATTTCCGCAGCAGTAAACCACAATCCCCGTTTTTTAAGCTCCTCGATGGTCCGGGACAAATTGGTGACCCGGGCCACCGGCACATACTCAACGGCTCCCGCTGAAGCCCGGCTGACCGCAGGGCTCAATCCTGCCGCCCGCCGTTCCGGAATAATAATACCATGAACTCCGGTAGCTTCGGCTGTCCGGATAATGGACCCCAAATTTTGCGGATCTTCGACTCCGTCCAGGATGAGAATAAACGGCGCTTCTCCCCGCTCTTCCGCTTTTTGAAAAATCGTTTCTATCGATGCATAATCCCAGCCAGCAGCAATGGCAATAACCCCCTGATGATTCCGGGTCGTCGCCATGCGATCCAGGACATGTCCTTCAACATAATTGATGGGTATTTTTCGTTCACCCGCCAGACGGACTACATCACGGAGAGCTTTGCCGGGCTCACCTTTTTGTAGATATATTTTGATCATCGGATGGCGGGCACGTAAGGCTTCCAACACCGGATTTCTGCCTTCAATCTGTTCTTCTGCCATTGAAAATCCCCTGTTCTTTCACTGTTTATTAAAACACGACATCAGTGTTTCCAACGAAGGAGCCCGGCCGCAACCCATTTTGCCCTCCCGACAATATCCATGGGTCTCACAGGTCGGCCCGGACAACTTAAAAAGTAAGGGGGCCACTTTTTTAACCTGCTCCCGCATTGCCAATGCCAGTTGGCGAATCTCCCACTGGGCCCGGACACAGGTCCGGATCTCGAAGAAATGCATCAAACTTCGGGCATTCATCGTGACCACGATCTTTGACTCACAGGCATTGGGCAGTAAAAACCGGGCATCTTCCGCCGGTATCCCTATCTCCAGCAAGCGCTGATAGGACGCAGCGATCTGGTCCATGGTCTCCTGAAAGATGGCAGCTGCTTCCGGATGATTGGCAACCGTCGGCGGTACCACTTTGTCAAAGGGTTTTAACTTCACATAGCGTTGAGATTGCTGGGAATAGGACGCAATCCGATGGCGAACCAACTGATGGGTTAAAGCCCGGCTGACACCTTCGATTCCAAACGTAAAACTGGCATGTTCCATCGGCGATTCATGCCCGCTTTCCCGGATTCGGTTCAACAATTTTTGAATCTGCTCACTATCCATATTTTCTAAAATCTGGTCGATCCCCACCGCTGAATAACACAGCCGGGCTGCAGCGGCAACCAACCGATCCGGCTCCGGAGTATATCGCAATAATTCAACCTTCAGCATGCAAATCCCCTCCATCCATATTCAGGGCTTGTTCCAGCAATGCCACAATCCGATCCAGCTTGCCTGAGAGATATAAGAAGCCAAGCAATGCTTCGAACGCCGTACTATGCCGATACGTGATGACATCGCTTCCGGAGGGCACATGGCCGGTTTTAGCATTTCGGCCCCGTTTAACGATATGTAACTCTTCTTCATCCAACAATGGTTCGATTTTCTCAAGAAGCTGAGCCTGAAACGATGCTTTAACCTTCTGCACCGCTTCCTGATGCAATTGGCCAGTTTTGGCCGGTCCACGACTGATGAGAAGATTTCGGATAAACAACTCATAGACTGCATCGCCAATATAAGCCCAAACCGCCGGCGATAACTCAGCCGGATTCACATCAGGTAAATGAAAAAAATTATGATTCACGTAAGTACCGTCCATTCCAAATTGGAGTAATGATGTATTCTATTATTTTGACTTTTTTTCCTTTAATTAAACATCGCTCTACGGTGCAATCAAAAGAGAGCATCGCCTGTTTGCGACGCTCCCCAAAATACTCAACAGCTCGGCTTCACGAGCCTTATGTTCACTTAGGCTGAATATATCCTTCCGCTTTCAGCAATTCGGCAATCAATACCGCACCGCCGGCTGCACCGCGCAAGGTATTATGGGATAATGCCACAAACTTATAGTCAAAAATGGCATCTTCACGCAACCGTCCGATGGTGATTCCCATACCGTTTCCAAAATCCCGATCCAATCGGGTTTGGGGCCGATTGTCTTCGGTAAAATATTTTAAAAACGGTTTCGGTGCACTGGGTAAACCCAAAAGCTGCGGTTTCCCTTGGAAATTGGTCCAAATGTCGATGATTTCCTCTTTCGAAGGTTTCTTTTCAAAGGAGACAAATACCGTCGCCAAATGCCCGTCACTGACCGGAACTCGGATACACTGTGCGGTAATCACCGGTTCGGACGCTTTCACGATCTGATTGCCTTCGATCCGGCCCCAGATTCGGAGGGGTTCTTGCTCGCTTTTTTCCTCTTCCCCACTGATAAACGGAATGACGTTATCTACCATCTCCGGCCAATCCTTAAAGGTTTTTCCTGCACCGGAAATGGCCTGATAGGTATTGGCCACGATCTTTACCGGTTTAAACTGTAACAAAGGATGAATAGCCGGAACATAACTTTGAATGGAGCAATTAGGCTTTACCGCGATGAACCCGCGTTTAACTCCGAAACGCTCCCGTTGTTTTTCAATAATTTGAATATGCTCAGGATTGATCTCCGGAACCACCATGGGCACATCCGGCGTCCAACGATGGGCGCTGTTATTGGAGACAACCGGCGTATCATGTTGAGCATAAGCCTCTTCCAGCTTCTTCGTCTCTTCTTTGCTCATATCGACCGCACAAAAGATAAAATCAACTTCATCGCTGATTTCTTTAACATTCGCTGCATCCTTCACAGTTAATTGAGCAATATTTTCCGGGACGGCTCCATCAAAAATCCAACGCCCCTCCACGGCTTCCTGATAACTTTTCCCGGCTGAGCGGGGGCTGGCAGCTACCGTCACCACTTCAAACCAGGGATGATTGGCCAATAGTGAAACGAACCGTTGGCCGACCATACCGGTGGCTCCCACAATTCCTACTTTCAACTTCTGACTCATGTACTTCACCTCATAAATTCTTTATCCTTAAGTGTATGACAAACTACCAGTAATGGCAAGAGAAATTTTCTAACATTTCCATTTCGGACATGAGTGAAAAAGGATATCGAGTACGGGGTACGGGTTTGCGGGTAAATAATTGTGGGAACGCGTCGCGTTCCTTTCATCACCAAGTACCCTAATCACCTAGGACCCAATACCCTTTTCCCACTCTCGCCCTGCGCCACGCACCTATTCCTGCAAAGTCCGGCCCTTACCAACCTCTTTCAGCAATCCGCTTAATTCGCCATAGTAATAAATGATCAGCCGGTGCAGCGGCCGGGTCATGGCTACATAAAGAAGCTTAATATCCAGTTCATTATCTCGCCGATAATTGGCTTCACTGCCGTCAGCGATGATCGCCGCATCGAACTCCAAGCCTTTTGCCAAGTAAGACGGGAGAATTACGATCCCCCCGTGGTATTCGTCCTCAGTCCCCTGGATGAGTACAGGCTGGTAATCTCTCTCTTTCAACTCCTGGAAAATGTCTTGGGCTTCAGCTGATGTTTTAGTGATCACCGCAATCGACCGATACAAGCGCCGCAACTCACCAATAGCACTATCAATAGCTCCAATCATCTCCAGATACCCGGCAACCTCGGTAACCTCCACCGGTTCCCCGCGACGGACGACCGGTTTGGCCAATAACACCTCGGTTAGGCGGGAATGAGCCAACACCTGATTGGCGGCCTCCATGATTTCTGCTGTCGTCCGGTAACTCTGCTCCAAGGTCAGAATTTGGCTCTTATCCTCTCCGAAAACCTCCTGTTGCAGTAGACGCCAATTCCGGATCCCGCGATAGGCATGAATCCCCTGATTGATGTCGCCTAAAATCGTGAAACTACTGTCTTTGATGATCGTATGGAGGGTATCATATTGAAAAACGCTGAAATCCTGGGCTTCATCGATAACAATATGCCGAACCCGTAACCGTTCGCCCCAGCCATAACAGCAATGCTTCAAAAAGATGACCGGCGCCAAATCTTCATAATCCAACGATTTGGCTTCCAATACCTTCAGGGTCTCCTCCCGCAAAAAAGAAGCCAGCTCAGGCTGGAGCTTCGGAGCAACAAACCGTTCATAAAGCTCTGTTTCCCGAAACAAACGATGATAATATTTCAGTGCGCTGATCTTAGGGATTTTTTTAGTATATTCTTTAATTCCTTCCTTGGCAAATTGCTCAACTTTCCGAACTTGCCCATCCTTAGCTTCAATAAGCCGGATAATTTGTTGCTGTCGGCCTTCTGATTCAGGCATGGTGAACTTTAACCGGTCAATCCGGGCCTGACAGGTATGTTGCAATTTAAGCAAAATCTCCTGCTTCATATCTTTCAGCCGTTTGCGGAAGTGCTTCTTTAATTGTTCAATCCGTTGATAATAAGGCCAGTGCTTATAGTCATGATAATATAGCTGGGCAATGGCCTCAGCCGTATAAACTGTCCAACCCTCTGTTCCGAAATCGGTCTCCGGCAAAAGCGTCCGTTCGATCCAAGCCGCATATTCTTCCAGTGCTTTTTTAAAAACAAGCGATGACTTGAATTCCGATACTGCCCGGACTTTACGGTTATATTCTACTTCATCGGGAGTGGCATTATGATCAACAAAGGCGATTAATTTATAATACGGATCTAGAACCTTCACTTTCTCATCGATCAATTCCAATGCCCAATCAATATACGTCGTTTGCTTAACCTGTTCGACTCCAAGCTCAGGCAATACTTCCGAAATATAATTGAGAAACAGCCGGTTGGGGGCGATAATCATAAAGTTTTCCGGTTTAAACGTATGTTGGTAATTGTAAATTAAATAGGCAATCCGGTGTAAAGCGATAGTCGTTTTGCCGCTACCGGCTACCCCCTGGATAATCAGGGGAATTTCCAGCGGCGCACGGATGATCCGGTTTTGCTCCACCTGAATGGTAGACACAATATCCTTCAACCGGTTTTCTGCATTGGCCCCCAAAAACTGTTGGAGAAATTCATCGGTAGTCGTAATATCGATATCGAAAAAACCCTTCAAATCGCCGGATTCGATGGAATACTGACGTTTCAGAGATAACTCCCCGCAAATCCGCCCCTGAGGGCAATCGTAGCCTGCTTCACCTAAGCGCCCCTCATAATAAAGATTAGCTATAGGCGCCCGCCAGTCCACGATGATCATCGCTTTGTCTTCATCGCGCATCAGAGACATTTTTCCGATATATAACTTTTCAGCGTCCTTTTTGTCAGCCTCTTTAAAATCGATCCGGGCAAAGTAAGGCTTATTTCGGGCCCCGGCCAAATTGCGCAGTTTTAATTGGGTGCTTTCATGAATCCGGGCATTGATCATCATATCGATAAATTCCTGGCTGCTGTCGGATTTTACCACCCGGCTGGAACGCTTGACCTGTTCAGCAAGGTTGCTTGCCCTGGATTCCGTCTCTTCCAGGCTTTTTTCAACAAATTTCAGGGTATATCGAAGTCGGGCCAGATCCTCCGGCCAATCCCGATGGTTCTTATCAGACATCTCCAACCCTCTCTTATCATCCAAATTTTGACGCGGAATTTCATTTTACCCGAATCTGTATAAAAAGCAACTCCAAATTTTGATTATTCCCCAAAAGAAAAACGGTTTTACCCCTATAGGGGTTAAAACCGCTTACCTCGATCTAATATACATTCCTTGCTTCTAAGCGCCATACTCTTGCCGATAACGACGGATTCGATCCATCAGCCCGTCATCGATGACCACTTGCCCGTCGATTTTCCGATTGTGGAGATAACTGATGATCTCTTCAATATTGACAATGGCAAAAGTCTTGATTCCCAAATCCTCTTCAAGCTCTGCTAAAGTTGACTTGGTTCCAGTTCCTTTCTCCATCCGGTCCACCGAAACAACCAAGGCTGTCACTTTGGCCTTGGAGATACCGCTCAAGATTTGCAGGCTTTCCCGTACGGCAGTTCCGGCTGTCACCACATCCTCCACGATCACGATCCGATCGGTATCTGTGGGCAACTGTCCTATGAAACTGCCGCCTTCGCCGTGATCTTTCGCTTCTTTCCGGTTAAAGCAGTAAGGCACATTTTGCTGATAATTTCGGTATAAAGACGCTGCTGTGGTAACCACCAAGGGTATTCCTTTGTAAGCCGGGCCATATAAGAGATCAAATTCATTCCCGATATGACTTCGAATGGCCTCAGCATAGAAATCACCCAACCGGGCAATCTGCTCTCCCGTCCGGTAATTACCGGTGTTAATAAAATAGGGTGTTTTTCGTCCGCTCTTCGTCGTAAAATCTCCAAACTTCAACACATTGGCACTCAGCATAAATTCGATGAATTGCTCCTTATAAGCTTCCATGACTGCTCCTTTCAGAACCGTAATAAATGCTGATTCCAGCGAAATATAGTATTCATCCTATTTATTCTCTCCGCCACCGTACTCCCTGGGGCGTATCTTCAAGGATAATTCCTCTTTCTTTCAGCTGATCCCGGATTTGATCAGCTAAAGCCCAGTTCTTCTCCTTTTTCGCCTGAGTTCTTTGGGCAATTAGGGCTTCGATTTCGGCAGTATCGGATTGATCAGGACTCGTCGACGCTTCCTCCAGGAATAATCCTAAAATGCCGCCCAGTTCGTCTAAGGTTGATAAAGCTTCCGTTAAAACCTGCTGGTTCTCTTCGGTTAACTGGAATTCCTTCTCCTGAATCCATCGGTTCACTTCCCGGACTAACTCATATAAACTGGCTAATGCTTGAGGCGTATTGAAATCATCATCCATCCCGGCTACAAATTCGTCCCGGGTTTGGCCGATTCGTTTCCGGATCGTTTGGATCATTTCCTCATCGGATTTCCCTGATATGGCCGGTTGATTAAGTAAATGAGTCCAGTTAAACCTGGCAGTTTCCAACCGTTCCAATCCCTTTGCGGCTGCATTTAGCTCTTCTTCGCCAAAGCCGATAGGATTGCGGTAATGAGTGCCGACCAACCAAAAACGGACCACTTTCGGAGGATACTTTTCGATCACATCCCGAATAGTCGAGAAATTTCCCATGGACTTGCCCATCCGTTCCCCGCTCACCGTCACGAAAGCATTATGCAGCCAGTAACGGGCAAATTGGGAACCGAGATAAGCCTCGGACTGGGCTACCTCGTTTTCATGATGGGGGAAAACCAAATCCTCACCGCCACCATGCATATCAAAGCCGCCACCCAGATATTTCAGAGACATGGCCGAGCATTCAATATGCCAACCCGGCCGTCCCGGGCCCCAAGGTGAATCCCAGGCGATCTCTCCAGGTTTGGCTGCCTTCCACAGGGCAAAATCCATGGGATTCCGTTTGGCTTCATTCACTTCCACCCGGGCACCGGCCTGGAGTTCATCCAAATTACGGCCAGACAATTTTCCATACTCGTCAAACCGACCCACCTCGTAATATACATCTCCATTGGCTTCATAGGCAAAACCTTTCTCGACCAGCGTCTTAATCATCTCGATAATTTCCGGGATATGTTCAGATACCTTCGGATAACGGTCCGCCGGCATAACACCTAACTTCTGTAAATCTTCCAGATAAATTCGGGCATACTCTTCGGACAATTGCAGCGGTTCTTTCCCCAGTTGGGCAGCACGATTGATGATCTTGTCGTCCACATCCGTGAAATTTTGAATGAAATGTACTTTATATCCGCGGTAAATCAAATAACGGCGGACACAATCCCAAAATACTGCCGGACGGGAGTTACCGATATGCGCATAATTGTAAGGTGTGATCCCACACACATAAATACTGACCTCGCCCGGTTTTCGCGGAACAAACTCCTCTTTAGTCCGGGTTAACGTATTAAATACTTTCATAAGAATCCTCCTTTATCCTTAACCTTGCTCAAACCTTTCTAAACATTCATCCCGTCGATAACGTTGTTCATGAACTCTAAAACAAAAACCCTCATCTCATACTCCAGAGACGAAGGTTCTTCGCGGTTCCACTCTGATTAGGCCCTTAGGCCTCCCTCAAATCAGCGGTAACGGGCTGAACCGAATTGAATTACTGCATTCATTCAATCACTCCGGGGTGCAATAGTTTCTGAATCTGCAAGGCAGTTTACACCATCTCTGCCCTCTCTGGATACATCATCAGAACCCGATCCCCGTCATCGCGTTAAGATATGGAAAAAGATTATTGTTATTATATTATATAAAATACTCCCCTTAAACGCAACTCCCAACCCTTTAACGGTCGTGTCAACTTGTTTTAGGTTTTATATCACTGTCTGCCCCTCTTTTTGGGCAAGGATCATATGGCAAATCCATTATCCCGTATGGATCTAAGTGTCTGTGTCAGCAGAG
>Ga0209608_1000171_pt1 | contig 68978 bp, 66 predicted proteins | sample AD_UKC130_MetaG_FD_184428 | JGI IMG/M metagenome (GOLD analysis project Ga0209608, IMG submission 184428) | Active sludge microbial communities of municipal wastewater-treating anaerobic digesters from Canada - AD_UKC130_MetaG (SPAdes) (version 2) | ecosystem: Engineered > Bioreactor > Anaerobic...
TCATGCCGGCCAAAACCAGGTTCTAATATCTTTTATCTCTAGCTCAAAGAGTCACTGCCATGACCAGAGGAATTTTACACATAATATTGGACTTGATCGGACAGATAACCAAGCTTCCTAATATGCCAGCATATATCGATGGTGTATTTAACCTGAGAGGCAAAGTAATACCCATTATCGATCTGAAAAAGCGCTTCGACTTCGCCCAAACCGAACGGAATGCTGACAACCGGTTGCTGGTTATCGACCTGGGTAATATGCTCGTGGGAACCATTGTAGATGATGTTTCTGAAGTCCTTATGATCGACGAGGCATCAATTGAAAACCTTTATTCGGAAATAGCGGGTATAGGCAAAAATTGTATCCAGGGGATATGTAACATGGGAGATCGTTTAATAGTTTTGCTGGACGCCTTAAAGATGAAAGAAGAAGTCTTTCAAAATCACTAGCAAAGGAGTGACAGCTCATGATAGCTTTATCGGAATTGAATTCATGCAAAATTCTAGCTGAAGCCATTGCCGATTACATACCCGGCGGTATAATGTTCGGGTATATTGATGGGGACACCATAGAATGGGTTAAATCATCACAAAAATTCGATATTGAACTTTTTAAAGTCGGCTATAAATTAGGTGCCGACACAGGGACTATGAAAACCATTCGGGAAAATAAAGTAATTATCCAAGATGTACCCCGGAGTGTCTACGGTATGCGTTTAACAATAATTTCCATACCGGTGGTCAATGACAATGGTCAGGCAGTTGGAGCTATGGCCATTGTCTTCCCCAAACTGCATCCAGTTGCAGCTTCCTTTAATGACTTTGCACCAATTGTAACTGAGATGTTCCATGAAGGATCCTTTATGTTCATGACAGATTTGACCCAGGTTGCTTACCGTCAGGCTTCCAGCAAATTTGATATGCCTTCTATTGCCATAGGAACCAAGATTTCTACCGATGATCTTCCCTATAAGGTTATCCAATCCAAACAGCCCATGAGTTATGATGTGGACGAAACCAAGTGGGGAGTTCCCATATACGCAGCCTGTTTTCCTTTGTTTGAAGATGAGGAGAAACAAAATATCGTAGCTACCCTGAATGTCATTCTGCCCAAAGTCACCGCACATACACTGCGGGAAATGGCCAATAATCTCGAAAGCGGGCTGTCCGGAATTTCTGCTGCCATAGAGGAATTGACTTCATCTGCCTCAGAAATACATACTAACGAACAATCCTTAAATGATAGCATAACCGAAATTATTGGTATTACAGAACAGATCAACGATGTTTCAGCCTTCATCAAGGAAATTGCCGATGAAACCAAGATGCTGGGATTAAATGCAGCTATTGAAGCGGCCCGGGCCGGTGATGCGGGTCGCGGCTTTGGGGTCGTAGCCGAAGAAATCAGGAAATTGTCTGATCAATCGAAGAGTACAGTTCCCAAAATCACTGAGCTTACTAATAACATAAAAATCAAAGTGGAGGAAGCCAGCAGAAAGAGCCTTAGTTCCCTATCGGCAACGCAAGAACAAGCCGCAGCCACGGAAGAGATTACTGCCAGCTTAGAAGAAATCTCTGCCATGTCTGAAGAATTAGCTAAAATAGCCCAACAGCTGTAGCTAAGGCTACCAGACCCATTATCGGGGCAGGCCATAATAAAATTGATAACGCCCTCCCCTGATCCGGGAGGGCGTTTCTGCTATTTGCTAAAATTTAATCTCATGGCTTACAATTTTTTCATACAATTCGGGAGTAAGCTCTACATACACGTTTTTCTCCGGGTGCAGGAAATAGAGCGGGTCTTTGATAACGTTCGGATCAAAACCTTCCCTTTGCAATTGGGTTTTTACCTGCTTGAAGCTGTTGGTGGCATCTATGGTGTCACGCACCCGTATAAAATAAGGCCGGGCATAGGACGGCAGATTCTCACACACAAACGCCCCCAGTTTAGCCCAGTCTATGACCTCTCCTTCCAGCAGTTTAATGGCGGCCATGCCGCAGCGACCTTCCATTCCAGGTATTTTTACGCCGTAAACATTGACATCTTCCATTTGCCCGAACCTGTTGACCACATTGGATACCTGAGTGGTGGAGACATTTTCACTTTTCCAGCGGAAAGTATCTCCTAACCGGTCCACAAAGGAGAAATAATCATTTTCCGCCAGGCATACCAGGTCGCCGCTGTTAAAGTAGCGGTCTCCTTCCTTAAACACGTTGCGCAGGATCTTTTCCTCAGTTGCCTGGGGATTATTAACATATCCCGCAAAAACGTTAAGTTCATTTATTTCACAGATTAAAAGCCCGGTTTCACCGACTTCACACTTTATAGCATACCCATTTTCATCCCGGATTAACTCGCCGGTTTCCAGATCGCATTTAACTATCTCACCCTGGCGCCTGCCCAGCATATTGAGGTTGCCGCACATACCGGGGATTTCCTCCAGATTCATGAAGGACCCCACCCCTTCGGTAGCACCGTAGATTTCTTTAAGTTGCTCGATGCCAAACCGCTTACGGAAAGGCTCCATGAGATCTCCCCGCATGCCATTGCCCACCACCATCTTAAGCGGATTATCAGCATCATCAGGCTGGGGCGGTTGATTGTAAATATAGCGGCACAGTTCGCCCACATAAATAAAGAAGCTGACATTATATTTGCGCACATCTTTCCAGAAGTTACGGGCGGAAAACTTGCGCCGCAGAACCATGGTAGCCCCGGATATAATCGTGGCGGAGTAGCCAATATCAAACCCGCTGTTGTGATACAGGGGCAGGACCATATAATGAACTGTTTCCGGAGTCATCTGCCCAAAGAGCTTGAACAGATTGCCCAGAATCAGCCAGCGTTTCTGGGTCACTGCACAGGCTTTGGGAAAGCCGGTAGTTCCAGAAGTATAAATATAGACAATGATATCGTCGCTGGTAACGGTACTGGTGGTGGCTGGATTCTGGTCTGAGGCTGCTGCCAGCAACGGTGCCAGGTCCTTGATCCCCTCAGGGACATCTATATTCTGTCCCTCGCATTCCACAAACACATAGCCAGGATCCAGAAGCCGTACTTTATCCCTGATCTCCAGGAAAGGCTCCAACAATTCATGCCCCACGATCAGCATTTTGGCATCGCAGATATTCAGGGCATGGGCCAGCACTTCCTTGCGTACCCCGTTGTTGATGAGGGATACGATTACTCCCAGCTTGCTAAGCCCAGAAGCAGCAATGAGAAACTCAGGGCGGTTCTCCATTAAAAGGGCTACAACATCGCCCTTTTTCAAGCCCAGGGAGCCGAAGTAGTTAGCATAACGGTTAGCTTGGCTGTTTAATTCACCAAAGGTAACGATGCGGTCCTCAAAAATTATAGCTGGATGATCCCGCAGAGCTTCCGCCTGGTACTCCAGTTCCGATCCCAAAGACATGATCTGTGTTTGCGCCAGGCTGGTGATGGTTTCAAATGGGTTTTTCCGAACACTTTCCATAAAATAATTCCTCCTTACCCCTTTTGTATGTCATCGCTGCACCTTTATTTGAATCTTAATGCAATTAATGTTCCAACCTAGATAGCACGGTAATATGGAATTGATGAACCGGCTCTCCCAACCCGATCCTGTTCTATTTTGTTCCACTGCGTCCATTACTTGGTGTAAAATGAACATAATAGAACCCTTAGAATGCAGGTGAATAAATGAGCGATTTAAATATGGAATTAGAGGATTTTTTGGAAATAATCAACAGCTTATCGGATGCAGTGGTTGTTTATGATGCGGATCTGAAGGTGGTATTCGTCAATGAGAAGCTATTTGAGTATGGCAGACTAAGCAAAGAGGATGTGAATGTGATCGGCACCACTCCCGCCCAATGGCTGGAGGAGGGTTGGATTTTAAATTCCATCGTCCATGAAGTACTGGATAAAAAACAGGAAGTAACCGGAACTATCCGTACCAAGCATGGGTACTTCTCCTCCCGGTGCCGGCCAATTTTTGATAAAAATGGCAATGTACAGTATATCGTATCTACTGCCTCTTCTTTGACGGAAATCAATGCTTTGCAGGACATGCTGCAAAAACAAGCAGAACAAAGTGAACGGTATTTACGCGAGGTACAGCAGCTTCGCCAGGAACTCCTTAACAAGGAATTCATATATGCCAGCAAAGATATGGAGCAGCTGGCTGAGACTATCCGCAAAGTAGCCCCTATTGACTGCAATGTATTAATAACTGGAGAGTCGGGGGTTGGCAAAGACGTAATAGCTCAAACCATCCACATGAATTCCCCGCGTAAAGACGGTCCTTTTCTGACCGTGAATATCCCGGCTATTCCGGAACACCTGCTGGAGGCTGAACTGTTTGGATACGAGGAAGGATCTTTTACCGGGGCTGTAAAGGGAGGAAAGATGGGGTTATTCGAGGTAGCCAAAGGCGGTACCATTCTCCTCGATGAAATTGGAGATATGCCATATAACTTGCAGGTTAAAATCTTAAGGGCCATTGAAAGCGGCGAAATAATGCGCTTGGGAGCTACTAAAACAGTAAAGTTGGATGTACGGATTCTGGCCGCTACCAACCGGGATATTCACGAAGCCATTGCACAAGGTAGATTTAGGAATGATCTGTATTATCGCCTGAACGTGGTTACTCTGCACGTTAAACCCCTGCGGGAAAGAATTGAGGACATTCATCCCCTGTGCCAGCATTTTCTGCGTCACTTCAATGAGAAATATGGGCGGCAGAAAAGGTTTAATGTCAGCGCCATAACTGAGTTGGAATCCTATTCATGGCCTGGCAACGTACGTGAGTTAAAAAATACGGTTGAGCGCCTGTGTATTTTATCGGAAGGGGATTGCATCACTGCCCATGATGTACGCGAGTTATTGGACTTGAAAGCACATCAAGCCCGCCAGAGAAGCGAGCATCACCAAAGAGAATCAAATGCAGAACATAACCAGTCTCTCTCAGGAAGAAAGATAGAAGATTTATTCAGCGACTATCAAAAGCAACAAATTCTAACCGCCCTGAAAAAAACCAACGGCAATAAAACAGAGGCTGCTCGCCTGCTGGGAATCAGCCGCGGAAAGCTGTATCGTTTGCTGCGCCAGTATTAAACCATCCTCTGCTTCCTCACAATTCCCTTCATAACTCTCGTTCCAAGGCTTCCAAAGCCCTTTCAAAGGCATGAACATCGTTCTCGGCAATAATACTTCTGATGCGCTGATTATACTCAACCACGGCAGGATGAACTTTCTCGGCTACTTCCCTGCCTCGCGGGGTAAGACTGATTTTTAGGCTTCTGCGATCCTCAGGGTCTTCTTCCCTGACCACCAGATCCTCTTTGACCAGACGATCAATCAATCCGGTTACCACTGGGCTGTCCAACTGAACAGCTGCAGCAATTTCCTTGAGACTGCTGCCGTCATGGTTTGATAAAAACAAAAGAACCCAGGACTGGACAATGGTTATACCATAGGGAGCCAGTTTATTGTTGTAATATCGGGTCATTTTGCGGGCGATTGCTCCCAAGCGAAAACAATAGAAATCCCTGAAATCCATACCCCGTCTCCTTCATCGTACTATTTCATTTATTTTAACATAATATTATTTTTTTATTGTAATATTACTATAATACATGTTATTGTGTAAACAAATAAATTAGCAATGGGGGATGTCCATGAGCGAATGGGAAAAAACCGGGTGTGCGTTATGTGCGCAAAACTGCGGCCTGGAAGTATTAGTTGAAAACAATCGCATTGTCAAAGTTCGGGGAGACAAGAGCAACCCCCGCAGCCAGGGATATATATGCCGCAAAGGCAGGAACATTGCCCATTTTCAGCATCATGAACAAAGGTTGAAGTACCCCCTGAAAAAAGTGAACGGCGAATTTGTACGCATAAGCTGGGATCAGGCTATCTCAGAAATTGCTGCCCGTTTGAAGGAAATAAGGGATAAATACGGACCTCGTTCTATCGCCTATATGGGAGGAGGAGGACAATCCTGCCACTTTGAGGCAGCTTTCGGCGTACGCTTGCTGCGGGGCCTGGGCTCCCGTTATCATTACAGTGCTCTGGGGCAGGAATTGACGGGGCACTTTTGGGTTCAGGGCAGGGTCCTGGGACGACAGTATCTGGGTACCGTTCCTGATGAAGAAAATGCTGATATGCTGGTAGCTATCGGCTGGAACGGCATGGAAAGCCATCAAATGCCCCGGGCTCCCTTAGTCCTGCGCAAGTTTGCCAATGACCCTGACAAAATACTGGCGGTAATTGATCCCCGCAGATCGGAAACGGCCCAGATCGCCGACCTGCATCTGGCTCTGCGCCCGGGTACCGATGCCCTCCTGTTAAGGGCGGTAATTGCCATGATAATTCAGGAAGGCTGGTATAATCAGGACTACATTGACCAGCATGTAAGCGGTTTTCAGGAAATTTGGCCTTATCTGAAGGATTTTGATATAGCCTCTGCTTTAAAGGTATGTGAATTGGAATATGAACAGGTAAGAGAATTCGCCCGCCTGATGGCCACCCGCAAAGTGGGCCTGCATACTGATTTGGGAATCCTGATGAACCGGCATTCCACCCTGGTTTCCTGCCTGGTAATGGTACTGCTGGCCCTGTGCGGACAGATTGGATTACCGGGCACCAATATGATACCGGGATATTTTATGCCTTTGGGAGCTCACACTGATGAACGCAGTCCAAAAAACTGGAAAACAGTGACTACCGGTATTCCCATCCTGATGGGTTACGCTCCTCCCAATGTCCTGCCCGAGGAAATCATGTCCGATCACCCGGAGCGAACCCGAGCTTTAATATGCACCCAATCCAACCCTTTACGCTCTTACGCCGATACCACCGCTTATGAGGAAGCTTTCAAGCAGCTGGATCTTCTGGTCACCTGCGAGATAAGCATGACGGAAACAGCCAAGCTTTCCCATTATGTTCTGCCCTCTCGTTCCGCTTATGAATCCTGGGACAGCACTTTCTTCTATTGGACAGTGCCGGGAGTATACTTTCAAATGCGCCGGCCTGTTGTGGAGCCTGAAGGTGAGCCCCTGGAAATATCGGAAATTCACCTGCGCATTGCCGATGCCCTGGGTCTCATTCCCGAGCTTCCCCGGGAACTTTACGAAAAAGCCCACAATCGTCTGGAATATGGCCTGGAGCTTATGAAATACCTGCAGGCCCATCCCGAGCATATTGCCATAACACCCTTCATTCTGGGTAAAACCCTGGGGCCGGTATTGGGTTCTACCAATCTGGCGGCTTTGTGGGGATTACTGCAGAATATGCCCAAGGAATCTCGGGAAAACGCAGCCCGGGCCGGCTTCAAAAAGGGGCCGATGATGGGCGAAGAAATCTTCCAGGCTATACTGGACCATCCCGAAGGACTTTGGATAGGAAAAATCGATCCTGAGAATAATTTTGCCCTGTTAAAGACTGACGATGGCCGCGTCAATGTATATATTCCGGAAATGATTGAGTGGCTGAAAGACGTCACCCCGGAAAAGGAAGCTGAAGCTCTAAAACTGCCGGAAGATTATCCCCTGATATTAATGGCCGGCCGTCACACCAGCATGAACGCTAATTCGCTGATGCGCAATCCGGCCTGGAATGAAGGCAAGCGGGCCTGTACCCTGGCTATGCATCCTGAAGATGGTGAGAAGCTAGGGCTAAAAGACGGGCAGATGGCTCGTATCACTACCGAAGCAGGCAGTGCCAAAATCGAAGTGGAAATCACCACTGAGGTTCGTCCTGGTACAGTTATGATCCCCCATGGTTTTGGCCTGGAATACCAGGGCAAAACCTATGGAGTTAACGTCAATAGGTTAACCAAAAACACTCATCGGGATCCTTTCACGGCTACCCCGCTGCACCGTTATGTCCCCTGCCGGGTGGAGGCGGTATAACAAGGCATTATTGCACTAGTGGGAGGCTTATAATGAAAAAGATACCGGTAAATGAAGCTGTTGGTCTGGCTTTATGCCATGATATAACCAGGATTGTTCCAGGCAAAGAAAAAGTGCGCGCCTTCAAAAAGGGACATATTGTCCGGGCTGAAGACCTAACTTTACTACGGGATCTGGGCAAGGAACATCTTTATATCTGGGAAGAAACCGAAAACCTTGTCCATGAAGACGAGGCGGCTTTGCGTTTGGCTGAAGCCGCCAGCGGCCCCGGCATTGTTTTTGGCGAACCTAATCAGGGCAAAGTGAGCTTGAAGGCCACCTGCAGTGGTCTGTTAGAAATAGATTCCCTGCGATTGGCTCAAATCAACAATATAGAAGGTATTGTTCTGGCCACTTTGCACGGCGGTCAGGCAGTAAGTGCAGGCACAACAGTGGCGGGTACTCGGGTTATTCCCATAGCTATTGAAAAAGACAAACTGGAAACTGCAGAGCAGATATGTCATACCGGCAGCCCTCTCATCAGTGTGAAGCCTTTTGTACCCTTGCGGGTAGGGGTGGTGACCACCGGCAATGAAGTATACAGCGGCAGAATCAAGGACGGATTCTGTGAGGTATTGCGGCAAAAATTGGCTGCATACCCGGGAGAATTCATGGGGCAGGTACTGGTACCAGATGATGCACCCCTTATTACTGCGCATATAAGAAAGTTTATTGATGATGGAGCGGAGCTGGTGTTCGTCACCGGCGGCATGTCTGTGGATCCTGACGATGTGACCCCTACCGGCATTAAACAAACCGGGGCTGAGGTAGTCTTCTACGGGGCACCTGTTTTGCCAGGGTCCATGCTGATGCTGGCCTATCTGAACAATATCCCCATATGCGGGGTTCCCGGCTGTGTCATGTTTAACTCCATTACCAGTCTGGATTTGATTCTTCCTTATATATTTACAGGTCAGCGAGTAAGTCGTTCCCAAATAGTCAGCTTGGGATACGGAGGGCTCTGCCAGGAATGCCCGGTTTGTCATTACCCTAACTGTGCATTCGGGAAATAATTAACAGGCTAAAAACTTAATTTAAATATAGCCGTACCTATGCAAATATAAGCAAAAAGGGGGCCACACCCCCTTTGAGAGTGTCAAAAAATTAGCTAAAAGAGATCGCCACGTCGCTAGGCTCCTCGCGATGACATACCAAAAGGCCATCTTATGTGTCATTGCTGTGAAAATGACTTGCGCTGTGTCATCGCGAGGAGCGCAGCGATGTGGCGATCTCAACCGGTAAGCCCGGCTGATTATGAATGAGATTGCCACGCCCCGTTGGGGCTCGCAATGACAATTAAGAATTCCTTTCATAGCGATGACAGGCTTAAGTTTTCGTTTATCGTGGCCTGTTATTCAGGTGACAATTGCGAGCCCCAACGGGGCGTGGCAATCTCGAACGTCTAACCGCTAAAAGACTTCTTTGACAGTCTGAGAAGGATGCCTAAGCATCCTTCTCCCTGATAAGTTAACCTTATTCGCTGATCTCGAGGCCGATAGTCAAAAATTTGTTTTCCAGGTCATACTGCACAGAGGCAGTGGTTTTTTCATCTTTTTTAGCCATATATGTTCCAGTGGTATCACTGGTAAACTCGAACGCTTCATTGGTAAAGCCCAGACCTTTTACTTCATCTACATAGGCTTCAAAATCGGATTTCTCGACTTCCTCAACCATGATTACGCAAACCGTATCGGAATTCAGAACCGATGAAATTTTGCCTTTATCAAACTTGGGCAAGAGCTGGGCGGCACCATCTTTAGGCCATTCAGTATCACCAAAACTGTACTCTCCTCCATCTTCACCTTTGATGGTTACTTTACCGCCCTCAATATCAACGCTGCCTTCTCCATCCAGCGCCTTGTTTATAACCCCTTCCGTTACTTTTTCGGTAATTTCCTCAGTTACCTTGTCTCTGACCCCGCAGCCTCCTACAACTGCTATCATGAAAACAACCAGCAGTAGAGCTACAATCTTCTTGCTCATCATCATCCCTCTTCCTTATTTAACTTGAACGTTAAAACTATTTGATCAGTTGATATTTCCCGATAATGGGAATAGGTTTGGCTTTCCCGGTAAATCCGTTAATCAGTCCGATAACTGCTATGATGAAAACCACCAGGGCAAAAATGGGCAACAGCAACCAGCCGATTATTGGAATAATGCTGAGAATAATACTGCCTCCCAGTCCCAATAAAAGCAGCAGCAGTCCCTGATTGGCATGATACCTTCCATAAGGGGAATCGGGACATACTACCAGGGGCAGGAAAAAGAGGATATAGGCCAGTCCTGCCATAACTTTACTGCTTTCAATGTCTTCCGGGGTAAAGTTTGTTTCCATGTTGAGATCCGACACTATAAGCACCTCCTAAATTTTTATTTAGCAGCTCTGATATTCCTGAATATATATAAATCCGGGTTTATAAGGAATCACCCCCAGGGTGATTCCTTTCTGTTAACCAATAAAATCACCTTGGGAGTGAAGCCGTTATTGTCGGAATTTTTACATTTAACGATAAAGAAGGTATTTTCCTCTATCTAGCAAATATTAATGAGCATAGTTCAGGTTAAAGCAGGAGTCGAAATTGAGAGGCAGGGCAATATGAGAAAACACTTGTTCCTCTTGGCATTATTAATGGTTGTAACTATACCCCTATGGGCAGGGTGCGGAGAATCTGCCAGGTTAGATCCCTCCCATCCGGTTACCCTTACTCTCTGGCATAACTACGGCGGTCAGCTGAAAGATACTATGGATGCAATGATTGATGAATTTAATGAAACCACGGGAGCCGAAAAGGGGATTGTAATCAATGTAACTTCTATCTCCGGAAGTGCTGCTCTCCATGAAAAACTGACCATGGCAGCCAATGGCGACCCGGGGGCACCTGACCTGCCTGACATAACCACAGCTTATCCCAAAACTGCTCTTATATTGGCTGAAAAAGGATTGTTAGTTGACTTGAACGATTACTTCACCCCTGAGGAAATATCCGCCTACATTCCGGAGTTTATACAGGAAGGCCGTATAGATGGTGAAGGACTTTATGTTTTTCCCACCGCTAAATCAACGGAAGTGTTATTTGTAAACACTACAATTTTTAATCGTTTTGCCAGCGACACCGGAGCCAGTTTGGAAGACCTGCATAGTTTTGAGGGAATAGCCAGAACTGCAGCCATATACTATGAGTGGACCGATCAGCAAACTCCGGAGGTGCCGAATGACGGCAAAGCTTTTTTTATACCTGATTCGATTTTTAATTACTCGCTGATCGGCTGCCAGCAGTTGGGGGCCGAATTTATTAAAGATCGCCGCCTTAATATTGCTGCCCCTGAATTTGAGAAAGTGTGGTATCATTACTACCAACCTGCCGTACTGGGTCATGTGGCTATCTTTGACGGCTACGCTACCGACCTGGCCAAAACCGGCGATATTGTGTGCTCCATTGGTTCCACAGCAGGGGTTTCCTTTTTCTCTCCCACGGTTACTTATGCTGACAATACTTCCGAACCTGCTGAACTGGCCATACTGCCCTATCCGGTTTTTGAGGGAGGCAAGAAAATGGCCCTGCAAAGGGGCGCCGGAATGAGCGTGATCAAATCCTCTCCGGAAAAGGCTTATGCTGCTGCAGTTTTCTTAAAATGGTTTACCAGCCCGGAAAACAATATGCGCTTTGTTTCGTCCACCGGCTACCTGCCCGTCACCAAAGCGGCATTTGGTGAAATTATGTCCCAGGAAATCCAACAAACTTCCGATGACAACATAAAGAAATTGCTGAAAACCTGCCAGCAGATGCAGGCAGAATATCAGTTTTTCATACCGCCCCTTTTTGAAGGAATAGACCAACTCCAGGAACAGTATGAAAGCCAGCTTCGTGAGACAGCCAGCAGTTCCCGAAAGTTATATCTCGATATTGTTACCGGCAGCGATTCCGAATCTGCTTATGAAGCTGTAGCTGGCACCGCTTTCCAGGACTTTGCGGAAAAATGGGCTGAGAAATAATCGCTGTGAAAACAGCTTTCTTTGTGTCATCGCGAGGAGCGCAGCGAAGCAATCTCTAACGGTGCCTGCAGGTATGTGAACGAGATCGCCACGGCACTTCGTGCCTCGCGATGACACAGCAAGAGCTATTTTCACAGCAATGACACTAAAGATGATTTTTCATTTATCGTGGCCTGCACCGCAGGTGATAATTGCGAGCTAATGAGGAGTAATCCTATTGAATAGCAGATGGCTGTCTAGAAAGTATTTAACAGAGCGTTTCGGATTGTCGGCTGAAGCCGGTTTGCCATTGGGTATCAGGCTTTTTCTCCTCCTGATGGTGTTGGTAATAACTATCATGCTAGGAGTAATAGCCATCCTCATCATTACCGGGATTTTTACTGCTGGTTTGTCGGAAAGTGAGACACTGGTTGAAAGTGAACTTAACCATACCGCCGCGAAAATCTCCAGTAATTACGGTGAACTATCCGTGCAGGCCATTGAGTTTGCCCGGCAGTTATCCCAAAGTATTGAAAAGACTTCCCAGCAATTAGGGGTGCCTCTCTCCCAGCTGGAAGAACACCCCCACCAACTGGATAAAATAATAGCTGCTCAATTTGATCTAACCTATCTGACCCTGCAAAAATCCAAGAGCAGCGGTATTTTCTTTATCCTCGATGCCACGGTTAACCCCCAGCTTAAGGAGGCGGAACACTCCAAAGCCGGTCTATACCTAAAAAATATGGAACCTAACGTAATCAGCGCTTCTGCCCCCAATATTATCGTACTCCGGGGTTTTCCCAGCATTGGCCGTTCCAACTCACTGCCCCTGGACGCCCAATGGAAAATGGAATTTGACACCCGCCAAGCTCCTTATTATCATCGTCCCATGGAAGCGGCCCGCCTCCACAAGGATCTGCCTTTATCACGCCTGTATTACTGGACTCCGGCTTTGGCACTGCCCGGCACTAACAGTGAAGTTATGATATGTTCAGTACCCTTGATCGATTCCCAGGGCAATGTTTTTGGTGTTTGCGGCATGGATGTAAGCGCAATGTTTTTTAAGCTGTCCTACATGCCTCATCAAACCACTTATAACCGTCTTTTCTGTTTGCTGGCTCCTCAATCCGGCTCAACACTGAATTTAAACCAAGCCCTAGTATCAGGCAGCTACTCAGTCAGGAACCTTGTCAGCGATAATTCCCCTCTGAATATCAGCAAGAACAAACGCTCTTTCTACACTTACCGGCAAAATAATAATTGTTCCTTTTGGGGGCTTCATACCCCGGTACGCTTATATCCAGAAGGCTCAGCTTTTGCAGCGGAAAAATGGATAGCCGCTGTATTGATTCCTGAGGAGGACCTGGTTGCTTCGGTGGCCAGATTAAATGTTATGCTGATTTCCTTGCTGAGCATCCTGGTGCTCTTAGGAATAGCCGCTGCATTAATTATCAGCCAGCGGTTCCTGAAACCTATTTCCCAGGGATTGGCAATTATCCAGTCAGATAATCTGAGTGGAGCTCCCCCGACTAAAATACCGGAAATCGACAACCTCATCAATTATCTGGCCACCCGCAACCGGGAATTATATGAAGGTGCCCGGGAAAAGAACCTGTCCTTTTCCCTTTTGGATGAATTCGTTCAAAACACTGCCAAACTATCCCCCTCGGAACGAGCGGTATATGACCTATACGCAAAGGGAAACACTGCCAAAGAAATCGCAGAAATCCTGTGTTTGAGCATAAACACCATTAAAACCCACACCAAGCATATTTATGCCAAACTCAATATAACCTCCCGGGAAGAACTGCTCTTATATGTCAACTTACTGGATGAGATAAACAAAGACCTGCCCGCTGCTCCAGCATCAGAGGATTCTTCCCGAGAGTAGTACCTTCCTTTATTCCACCACCGAAGGCAGCATCTTAAAATTGAGACAGTCCACCAGGCCGCGATTGGTAAGGCGCAATTCCGGCAGGACCGGCAGGCTGATTAAAGCCATGGTCATAAAGGGAGAAACCAGTTGGCAGCCCAGTTCCTTCCAGGCTTCGTCCAGACGGGCCACTGCCTGGGCTACTTCTTCCACCGGTTTGTCGGACATAAGACCGGCTATGGGCAGGGGAAGAACTGCCAGTACCTGACCATCCCTGACAGCTATCATACCGCCACCCAGGTCGGCCAAGGTATTGCCAGCCAGAGCCATATCCTCATCATTGGTGCCTACGATCAGGAGATTGTGAGAATCATGAGCTACAGTAGAGGCTACTGCCCCACCCTTGAGGCCAAAACCTTTCACATATCCCAGGCCAAAAGTGCCCGGACCGCCATGTCTTTCCATGACCATTACCTTGGCAATATCTTCAGCTCCCTGGTGGCGGGGCTGTCCATCCACCACATCCATTTCCACTATACGATGATAGGTTCCCACATGGGCTTCGATGATTTCTATTACATGAGCCTTAACCTTTGCGGCTCCGGCAGGAGCGGCAATCTTAAACATTTCGGGAGTCAGCCGCTGCTTGAGGTGTACGGAATGGCGGGCTTCCTCGGGATAGGTAAAAGCCGGGATGGGTACCAGCATTTTTCCTTTCTCGGCTACCAGTTTGCCATCCACCATAACTTTATCCACTTTAACCTCAGCTAAATCGCTCAGGAATACTATGTCGGCACAGCGCCCCGGGGATATGCTGCCCAGGTGACGGTCCACCCGGAAGCACTGGGCAGTATTGATGGTTACCATCTGAATGGCTGTGATAGGATTTACCCCCTGGCGGATGGCCTGGCGGACCACATGGTCCAGATGGCCTAATTCTATAAGGGTGTGAGGATGAACATCATCGGTCACCAGAATAGCATAACGGGTATCAATACGGTTTTCGGTGATAGCCCGTACGGTTTCTTTCACATCATGCCAGGCTGAACCTTCCCGGAGCTTGGCGTACATACCCAGCCGCATGCGAGCCAGGGCATCTTCTTTAGTAGTGCTTTCGTGGCAGGAAGCTACTCCGGCAGCTGCATATGCCTGCAAACCAACGTCCAAATCCGGAATAGAATAATGTCCGGTAATAGGCTTGCCTGCATCCAGGGTAGCCTTTAATTCCCCATGAACACTAGGATCACCATAGATTACTCCTGGGAAGTTCATCATTTCCCCTAATCCAATGATACGGTCATCCTCCATGGCTTCGGCTACTTCCTGGGGTCCAAATATGGCCCCGGCATCCTCAAAATCGGGAGCTGCCGGTACACAGGAAGGCATGGTGGCATATACTTTCATGGGCATAGCCCGTCCTTCCTCCAGCATCAACTTGACCCCCTTCATGCCCAAAACATTAGCTATTTCATGGGGATCCATAAAGATAGTAGTAGTACCCCGGGGAAGCACTGCCCGGGTAAATTCCCCTACACCCATCATGCTGCTTTCCACATGCAGGTGTCCATCCAGGAAACCCGGCACCAGGGTATAACCGCTGGCATCAATAATCTCCGTTTCTTCCCCGATGGTGTGATCGGCTTTGCCCACCAGAACAATACGGCCATGTTTGATGGCAATATCCTGGTTTTCCAGGATTTCTCCTGTATTTACGTTAACAACTCGTCCACCCTTAATAACCGTGTCCGCCTTGATGATACCCATAGCCGTCTGCGATAGCTGAGCAGTAATTTCATTAAAGTTTTTTTCTGTCAGGCTATAAGAAATTTTCATGTTGATCATCCTCTGCTAGTTTTTTCAACCTTAGTATAAGGTAAGGTCAAGGCATTAATTCTTCAAAAATCAGGATGGTCCTTTAGCTTTACTCCAAAAAACTGGAGCAGAGAGCTTCTGGACCATCCTGCAGAATTGTTGATGTGAAAACAGCCTGCGTTCACAGCTCCCAGTTTTGCCCTGGGCGGCAACGGCTCGGGGTACATCACTCGCCCGGATAATAACCCTGCTTTAGCCGCGGCTGCAATTGAAAAATCAGGACTGCCAGCGCAGCAGCTTGGATTCCAGGTAAGCTACTGCCACATACATAACTGCGGCACACAGGGCCAGGATAATTACGCTGGTCATTACCAAATCCAGATGGAATACCTGCCCGCCGTAAATGATCAGGTGACCCAGACCGGCCTTGGATACCAGGAATTCTCCCATTATAACTCCTACCCAGGATAAGCCCACGTTTACTTTCAAGGCGGAAATCATATTGGGCAGGCTGGCTGGCAGTATAACCTTGGCAAAAATAGTCACCTTCCCGGCTCCGAAAGCCTGCATTAATCTGATCTTGTCCTCATCTACGGACAAAAATCCCTGCAGCATACTTATGATAGTAACGATAATGGATATTAAAAGAGCCATAACGATTATCGCCGGCTGGCCATTGCCCAGCCAGACAATAAGTATCGGTCCCAGAGCCACTTTGGGCAGGGCATTCAGCACTACCAGATAAGGGTCGGCTACCCGGGCCAAAAAGGGGGACCACCACAGAATTATGGCGATAACCAGCCCACCTATGGTACCGGAGGTAAATCCTATAATAGTCTCCCAGACGGTGGTCCATACATGTAAATACAATTCCCCGGTACTGTGCATAGTGAGCATGGTCTGCCACATCCGCGAAGGCTGACTGGTTACAAAAGAATCTATCCATTTCAGATCGGCAGCTACTTCCCACAGCCAAAAGAACGCTGCCAGCACAGCTATTTGCGTAGTGAATATACTAATTCGCTGAATCTTTTGCTTTCGCAGGTACTGGCGGCGTTGGGGGGATAGGTGGTTAGATTTCGGCATGGATGTCCAGCTCCTTCCAGATCTGATCGAAATAAATGCGGAAACGTTCATCTTTGCGGTTTTGCAAAGGAGTTAGCCCCGGAACAGTCCGCTCAATGGTATAGATGTTTTTTACTACCGCCGGGCGGCGGGACAGTACGTAGATCCGATCAGACAGAGAAATTGCCTCGGCAATATCGTGGGTCACCAGGATAGCGGTCATTTTTTCCTGGCGCAGGATTTTCCACACTTCATCAACCACGGTCAGTCGGGTCTGGTAATCCAGGGCGGAAAAGGGTTCATCCAGCAGCAGAATATCAGGACATATAGCCAGAGTACGAATTAAGGCCACCCGCTGGCGCATACCGCCGGAAAGCTGCCGGGGGTAATGATACAAAAAGTCACCCAGGCCGTATTTACGCAAGAGCTGTTCTACATAAGCCCGTGCTGATTTTAAATCCTGCTTTTGGATTTCCGGTCCGATCAGGCAATTACGCAGGACGTTGCGCCATTCAAAGAGATGGTCCTTCTGAAACATGTAACCTACTTTGCCTTGAACCTTTACTGAACCGCGGGTTGGTTCCAGGAGACCCGCCAAGATATTTAATATGGTTGACTTGCCGCAGCCACTGGGTCCCACTATGCTGACAAATTCACCCTCATAAACATCCAGGGTAATGCTCCGTAAAGCTTCTGTTTCTCCTTCGAGGGTCTGAAAGGTCATAGCGACGTCCTGTAAGCAGACTTTACATTCTCTCATCATAGCTGCCTCCATGGATTTGAAAAGGCAGGTAAGCCATAGCTGAGCTGCCTTCATTAATCATTGTTTTGAAAGTGTTCTCACCGTGTCATCGCGGTCTGCTCAAATGTCATTGCTGCAAAAATGGCTTCCTTTTGTGTCATCACGAGGAGCGAAGCGACGTGGTGATCTCTTTTCCACAGCCTGCGAACCTCTTTTGAGATTGCTTCGCTGCGCTCGCAATGACACCAAAGGTAACTTTTCATTTATCGCGGCCTGTGTCACAGGTGATAATTGCTGTGAAAATGGCTTCCTTTTTTGTCATCACGAGGAGCGAAGCGACGTGGTGATCTCCTTTCCACAGCCTGCGAACCTCTTTTGAGATTGCTTCGCTGCGCTCGCAATGACACAAAAGGTGTCTTCTCATTCATCGTGGCCTGTTCTTCTGGTGACAATTGCGAGTGCGAATCTCGTGGCAATCTCATGTTGATCATTAACAGGAACGTATGTCGGAAGGCAGGAGTATTAGCCGGCTCGTTCCGGTACTCCTCGCCTGCAACACATCGGCAAACTTTAAGTGCGAAGGGGACCGCTCGTAATTCGGGTAATTCGGTATTCATGCACTCAGTACTCGCTGCTCTAAACATCCTGTTTCTCGCTCCCCTTCGCAGCCCTCAGTTGCGCCGTGGGTTGCCACGGCTCGTCGTAGGTCACTCGCCCGGCTAATTCTCCTGCTTAAACCAGCGAAGTTGTCATAGCAGCCTGCACCACAGTTAACGATTGCCGGGTTATTGCACCTCTTCCATAGCCTGCAGGGCAAATTCATGGGTAATCAGCAGATTTGAATCCACCGGTTCACTGAGTTCTCCCGCTTCAATGATTATCTCCTGAAGTCTGTCCAGGGACTCGGCTTTCATAATGGGATCTTTAGCCCAGGTATCCTGAGCTTTGTAACGCTCTATCACCATGGTTATCAGTTCTAAATCTGTGTCCGGGAAAAATGATTGTATGGACCGGGCTATGTCCTCGGAACTATGATTCTCCACCCATAACTGTCCCCGGTAGACGGCGTTGGTAAAGCGCTGAATCACCTCTGGGTTTTCCGCTATATAGCTTTTGCGTGCTCCAAACACCGTGTAGGGTAATTCCCCGCCGGCTATACCCAGGGAAGCTACCACATAGCCATAACCTTCTTTTTCCAACTGGCTGGCATTGGGTTCAAAATTGGCTACATAATCACCGGTACCGCCGATAAAGGCTCCGGTAGTAGCTGTAAACTGCAAATTGGTAATGATCTCAACATCTTTACCGGGGGTAAGACCATGTTTTCTCAAAACATGTTCCAAAACCATCTCAGGAACTCCGCCGGGCCTGCCCCCGATAACCGTTTTTCCCCGCAGGTTTTCCCACTTAAAATCAGGTTCCGGTTTGCGGCCAACCAGGAAGGAACCGTCCCTTTTCGTAAGCTGGGCAAAGTTTATTACATAGTCCTCCTGCCCTTGGTTTAACACATACACCGTAGCTTCAGGACCGGCCAGACCAATGTCGGCCCCTCCGGACAGCAGCGCAGTCATTACCTTGTCAGCTCCCTGTCCGGTGGTAAGTTCAATTTCCAATCCCTCATCAGTAAAGAAGCCTTCATTCATAGCTACATAAACAGGTGCATAGAAAATAGAGCGCACCACTTCACAGTAACGTACCTTGGTCAGCGGCTGTTCACCTTCTTCTGATTTGCCGCAGCCAACCAGGGAGGTGGCCAGCAATCCGCATATTAACGCCAATGCCAGCCAAACCTTAACTCGCTTCATATTGTTATCCCCTCCTCTTACCTTTGAGCACAGCCTGTTTGATAGGCTTTTTAGTAGTAGTATATGGACAGTTCGAATAAACGGTGTCACACTCCAAGGCTAATATCTGCCAGAGAAACTGCAGGAGGATAGGGGTTTTCGGTAAATATTTCTAACTCACCATACGGAAGACAGTCCCCCCATAAAGCAGGAAATAATTGGGGGGATGGGTAATAGATTATATGAAGGGGGGAAACCATTATGATAGAGACTCGACAGTACGGAGAAGTGCTGCAAATACGTATGAGCCGGGTTTTTAACGGACAACCGCTTTATTGGGTAGCCGCTTACCTGGTAGACGGTTTGCTCATTGACAGCGGATGCCAGCATACCGCCCAGGAGTTGGTGGATTTTTTATCTGATTATCATGTGGAACAGATAGTAAATACTCACTACCATGAAGACCATATTGCCGGCAACTGGATGCTGCATCAACAGCGGCAGATACCTATGTATGCCCACCGGGATTCCTTGCCCCTGATGCGCCAGGTTCCCACTCTTTATCCTTACCAGGAACTGGTGTGGGGATACCCGCAGCCGGTAGATGCCCAGGAACTGGGCCCAGTCATTAAAACCCCCCGCTATACTTTTGCAGTACTGCCTACTCCCGGTCATTGTCCCGGCCATATAGCCCTGCTGGAAAAAGAGCAGGGGTGGTGCTTCAGCGGTGACCTGTTTATTTCCGAGCGCCCCAAAGTGCTGCGCCCGGAAGAAAATGTCCATGAAATAATGAAGTCTCTGCAGTATCTTTTAAATTGCGCTCCCGAGGAATTCACCCTTTTCACCTCCATGGGACAGATAATCCCCAAGGGCCGCCAGGCAGTAACCAATCTCCTGTCATACCTGCAGTCGGTCAGCCAGCAGGTTTTGGAACTGCATGATTCCGGCCATTCCCTTGATGATATCCGCCAGATACTCTTCGGCGGGGAAAGCCGCATGGCTGAAGTGACTAACGGCCAGTTCAGCGTAAACAACTTGATCATGTCAGTTCTCACCCATGGTAATTAATAGCCCCTGATTTTAGAGCTCATTGTGGCTGCAATATATAAAAACTATGAAAACATCGCTGTAATATTGGGAGTATTAGTCCGGCGAGCGACTTAGGACAAGCCGTTGCAGCACAGGGCGAAACTGAGAGCTGCGAAGGGAAGCGAGAAACAGGATGTTTCGTCACCTTGTGTACTGCCTTTGCATAAAAAAGAGTAAATCGTACCTGGGAAAGGTGGAGCAATGGTGACGCGCATATATACCACCGGAGCAGTGGAAAACGCCGCTGCCAATTCTTCGGTTAATTTGTTTGTCAAAGTGCTGAACAATAATGAAACCCAGCCCGTCCAGGCAGAGATAACCCTGTATTCCCTGGATGGGGTCAAGAATGTTGTCAGCACCGCTGTCAGGGAAATCCCTCCTCTGTCCAGCGACTTCGAGATTTTTGACATTACCAACGTACTGCAGTTTGAGGTCCAAATCAGGTTAAATCCAGCTGACAATGTATTTGTAACCGTATGGGGCAAGGATGCCAACGCCAACCTGGTAGCAGCCCATCGCTTTGTAACGGAAGAGCTCAGTGTATTATCAAACAGCAGCCCATCGGTTAAAAAGTCAAAACAATCCTCCCTTTCCCCCCGATCCCGCCGGCACCGTTGATGAATCGTTAAATTTGTGCATAGAAGCATTAACTCTGATGCAATCTAAGAATGTTGAATAATACCAGAAGGAGAGTGTTGGCCAAGTGAATTTAAACCAGATGGAGCTGCAAAACCTGAGACACTTGATCGGTGCTCATGAAACAGCCGAGAAAAAGCTCAATTTTTATGCTGAACAGTGCAGCGATCCCCAAATCAAGCAGATGTTCCAGCAATCTGCCAAATCCGCCAGTCAGACTCGCCAGAAACTAATGTCGTTTTTAGGTTAAAGGAGATGATAATATGACTCAGCATATGCAGGATAAAGAAATGGTTAATGACATTCTGGCCATGACCAACAGCAGTCTGATTGGGTATGCCAACGCCATTGCCCAGACTTCCAATCAACAGCTGCGCCAGACGTTGCAGCAGATCCGCAACTCTGATGAACAATTCCAATACCAGCTCTACCAGTTAGCTGAGCAAAAGAATTTCTACAAGCCAGCACCCCCTGCCAGCCAGCAGGATATCCAGCAAATCAAATCAAGTTTACAATCTTAAATAACATTTACAATCTAGACTTGAAAGGAGCCCAACGGCTCCTTTCAGCGTGTCAAAAAAGCTTATTAATAGTTGGACGTTCGAGATTGACACAGCACTTCGCGCCTCGCAATTGTCACCAGTAGAACAGGCCACGATAAACGAAAACTTAAGTCTGTCATCGCTATGAAAGGAATTCTTAATTGTCATTGCGAGCCCCGACGGGGCGTGGCAATCTCATTCATAATCAGCCGGGCTTACCGGTTGAGATCGCCACGTCGCTTCGCTCCTCGCGATGACACAACGCAGTCATTTTCACAGCAATGACGCATATGATGGGCTTTTGGTTATGTCATCGCGAGGAGCGAAGCGACGTGGCGATCTCTTTATAATGCCTTTTTCGGCAGTCTGAAGGAGCCTAACGGTTCCTTTCCTCATCGAAATATTCAAACTTAAAATATATGCGTACAAAGAGGATAGCCCCCGTGATATGATGAATATATAAAATATTATTTTTGGCTATGGATAATGAAGGATATCAAGGGGGAATAACGGTGAGCCATAATTTAATGCAGCAAAACACCATTGAGAACCATTATCGCGCTTTAAAGGTCATTATTGGTGTAGTCATTCTTATTGCTATCGGCACCACAGGTACCTTTATCGCAGGTAAAACCAGTGATAATTTTACCATTTTCACCATTATCAGCTGGTTAGTATTCAGTGCGGTGATTATTGGGATAGTTTTTATTTTGCTGCGCTTTTTCGAGTCAAAAGTCTGGATGAAATGGATTATGGTCATGGCTTTAATGATATTAGTGATGAGTTGCCGAGTTATTTCCCCGGTAATCGAAACCGTATCCATGATGTACATAGTCGTTATTATGTCACTGCTCTATTTCGATATCCGCTTAACCTTGTTCACTTGTGCTTTGTGCATAGTAAGTGATTGGATTCTGCTGCAATTCATGCCTTTTCTGAAACCAGCCACTAATGCTCTGGTCATTCGGTATTTCACCTTTATTTTCGCAGCAGTGGCTGCCGGGATAGGCTCCATTGCCACCCACCGGCTAATGCTATTAGCAGAAACCAGAGAAAAAGCTGCCCAGGAAGCCGGAGCTAAACTGCAGAATGAAGCTACCATAATTGAGAAAAATGCTGCTGCCCTCTCTGACACAACCTCTCGTATCCTGGAAGTTACCCGGGCCAACCAGGAATCATTCCGGCAAATTGACAGCAGTATTGAGGAGATTGCCGCAACTGCCAGCACCCAGGCTACAGAAACCGAGAATACTTCCCGTACCATACATGAAATGATGGAAGCCCTGAACAACATTGGCAGCAATATCAGCACTATGAGCCAGTTAGCCGCTCGTTTCGCGGAAATTGTAAAAGCCGGCCGTAATTCAATGGATCTGCAGATTACCGCTGTACAGAAAACCTCCCAAACTAATCAGGCCACCACTCAGGTAGTGGAGCATCTAAATGATCAGTCTATGGAAATCAGCAAAATCGTATCAACTATTTCCCAGATTGCCGACCAAACCGGTTTGCTGGCTTTGAATGCCGCTATCGAAGCAGCCCGGGCTGGGGAGGCAGGCCGGGGATTTGCGGTAGTAGCTGAGGAGGTCCGTAAACTGGCAGATCAGGCTGCCGAAGCTGCTGGACTTATAAACAAAATAATCTCCGATGTACTGGAAAACACCCAGGAAACTGTCTCCAAGATTCATGAACTGAACCAGGCCTTCCAGGAGCAGGCGGAAGCAGTTGAGCAGAGTTCAGAACTGTTTAATGAGATCGAAGAACATGCATTAGTCATCGAAGGTTCAGTTAACGAGATTTCCACCATGATTGAGGAAATGATTGCTTCAGGAGAACAGGTGGACATGTCGATACAGCACATTTCTACCGGTTCCCAGCAACTGGCGGCCAGCAGCCAAGAAATCTCAGCCATTGCTGCCGAGCAAAGCAAGGCTATGCAAACTATGGTCGACGACATCAAGGCTTTACAGGATCTGGCTGCTGAACTCAGCCGTCAGGCAGCCGATATGAATGTGGCTAAATAAATATATTAATTGCGGCGTAGGTCATCCACCAGACTGCCATCCTGGTCAAACATTTTACGATAAGAAAGCAGCACTATCATTAAACAGCCAATAGCAACACAGGAAGCAACCATTACCAGCACTACAAACTGATAACGTACCGCCGACTGGGGATTCATACCGGCCAGGATCTGCCCGGTCATCATGCCGGGCAGACTGACCAAGCCCACCACCATTAAAGAATTGATGGTAGGCATCATACCGGCACTAACCGCTTTTCGTATATAGCCCACCACTGCTTCCCAGGGGGTAGCCCCCAGGGACAGCAACTGTTCCACTTCCTCGATATTAGCATGTATCTCGCTGTACATTCGATCCAAAGACAGGGCAACAGCATTCATGGAGTTGCCGAACAACATACCAAATATAGGTATCATTACCTGGGCTGAGTACCAGGGTTCAGGTCCGATAATTAATACCACCACGATAATTCCAACTACAAAGGTGCTGGCAGTCAGGGATAAAAAAGTGTTTAAGCCAGGATTATAAGGAATACGAGTGATACGCCGGGTAGCTTCCCGGGCAGCTATAAAACTCATCAGTAAAAGCAAAGGCACAATAACCCACAGCGTGTTCCACTGAAATACATATTTCAATACATACCCGATCAAAGTTAACTGTATAAAGGCTCGCACTGTCCCCCACAGCAGAGGTCTAAGCAGGCCTAGTTTAAGCAGCGCAGATATTAATCCGGTTATGAAAACCAGAATTACAGTCAGCAAGAGCTGGCCATTAGATATGGGTATATAACCATCCACCTTATTACCCCCTAACCATCAGCCAATAAATAAGCTGTTACGCTTGGGAAAAGCCTGCAGATCCTGTTCATTATGGGAAACCATCACTATACCTCGAGGTTTTTCGACCACCCAATACTGTAGCAAAGTGTTCAAATGCTGACGGTTGTTTTCATCTAAAGAAGCGGTGGGCTCATCTAAAAGCAGCACTTCCGGTTCCAGAAGAAGAGAACGAATTAAAGCCATCCGGGCTGTTTCACCGCCGGATAGGGTTTTGGCCGGCTGATCCAGCAGCGTGGCAGGCAGCTGCAGCTCTTCCAGGTATTCCTTTATCTGCTCTCGGGGAGGACTGGGCTTGTGTTTGAGCAGCCTAAACCTGAAAGGCATAAGCAGATTGTCTTCAACCGTTCCGTCAAAGACTACCGGCTTTTGGGAGACGTACTGGACCTTCAGGCGCCACTGGGGAGCAGGAATGTCCTTCCATGAACAGCCCCGCAGCCAGGCTTCACCTCCTGAGGCGGTCAAGATGCGTCCCAGAATTTTCAATAAGGTGGATTTTCCCGCTCCGGAGGGTCCTCGCACAAAAAGGACCTCACCGGGCTCTATCTTCCCGCTGACCACCAGTCTGCGTCCCTCGTCATCCAGGGGTCTAGTCAAATCTTTAAAGGCTAACAAGGCTGTTCCCATCGACGATACGCCTCCACCGTTTATTATGGGCAGTATCATCTAATACTCTGCCCAATGAAATCACGAAGCTGGAAATATTTTTTTCATCTTCCCCAGAGTGTCAAAGAAGTCTATTAACGGTTCAACATTTGAGATTGCCACGCCCCTCCGGGGCTCGCAATGGCACATATGATGGCCTTTTGGTATGTCATCGCGAGGAGCGCAGCGACGTGGCGATCTCTTTACATGGCCTTTTTCGACAGTCTGAGGAAGATTTTCATCTTCCCTTAACACTTTGCCCTTGGTAAATCTGGTTAAAAGGCTGGCGCCTTTTTTTTGGCGGTTGGTCTCATAAATTCCGGTTGATCGCAGACCTGGTATATTTCATCCACAAATTCCAAAGGAACCTCGATGAAAGTTGAGTGCTGGTCTATTTCGATCTCACCGATCTGGTCTTCCCGCAATAAAGTATGATCAAACAGCCACTGCACCAACTCGTCTGCCTTTATCCCATGAACTTTCCCTACCGGAATTTCTACATTGACCATAGTATCCTCCAGGGGTTCTTCGGGTGGGTTGGAAAGCAGATCCTTTTCCGGAACAGCCGACCCCTCTTCCAATAACCTTAAGGCCCCCGCCAGGATAAATACCGCATCTTCCCTGTCCAGCATGCTCCGGGCCATACTGAGATAGTGGTTGGAAGCCTGCCGGGCAGCTTTCATTATCTGCTTAAACAGCTCCTCTTCGTGCCGGCTCCAGCCGCGATTCTGCCCTGGCAGTTCACAGATTTTGATCCTCCTGGCAATACGCCGTTCGATCACGCGCAACTGCTTTATCTGGTTGGGTTCTACCAGGGTTATGGCTACGCCGCCCCGGCCAGCCCGTCCAGTTCTCCCAATGCGATGTACATATATATCAGGATCGTCAGGAATATCGAAGTTAATTACATGGCTGACCATATCAATATCCAGCCCGCGTGAAGCTAGATCAGTGGCCACCAACACCCGCAGTTTCCCCCGTCTGAACCGGTTCATAACCTGATCCCGCTCTCTCTGGGACATGTCTCCGTGAAGAGCTTCAGCTTTAAATCCTCTCTGTTCCAAGCGATGGGCTAACTCATCGGCTCCTCTCTTAGTGCGGCAAAATACCAGGCTCACCCTGGGCTGCTCAGCTTCCAGCAGGCAGCATAAAGCCTGGATTTTACGTTCAGGATGCACCCGGTAACAGCGCTGTTCTACGATAGGAACAGTAGGTTCATCAACATCAATCAGCACTTCCTGGGGATCCTGCATAAACCTCAGGCCCAATTCCCTGATCTCTTCGGGAAGAGTTGCCGAAAACAGAAATGTCTGCCGGGGTATAGGACAAGCACTTAAAATAGTCTCAACGTCGGGCAGAAAGCCCATATCCAACATCTCGTCGGCTTCGTCCAGTACTACGAAGCGCACATCCTCCAGGCACACGCTGCCCCGGCGCAGATGGTCCAAAAACCTGCCGGGGGTAGCTATTACTATTTCCGGCTGCTTTATCAGGGCCTGAAATTGAACCTCGATGGACTGCCCCCCATAGAGAGCCACCACTTGAATACCCAGAGCGCTGCCTAAAAAAGCTATCTCATTGCGCACTTGTACAGAAAGCTCCCGGGTAGGACAGATAACCAGTGCCTGCATTCCGCCGCCGGGCACCAGGCAGTTTAATATGGGAATCCCATAGGAAGCTGTTTTGCCAGTGCCTGTCCGCGCCTGACCCATAATATCATGGCCGTCCAGGGCTAAGGGAATGGTTTGCAGCTGAATAGGAGTGGGTTGTACAAAGCCCTTGGCACGGATCATTTCAAGAAGTTCGGGTTTTAATTGCATACTTTCAAAACTAATTGGGTGCACGGTATTCCTCCTTGTACTGCCCTTAACATAATAGCACAGTTTCTAGAAGGCGACCAGTCCACATCCCAGCATACCGAAACTCAAGCTAAAATAAATTTCCTGGGATAATAATTGCACTTCTGCAGAAGATACCGTATAAAATAGAAGTAACCTATGGCATTTATTTACAGGAGGTACTCTCCCATGATCACCCGTCGTACTCTGATAAAAGACATTCTGCAGCAAGTACCCGGTTCCCAAAGGCTGCTTATGAATGCGGGAGTTCGCTGTTTAGGCTGAAGTGCAGGCTGGATGACACTTGAGCAGGCTGCTCGAGGTAAAAATGTTGATCTGGACAGTCTTATCAGGGAACTGGAAGAAATGGGAAGGAAAAACAATCCGCCCAGCTAGAAGTCGTGCCTGTTGGCACCCGGACAGGCTGTGGTTTTCCATAGGCTGCCGTAATCGGGACCAGCTCCGGCTGGTCCCGATTTATTTTGTGGTATATCCAATGTCATTTTACTGATACTAATTTTAAAAAAGTTCCAGCAGGTGGCTAAATGCAGGGAAACTTTATAACAGGGATAAACTATTGGCCAGCCCGCAAGGCTATGTACTGGTGGAAAGCCTTTGATGCTGCCGAGGTAGACCGTGACTTTGCTTCTTTAAGCTCCTGCCATTTGCATACCGTACGCGTATTTCTACTCTGGGAGGACTTTCAGCCCCGTCCTGATGAGATCAGCAAAACCAGCCTGGATAACCTGCTCATCACCGCTGACCTGGCTGCTGCCCATAATCTCGATCTTATGCCCACCTTCTTCTGCGGTCATATGAGCGGAGTAAACTGGATTCCTGACTGGGCTTTGCAGTCCGAAGAAAAGCCCCAGCGTTTTCCGGTTTACAGCCAGGGAAAGCTGCACATGCGAAGCATCCGCAATTTTTACCACGACCCGGAAATCCAGCAAGCCCAGGTATTGCAGATAGAAAAGATATGCTCCGCTCTGCGGGGTCATCCCGCGGTTACCACGTATGATTTGGGCAATGAATCCTCCAACTGCTGCATTCCCAATGATCGTGAAGCGGGGCGAAAATGGCTGAACATCATGAGCAATGCTATACTGGATTCCCACCCGGGCAGCGCCGTTACCCTGGGAATGCACGCCGAGGATCTGGAAGAAGACCGCCGTCTCTGGCCCCAGGATGCCTCCTGTTATTGCAGTTTTTTGAGCATACACGGCTATCCCTTTTATTTGTCCTGGGTGGATAAGGATGATGTTTACCTGCTGCCTTTCCTGGGCATAATTACTTCATGGCTGGGAGGCGGCAGGCCGGTGCTGTTTCAAGAGTTTGGCTGGCCCAATGAACCCGCGCAAACAGGGCCAAAATCCAAGCAGGAGGCGGTTAAAACTCCCCTGTGGTCAGAAGAACAGGTGAATGACCTTTATCACCGTTCTTTATCCTTGCTGCATGCGGCTGGTACAATAGGTGCCTTGGGCTGGTGCTTTGCCGACTATCATCCCCAGCTTTACGGTAAACCGCCCCTGCAGGAAAACGCCCATGAGCGGTACTTTGGATTAACCCGCTGGGATGGGTCAATAAAACCGGCCCTGGTCACCCTGGGCTCCTGGACAGGCAAACCCAGTTTGCCCTTTGAAGTACCTTCCTGGCTTGCCAATGAAGACCCGGATCGATTTTACGAGGATCCGGTCGGCAACCTGCGAAGACTATTTAAGCTTTATAAAAAGGAAATTACCGGTCAGGGCGAGGAACTTTAGCAGCTTGACGAACCAAAAAGACTATCTTGGGTGTCATCGCCAAGAGCGCAGCGACGTGGCGATCTGTTAACGCAAACTGTTAGGCTGACCTAGAGATTGCCACGCGCTGCGCGCTCGCAATTGTCACCAGCAGAACAGGCCACGATGAATGAAAAGTCCTCTTATGTGTCATTGCGAGCCCCGTTAGGGGCGCGGCAATCTCATTCGTATATCTGTATGCCTGATTGAGATCGCCACGCGCTCCGCGCTCGCGATGACACAAAAGGACGCCATTTTCACAGTAATGACACATTAGATCGCCATTTTTACAGCAATCATACGAAAGATAATACTGCAATTATCATAGTGAAGGAGAAAAGACATGAAGATAGCCATGTTATCACCCATCGCTTGGAGAACACCGCCCCGCAGTTATGGGCCCTGGGAACGAGTAGTCTCCCTGTTAACAGAAGGTCTGGTGGAAAGGGAAATAGATGTTACTCTGTTTGCTACCGGTGATTCCATTACCAAAGGACGACTGGAATATATCTGCCCCTTCCCCTACGAAGAAAACCCGCAGATAGATCCTAAAGTATGGGAAGCCCTGCACATTGCCCATCTATTTGAACAGGCTGACAAGTTCGACTTGATTCATAATCACTACGATTTTATGCCTCTGGTTTTCTCCCGGCTGGTGGATACCCCCATAGTAACCACCATCCACGGATTCTCTTCCTCAAAAATACTCCCGGTATACCGGGAGTATCAGAACAGCAGTTATTATGTTTCCATCAGCAATGCTGATCGCAGTCCGGACCTTCACTACCTGGCTACTGTCTACCACGGTATTGACCTGGGAGAGTTCACTTTCCGGGACCAACCGGGGGATTACCTGCTTTTCTTCGGGCGCATCCACCCTGACAAAGGCACCCGGGAAGCTATTGAGATCGCCAGGCTATGCCGCCGCCGCCTGTTTATTGCCGGCATTATTCAGGACAAGGAATATTTCAACAGCCAGGTGGCTCCTTACATTGACAATAACCAGGTAATATACCTGGGATCGGTGGGTCCGGTCCAGCGCAATGAGCTTTTGGGGAATGCCCTGGCTCTTTTGCATCCTATTCATTTTAAGGAGCCCTTTGGACTGAGCGTTATTGAGGCAATGGCCTGCGGGACACCGGTAATCGCCTTTAACAAAGGCTCCATGCCGGAAGTTATTGTTGACCAGCAAACCGGTTTTCTGGTCAACAATGTGGAGGAAGCATGCGAATGTATTGGCCGCCTGCATACCATCAACCGCTGGGATTGCCGCCGGTGGGTGGCAGAACGTTTCAGTGTCCAGCGTATGGTAGATGACTACCTGAAAGTCTATCACACCATTCTCGGCTATAAAGAGCCGCTGCACCTGGTTGGGCCGGCAAGCGGAACGGGAGACTAAAGAGAAATCTCTTCTTCTGGCACGGAACGCTGCAGGGGCTTGGGAACTTTAATGGTGCTGACCATCAGGCAGCCCAGTACCAGCAAAACTCCGATCATAATTCCCCCGGGCAATCCGCTGCCTATCCAGGATACCAAAGCGGTTATAATACCTGCCAGGGTAATAGGTATACCCACAAAGTAATCGGTATGATGAGAAATATTGAAACGAGCCAGGCGGTAAGCACCGCAGCCTACATAAAACAAGGCCGCCAGAAGGGCCCCTATAGACATATGCTGGGAGAAAAATTGCACATACACCAGTAAAGCCGGGGCTACTCCGAAAGATACCACATCACATAAGGAATCCAATTCCTTCCCCATGTCACTGGCTACATTTCCACGCCGGGCAACCCTGCCATCCAAGCTGTCACAAACAGCTGCTAACAGGACCAGCAAAGAAGCCTCCATAAAACGCTCCTGGGTTATACAGACCAGAGCAATAAAGCCACACATCAGATTACCCATGGTCAGCACCAATGCCGCCCGGGCATGATTAAAACTTGGCAATAACACTTTTCCCTCCCCTTACTTTATCACCGGGAGCTACCTGTACATCAGCATGGCCAGGTATATACACTTCCGTACAGGAACCAAACCGGATCAGCCCCAACCGTTCTCCTCGGGCCAAATGCTGACCCTCGGTTACCCAGCACACCAGCCGCCGGGCAATTAAGCCGGTAATCTGCGCAACTATAAACCGGCCTTCCTGGCTGAAAATCCCAATATAGTTGCGCTGATTCTTATAACTCGCTTCTTCATTATATGCAGGAAGAAAGGATCCAGGTACACGTTGTATGCATTCCACGGTCCCTTCCACCGGCATGCGGTTAATATGCACGTTAAACAGGTTCAAAAAAATGCGTATTCTGATGGCTTCCCCTTTAATAAACAATGGTTCCTCAATCCTGGCAACGTCCATTACCCGGCCGTCAGCCGGGGACACCACCAGGCCAACCCCTTCAGGAATAGTTCTTTCCGGGTTGCGGAAAAAAAACAGGCAGAACAAACTTAACCCAGCCCAAATTATTCCAGCAATTTTCCAGGAAAGTATAAAGCATAGCAATGCCAGCAGGGCAGGCAAGGCTATAAACGCCCATCCTTCAGCAGCCACTATTTCCCTATGGTTCATATTCACCCTTCCTGAAGAAGTTATTTGGCCTTCTATGTTACTTTAGCATAATTCGCACCCATATGTGCAATTAATTAAACATTCGACATTGTGAAAAGCAAACCCCCTGCTTGTGGACAGGGGGTTATGCGGTTAACAATTATTTTATTCGGTCAGGAAAAACACCGATATGGTACCGGCACCTACATGGGCTCCAATAGCTGCGCCGATTTCACTTATTACAAAATTCCTGCACCCAAAGCGCTCTTCGATCATGCCCTTTAATTCCAGAGCGCTCTCATAGGCGGCAGAATGGTTGATCCCTATGAGCTGGTCAGCCAGGTTGTTGCCTCGTTCTTCCATTATATCCAGCATTCGTTTGCGGGCTTTCTTGAAACCATGGGCTTTTTCCAGAGGCACAATAGCACCATCCACAAAATGCAGCAGCAGCTTGATGTTAAGAAGATTTCCCAGAGCTGCCGAAGCGGAGCTGACCCGGCCTCCCCGTTTCAGCATCTCAAAGCTGCCCACTATAAATAAGTGCTGAATTCGTCTAATATTATCTTCTATCTCGGCAATGACCTGGTTTTTATCCTTTCCGGCGGCAATAGCCCTGGCTGCTCTGATAACCGTAAGGCCCATGCCCACGGAGGCACTTTTCGAGTCAATTACCGTTATACGCTGGGGATTTACCAGGTCACGAGCCAGGCAGGCAGATTGGTAGGTCCCGCTTAAGGCTGAGGAAAAAGCTATGTAGATAACATCATCATCAGTTTCAGCTATTACCTTTTCAAATTCCTGCTGGAACTCGCCAGGAGTGATCTGGGCGGTAGTGGGTACGACTCCTGGTTGGGATATAAGGCGATAGAATTCAGGAGGATCGATACTTAATCTGTCCCGGTAGGTCTGTCCCTGAATAGTTACCGGCATGTGAAAAACTTTTACCTGCAATTGGCTTAAATAATCCAGCTCCAAATCACAGGCATTGTCAGTATAAAGGCGAATAGCCATCGCGGGCCTCCCTTCCTCTTGCAAGGGTATAGTCGTTTTTGATTTTACTAGATCTGCCGCTGCCACACAAGATAATCCAGGCTTTATTTGAATACTCCAATGGTCCTGACAGAAACGACAATTTACAGCTGCATCCCTCACTACAAATGTATTGGGCAGAGCTTCTTTTAGAACTGATCTTGCAGCCAGTAAACCAGATTGTCAAAGAAGTCTATTAGCGGTTCGACGTTCGAGATCGCCACGCGCTACGCGCTCGCGATGACACAATGGTTGCCTTTTTACTGACATGAAAGCCATTTTCACAGCAATGACACATAAGATGGCCTTTTGGTATGTCATCGCCAGGAGCGCAGCGACGCGGCGATCTCTTTTAGCAACTTTTTTGACACTCTCAAAGTACCTGCAGGTAGTTCACAGCCTGACAGTAAAGGAGTAAAATGAATGGGTATTAATCGGGAAAGGAACAGTGTACCTTGACATCATCTGCGCAGAAGTACTGGGGCCCGGTTTTGCTCTTTGCAGGAGCCAGCCTGCTTATGGGGCTGTATGCCGGTTTTTACGAACCTTCTTTTAACAACTACCTGGCTCAGGTTCATCATATAAGCGAAGTAACCCGGGGCGGGCTGGAGTTTCCCCGTGAACTGCCGGGATTTTTAACGGTATTTATCTTTACCCTGTTAATCTTCCTGCCCGACACCCGCATTGCTATGCTGGCTGCTATGATGGTATGTGTATCCTTGTGGGGTCAAGGGTTTCTGGCCCCTAACCTGCCAATGGTGGTTGTCTGGATGCTGATGTGGAGTACCGGCGCTCATCTTTTCATGGTGCTTAAAAACTCCATTTGCCTGCGCTTAGCTGCAAAAGGCCAGGCTGGCCGGCTGTTGGGACGCATTGGGGCTCTGGAAGCACTGGGCACTTTATTGGGGATGCTGTTTATTTATGAAATATTTACCCACCTAAAGCCTTCTTTCAGCACCATTTTCTTGATAGCCGGCAGCTGTGCCCTGGCAGCTGGAGTTCTGTTGGCTTTGATCGAACCGGTTCCTCTGCAGCGTCCCCAGCATAGTTTTGTTCTAAAACGCAAGTATTCATTGTATTATCTTCTTAATGTTCTCTATGGGGCTCGCAAGCAGGTTTTCCTAACCTTCGCTCCCTGGGTGTTGATTACTTTATTTAATTGCAGCGTAGAGACTTTTGCCATTTTGGGCTTGATCGGAACCTCTTTATCCCTGGTGTTCCGTCCCCTGCTGGGCATGGCCATTGATCACTGGGGAGAACGTATTGTCATTTCCGGAGAATCAATCCTTCTAGTTATTATCTGCGTTCTGTATGGGTTTTCCCCTTTGTGGTTTCCCGCCTCCGCTGCCCTGATCATTATTATGGCCTGCTACATCGCTGACCAGCTTCTGTTTGCGGTACACATATCCCGGGCCACTTATCTTAACCGGATTGCTGACTGTCAAAGGGATATTGCCCCTACCCTGTCTATGGGGCAGACCATCGATCATGGGGTGTCCATGATGGTTCCCATGGCAGGCGGGCTAATATGGGCTCATTTCGGGGTACAGTGGGTATTTGCCGGCGCTGCCGCCATTGCCCTGTTAAATCTGGTGGCTGCCTGTTTTATACCTCCCCTGCCCCAGACTAGTCCGGCGCCTGCAGTAGAAACTGTTAACTAAAACCTATGGTTTCTTTACTGCCACCCGGTCTAATTCCCGGCGCAGCTCTTCCTCAGGGGTATTTCCTACCATACGGTAAGTGATTTCCCCGGCGGAGTTAATAATATAGGTCTGGGGTACATAGCCGATGCGATATTCACGCCCCAATTCATAATTCTCTGCAACATCCAGATTTATATCAATGAAGACCACTTTTCCCTCATACTCAGGCTGCAACCGGTCAAAGGTTTCCTTTAACTCAGCACAGGCCGGGCAGGTACTAGTGCGAAATAATAACCAGGCTGGCTGGCCCTCCTGTAAAACCCTGTCAATCTGTACTGCTGCGCCATCATTAGCCTGGTTTTCTTCTGGGTCAGGCCGGTTACTAAAAAATATTAAACCAATCAAGACTACGGTAATTGCGACCAGAATTAAAGTCCTTCTGTTCAGCATGCTGCACCTCCAAGAAGCACAGGTTTTTCCCATGATAACAAGGCACTGCATCCTATTTCAACTAACTCCTGCAGTTTCTTCTTCCAAAAACTTTAAGAGGTGGAAATGTTTATTTTTACCCTGAAGCACTTTTTTTCACATTTATGGATAGATGCTTACCACCAAAGATACTTTGTGGTAATATATAGAATATATGGCAGGTGGCCTTGCTGAAAACACCTGCCACAGGGATAAGGGGGGTGAATAAGGGTAACACTAGCCCTGATTTACATCTCTTACCCAAAGAATAAAAAAGGAGTGAAGGGATAGTATGAAGATCGCTGGAAAAACTGCTATCGTAACCGGCGGAGCGTCCGGTCTGGGTGAGGCTGCTGTAGTCCGCCTGCATGGAGCCGGTGCCAATGTGGTCATCGCTGACCTCAATGAGGAGAAAGGGAATGCGTTGGCAGCAAAATTGGGCGACAGAGCTGTTTTTGTAAAATGCAATGTTACCTCTGTTGACGATGCCAAAGCCGTTATCAACACTGCTGTTGAAAAATTCGGCGCCGTACACATTCTGGTCAATAACGCCGGTATCGGCAGCGCAGGACGTACCATCGGCAAGGATGGTCCCTGGAACCTTGAATGGTTCAAGATGGTTGTCGACATCAACCTGGTAGGCGCATTCAACATGCTCAGTCAGGCTGCTTACCAAATGGACAAGAATGAGCCTGAAGACGGCGAGAAAGGCGTTATCATCAACGTAGCATCCGTAGCTGCTTTTGATGGCCAGATTGGTCAGGCTGCTTATTCCGCATCCAAAGGCGGTGTAGTAGCAATGACCCTGCCTATTGCCCGCGACCTTTCCCGTCACCTGATTCGCGTAAACACTATTGCTCCTGGTACCTTTGATACTCCGATGCTGGCCCAGCTGCCTCAGGCTGCTCGCGATTCTCTGGCTGCATCGATTCCGATGCCTCAGAGACTTGGTAATCCTGAGGAGTTTGCTCACCTGGTACAGGCTATCGTGGAAAATACTTACCTCAACGCCGAAACCATTCGTCTGGACGGCGCTATCCGTATGGCTCCTAAATAAATCGATATCATGCAAAAAGCCCACCCGCTCAGGGTGGGCTTTCATTATTATTAGATTAACTGATTTTGTTGGAACGGGTCCATATCTTCATCCGCTCTGCCTCTTTAATCAATTCATCCCGGAAATCAGGATGAGCAATGGATATCAGCTCTTCTGCTCTCTGCCAGGTAGGCTTGGCCCGCAAGCGAACCGCTCCATACTCAGTAACAATATAATCCACCATCTGCCTGGGAATCGTAGTAATAGAAGCAGGAGAAAATGTAGGGACAATTCTGGAACGTAAACGGCCTTCGCTGTCCGTATAAGTAGAAGGCAAGCAGATAAAGCTTTTGCCGTTTTTCGACCACTGGGCTCCCAGTACAAAATCCCACATGCCGCCGTTACCGGAAATCTGAGTGGTGTCATAGCTTTCGGCATTTACTTGGGAATACAGGTCCACTTCAACAGCGCTATTGATAGATATAAAGTTATCCAGCTGTTGAATCACCCGGGGATCATTGGTGTAATTCACCGGATAGGAAGCCAGGGCCGGATTCATATGCATGAAATCGTACATCCGCTGGCTGCCTATGGCAAAGGTGTAAGCTACCCGATAGCGGTCTATATTTTTCGCCGCTCCATTCATACGGCCTGATTCAATCATATCCACATAGGCATCAACAAACATCTCCGTGTGGCCGCCTAAATTCTTAAGATCGGATTCGGCTATAGCCTTGCCCACGGCATTGGGCATGCCGCCGATGCCCAATTGGATACAGCAGCCATCATGGATGAAATTCATCAGGTGTCCAGCTATCTTTTTATCAACTTCAGTGGGCTCTGCTCCGGGAATGTCAATTAAAACCTGATCATCAGGAGCTTCCACGATGTAATCCACCAGGGAAATATGCACCGATTCTTCGGCTCCTCCCAAGCAGACCGGAATATTCTTATTAACCTCCACTATCACATAGTCCGCAACTTCCATGTTCGCCAGCGTTTCCGAGTTATGAGGTCCCAGGTTGAAAAACCCATGCTTGTCCATAGGAGCCACCCGGCAAATGGCCACGTTGCGATGGGGTGCAATCCCATCACGATATAATGATGGTGCTTGATGGTACAGAATCGGCGAGTAATAGGCTAAACCATAGTTGGACTGCAGAATCCGTGAGATCTTGCTGAACTGCCAATCGATATAGATGAAGTGCCCCCTCAGCTTGGCCACTTCCGGAACCGGCGGGATAGTCACCGCCGAGTAAACCTGTACATCCTGCAGTTCGTCCTTGCGAGCCGCCAGGGCGATATCACACACTACCGGTTTGCCGTTAAAAAACCCATAGTCTACAATATCCCCTTATTCAACAACTTTCACGGCCTCCTCAGCTGATACTAGTTTTTGGCGATACTCTCTCTCATACACCGTAAGTCCCCCCCAATAATGCTATTTTCTCGAATTGTTGCGCAAAAGAGATTATAATAAATTTTCTATCTCTTTTAATTCGGCACAACTATCCAATTTCCTTTTCTTAACAAGAAAAGCAGGTGCATCAACACCTGCTTTCATCTGCATATTGGTACAGCTCAAACTACCTGGCAACAATGCGATAAGAAAGGGATTGCCACATGGGGTCATCCAGTAGCCCCAACCGCCACAGGGCAATTCCCTGCAAATGGTATCTGCGGGCCAGCTCAACTTTTTCCGTTAAGCTGGCAGGGTTTTCAGCCGGCACGGAAATCCCCAGCAGAACTTTTTGGGCAGGAACCTGGGCCAGGGTCATCTCCACAGCCTCCCGTACCTTCTCTAAAGGTTCCGGCTTGGGGCCATAATCATAGGCCATGATAACCAGCCGGTCACAGACCTTTCCCAGGGCTGCATAATCATATCCCCGGTAACTGCTGTTGGGGGGATGCAGGGACAAACTGACGGTTTTTCCCTCCTGATGCAGGCGCTGGACCAGCATGGTTACAAAAGCTGTATATTTCTCCCTTATTTCCAGCAGTTCAGAACCACTGGCCGATAAGCCCAAACCCTCCAAATCCAGGTTCACTCCGTCATAATAACGGGCTTCCCGGCTTATCTCTTCAACTGCCCGCCGGCAGGCTTTGTCATCATTCAATAAAGCCGTAATTTCACCCTGCCCGTTAACCATATGTATCGTCATTTCATTATTCAGTCCCCGGGATCGGGACACGGTTAAAACATCCTCCCAGCCATCCGGCCTTTGCCATCCAGTACGGCTGGTGGTCAGCAAATTGCCGGCTTCATCCAGACTAAACCACCCCAAAGCCAAGCAGCTTACCAAATCCGTATGGCCCCGGTCATGATCAGGATAGGGCTTGCCGAATAGATCTTCCCAGCTGCTGCTGGTCTTGTCCCCTAGGGCGTAATAACCTAAAACCTCCATCTTTACCGGAGGAGATACTAGTTGTACCTGCCTGCCCTCGGGGTTCCAGGTTACCTGGCAGCCAAAGGCCTCACTGAAAAAGCGCAGCGGCACCAAAACTCTTCCCTGGGTGAGCATAGGGGGCGCATCCAGGAAGACTGGTTCCTGGTTATGGTAGGCAATTGGATTGCCAACCTGCAGCTTTATCTGTGTTCCCGGCGCCACCGCCATCACCGTCTGACTGTCAGCCAGCCATTCTACTTGCACATCCAATAATTCCGCCAATCCGCGAAAGGGTACCATAACCCGGTCATTACTAATGACCGCCGGGGTATCAAATTCTACCGGCAGACCGTTCATCTCTACCTCCACAATTTCCGCCGCCTGCCCTGGCTGAACCAGCAGCAGAATTATCAAGACCGCAAGCAGTGACCATTTCCGCCATTGTGTTTTCATAGCAACCTCCTGTAATAATTTTTCAATGCCAAAGTTCGACACTTTATACTATTTAGATGATACAATATAAACGTACCTCTGGTTAGGTCATACATACATCAACCTGGGGAGATATTCATGTTAAGATTAATCCGCCGACCTGACCCAACCTATCTGCGTGTTTTCATTGTTTTAGCTATTATGCTTACCGCAGCAGCCGGATCCTTTTTAGGAGTCTATTTGCTAGGAGGCAAAGTTTACCATGTGGAAGGACTGTCTTTAAGCATGTCCGTCCAACCCGCATGGCATGGGGAGACGGTAATCCACCTTACCCCCCTGGGCACCATTTCCGCCCCGACTCACCATTCCCCTCTGGTTTTTCATATCCGGCTGCAATACATCGGTACTGATCTGGCCGAAAGAATGCTCTCATCGCAAGACAGCCTCACCTTTCTGTCTAACCTGCGGGATAATATGCCCCGCATGCTTTATGGATTTGCCTGGCAGCAATTAGGAGCGGCATTTGCGGGGGCACTGGTGTTAGTACTGGCATTGTGGAGGCCCCGGTTTCGCCATGCTTTGCTATCCGCCCTTTTTGGCTGTCTTGTGTTTGCCTCCATACTTGGATACGGAATCAAAACTTATGATATCAACGCCTTCCGGGAACCCACCTATACCGGGGTAATTTCCCTGGCCTCCGCGATTATTCCCGAACCGGGAGAACTACTGGATCGTCTTGAGGAAATGGAAAATCAGACTCACCTGTTAGTAAGCAATATCCGGCAGCTTTTTACCAGCGTCAACAGCTTATCCCTGCTGGGAGATCCAGAGCAGGAAGATGACACACTTAAAGTGCTGCTGGTAAGTGATCTGCAGTCCAATCCGGTAGGAGTGGAGCTTGTTAAAGCCCTGGCTAACAAATTCCGGGTTGATCTGATAATCGATGCCGGCGACTTAACCGATTTCGGTTCCCCATTAGAGACTCACCTGGCCGAAGGGCTGATGGAAATTGACTTGCCCTATGTTTTCGCTCCCGGTAATCATGACTCCGCTGATACCGTTGAATTCGTCAAGAATATGAAAAACAGCATCATATTGGACGGTCAGGTGGTTAATGTGCAGGGACTGCACATACTAGGCAGCGCTGACCCCCTGTCCGCAAGTACCGAAGTATCTGCCGATCAGGCGGAATGGAACAAGCTACTGGACCAGCAAGCCCAGGAGTTAGCCTCCCCTCCTGATCAGGATATCGACCTGGTAGTTGTCCACAATCCCCGGGTGGCTAAAAAGCTGGCAGGCACCTACCCGCTGATAGTCACCGGCCATACTCATCAACAGAGCATTCAGGTGGTAAAAGATACGGTAATACTTAATCCCGGTTCCTCAGGAGCAGCAGGGTTAAGGGGTTTATATGCGGACCAATTGGTCCCGTACTCAGCCATTATCCTGTATATAATACCCGGTCAGGGTCCTACCGCTGCAGACACCGTAAAGTATGATCCTCTATCCGACCGTTTCTATATTGAGCGCAAAATGCTCAAAAACTATCCCGGCCAAATTTTAAATCAGGAAAATGAGGCTCCTTTGGCCAGCGTTTATTGATCTGCCCCAGGGGTTTTCCCCAGGGTTTCATTATCATATAGTATAATGAAATCTAAAGGGGAAAAGGGGGGGCTTTTCTTGATTCACAGGCTTTCGCGAAGGATTACGGTACTGGAATTACCGCGATTTCAGTTTCCTTACTGCAATTGTGTGTGGATTGAAGATGACAGGACCGGCTTGATTGATTCCAGTCCCCCGGATGATGGCCAAGAATTCCTAAAAGGACGCCCTATCGATTTATTATTGCAATCTCACGGTCACCTGGACCACTGTTTTCTAACCCCTGATCTTAAAGCCTCCCAGGTACTCATGCACCCGGCGGATCAGCCCATGGCAGAATCAGCGGATGGTTATTTGCAGGAGTTCGGGTTTAACCTTTTAGTCCCTGACAAACACCTGCACCAAAGGTATATGGATGCTATCCGTTACCGCCCTATCCAGGTAACCGGGCCTCTTTATGAAGGGCAGGTATTCGATTTTGGCCATGTTCAAGTCCAGGTGATGCATCTTCCCGGGCATTCGGCAGGACACTGCGGCTTTTTCTTCCCTGAGCAGGATTTTGTCTTTACAGCCGATTTGGACCTTTCCCCTTTCGGTCCCTGGTATGGCAACCTGAGTTGTTCCATTGCCGACCTGCTGGCTTCCATCGAGCGGTTGTTGGCCCTTAAACCAGGCTTTATTGTCAGCGGCCACGGTCAGGCTATTGTCAAAGAACAGGTCCCTGCGCGTCTCAAAGCTTACCGGGACACCATTTTTCAGCGGGAAAAACGCATCCTGGACTGTATTCGCCGCGGGCATCATACTCTGAGAGAAATCGCCCGCTGCCTGCCCACTTACCAGAAGCTGCCTCCTCCCCAGCAAGTCTTCCTGCTGTATGAGTACATCATGGACATGATTCACCTAAATTATTTAGTTGACCAGCAACAGGTTGTCTGCGATAACCAGCGCTACTACCTGCCTGCTTGAGCTTTAGCTTGCAGGAGTATTAGCCGGCGAGCGACGTACGACGAGCCGTGGCAACTCACGGCGCAACTGAGGGCTGCGAAGGGAAGCGAGAAACAGGACGTTTCGAGCAGCGAGTACTGAGCGCATGGATGCCGAATTATGAGCGGTCCCCTTCGCACTTAAAGTTTGCCGATGTGTTGCAGGCGAGGAGTCCCGGAGCGAGCTGGCTAATACCCCTGCATCTCGGCTCACATTCCTATTAAGCCGCAGTTAGCGTAGATTGCATGAGCTCGCCACGTTGCCGTGCTCCTGGCAAAGAAACAGTGGAGGTTATTTCAAATTGCCATCCAACAGCAGCTGAGTCAGTTCTTCCACGGTATGAACCAAGTAGTTGGGCCGGGCGCTGGTCAATTCCTCAACTGATCCATAACCATAGGCCACCGCTATAGAATCAATGCCGTTGCTGCGTGCCCCTTCCACATCATGACGGCGATCGCCAATCATTAGAGCCCTGCACTCCCGGTCATATGCTTCCAGGCAGGCTTGAATCACGTCCGCCTTGGCTACCCGGGTACCGTCCATATTGCTGCCTACCACCAGCTGGAAATACTCATCCAGGCCAAAATGCCGCAGGATCGTCTCAGTGTAAAGGGTGGGCTTGGAGGTTGCCACCCCCACCGCAATTTCCCGGGTGTTAAGTTCCTGGAGCAGTTCCGGTATGCCCGGGTACACCCGGTTCTCGTACAGACCATATTCCCCAAAGTATTCCCGGTAATACTGCACCGCTAACCAGGCCTGCTCCGGGCTTAAGCGGTAAAAATGCTGAAAGGATTCAGCCAGGGGCGGGCCGATAAAAGCAGTCAGCTTATGGCGGTCCGGCTCGTGGATATTCATTTTGGCCAGGGCATATTGAACCGACTTGGTAATACCTTCCCAGGGGTCAGTCAAGGTCCCGTCCAAATCAAACAATATAAGATCATAAGGCAGCACGAATAAGTTCCTCCTGAAAAGAGCCAGACCCAGTATAGAGTCTGGCTCCATTTGCACCCGAAGAATAAGTAAAAAGGGTTGATGTAATTAAGAAAAAGCTTTAGTGACTCTTAGACCAGCTGTTTAAAGAGAAAAGTTTCTGACCAAAGTGTTTATAACTTGTAAATCGTCGGGATCCACTTCTACCTTTCCGGCTGTGGCGTTTTCTATGGCCTGTTCCGGAGTGCGGGCTCCTACCAGAGCATGGGTCACTCCTGGCTGAGCCAGGGTCCAGGCAATAACCATCTGGCCTAAAGTTAGGCCATATTTATCAGCATAAGGCTGAATACCGTCTAACAGAGACCTGATCTTGATACGGTTTTCTACTGAATAACGGGGATTGGTGCTGCGGGAATCATCATCGCTGAATACCCGGTCCGGTCCAATTTTACCCGTCAATAACCCCTGTGCCAAAGGAGAATAGGCCAGAAATGCCACTTGGTTCTTGAGGCACCAGGGCAAATTGGTTTCCTCAAGCTGGCGATCCAGCATGCTGTATTTCTCCTGATCGCTGTCTATTGCTCCCAGCTTGCAATAGCGTTCCATTTCCTCTACGGTGGCATTGCTCACTCCGATAGCCCGGATTTTGCCTTCTTCCTTCAGACGCACTAATTCTGCCATGGTATCTTCTATAGGAGTGGTGACATCCTGCCAGTGGGTTTGATACAAGTCAATATAATCCGTCTGCAAGCGGCGCAGGCTCTGTTCCACTTCATATCTGACGGACTCCGGTCCCAGGTACTTGTGAACGGGGTTCCCGTATTCATCAATAAAGTAGACCCCCTGCTGAGTATGCCAGACCAAACCGCATTTAGTAGCTATGATAACCTTATCTCGCTTTCCTTTCACGGCTTTGCCCACAATTTCCTCGGACAGGCCCAGTCCATAAACCGGGGCGGTATCGATAAAATTGATGCCGGCGTCTAAAGCGGCATGGATGGTACGAATCGACTCATCCTCATCAGTGCCTCCCCAGCGCCATCCACCTATAGCATAGGTGCCAAGTGCGATTACCGAAGCGGATAGTCCTGATGTTCCTAATGGACGTTGCTGCATTTTCATTGCTCCTTCCTGTTTTAAGTATTATTAACTGGTCTTGCTCAAACCCATCCTTGGGTCAGGCAGTCCAACCGCCGTCTACAGTTATGACTTGACCATTTATATAGTTTCCTCCCTCTGAAAGAAGGAATATCACTGTTTTAGCTACATCCTCCGGACTCCCCAGCCTCCCTAGAGGAATATCAGCGGCCAAATCCTGCCTTTCGGCTTCCGTCAGTTCATCAGCCAGCATATCGGTACCGATAGGTCCCGGTGCCAGGGCATTTACTGTAACTCCCGAAGGCCCTACTTCCTGGGCCAGTGATTTGGTAAAAAGGATCAATCCCCCTTTAGAAGCTGCATAAACACTTTCGCAGGAAGCCCCTCTCATTCCCCATACCGAAGCTATATTTATAATTCGGCCCCAGCGGCTGCGGATCATATGAGGCAGAGCCCGCCGGCAGCACAAAAATGGTCCTTTCAGATTAGTATTAATGACCTGGTCCCACTGATCTTCACTGGTATGGGTAACCAGTTCCCGCAGGGAAACACCGGCATTGTTTACCAGCAGGGAAACCGGGCCCCATGCTTTTTCTACGGTAGCAAACATTCTCTCCACATCAGCCGAAGAACCTACATCTGCCTGTATGGCCATAGCTTGGCCGCCCTCATTACGCAGTTCTTCAGCCAAGGACTCTGCCAGATTCCTGGAACGGCAATAGTTAATTGCCACCATCGCCCCTGCAGCAGCGGCTGCGCGGGCAATAGCTGCTCCGATACCACGACTGGCACCGGTGACCAAACAGATTTTGCCTTGTAACAGCAAATCGGCCATGAGGGTTCCTCCCCTTGCCTGCACCAGGAAGACGTCTCATCCTTTAAGTAAAATTCTCCAATTATTAATTATAGTATGCTCTTAAAGGCGTACTATCAATAAGGCGACGCTAAAGGCGGTGAGTTTTTTTGATACAAGGGGCACTCCCTTTGTCATTTTAGTGAAAATGATCCTCTCGTCAGAAAACAGCAGCTATAGTGTCATCGCGAGGAACGAAGCGACGTGGCGATCTGTTGACTCAAACCGTTAGTTGACATAGAGATTGCTGCGCGCTCGCAATTATCACCTGAAACACAGGCCACGATGAATGAAAAGTCCTCTTATGTGTCATTGCGAGCCCCTGAAAGGGGCGCGGCAATCTCATTCGTCTATCTGTCTCCCCGATTGAGATCGCCACGCGCTACGCGCTCACGATGACACAGCGCAGTCACTTTCACAGCGATGACACAAATGGTGACTTTTCATTCATCGTGGTCTTCACAGCAGGTAACAATTGTGAGAAATAAAGCGGGGGGGCGATATGTTGACACAAAGCGAAGATAGGTATATAAAGAAAGCCGAAGCTCAAGCTTCGGCTAGGGGCTTATTTCCTTATAATAAGCGAAATCTAAAGTTTACGCTGCAGACTGTCATCCATAACACATTATCCGTGGATCAGTCTGGGCAGGCAACGGGTACAGCACCACCTGGACTGCCCTTTATGCTTGACGGCAATCAGGTATCTCTCCTCCTCACTGGCATTGCACATGAAACAATTCTGGGGGATATAGGTCCTTTTCTGCTCAGCTAAATGCTTTTCCACAGCTATTTCTGAAAACTCAGGGGCTTCACGAACTTCCAGTGACAAAGCCCCGGTAGGGCAGACTGCCAGGCAGACACCCGCCCCATCGCACAATTCTTCTTTTATTACTTTGGCCTTGCCGTTTTCCAACATCAAAGCCCCTTCTGCACAGGGACTGATGCAGGCTCCGCAGCCGTCGCACAGTTCTTCGTCTATTTTCACGATGGTTCTTTTTGCCATTTTGACATCTCATTCATAGCTTAGTGGTGGGTTCCTTCCACCACTTTTATACCTTTACTCTCTATCATAGCCTTAATTTCCTTCACGTGAGGGCACGCCGGATAGTCCCCTTCCAGAAGCATACAGGAAGAAAGATGCACCTTATTCAGGCCGTGTTTTTTCAAGCTGTCCACCAGCCGGGAGACCCTCCTGCCTGGGCATCCTCCGCAGGTGAAAAAGCCGATTATTTCCGTGTCATCTCCATATCCCTGGAAATGGCGGTGCCTTTTATTAAAAGCTTTAAAGCAAGCCACTCCCGGACATACTTCGGATACCGTTTCACAGCGGACTACCGCAATGCGGGTTTTGGACTGTTCTCCTTCTTTGTCCTCGGCAAAAGCAATATGCTTCTTATGAGCCCGGGCTACATCTTCTCCAGTTACCAAAGTGCGCCCTTGAGAGCGTACTTCTTTTTCCACTGCTCGCTTGGCCATGGAGCGCACAAATCCAGGTACTCTTTCCAGGGCGGCTTTAGCTTCTTCCGTCCACTCCACCAACAATCATCTCCTCAAATACTCTTACCGTTTCTACATCTCACTGCTTCAGCCGATAGGATATTTCATCACAGAAATCTCACTTCAAACTTCCCACTTCTCACTTCTCAGCTAACTTCTCACTTCTCTAATCATAACCAGCATCATCTTGAAAGGAGTTACCGCCAGCACCGCATGGGGATGATTGGCCGGCATTATCAGCAAATCTCCCGCTTTTACAGTATGAGGTTCCCCGTCGATGCGAATTTCACCCTCACCTTCCAGCCCTAGTACCAGAGCATCAAAAGGAGCACTGTGTTCGCTTAAGGACTGGCCTTGATCAAAGGCAAACAAGGTTACCGTTCCGGTTTTTTCATTAACCAGGGTACGGCTGACCACCGCCCCGGTTTGTACTTCCACTAATTCAGCTGCCACCCAGACCCCAGAAAGTTTTTCCGCCATGAGTATTCCTCCTTTGCATTTGAGGGGCAGTACCGGCTGCCCCTTTATACTTATAATAAATCCTATTGCAGGATAGCTTGAAGATCCTCCTGGGCAGTAGTTATCGGTTTAATTCCGAAATTATCTACCAGCACTTGCAGCACACCCGGCGAAATGAAAGCCGGCAGGCTCGGTCCCAGGCGAATGTCCTTGATTCCCAGGTATAAGAGGCTGAGTAAAATGGACACGGCTTTTTGCTCGTACCAGGACAATACCAGGGACAGGGGCAGTTCATTTACTCCGCACTGGAAGGCATCTGCCAGGGCCAGAGCTATTTTTACTGCGGAAAAGGCATCATTGCACTGGCCGCAATCCAACAGTCTTGGTATTCCTCCGATTTGCCCCAGGTCATGGTCGAAGAAGCGGTACTTGCCGCATCCCAGAGTCAGAACAACCGTATCCGCAGGAGCCTGGTCAACTATCTCAGTGTAGTAGTTGCGTCCTGCTTTAGATCCGTCGCAACCTCCCACCAGCAGGAAGTGACGAATGTCTCCGGCTTTAATTTTTTCTATTACCGTATCTGCTATGCCGATAACTGTATTATGGGCAAATCCTACCATTACCGAACCTGCTTCCAGGTCCTCGGCGAATCCTGGCATTTCCAGGGCTTTCTGAATAACAAGATCAAACTGGCCATTGGGCACATGAGTCACTCCCGGCCAGGCTACCGGCCCGGTGGTGAAAATGTTGTCTTTATAGCTTTCCCGGGGTTCCTGCAGGCAATTAGTAGTCATCAAAATTGCTCCAGGGAATTCAGCAAATTCCTTGCGCTGGTTCTGCCAGGCGGTGCCGTAATGACCAACCAAATGCGGGTATTTCTTCAGTTCGGGATAACCATGGGCTGGCAGCATTTCCCCATGGGTGTAGATATTTATGCCGGTTCCCTGCGTAGCTTCCAGCAGCTCTTTTAGGTCGCGCAGGTCATGTCCTGATACCAGAATAGCTTTACCCTTTTTATGACCCAGGGAAACGGAAGTTGGCACCGGATGCCCGTAGCTTTCAGTATTGGCTGAATCCAAAAGCTCCAAAGCCACCAGGTTTATCTCGCCGCATTTTAGTACCATATCCAGCCAAAAAGCCAAATCTTTGCTGCGATCGTTTATAACCGCCAGAGCCTGATGTAAAAATTCATAGATCCGCTGATCTTCCTTCCCCAGTACCCGAGCGTGATGAGCATAAGCAGCTATTCCTTTGATTCCATACAGCAAAATCTGCTGCAGGGAATGAATATCTTCCGGCTGGGTGAGATCCACCAAGAATCCAGCCCGCTCTCCCTCTTCCACCAGTTCAGCAACAGTGCGCCCTTCTATCTCCATTATAGAGCCTTCTATATTAACCCCCGCTTGGTGCAGTTGCTGCTGGTATTTTACTGCCTGGTGTATATAGTTCTGGAGACTTTCCGGGTCAAAGTTTACATTGGTCAAGGTAGTAAACAGTGCATCCACAGTAAACCGGTTGATCTCCTGACCTACCTCACCCCCTTGCCCCCGGGCAGCCTGGGCATACTTGCTCAAGCCCTGCAGGCTGTGCAGCAATAAATCCTGCATAACCGCTGCCTCCGGTTTCTTGCCGCACACACCCACAACGGTGCAGGCTACTCCTTTGGAAGTCTGTTCACACTGGTTACAAAACATCTTCCAATTCCTCCTCTCCGAAATTCCACTTGTTGAGTATTTCTACCTTTTTTGTCCCTTTTGAAAGCAACCTCAAACTGAGGTGAAGTTACCAAAAATCACATGGATTTTACCATATCAGCTAGGGACTGCCTCTTTAACTCAGCCACTAAAGCCTCTTGAGCTCTCTGGAATACCTGTTTGGAAGGACAGGTAGGCTGGTTAGGACAATTGTAAGCAGGAGAAAGACAAACATTTAAACTAATGGGGCCTTCCACGGCAGTAATGATGTCCAGCATGGTTATCTGATCTGCCGGTTTAGCCAGTCTGACACCTCCCCCGGTACCCCGCTGAGTAACCACCAGATCGGCCAGGGCCAGCAGCTTAATGGTTTTCTTCAGAAAATCCTCCGGTATATCCTGTCTTTCGGATATATAACGCGTGGATAGGACTTCTCCTTCGGGGGCCAGGGCTAACTCCAGCATGGTACGGATGGCATATTCAGTTTGGCGAGTGATTTGCATGGCCAACGCCCCTTTTAATGTGGATAATTTTTGTCCCCTTTATCTAAAAGTAATTCTACCTAAGGAAATATTTTTCTGCAACTCTTTTTAAAAAATTTTTTAGCCGGGAAGTCTTCATCATGCTGAGTTGATTTCAGAATTTTTTATATATTCTTGCAGGTATATGTTAACTTCACATCGTATTATACAATTGATCGAATCTGTCCGCAGAAAGGAGGTGTAAGGTTAAAAACGGCGGTGATCAAAACTAATATCTCGGGAGGGGTATAAGGGATGCATAGCAGATGGCAGGAACTATATAAACAGAAATTAACTACTCCGGAAGAAGCCGCTCGTCTAGTGCAGAACGGTGATACCATTGTAGCACCTTTGTCCAACGGGCAGCCCCTGGCCCTGATAAATGCGGTGGCCAAGCGCATCAGAGCCGGAGAAGTAGAAGACATAACCTATGTGAGTGGTGTGGATGTGCGCTGGTTTGACTTGTATCACCCAGATTTAGTGGGGAAGGTGACTATTGATACCGGCTTTGTTTCTCCAGCTACCCGCCAAGGCGTAGGACAGGGGATTTTTACCTATACCCCCTGCCGTTTGGGAGAAACTGTAGACATGGTGGTCAGATGCCGCCCCTTTAATATCAGTGCGATGGTAGTATCTCCCATGGATAAACACGGCTTTTTCAGTACAGGCTGTAATGTTGACTGGGGATGGGAGACTGCCAAGACTGCAAATCCTCGCCACATAGTGGTAGAAGTCAATGAGAATATGCCGCGTACCTACGGGCATAACCAGCTGCATATCACCGAAATCAGTGCAATAGTAGAAAACCATATTCCCCTGTTTGAATTGCCGGAGATTCCCATAACCAAAGAAGATGAAATAATCGGCCATTATATTGCTGACATGATAGATGACGGTTCCTGCATCCAAATCGGTATCGGCGGGATGCCTAACGCTATCGCCAACTTCTTGAAGGACAAAAAGGACCTGGGGGTTCATTCGGAAATGCTCACCGACAGTATGGTGGACCTATACTATGCTGGGGCTATTACCTGCGCGAAAAAGAATTTTATGCCTTACAAATGGATCGGTTCCTTCGCCCTGGGCACTCGCAAACTCTATGATTTTATAGACAATAATCCCCTGGTAGAAATGCACTCCACCAAATTCGTCAATGACCCGGTGGTAATCGGATATAACGATAATCTGGTATCGGTAAATGCCACCTTTGAAGTTGATTTAACCGGACAGTGTGCTTCCGAATCCATTGGCCCGGCGCAGTATTCCGGAACCGGAGGACAGCTGGACTTTGTCCAGGGGGCCTGGCGTTCCAAAGGCGGCAAATCATTTTTGACCCTGTACTCAACTTACACTGACAAAGAGGGCAATAAGCGATCCAAGATTGTCCCCACCATAACCCCCGGTATGTTTACTACTGTATCCCGCACCGATGTTCAATATGTGGTTACCGAATACGGAGTAGCCTTTTTGAAAGGTCAGAACCTCCGTACCAGGGTTAAAGAATTAATCAGAATTGCTCATCCCGATTTCCGTGATTGGCTAAAATTTGAAGCCCGCCGTCTCAACTATATCCTTTAATAAATAACAAAAGGCTGAAGCACCAAGGATAGAAGTTTTGTCTGTACCCCCTTAACATAAATGTAAACACCAAAAAGGGTGGGAAACATTCATCTTTCCCACCCCGCTTTTTGTGCTAGGTCCCTTTACTGCCGACGATTGGCCAGCTGGTACACACTCCTTATCACCTTGTCAATGTCCTCCTGGGTAGTAAAGAAACCGGGGCTTAGCCGGCAGGCCCCCCTTTCGAAGGTGCCGATGGTCTGGTGAGCCAGAGGAGCACAGTGCAGACCTGCCCTGGTTATAATTCCAAATTCATAGTCCAGATTAAGACTCAATTCACCGCAGTCCATCCCCTCAACATTGATAGCCAGGACTGCCGTCCGCTGTTTAAGATCTGAGGGGCCATAAAGGGTTACTCCAGGAATTTCCGACAGCCCTTCTATCAACTGTTCCAACAGGATCTGCTCCTTCTGATGAATGGTGTCTAGGCCTGTTTCCTTTATGAAGCGAACCCCCGCCAGCAGCCCGGCCAAACCTGGAGTGTTGAGGGTGCCGCTTTCCAGGCAGTCCGGCATTAATTCCGGCTGTTCCAGATACTCGGAAAATGAGCCGGTCCCCCCCTGCCTGAGGGGCTTAACCGTTAGGCCGGGACGCACATAAAGGCCGCCAGTTCCCTGCAGTCCCAACAGGCCCTTGTGACCGGTGAAGGCCAGCAAATCAATACAGGCTCGTTCTACATCTATCGGCAGGATTCCGGCAGTCTGAGCACTGTCCACCATAAAGAGCACATTTTCCTGGCGGGCTATTTTGCCCACTTCCTCAATAGGCATGATAGTCCCGGTCAGATTGGAAGCATGGAGCATACAGATCATGCGGGTATTGGGCCTGATGGCTTTACGTATATCTTCCGGATCAAGGCGTCCTTGCGGATCACAGGGCACAGCAGTCCATTCCACTCCCTGCTGGCTTAAATAGTACAAAGTACGGGCCACCGCGTTATGTTCCATACTGGTGGTAATAACATGATCACCTGGCTGCAAAATCCCCTTCAGACCGGTGTTGATGGCGTCTGTTACATTGCAGGTAAAAGCAATACGCGAGCTATCCCCTATATTAAATAATTTTGCCAGTGCTTCCCGGGTCTGCAGGACCACTGACCCGGCCTCCAAAGTTGATCTGCTGCTTCCCCGTCCCGGATTTCCTCCCATAAAGCGGTTGAAACGGTCCACCGCTTCATAGACCGCTTCAGGTTTGGGATAGGAAGTGGCCGCATTGTCCATGTAAATGATTTCCACCGTGTATTTCCTTTCTTATAGAGTAATACTGCGGCTGGCCCGGCTTAGTATCTCCGTGGCGGTATACATATTGGTAACCTCTCCTACCGCCAGTTTATCCTTCAGTCCATAGAAGTCCAGGCAGGTGCCGCAGGATAATATCTTAACTCCGTCCTGGCTCAGTCCCTGCAAAATCTCCAGAACTTCCGAGCCCTCGGTAGTCAGGAAAACCCCGCTGTTCATAAAAATTATATTTTTTACCCGGTCTTTTAATTCACTGAGAGTATAGAGAAAACTGCGCATTAAAACCGCACCCAGTTCATCGCTGCCCTGGCCCAAATAGCGGTTGGTAACCAAAACAGCCACATCTTCCTGTATGTCAGTTGCCTCGGCTGCCATCTGCCCGGAGCGAATCATGGTGATATAGTAATCGCCCTCTTTATTCTCGACTTCTACTTCGAATCCCTGGCTCTTGGCCAGCTTGGTTACGTTTTCCAGGGCAGCGTCTCGATCAACTATGGTTACCAGACGGTCAACCTGGCCTTCATCCATAGCCCGTTTGGTCAAAATAACCGGTTCCGGGCAGTTTAATCCCCGTGCATCGATAATACGGCTCATTACCAACACCTCTTTTATAATTACTACCGTGTATTCCTTCTAGCCCTCACTGCCAATCAGGGCTGCTCCCAATGCACCGGTATATTGACACATTTCCGGTACAATAACCGTACAGCCTAGTTCCTGTTCCAGAGCTCTTTTTATTCCCCGGTTCATGGCTACGCCCCCAGTAAAGGCTACTTCTCCCACGATTCCCAATCGCTTGACCATAGCCGCAACTTTCCTGGCTACCGAACGATGCAGCCCGGCGATAATCCCGCCCTTGTCAACTCCCTGAGCCAGAAGCCCGATGATCTCTGATTCAGCAAAAACCGTACACATGCTGTTGATATCCACTGCTTGCTCCGGTTTTTCCCCGTCAGAAAGTTCACTGACATCCAATCCCAGGGCATTGGCCGTCACCTGTAGGAATCGTCCAGTGCCAGCCGCGCATTTATCATTCATAACAAAGTCAATCACCCGGCCCCGGCTGTCAATTTGTATAACTTTGCTGTCCTGCCCGCCAATGTCGATGATGGTGCGCACCTGGGGGTACAAGGCCGCCACCCCGCGGGCATGGCATTTTATCTCGGTAACCGTACGGGCACCATTATTCAGGGCTACTCGTCCATACCCTGTTACAGTAATATTATGCACATCCTTGACGGGATAGCCAGCTCTTTGTAATAAACTGTCGATCAGTTGCTCTCCAGCTTGGCGAGGACTCCAGCCGGTCGGGATTATCATCAAGTGCTGCTGTCCCTCCTGGAGCAGCACCCCTTTGGCAGCTACCGACCCAATGTCCAGCCCGATAGAAATCATTGGTTAACCATCTCCAATAAGGCTTCAACGCGTACTTTTATGCTCTCAACATCTGACTGGGAGTAGTCACTTTCCAGGTGCAGGTGGGGAAGGCCTTTGCTTTTTACCAGCTTGCTCACCTCATAGGCTTCAATATTATAGGTATGACAGGCCTGCCAGGTGAGGTCTATAACCGCATCCACCTTGAAATCATCTATCATCCTTTCCAGAAGTTCCATACGATAAGTGTTGGGACTCATGCAGGAACAGGGAATGGATATATATTTATGGGCTAAAGCCACTATAGGATCATCGAATTCAGTACTGGTCTGCAGTTCCAAGGTCTTGTAACCGGTGCAGTTTTCCATAGCCACTACATTGCCCCCGGCCTCGCTGACGATGCGAATAACCTTTTCTGTTCCCAGCCCCACCGGGCAGCCGGTCAGCAGGACTCTGGGCTTGCGAGCCCCTGAAGCTGCAGTGCCTGCAGCATGCTGGCGGCGTAAATTATCCAGCATGGCAGTAACTTCTTCTTTATCGGTGCTGAACCCTCGTGACCAGGTAACAGTCAGTAAATCCAGACCACTTAAGGGAGGAGGATCCATTTTGTTCAGGTCGCAAACAGCTTTGGCCGCCGCAGTTTCCCGGTTGACAATGTCAATGGCTTTCCAAATGGCCTCATTGGTTATCTCTGTTTCCAGGTGCTCTTCCAGGAAACTTTTCAGGTTGCGCAATTCATCTATCCACATATCCATGGAAGCCTGAGTCCTGTTAAGATGGGGAAGCTGCATCACATACACCGGTTTAAGGTCCTTCATCAGCTCAAACATTTTCTTCTTGCCGTCACAGGTGGTCTCGCCAATAATCACATCGGAAAAATGGAAGAAGGGACAGGTATCACTGACGGCAAATCCATAGGATGATTTGATTAGGGGACATAAATTCCGGGGCAGGTGCTCTTCCGCCTTGGCAATGGGTTCCTCTTTGGTACCGCACAGCCCAACCGGTATAGCTCCCGAGGCCAACACTAATTCCTGAGGGCAAAAGGTACAATAAATACCCACTACTTTCTGGTCGCTTTTCTCCTTGGCATCCTTTATCCGCATAATGCTGACTTCCCGGATTTTCAGAAAATCTTCTACGGTCGTCTGATTGCTCATTAGACATGCTCCTCTCCACATTGCTATTGTTAAATATATCACATTATTAGTTATAATATCTATGAAATTTTGTTATAGTTTGCGTATAGAATACCGGTGCTTAAGGCTATATTTTGTCTGAGCACACTTGGTTTACTTCCGCCTTCAGCAGGTGTATATTGTAGTCAAAGCCTGGTACTGGAGGTATATATATGCAAGATCTTATTAGGCGTACGGCCGAAATAATGAAAAATTCCCACAAAACCGTGGTGGTTACCGGGGCTGGCATAAGCACTGAAGCCGGCATTCCTGATTTTCGCGGTGAAAACGGCATCTACCGGCAACTGGGTGAAGATCGAGTTATGCGGATTATAAACATTGATTTTTTCCGTCGCAATGCTGAAGAATTCTATTCTTTTTACCGCCAATACTTTAACTTCCCGGCAGTAGAACCAAGCAAAGCCCATTATATGCTGGCGCAAATGGAAAAAGAAGGTTATGTATATGGTGTGGTAACCCAGAATATTGATAACCTTCATCAAAAAGCCGGAAGCAAAAAAGTAATACCCATCCACGGCAATGCCGAACAGTTCATCTGTCAGGAACGCAGCTGCCGGGCTATCTATGATGCCGAATATGTAAAAGACTATCCCGAAACCGTTCCCCGCTGTTCCCGATGCGGCGGTATCATAAAGCCTGATGTGGTGCTGTTTGGGGAGAATATCTATAACTATTTCGATGCCCGGGAAATGATCCTGTCCGCTCACCTGCTGATCGTGATAGGTTCTTCCCTCACCGTATACCCCCTGGCCGGTTTTGTCAGGGAGTTCTGCACTTTCACCCAGGATTTGATCATCATCAATAAAGGACCTACCTATTTGGATCATGCCGCCTTAATAAAGATAGATACCGGCACCACTGGAGTCGTCCTGGAAAAAATCCACGAACACCTGCAGCGGATAAAATAAGAAAAAAGGACGGTTCATTTCTATCTGCCGCCATGATCAGAATGAACCGTCCTTTATTAACGCCTGCCCTTTTTAATTCTCCATTTCTTATCTTCCAATTTTTGTAAATTGCATTTATAATTATATTCAGCGTTTGCTGAGTATATGCTTTCAGGTCCACTTATAATGGGGTGAAAAAATGCTGATTTCCGGTTGATGATTGTGGGCGAAAACCCTCAGTGGCGGGAAAGCCTGAGCATGGCCTTCCGGGCAGGGAGTACCGGACAGTTGATAGCCTCTCAAAGCAGCGAAGAATTCTTCAGCGATCCCTGCCTCTATCCCGATGTACTGGTCTGGAAAATAGAAGAGGGCTGTCCCGATAACATGATTGCTGAGTTGGCAAAATTTTGTTCTCTCCCAATTCTTGTGGTTGATAATCCTAACTGCTGGAATATTACTCAACTGCTCAGATACGGGATCAAAGGCTGTCTGCCCGCTCGCCTGCTGCCGATCCAAATCGTGCATGCGGTAGAACTGACGGTGCACGCCGGACTATTATGCCTGCCCCGCATGTCCCCGGAAGCTTTTCAGGAGGAAACCAGTCCGGCAGCAGATTGCCTCAAAATGCTGACCCCACGAGAAATTCAAATTCTGAAGCTTTTAGGCAAACAGGCTTCCAACCAGGAAATTGCCGATGCCCTGTACATATCTCTTTCCACCACCAAATCCCACCTGCGCAGCATTTACCGCAAACTGGGCATACATGGGCGCAGCGAAGCCATATCTTTTGTCATCAACTCCGGTTTGATTGACAAAGTCCAGGGCTTTATCGGTCCCAAGCAAAAGATCTCATTCCCATAAAATTAATGAAAATATAGTAGGAAAACAAGGGGACCCTTAGGGAGTCTCCTTTCTTTATTTTCATTCCTCCTTTAGTCCCCAGGAAGGTCCAATAAACACCGATATCTCTTCAAACTCCTTCATCCCCACCTGATTTCTTTTAACGGATTAATCCCCAGGCGGTTAAACTTCCTTCCCTTTTAATCCTTTCTGGCCTTTCCCTGATAAAATACCAAGCTTTGTTACCATTTATTACTATTTTATTACCTACTCCCTGCTTTGGTATCAACTGTTTTACCTCCTCAAGGTCGATAGAAGTTGAAAGACTGCCCTTGCTATAGTGAGGTTGATAATTTTTTAGGGGAATGGAGATGCAACCTCGATGCATATAATTACTAATTATTTCCCATACTGGTAATGAAATCCCCTGGATGGAGGCGCTTATGGCAACGAAAGGAAGGAGAAAAGCATATCGTTCGATATGGCAGATCCTGTGGATCGCCCTGGTACTTTCCATAAGTTCAGCAGGCGTTTCAATGGCATGGTGGCAGGACGGAACTCAAACTAAAGGGATAGTAAAAACCGGCCACATAAAACCAGTTTTTACCAATGTAAACCGGGGGCAGGTATATTCTATGGATTCGCCTTGTTCAGTCATTCCAGAGATCATGCCAGACGGTCGTACCATACTCCTTACTGTCGACAATCCATATCCGAACTATACTGTCCAGCTTGACTACAAAATTACTAACCAGGGAAATATACCGGTCCGATATGTATTGGATACGCCCACCTATGAAAACGACGGATCAATTTTTGTTGAGGTTGTTAACCAGTTTCCCAAAGATCCATCAGATGTGGTGTTGGAAGGCGGAAAGAGTGCTGAAGGTACATTAACTCTAAGCGTAAACAGCAATATACCGGAGGAAGATATCCACACATTGCAGGTCCAGGTACCGATGCACTTCCAGCAAGCCATCCCGTATTAATTGCTGAAGGAGGTGTTGCAAAAACATATAAGTGCACTGACTCTTGGTCATCGGATTATCAAAAAAGGATAGTTTGGGAGCATTAATAAAGGAGTGACTTAGTAATGAAAAAACGTTCCAAAATTCTAGCTATTATTTTGGTTTTGGCTTTCGCCCTCACTGGCGTTGGCTATGCTTGGTGGACCGATACTCTCTATATTAACGGCACCGTAACAACCGGAACTCTCGATGTTAGTTTTGTTAGTGAAGACGGGTGCTACCCATTTGCGCAACATTATCCAAGTATTGAATATAAAGACATACCCGGCTTTCCTCTCGATAATGATCTGGTAGAGGTTGACATCTACCCTGAGGGCGATGACAAGTACATCGTAACGATTAACAAATTATATCCAGGAGCCAAAATACGCCTTGATGTTAAACAGCAAAACGTAGGCACAGTGCCAGCCAAGTTTGCAAATGCTGAATTGAAGTTCACCAAAGGAGCAAAATGGGCAGAGTACCTGAAGGGTGCTGCTCACTACCGCACCAGCACAGGTTTATCTGGAAATATTTTAGGACAATGTGACTTTTGGTTTGATAATGTTTGGGTGTGGGAAGATTTTGACAAGTTGGATGATGCGATGAATGAGAAGTTGGCTAACAGAGTGATTCTCCCACCTGAAGGTTGGATGACATTTAGCACTTCCGATGAAGAGCCGGGATGTATTTGGATAATGCTAGATGAAAACGCTCCTAATGATGTTCAAGACAAGACCATTGAATTCGTTCTGACTATGAACTGGAAACAGTTTAACGAAATCTAGCCGATTTAGCGGGGGATGGTACTGCCCTTCCCCCGCTTTAACCTATACAAGGAGGAATATCCTGTGAAGCGACTTGTGCTTTTCTGTTTCTGTGCTGCAGCAGCTCTGGCTATTATCCCAACCGGCATCAGCCGCTGGGAAGATGAGCTTAGTATTAAAGGTATTTTTAATTTCAATCAAACCGAGCAAGTTATGCTGTTGGAATTACCCGGCTTTGCTGCTCCTGACTCCAATAAATTCCTGGAAAACAATGCTTCCGGTGAGAATGGCGGAACTGAAACAGAAGAGCAGCAAGGCGCGAATACTTTTGGAGAAGGCTATGAGAACGATTTCAATGACTCAACGGCTGATGAGAATACGCCCAGCGATGATACACCAGCAGCAGACAATGCTCAAAACTCTAGCGAGTCTGATTCAGATTCAGCAGCAGCATCTGGCAGCGAATCCGGTGATGCCAGCAGCGAACCCAATCACAGTGACAGCTCATCAGAAGGCAGTAGCTCATCCTCCTCTTGTGCTAGTGGGCCGTCTGACAACAGCGGTACGACTGGAGCCGACAGCGGAAGCTCATCATCCTCCGATACCAGTGGAGACAGTGGAAGTTCATCATCAAGCGGCGGCAGTGGGGGCAGCGGAAGTTCATCCTCCTCTGGCGGCGGTAGTTCTTCCGACAACAGTTCAACCGATTAGGGGTCAGCCACATGCTAGACTACAAGTACAGCACTAAACTAAACCAGGCTTTCCCTGTTCTGCTCGTTGCAGCTATCGGAATACTATATCTGACTGACAACTTTATTATCGGCAAATGGCTGGGGGGGTTCTGGGGCAATTATGTTGTACGTCCCCTGCTTTGGGCCATGCTGGCTGTCCTGGTTATCAGAGTTTTTCCAGGCGTTCGTCCCGCCGGCAAACTGAGGCTGCGCAAGTTCCTATGCTGGATGGCTTTCTTGTGCGGAGCCCTGGCTATTATAGCCTCCCTGGCTACCGGTGTTTTGGACGGATTCGGGGAAAGTCCCTATGATTTGAGCCCGCGGGGCATGCTCACCAACTTAATCTTTTTGGGTACATTTGTAGCCGGGCTGGAGTTTTCTCGAGCCTGGCTAATCAACCGGGTCTTTCGCAGCAACCCCACCTGGGGAGTAGCCGTGGTCAGCCTTTTCTTTGCTTTATTCTGGTTTCCGGCTTCAGTCCTGACTACTTTAACAGATAACTTAAAGATAGCACAGTTTTTGGGCATTACCTTGTTCCCGGCCATCAGCGAAAACCTTCTTACCAGCTATCTGGCTCTCCTGGGCGGAGCCTGGCCGGCAATTGTTTACCGGGGTACCTGGCTGGCCTTTGAATGGTTCTTTCCTATCCTTCCTGACCCGGGTTGGGTAACCAAAACCTTGGTTGCTACCTTTATTCCCCTTGTCGGCCTTACCCTGGTACGCCAGTATTACCTGGATGAGAAAAAGTCCCGCAAAGAGCTGACCCGGGAAGAAAATCACCAAGCCAGCTTGATTACCGGTATTGCTGCCATCATTATCATATGGTTTTGTGCAGGTGTTTTCTCCATATTCCCTTCGGTTATTGTCAGCGGCAGCATGCTGCCGGTCATCCAGATAGGCGATGTGGTAATCGTCAAGAAGATCCCGGCAGAACAGGTACAAGTGGGCGACATTATTCAATTTAAGACTGAAAACATCCGGGTAGCTCACCGGGTAATAGATATAAGGGAAGAAAACCATCAGAAGGTTCTGATTACCAAAGGAGATAACAACCAAGCTGTAGATTCTGATCCAGTGTTGCCAGAGCAGGTGGTAGGCCGGGTCGTCGCAATAATACCCAAAATCGGCTGGCCCAGCATGATCATACACTCTGCTGACCTATCGGCATTCAAATTACTTGCTGAGCAAATAAACGGAGAATTATAGGAGGGTCTGGGATGATACTAAGCTTAAATGGAAAAATTCGCACAGGCATTATAATAAATTTGCTGCTAATAATAGCTGGCTGCGGGGCTGGTTTGGTATGGAACAATTTTATACGCCCAAGTGAGGTTACAGAAAAAGAAAAGGTCTATAGTTACCAGCACGCCGCCACTATAGATTATCAGGTTAATCTGCTGCCCAATAATTTCTTTACCGAGACTACATTAGGACCTGGTCAGGCTTATATAACTTCCCTGGCTGATTCCCTGCAAACCCAATTGGAATATGACTTTTTTGGGGAAGCTCCGGCTGAAATTACCGGTACCTATCAGGTAGCCGGGGCTCTGGTGGCTTACAGTACGGTAGGAAGTGACAAAGAAATGGAAGTGTGGAGGCGTAATCTTTCTTTTCTAGGGTCCCAAACCTTTGCCGCCAATGATAATAAGATACAGATCCAGGATAATATTTTAATACCTGTCAACAGCTATGTTATGTTTGCCGAAGCCATGCAGGAAGCTACTAAATTCTATCCCAGCCGGTTAGAATTGCAGGTCGATTATCTTATAAAAGTGCAGGGAAAAACCGGCACAGGCAGTTTTACTGATGAACTGCATCCCACTTTGATAATTCCCTTGCAGGGCAAGGTATTTACAGTACAGGGCAATCTCTCCCCGAACAAAGAAGGAGCCATTGAAGTTGAAACCACCCGGCCAGTTGAAGGTATTCGAACCGTCAATATAGGATTGGGAACAACCTTGCTGTTAGCGGCACTGTTATGTATAGGCATGCTGGCGCTGACCAGAAGCTCGGATAAACACCTTAGCCCCGAAGATAAGAAAGTGGCTCAAATCCTTCGCCAACATGGGGAGAGGGTGGTAACTCTAACCAGCAGTTTGCCTGCAACTAAAGTGGACCAAATCCTGCTGGTAAACGATTTTGAGGATTTGGTCAAGGCAGCTGATGAGATAGAGCAACCCATACTCTATGAAATCGATGAAAGACAGAGAAAACATAGTTTCTACGTGGTAAGCAATCCCTACATTTACAGGTACGAACTCTTATGCCCCCCCGTTGAACAAAGAATAATTAATGAAGTAGGCACTGACAGTGCTCCTTCACTGTAAGCGAGGAGGATGACTGATGAGAATGATTAAAAAGATTGATTTTACATCGGTAGTCATCGTAGGGTTGGTAGTATTGTCCTTTTGCTTCACTTTGGCTAATCCCATTTATTCGTATGGATCACCGGTTCTGGCCTGGTCACCCAACCCAACCATAACCGAAAACGAAACCATGGATGTTGCCCAAACCACCTGCACTGCAGAAGGCAATAATATGATCGTTACTGTAAATAATGCCTATCCTGGTTACCAAGCTGAGATTGATTGCGAGGTTGTGAATACGGCAGGCTTTCCCATCAAGCTCAGTGATTTAAAACTCACGAATCAGCATCCGGAGTGCATAGATATTTCTGCTGCTCGCTCTGAGGCTTCAATCGTGGAGCCTGGTGATTCCCTTATCGTAACAGTTAATATCAGGGTCACCGAAATGGCTGAGCAGAATTCCACTTATACCTTTAATATTATCATAAGCGCTGAGCAGCACTCCGATGGAGATAATGGTGGAGGCGATAACGGGGGAGATAACGGAGGCGACAATGGTGGCGGCAATGGTGGTAACAATGGTGGCGATAACGGAGGAGATAATGGCGGTGACAATGGTGGCGATAATGGAGGAGATAATGGCGGTGACAATGGCGGCGGCAATGACGGAGATGGCAAAGGGGATGGAGGCGGCGGTGATAACGGAGGCAACGATGTTACACCCCCACCGAAATATGAAGAGATTACCGAGGAGCCGCCATTGATCATAGCACAAATACCTCAGGAAACCGTTCCGGTACCTGTGGAGGACCTGCCTCAAGGAGAACTGCCCCGAACCGGCAGCAACAGCATTTTATGGTTCGCTTCTGCCTTATCTTTGATTACTGCTGCTTTAATTACCAGATTCAAGTATTTCTAACCAAACCGGAGAGAGCCCATATTCGGGCGACAGTAAAAAGGTGATGCTAATAAATAATAAGCGGAAGCTGTGGCAAAGCTTCCGCTATTATTGTGTATATCATAAGCCAAAAGGAAATTGGTTATGACTTGGCCTGGAGAGTGGCAGTTAATGTGATGTTCTTTCCCTGGCGAATTATATTCAAGGTAATTTTGTCCCCTACTTTATGACTGGAGATTATTTCCTGCACCTGAGTAGTTGATTCGATCTGTTTTCCGTCAATAGCTGTGATTACATCCATTCTGGCAATTCCTGCCTGAGCTGCGGCACTGCCGCTGACTACCTCTACTACCAGCACCCCTTCAGTATCGCTGCTCAAGCCCAATTGAGCTCTAATATCATCATCCACCTCAACCATACTGATTCCTAAAAAGGGATGCTGAATCTTATTCCCGCTGATCAGGTCTTTCAGTACCTGGCTGGCGGTATTGATAGGAATGGCAAAACCAATTCCCTGAGCTTGAGCATTGACGGCGGTATTAATGCCGATAACCTCACCCTTCAGGTTTAATAAAGGCCCGCCGGAATTACCCGGATTTATAGCTGCATCAGTCTGGATCAAATTCTTGTATTGGCGGTCTTCGATGGTTATAGGACGACCTTTAGCGGAAATAACTCCGGTAGTTACTGTATGATCCAAACCGTAGGGCTGGCCAATGGCAATTACCCATTCGCCTACCCGCATTTTGTCGGAGTCCCCCAGGGGCAGTACCGGATAATTGCTGCCTTCGATTTTCAATACTGCCAGGTCTAAATCCCGGTCCTGTCCTACTACCCGAGCAGGTATCTCTTTCTTCTGGCCGTTCAGCTGAACCGTTACCGAGACAGCGTTTTCAATAACGTGCTGGTTGGTCAATATATATCCGTCCTTGGTAATCAAAAACCCGGTGCCAATACCTGTTTCATATCGCGGACTGGTATCGAAGCGGAACTGGTCTCCAAAAAACTGACGGAAAAAGGGATCATTAAAGAAGGGATTGCTGGATATGGAATTAACCTGTACTTTAGCCTTGATGTTGACTACCGCCGGACTGGATTTTTCAACAATGTCCGCCACTGTCATGGTACCTTGAGCCAGCGGTAAGGAAGCAGTTATGGCATCCGTCTGGGGCTGGGTTTCGACTGCCGCAGGTTCTTCATGGCCGGTAAAAGCCGCCCACAGGGAGGTGCCCTGCTGTTCAGCTACAAATGCTCCTCCAAGAATAAATGCTATAACAAACAAAATTAATATTTTGCTCACGTTTTTCATGTTATCATCTCCTTATTCATCTATATTCTGCTCAGATGCATTACCTGCTCAACTGTGTTTCTGCTGATAATTATAACCAAGAAATGTGAATGTTCAGTGAATGTTTGACGACGAAATCAGGTAAAAAGGACACACCGTCTAATGTTTATATACCCAAAAAAGGTTTGCCCAGTAAAGCAGTAATTTAATATAATTATGAACGATATTACCAAATCGAGGTAGTTATTCATGCATATCACCGCCTTATTTACCACTGCCTTCATTGTGGGCTTATCCGGAGCTATGATGCCTGGACCATTATTAACCGCAGCCATGGCTTCCAGTGCGGAAAGAGGATGGAAAGCCGGTCCCCAGATAGTCCTGGGTCATGCTCTCCTGGAACTCACCCTGGTGGCTGCCCTGCTGGCAGGAATAGCCCAGTTTCTGACCAAACCAACGGTGACCATGATTATTGCCCTGGTAGGCGGAATATTTCTGGTTTACCTGGGCATTACCATGATAAAAGACGTGCGGAGCGGACGTCTGACCAGCCTTAACACTGACCCCGCTCAGCCCGCCTCCGCTCCTGTAACCATGCATCCGATGCTGGCAGGAATACTGATATCATTATTCAATCCTTACTGGTCAATATGGTGGGCTACCGTTGGCCTGGGATATCTTACTCTGTCACTCCGCAACGGCACAGCAGGAATAGCCGCTTTCTTCTCCGGGCACATATTGTCTGACCTGCTTTGGTATACCCTAATAGCCGTAATGGTCAGCCAGGGGCGGGCTTTTCTGTCCCCGAAGATTTACCAAGCCATACTGATGGGCTGCGGGTTATTTATGGTGGTTTTAGGTATTAGTTTTATATATTCCGGATTATGGTCATAAAAAAGCCCGTCACTGACGGGCGCACATTCACACCTATTCTCTTATTGGGGCAGCTCTTTTCCTCTATATACAGTCAATCCATGCTGCTCCATCCAGAATTGGAAATCCAGATCATCCTCTGGTTTCCAAGGCCGGGAGATAGAGAAATGGACCTTCAGAAAGTTCAGTAGAGCCCTTATCATATGCCTCACCCTCCTTGCCAGGCTCCTCTGGAGCCTACCACCTCGGCTTGCATCATACCAGGCAATCAACTGAGACCAGATTTTTTCTCCACCTGGACCCAACGGACTGCTGAACCAACTTTTTCTTTTATCCATTAACTCTATTCTTCACCTTCATAATACTACCGCCAACAAAATTTGTCACTCGCAAAAAACTACGGCCTGTGGGTTTAATTCCACACGCCATCTTTTTTAACTATCTTATTGGGTTATTGCCTGCCAATACGCGGGCACTTATCGCACCTGAACCATTATTCAACTATATCGATCACATCTCCGGCTGCAATCCAGCCCGAAGACAAAACCCGGGCAAAGATTCCTTCCAAAGGCATTACACAGGTACCGGTCTGTTTTTTTATTGCGCAGCCCTGGTTATGGCATTCCTTGCCAATCTGAGTTACCTCCAGCAAGACTTCCCCTATTTTAAGGCGAGTACCTACCGGGAGAGATGCCACTTCCAGGCCATCCACGGTTATATTTTCTGCAAAATCTCCGTAAAACACATCTGCTCCCATGGCTTTCATCTTTTCGAAACTGGACCAGGACAGAAGACTGATCTGGCGATGCCAGGTACCGCCATGGGCATCGCCTTTTATGCCCCAATCTTTATCCACATAGGCCTTGCCTACATCATGTTTCTTCTGCCCTTTTTTTTCTGAGATGTTAACCGCCAGCACTTTACCTTGGTTTGGCATAAGATATCCCCCTATCCTTTTATAAACCTAACTAATCCGGCGTTTTCTTCTCATATTCGTTCCTAATCCTGCCACGGTTCATCAGGCCGGCAATCACAGTAAGATCTCGTCCTACCCCATGCCTGAGCGTATCAGTTTCAATGGGCTCTAAGCAGGATTAGCGTTGACTATAGCCACATCTATTATAGCCCCTGCTCTTCCAATTAGTATACCTGCAAATATAAACCCCCGCATATCTTAAAGATAAACAATATAGCTGGGTACCAACAACTTCTGTTTGCTTGCATCATTGCATACAATTAACCATAAACCATAAACCTTGTTATTAATTGGAAACGTCAACCATTATTGACATCCATTTACTGCAAGAGGTATATTGTATACAGTGGGTGCTTCGCTTAAGGCGAAGTGCCCATAGCATTTTATTAAATAATTTTTCCATTAAATAGTAAGATACTGGAGGAGGAGAATGTATGCCTGGTATTTCCCTTTCCCCTGGAGTTCATAGTAGACTGGTACAGCAGCTTGCAGAACTGGAAGAACGTAAAGCTGCCCTGATAGACGATTTTTTCCCCATGCCTTCCCGGGAACGTGAAGAATTCGCTCGCTTGCTGGATGAATATCTTCAGCGAATTGAGGCTCTGGTGAAAACCGCTTCCCTCCAGGAAAACAGCAACGACAATTCGGTGCCCTTTGTAACTATTGATTGTGCGGTAGAAGTAAAAAACCTGGACAATGGCCAGGTCTACAACTGGCAGGTGGTTATACCTACTGACTCCAGGGTAGCTAAAGGCTGCGTTTCCTGCTTGTCTCCGGTAGGCAAATCATTGCTGCTGAGCCGCACAGGAGATACCATAACCGTCAATGCTCCTCGGGGAACAGCTCAATACCAGATCTTGTCTGCAGTTATGATTTAACTCCTTAACCAACCGTATTTAATTGCCGCATTTTTCATAATATTGAGACAATATGGTTGACCTCCGCCTGAAAATGGCTAATATTAATAGTATATACATTAATTACTAATTCTGGTTAAGGAGGTATAAAAATGTCTGATCCTAATGCGGTTACTCAGGCTCCCCCCGATGCCGAGGCTATGCAAGCCATTATGGCGAAAATAGCCAAAGTGCAAAAGATTCTTGGCTTCCTGGCCTGCTGTCAGCTATTGTTGGGATTGTTTTTCCTGATCCTTCCCTTCTTGCCGGCAGCATTGGGTGTATCCGGTCATGCATTTGGATTCATGCTTTTGGCTCCCTTCCTGCTGGGGCTGTCTTATGCTGCTTATTTAGCCAGAAAGGATCTCTCCTTTGCTAGAGTAGTATTTCGCAATACCGCCATATCCCAGATTGGTTTTCTGCTGATTGCACTGTATATATACTTCACCTTCCCTGCAGCCTTGGTATTGGTTCTAGCAGCTATTGCCCTTATCCTCGGTGGTCTGGCTTGCATGGTGATATATCAGGCTTCCAAACAATAGAACTAAAAAACCTGCTAACTAAAAAAGGCTCGAGTGGATTGCTCGTGCCTTCTTATACATAGCATTTAGTATTTTTTAAAGTTGCTTCCGGGTGCACCGCAGATGGGGCATTTTTCCGGTGCTTCGTTTTCACAAACATATCCGCATACGGGACATAAATAGAAACTCTCCGCAGCTACATCCTGGTTCTTCTCCACTGCTTCCGCAGCCTTTAAAAACAGCTTTTCATGGACTTTTTCAGCTTCATTGGCTAAATGGAATATAGCCCGGGCAGCTTTGGCTTCTTCCTCCTCCGCATCCTTTATAAAGGGCGGATACATGTTGGTATGTTCATAGTTTTCCCCATCAGCAGCCGCGCGCAGGTTTTCCAGGGTGGACTTTACATTACCGGATACTTGGTATTGTTTAACCGCATGAATGGTCTCTGCTTCTGCTACGGCTTCAAATAAACGGGCAACTTTTTCAAAGCCATCCTTTCGGGCTTTGTCGGCAAAGGCCAAATACTTGCGATTGGCCTGGGACTCTCCGGCAAATGCAGCTTTGAGGTTTTCATTAGTTTTCATCCTGCAGTCCTCCTTTTCTATTAAGGGTTGCTTTGTTCACAACCTTAGTATATTCGTTATTAGTTACTAAAGTAACGAAATTTAGAAAAACTTGCAAGCTTGGTTCCTTCTCAGCATCTGGGTTATTATGTTAGTAATATGCAAAATTGCTATGATTCATAAAATAAACTAAAAGTATTCCAGGGGGGGTTAAGGGGTTGAAACTTAACCAGGAGCATATAAAAAAATTGATCGCATTGGTTAACCAAAGCCCTTTTTTTCAGCTGCTTTCTATGACTATCCAAGACATGGGAGTGGGTTTTTCCAAGTTACACATCGAAATGGAGCACAAGCACCTGTCTCCTTACATGGCCATACAGGGAGGGGTTTATGCAGCTCTCATTGATGCAGCAGCTTACTGGGCTGTCTATGCCGAATTGCCGGAAGAGGCGGGTTTGATAACTATAGATGTGAATGTAAATAACCTGGCATCCATCAAAGAAGGCACGATTATAGCCCATGGGCAGCGAATTAAAGTAGGCCGTTCCATATGCCTGGCAGATGTGAGGGTGGAAGATAATAATGGCCGGATATTGTCCCAGGGCACCTCCAAACTTCTGGTTACCCAGGGACTCCAGCCTATTAATCAAATTGCCGAACTAGCCGGCACCAGCCTGCCGCCCAAGTTCCTGTAAACATCTTATTTGATTATCCTAATCACCCGTGTCTCATGATCATAATCCACCGTGGCTCCCAGAGTCTCGCTGACAAAGCGCAGGGGTACAAAGGTGCGCCCGGGAGGATGCAGCTCAGGAGCACTGTCTATGATCTGTCTCTCACCGTTTACTCGAACTTCCGCTGAACCTATGGTCAGCACTATCTCTTTGTCCCCGTCCCTTATACCAACCTGGCGGGTTTCGCCTATCCAGTCCACTTCCGCACCCAGGCCTTCGCTTACAAAGCGTACGGGCGCCAGGGTCCGGTTGGCCTTCGTATCTAAGAAGGGCGGGGCGTCCAGGATGTACGGTTGTCCGTCTACAGTAGCCTCTTGTTGACCTATGGTGAGGACGATCACCTTCCTGACAGGCTCTTCTTTCGCCGGTACCGACGCGCTGAAGACAGCGAACTTGGTCAGGTGGTTGACCTGGGTCACGGCGTACCACTTGCCGTCGGCGCCCTGCTCGATAATGGTGGGCAGGTCAACCCACTCGCCGGTGGTTTCGTCACGGTAGCGGATAACCGGCTGCTCGCCCTCAGCAATCTTATCAGGATCGTAGGCGATGCGAATGGTGATGGTTTTGTCGCCGAAGTCCCTGCTGCCGGTGGTGGTAATCTCGTAAATATCGCTGCCCAGTTTGACCTGCATTCCAGAGGGCACCAGGTCTTCCGCTTCTTTCCCTGTCAGCTTCTCTATCTCCAATGTGACGTCAGCGGGCAGGGTCTCGGGGGGTATCTCTACGGAGACGTTTTCCAATTGTACAATGCCTCCGGTGTCAGCGGGGATAGACTTGCTGGCAGAATTCGAAGGAGTAGTACTGCTGCCTTCCCCTCCACTGCTGCCTCCACTGCTGCCTCCGCTGCTGTCACCGCCGCCACTGCCGCCGGAACTGGCACCGGAAACCGTCAGGGTCACTGTGTAGGTGTCGCTGGAGTCCACCGTCCCGTCATGGGCTTTGAATACCAGTGTGGTTGTACCGGTGACAGTCGGAGTGTAGGAGTATACTCTATCCGCGGCAACATACGCTCCGCCGTTTACTGATACCTTGTAGGTCAGCAGGTCGCCGTCCGCATCCTCGAAAATAGTTGACAGGTCCAGGGTATAGGCGGTGTTTACCGCTGCGCTGGCCGTGGCAGTCGGAGGTATGCCGGGCTTGCGGTTCGGCGGCGTGTTCCCTGGTAGTGCCTCAGTTACGGTGATGACCTTCTCGCCATATACACCGGAGCCGTCATTGGCCGTTGCCCTTACCGTCACCGTGCCTTCCCCGGTACCGGTCAGCAATCCGGTGGAAGGGTCAATGGTGGCTGTACCTGTTCCGGGAAACACGCTCCAGGTCACGGTCTTATCCGTGGCGTTGGCAGGTTCAACTTCCGCTATCATTTGCAGGGTGCCGCCGTTGGCCACGGTGGTCGCGTCGTCTGCTCCTTTTACGGTGATGGAGGTTACCAGGGTGGGCGGAGCGGGGGAAACGGAAACCGGCACAGCTATATTTACTGTATCCGTCCCGTCGCTGACTGTAACCACAACCGATGTGTCGCCCACCGCTACTCCGGTGAGGGTGACAGTGCCGCTATTAAGGCTTGCCGTTGCCTTTGCTGCCTCCGGGCCTGTCACAATGGCCGTGATGATCAGCGAGTCTTCTTCTATATCTACGGCGATATCAGAGGCGCAGAAAGCTGCCGTACTGCCCGCGGTCACGCTTTGGGTTGGTACCGGGCTTTTCGCTGCAGGCGGGTTATTTTTTACCTTTATGATACTGATACCATTGTTGTAGATTTTGTAACCAGCATCAACGTTGGTCCATTCAGAGGCAGCTTTGGCCTCTCCGTCTAATCTAAGATAGTTCGGGGCGGTGATGGTACCTTTAATGATAATTGTACTGTTATCTTTGGCCTCTGCGCCTGCTCCACCCCCATAGTCTGTTGAGACTGCGCCTTCAATAATCAGCAAGCTTCCCTCACCATAGGTATAAGCAGAGCGGCCTGCTTTGGAGATGACATTGCCTCCGACCGTAACCGCAGCGCCATCGTCTGCCCTTGCTCCGCTGTTATAGTAGTCGCTTATAGTTGCCTCAGCGTTCCCGGCAATGGTTATGACACTTCCTGACCCCATAGCATAAACACCACATGACCCTCCGGTTACATTGCCTCCCACTTCAATACTTCCGCCATTCTCGGCAAACGCACCGTAACCGGAGCCTGCCGTGATATTACCAGTAACCCAGATAAAGCTTCCCGCACCGCTTGCCATTGCGCCGCGGCTGTTCATATCCCCGCTGGTCAATGTGGCGCTGGTCACAGTAACCTGTCCACCGTCGTGAGCATATACGGCGCGACTTCCACTTCCGCTAGCTGTGGCGCTGGTCACAGTAGCCTGTCCACCGTCGTGAGCATATATGGCGTATTTTGCACTTCCGCTAGCTGTTACGTTGAACGAGCCCCCCTTTGAGGTGTCAAGATTAACCACACCGCCGCTTCCTACTTCCAACCCGTGACCTCCATCGTTGGTCACCTTCAGGGTGTGC
>Ga0209608_1000182_pt1 | contig 66454 bp, 58 predicted proteins | sample AD_UKC130_MetaG_FD_184428 | JGI IMG/M metagenome (GOLD analysis project Ga0209608, IMG submission 184428) | Active sludge microbial communities of municipal wastewater-treating anaerobic digesters from Canada - AD_UKC130_MetaG (SPAdes) (version 2) | ecosystem: Engineered > Bioreactor > Anaerobic...
TTCCGCACGCATCCGCATCGCCTGCCGACGCATTTCGTCTTGGGCTTCGCGGGGTGGTTTTCGGGCATCAATCTTTTCCATGCCCAATATTTTATCACTAATCGCTATTTGATTGCCGGGTTAATAAGTCAGCACGGTTTGACAAAACCCTGTGGCGCGGTCGACACTCGCCGACGCTAGTGCGTGTCATCCCGTTGGCGAAAGGCGGGATGTGAAGCCATCGATTGTTGAAAGGGATTTTTGTGGGGGGCGTGGTGCGTTTTGTATTTCCACGCCCGCGTCTTTCCAAACAATGACGAGAAATGGAGAACCGCGGCATGACTGAAAAACGTATTGAAACGCGTGACGATGGTCGGGCGAATAAGTCGGGAAATCGAGCGCCTTTTATTTCTGTCGCACGGCGGATTTTCGTCGCTTTCACGGCCTGTCTGCTTGCGGCGGGATGTGCCGGCGTTGGTCAGGGTTACAAGGAACCCATCGACTACCAATTCGGCGGCCTGGGGCGTGAGATGAATATCGCACTGAACTGGGTGTTTCGGCCCGACTTGTCAAACATGGGAAGTTCTGACAGTCGCGAGCATGGAGTCGCGGAAAGGTACGCACGTTACCGGAACGCAACGATTCCCTTCGGACACGCGTATATCAACGGGCGCGACATGTGTGGTCGCCGACAGAACCCGTATTGCAAGGGTTTGACATTTGGAGAGGAACTGCTTAACCGTCCCGACGTGATCGCCGCCATGACCGACTGGCTGACGCACCTCTGCGAGCGTCTGCCGGTTACCGTGACTGATCCGGGGTATTATGTCGACGTCAAATGGCGGCAAACAAGAATCGACCGATTGCGAACCCTCCTTCAGTGCGACAGCAAGACTAAAGAAGCGCGCGATTTTCAATTTCATATTTACATCGTGCGCGACTTTGACAATGTTTTTGGGTTATTTCCACCACAGCGCATCGACGCCGTGTTGCGGCAGTCGGTGATCCGCCACTGGGTGATCAAGATCAATCAATAAACAGGAGAGTGCCATGGCTGGAAGCGTTCGCGTATATGTCGATGCCGTCCAAATGTCCATTACTTCAGCGCGTCCTTAATTGGGGTGATTTATGTCTGAGATTTTATTGTTATTAATAACGGTAGCGGTATGCATGCAGATATATTTTGGTTCTCGTTACAGAGATATTTTTAAAGTTGATGCTGGTGGGGTAAATAAGACATATTTTTCAATGATTAAAGAGTTATTAAGGTTGCACCCTAGTGCTGGAAGGTTATATGTCGGCCTTATTGCGTTTGAATCAATTATTTTACTGCTAATGATCGTAAGCCAAATTTTAATTGGAGAAGAAAATTGGAATAGTGGATGCTGTAACTTTGGTGGTTACTTATATTGATAACTCCGGTATGTTTGCGGAAGTATTTTCTAGCGGGGATTTGTCAGGAATGGCTGCCGCTAACGCAGCTGGTGCGCAGATATCTAGCGCGATCGTTTGGGTTTTCCCCACAACGCTTAATAATATTGCGGGAATTAATGCGGTAACTGGTTTTGTTGTCGCAGTCAAAGTTGCAGACGATGTTGCTGCAGGAAAGAGGTGTCTCTTGGAGATGCTATCAGTTTGACTGCCTCTGGCCTTACTATTGGCGTTGGAGTAGCGGTCGCTCTTGGTGTCGGAGCGGTATCGTTGCCGTATGTAGCTGCGCTTGGACTAACTGCGGCTGCGGCTGGATATCATGCAAATCAAAAACGGTTCACTCTTGATGATCTATTGAATTCTCTCTTCGGCCGCGCCCGCGCCTGGGCCCAACCCCGCCACGACCCCCTCGTCCTCGACCTTGACGGCGACGGACTCGAAACCACCGGCATCGGCGGCGCCCCGGTGCTCTTCGACGGCGACGGCGACGGCGTCAAGACCGGCACCGGCTGGCTCAAAGGCGACGATGCCTTCCTCGCGCTCGACAAGAACGGCAACGGCACGATCGACAACGGCAACGAACTCTTCGGCGTCGACACCGTCCTCGCCAACGGCCAGAAAGCCGCCGACGGCTTCGCCGCCCTGGCCGACCTCGACAGCAACCACGACGGCCTCTTCAGCAGCCTCGACGCCCAGTTCGCCAACGTCCGCCTCTGGCGCGACCTGAACCAGAACGGCGTCTCCGACGCCGGCGAACTGCAGACCCTCGCCGCCGCCGGCATCGTCAGCCTCGGCCTCGCCAGCACCGCCACCCACCTCGCCCTCGCCAGCACCGCCACCCACCTCGCCCTCGCCGGCGACAACGTCCAGACCGCCGCCGGCACCTACACCCGCGGCGACGGCCAGACCGGCGGCACCGGCCACCTCGACCTCGCCCAAAACCCCTTCCATCGCCAATTCACCGACACGCGGAACACCGACGCCGTCGCCGACGTCCCCGATCTGCAAGGCAGCGGCGCCGTGCGCGACCTGCGCGAAGCGGCCAGCGCCTCGCCGGATCTCGCCGCCGCCCTCCGGCAACTGGTCGCCGACGCCGCCACCGGCAGCCGCGCCGATTTCCGGACGGCCGTGGCGACGATCATCGACCGCTGGGCCGACAGCGCCAACTTCAGCGATTCCTTCGAAACCGCCGCCGCCACCGATCAGGACCTGTTCTTCGTCCTCCCCGGCGTCAGCGTGCTCGAGGCCTTCAACGCGCATTACAAGATCATCGAATTCGGCCCCGACGGTTATATTTCCGATACCCCGGCGCGGCAAAAGCTCATTCGTGCCCAGCAGGCGCACATCGAGCGGCTGCTGAAGACGCTCGAAACGTTCAACGGCCTGCCCTTCGTCAGCGTGCCCGGCAGCGAGCCGACGAGCGGCACCGCGTCGTCCACGGTCGTGGCATTCGCACCGCCCCCGAGCAGCGGCGGCAGCGGCACCGTGGTCGGCGGCGATGCGCCGCTGATTTACGGTCTGGAACAGGATCGTTTGAACCTGCTGAACCAAAGCTATCAGGCGCTGCTGCAATCGGTCTGCGACGGTCTGGTCCTGCAAACCCGCCTCAAGCCCCTGCTCGACACGATCGGCCTGCAAATTGACGGAAACGGCATCCGCCTGGATTTCAGCGCGCTCAACGCCGAATTCGACCGCCGGCTGGCCGCCAACCCGCTGGAGGGGTTCGGCGACCTGATGGATTTCAACCGCTCTACCCGCGACATGCTCAAGGACAGCGGCTGGCAAGGCTGGACCAGGGCGGCCGATCTGTTGGCCAACGATCCGCTACAGGCGTCGTTCAGAAACCTGCTGGCGACGGAAGGGGCCTTGGTCAAGGGGACCACGGGCTTCACCGCCAGTGGTGACGCCGCGAACGATCTCATCGTCGGCGATAACGACACGGATAGCCTTTCCGGCAACGCCGGTGACGATGTGCTGTTCGGGCTGGAGGGCAATGATGTTCTGGCCAGCGGCGACGGCGACGACACCCTCGACGGCGGTGCCGGCAACGACACCTTCTACGGCGGCGCCGGCAACGACACGCTTGACGGCGGTGCCGGCAACGACACGCTCTATGGCGGGCAAGGCGACGACACCTACCAGTTCAAGAAAGGCGACGGTGCCGACGGCATCATCGAGAATTACGACGGTTACTACGGCGCGGGCGGCGGCACGGCCGACAAGATTCGCTTCCTCGATGTCGCCTCGACGGAAGTCACGGCCCTGCGCAGCGGCTACAACCTCATTCTCCAGTACGGCAGCGACTCGCTGACGATCAGCGAGCACTTCGGCGGCGGCGCGAACCAGATCGAACGCATCGAATTCGCCGACGGCATGGCCTGGGATCTGGCGGCGATCCAGGCCAACGTCACGGTGCGCGGCACCACCGGCAACGACAACCTCTACGGGCTGGCCGTCGCCGACCGGATGTACGGGCTGGAGGGCAACGATGTTCTGGCCAGCGGCGACGGCGACGACACGCTTGACGGCGGGGTGGGCAACGACACCTTCTACGGCGGCGCCGGCAACGACACGCTTGACGGCGGTGCCGGCAACGACACGCTCTATGGCGGGCAAGGCGACGACACCTACCAGTTCAAGAAAGGCGACGGTGCCGACGGCATCATCGAGAATTACGACGGTTACTACGGCGCGGGCGGCGGCACGGCCGACAAGATTCGCTTCCTCGATGTCGCCTCGACGGAAGTCACGGCCCTGCGCAGCGGCTACAACCTCATTCTCCAGTACGGCAGCGACTCGCTGACGATCAGCGAGCACTTCGGCGGCGGCGCGAACCAGATCGAACGCATCGAATTCGCCGACGGCATGGCCTGGGATCTGGCGGCGATCCAGGCCAACGTCACGGTGCGCGGCACCACCGGCAACGACAACCTCTACGGGCTGGCCGTCGCCGACCGGATGTACGGGCTGGAGGGCAACGATGTTCTGGCCAGCGGCGACGGCGACGACACGCTTGACGGCGGGGTGGGCAACGACATCCTGTCTGGCGGTCTGGGCAACGACACCTATCTGCTGGCGCGCGGCGGTGGTGCCGACATGGTGGTCGACACCGACACCACCGTCGGCAACAACGATCTGGCGCAATTCGGTGCCGGTATCGCCAGCGATCAGTTGTGGTTCCGGCATGTCGGCAACGATCTTGAGGTCAGCGTGATCGGTGGCAACGACAAGCTGACGATTCAGAACTGGTACGGCGGCACGGCGAACCATGTTGAACGTTTCCAGACGGCGGACAATAAGCGTCTGCTCGACAGTCAGGTCGAGACGCTGGTCCAGGCGATGGCGGCCTTTGCGCCGCCAAGCGCCGGCCAGGCGACCTTGCCGCCCGCTTATCAGACGACATTGGCCCCGGTTCTGGCCGCCAACTGGCAATAAACAGGCCGTAAAATACCGCGGGTGCTTGCCGGCGCCCGCGCTCCTCCAGCGAAACCGCTCCCCGCGGACGGGTTCGCCCGAATCTATCCCGCGCGTAGCCCTTGCCTCAAGCCCGGGCGCGCGCGGTTACTTTTTTTCGCCATGATCAATTTTTCCGCCCCTCCCTCGGCCGAGGCTCCGCCGCAGGCGTCCGCGCCGCTCGACAGCGGTCTGCTTGGCCTGGTGATTCTCGCTCGTTTTCACAACATTCCCGCCGACCCCGACCAGCTAGCCCACGAATTCCGCGAGCCGGGTCAGGCGTTCGGTATCAGGCAAATCCTGCTGGCCGCCAAACGCCTGGGCCTGAAGGCCAAATGTGTGCGTACCGAACGGCATCGGCTTGACCGTACCCCTCTGCCTGCGCTTGCCCTGGACAATGAGGGCGGTTTTCTTATTCTCGCCCGCGTCGATGCCGACAAGGTTCTCGTCCAGATCCCCGGCCAGAACCCGCGAGTGATGTCTGCCGAGGCTTTCGCTGCCGGTTGGAGCGGTGAATTGATCCTCTTCGCCTCGCGTGCATCGCTGGCAGGCGAACTGGCCCGTTTCGACTTCAGTTGGTTTATCCCGGCAATCGTCAAATACCGCCGGCTGCTCGGCGAGGTGCTATTGGTATCGTTTTTCTTGCAACTGTTCGCCTTGGTCACGCCCCTGTTTTTTCAGGTGGTCATGGATAAGGTGCTGGTGCATCGTGGATTGGGTACCTTGGATGTGATCGCTGTCGGCTTGCTGGTGGTGATGCTTTTTGAAAGCGTCTTGTCGGGCTTGCGCAGTTACGTTTTTGCCCACACCACCAGTCGCATCGATGTCGAGCTCGGTGCCCGGCTTTTCCGGCATCTGCTCAACTTGCCGCTGGCTTACTTTCAGGCCCGCCGCGTCGGCGACACCGTCGCCCGTGTCCGCGAGCTTGAGAATATCCGGCAATTTTTGACCGGCAACGCCATCACGCTGGTTCTTGATCTGTTGTTCTCGGTGGTGTTCATCGGTGTGATGCTGCTCTACAGTGGTTGGCTGACTTTGATAGTTATTGTCTCGCTGCCGTGCTATTTATTGCTGTCGCTGGTGGTCACACCTGTATTGCGTGCCCGTCTGCACGAGAAATTCAATCGCGGTGCCGAGAACCAAGCCTTTTTGGTCGAAACCATCAATGGTGTCGATACCTTGAAAGCGATGGCCGTCGAACCGCAGATGGTCCGCCGTTGGGAGAACCAGTTGGCCGCTTACATCGCGGCCGGCTTTCGCACCGCGACGCTGGGCACTATCGCTCACGAAGGCGTGTCGCTGATCGGCAAACTGGTGACGGTGGCCACCTTGTGGCTTGGCGCGCGTCTGGTGATCGATGGCGAGTTGACCGTCGGCCAGTTGATCGCTTTCAACATGCTCGCCGGTCGGGTGGCGACGCCGGTGATGCGCCTGGCGCAGTTGTGGACCGATTTTCAGCAGACCGGCATTTCGGTACAGCGCCTGGGCGACATTCTCAATAGCCGCGGCGAAGTGGCGCCGACCCATCGCGGAACATTGCCGCCTCTGGTCGGCGGCATCGTTCTCGATCAGGTGGTGTTTCGCTATCGTCCCGATACGTCGGAGATCCTGCGCGGCATCGATTTGTGCATCGCGCCAGGCGAGGTGATCGGCATCGTCGGCCGCTCCGGCTCGGGTAAAAGTACGCTGGCCAAACTGATTCAGCGCCTTTACGTGCCGGAGCGCGGTCGCGTGTTGGTGGACGGCGTCGATCTGGCACTGGCGGATACCGCCAGTCTGCGTCGACAGATCGGGGTGGTATTACAGGAGAACATGCTGTTCAATCGGACCATTCGCGAGAACATCGCGCTGGTTGACCCCGGCTTGCCGATCGAGGCGGTGATGGCGGTGGCGAAGCTGGCCGGCGCGCACGATTTCATCGTCGAGCTGCCCGAGGCTTACGACACATTGGTCGGCGAACACGGGGCAACACTCTCCGGTGGGCAGCGGCAGCGCATCGCCATTGCGCGTGCCTTGCTTGGCAATCCGCGCATTCTGATTTTCGATGAGGCGACCAGCGCTCTCGATTACGAGTCGGAGCGCATCATCCAGAACAACATGAAGGCCATCTGCCAGGGGCGCACAGTGCTGATCATCGCCCACCGGTTGTCGGCGGTGCGTGAGGCGAACCGCATCGTGGTTATCGACTGCGGGCAGATCGTCGAGCAGGGACCTCATGAGGAGCTTTTGCGACACCCGGCGGGGCATTATGCCCGCCTGTATCGCTTGCAACAGGGGCTGTCGACATGAGCGGCGGGGCGCGGCGCGGGGCGCTGGCGGATTTTTTCCGGCGTTATGCGGCGGTCTTCCGTCAGGCGTGGCGCGAACGCCATTCGCTCGACGTGCCGCCGAGGCAAGAGCACGAGGTGGATTTTCTGCCGGCGGCCTTGTCCTTGCAAGACCGTCCGGTTTCGCCGGCACCGCGCGCGGCGATGGGGCTGATCGTCGGTTTCGCGATATTGGCGCTGTTGTGGGCGATCTTCGGGGAAATCGACATCGTGGCCACGGCCCGTGGAAAAATCGTGCCTAATGATCGTACCAAAATCATCCAGCCGATCGAAACCGCGGCAGTGAAAGCCATTCGTGTCACCGATGGGCAACGGGTGAAGGCCGGCGATGTGTTGCTCGAACTCGATACGACCAATGCGGAGGCTGATCGAGAACGTTACGCTGGCGACTTGGCCGCGGCGCGGGCGCAGGCGGCACGGGCAAAAGCCTTGCTGAAGGCGCTCGATACACAGCGGATGCCACAACTTGGCGCGGTGCTGAACGTGCCGGCTGAACGGCTGGCGCAAGAGCAGCGTTTTCTCGAGGGGCAATATGCCGAATATCGAGCCAGGCTGGCACGCATCGACGCCGAGGTGGCGCGTCGAGAGGCGGAACTTCGGTCTACGCGCGAGGTGGTGCGCAAGCTTGAACAAACGGCGCCGATTGCCCGGCAGCGGGCGAAGGACTTCAAAAATCTGGTTGACCAGAACTTCGTTTCACAACACGGTTATCTTGAAAAGGAGCAGTTGCGCATTGAGCAAGAGGGCGATCTGGCGGCGCAGCGAAGTCGTTTGCAGGAGTTGGTAGCGGCACTGGCGGAGGGTCACGAGCAAAGACGCGGGCTGGTGGCCGAGACACGGCGGCTCGCGCTGGACAGTCTGGACGATGCCGAGAAGAAAATAGGGGTGCTGGCACAGGAGTTGGTAAAGGCCAGCTCACGCAGTCGCCTGCTGACGCTGACTGCGCCGGTGGAGGGCACGGTCCAGCAACTGGCAGTGCATACGGTCGGTGGGGTAGTCACGGAGGCACAGGCGTTGATGGTGATCGTACCCAGGGATGAGGCGGTCGAGGTCGAGGCTTTCGTGGAGAATAAGGACATCGGCTTCGTCAATGTTGGACAACGGGCGGCGGTCAAGGTCGAGACGTTCCCTTTTACGAAATACGGAACGATTGAGGCGGAGGTGACGCAGGTGTCGAACGATGCGATCAGCGATGAAAAGAAGGGCTTGCTTTATTCGATGCGTGCCCGGCTTGCACAGGCCACGATCCGGGTCGAAGAAAAATCGGTGCTGTTATCGCCAGGCATGGCGGTGACCGTGGAAATCAAGACCGGAAAGCGCCGCGTCATCGAATATTTCCTCAGTCCGCTATTGCAGTATGGCGATGAAAGCTTGCGCGAGAGGTGAGAGGCGCTCGCGCCGCATCTGTCGATTCTAGAATTGGGTGGCCGACAAAGGTGCGCGGCGAGACGGCAACCTCCGTTTCCCCGTGGCAATCAGGCGGAGTTGAGCCGTTCGGGTTTGTTGGACGTCTCGTCATGTTTTTCCGGCGGCGCGCTGACGCCGATGGTGGCGAGACCGAGGCCGGCTTTTTCCAGTTGGTCGCGCAAATCCATGCCGCCGCCGCGCAATTTTTCGCGGGTTTCGATGTCGGCGGCGAACAGCGAGAGCGCGATCTGCTGGTCCCGGATGTACAGCCTGGCCTCGACCTCGCCGAGTTTTGGGAGCGTCAGCCGTAGCCGCGTTTGCCACTTTTCTCCCTCTTCGGCGGGGCTGTCGGCGGATTCGCGACGTGTGCTGTCGTTCTGGATGTCCCATTGCATTTGTTGTCCGGGCCAGATCTGCCCTTGCCATGAGAAATTTTGCGTCGCGAACGATTCGAGTTGCTGCTGCACGATGGCTTCCACTTGTGGGGCGACGGCCGGAGTGGGCGGGTTGCCCGGGGTGGCCGGGCCACCACCGTGGGGCGGCGGGGCGGGCGAGGCCGGGGCGGTTTCCGCGCGTGTCGGGTGAGGGGCCGCGCCGGTGATGGCCGTCGCGGTCTCGCGCTGCGGCGATACGGACGCCGTTTCCAGTCGATTTTCCGGCCGGCTTTCCGGTCGCCCTTCCGGCGGTATTGCCGATGGGGTTTCGGCGGCGGGCGGCGGTGGGCCGGGGAGGGGCGGTGTGCCCGTGCGCGCTACCAATTTCCCTTGCGGTTCCTGTCGCAGTTCGGCCGTGCTGTAGCGTCCCTCGACCCACTCCGCCTGATGCGCTTCATAGAACATGCCGCTTTGCTTGATCGCTTGTTGCAGCAGGGGCAGGAGGTCTTGCCCGCTGGTCGGCGGTTTGGCGGCGATCGGCTGATTGTCGTTCAGGGGCAAGGCCACCGGTCCGTTTTTTGCGTCGCGTGAGCCGGCAAGCAGTTGGCCGATCAGTTGGCCAGCACGGCTGAGATGGGTGGGCGACGATTCTCCGACGGGTTTGCCGTCCGCCGTGGTGGTCGCAACGACGGCCAGGGTCAGCTTGCCGTCGCTCTCGGTGACTTCCAGTTCGATGGCATCGCCGGTTTTTGCGGCGAAAGGCAAGGCCAAGGTCACGCTGCGCTGATTGATCAACGCGCGATAGGCACCATTGGGCAGCAGGGCCTGGATTTCCGCCAGGAGGCGTTGACCGGCGACAAGGCCGGAAAGCTTGTCGGTGAGTTCCTGTGTCGGCAGCGCGGACCGTAACGCCGAGTCGCCGGTCGGTTGCAGGCGGTTGGCGACGTCGGCGCTGACGATCATTTCAGACCTGCGGTTCGCGCAACAGCACTCGCAGTTCGTTCAGACGTGCCCGGACGCGGGTGCCGACCTCCGCGTCACGGCGCAGGCAGTCGTCGATGAGTGCCTTGGCGCGTTCGATGCTCGCGGGAGGCAGACCATTTGCCAGTTCGTCTGGCCATTGCGCGGTCAATGCGCGCCGCTCCTGGTCGCATTTTTCCACGGCCTCCCAGTCTTCGGCGTCCGCCGCGCGGAGCATGGCCTCGGAACTGGCAAGCAGGCGCTCAAGCAGCGGTAACGTAGTCATCACGCGACGGCCTGCTGTGCCGTGTGCGGTGCGATCCGTCGCCATGCGTCATGTATTTCCTCAAGCAGGTTGGCGACTTCTTCCAGCGCTTTGGCGTCGTTGTTCAGGTTGGCTTTCAGCAAGCGAAGAATCATGTAGTCGTACAACGCATTCAGTCGCTCGGCGATTTCGCCGCCTTTTTCAAGATCCAGACTGACTTTCAAACCGTTGCCAATGATGTCGATGGCCTTGGAAATCGCCTCGCCCTTGGCCGCGATGCGTTGTTGCTGCATTGCGGCGCGGGCATTGCCGATCGCTGCCTGGGCGCCGGCGAAGAGCAGCAGAATCAGCCGATGCGGATCGGCGACCTCGATGGCGGCATCGACACCGACCTTCTGGTAGGCGGAAATCGCGCTGCGTGCATTGCCGAACATTTTGGGCTCCCGGTCGATCTAGTTGGTCGTGGTCTTGTTAAAGACGGCGAGTTGCTGGGTGAGAAAGTCACTGGTTTTGGTCAATCCCGACATCAAGGTGTCAAGCGCGGTGAACTGCTTGCGATAGCGCGTTTCGATGCTGGTTAATCGTGTGCTCAGCACGTCGGATTGCTTGCCGATGTCCTTGATCAAGGCGTTGATGCCGTCGCTGCGGGCGGCGATCAGGCCGGTGGCGCCGACCATGCCGTCGGCGGCGCTTTTGAACGCTTTGCCGTAAGCAGCCAGCAAGTTGGCGACGCCGGTGAAGTCGTCGCTGACCGCCTTGCTGAGCTTCGTGGCGTCGACCGCCAGCTTGCCGTCTTTCTGCGCGCTGATGCCAATGCTGTCCAGGGTCTTCAAGCTGGCGTCGGACAACTCCGAAGGCACGGTACCCAGAATCTTGCGGAACGTATCCTGCGCGGCCAGCAGCGTGCTGTCGCCGTTCAAGGTGCCGGCGGTCTTGGTTGTCGCGTCGTAGCGGCCGAGATTGCTGGCCGTGGTATAGAAATCGTTATAGGCCTTGACCAGAGCGTTGACATTGGTGGTCAGGCTGGAGGTGTCTTTGCTGATCGTCAGCGTGGTGCTCAGCGAGGTGGCCGGCGCCTCCGGTCCCTTGTTCAAGACCAGGGTGACGCCATCGATGGCCGTGGTCACGGTGTTGGTGGCCGCCGTGACGGCGATGCCGTTGAGTTTGAAAGCGGAACCCTGCGCGGCCTGTGATTGGGTGAAGGCATCGGTCGCTGGGGTTGGCGTTGCGTTGGGGTCGTAGGACAGACCGGTGATGCCTGACAGCTTGATGAACTGGTTGCTGCCCGCGGTGTTGCCGGTCAGCAAAAGCTGCTTGCCGGCCGCGCCGTTGATGACCATTGCCGAAACGCCGGCGCTGGCGCCGTTGATGGCGTCGCGGATGCTTTCGGCCGAGGCGCCGTCGGCGATCGTGATGTCCGTGGTCTTGTTCGGGGAAGTGCCACCAAGGCTGTCCAACGAGATGGTCAGTTTGCCGCCGGTGGTCAAGGTCCCGTCCGCCTTGAACGGCGACGCGCTGCCGGTGGCGCTGACAATGCTGTGTTGCTTGGCCAGTTGGTTCACTTCCAGGGTGTAGGTGCCGGCAACCGCGCTGGAGGTTGTCGTTGCCGTGGCAATCGACGTGTCGGCGACCGTTGCCCTGAAAGTCGAGAATTTCTGCGTGGCCGTGACGCCGCTTGCCGGCACCAGGTTCTGGGCGGCGGTCTGGAGGCTCGAAATCGTTCCCTGCAACGAACCAAGCGCCGAGATTTTGGCCTGTAATTTCGCCTCTTTCGTGACCAGAGCGGTCAGCGGCTGTTTTTCGATGGTCATCAATTGCGAGACTATGCTATTGACGTCGAGTTTGGAGCCCAGTCCTGGCGAGGAAATGGTCATGTTCTTCTCCCGCGACGCTCGGCCGCATGATTTCCAAGAATTACCGCGAGCGTGGCGTCAGGCGGTCTGCTTGACGAACAAGCCCTTGATATTATCCAGCGTTTTGGCGATTGCCAGCATCTCTTCGGACGGCATCTGGCGGATGACTTCCTTGGTGGCGCGGTCGATGATTTTTACCACCAACTCTCCGGTATCGCCATCGACACTGAATTCAAGGTTGCTGTTGATCGGTTCGACGAATTCGCGGACAACCTTGGTTGCCGCTTCCAGTTTCTCCCTGTTCCGCGGCTGTTCGCTCGGCGACGGTGGCGCGGGTTCGATGGTTCCGGGCGATGCTTCGATGGATTTCTTGGTATCGCTGGCCGTGGTGCCGGCCATTGGGTAGGCCAGTTGTGGGGGCAGAGAGTTTCCCGCGGGTTGGACGTTCATTTCGAACTCCTCGGTGTAGAAGCAGTGGGGTACGACCGCGTCACCGCGCCCGTACCCCCGATCTTACCGCTAAATCAATTGATCCGGTCCGCTTACCCCTTCAGCAGCGAGAGCACGTTCTGCGGCAGCGAGTTGGCCTGGGCCAGCATCGCCGTGCCCGCTTGCTGCAAAATCTGTGAGCGGGTCAGATTGGCGGTTTCCGCCGCGAAGTCGGCATCGAGAATACGGCTGCGCGAGGCCGACAGGTTTTCGGACGTGGTGGCCAGGTTGCTGACCACGCTGGTGAAACGGTTTTGTACCGCGCCTAGATTCGCTCGACTGGAGTTGATGTTCGACAGCGCCGAGTCGATGATCGAGATGGCGTTTTGCGCACCGGCGGCGGTGCCCACATCGATGCTCGAAACACCGGCGCCGAAGGAGGCCGTCGCGGCCGTGTAGGCAGCGGTCAGTCCGGCCCGTGCGATATCGGAACCGCCGACGGTGATGCCCGCGCTGCCAGTCGATGAAAGCGTGATGTTGCCACGGGTGATAATGGCGTTGGATGACGCGGCGGAGGCGCCCAGCTGGTTGGCGCTGAAGCCGGTGCGTGTGCTCGTCGTGGTCTGGTTGCTGAGGCTGCCGCTGATACTGATGGCTTGTCCGGTCCCGGTCGACAGCGTGATGATGCCGGCGGCGGATGCAGCGGAAACCCCCGTCTTGCTGGTCAGCGCGTTGATCGCGGCGGCGACGTTGGCGCCTTGCGTCGTGGCATCGGTTCCGGCCGAAACGGCGCCGACATCATAGCCATTGATCGTCAGATCGCCGGCTGCCAGCGCGCCCGCGGCGGCGGCGGCGGCACCGACGATGTTGCCGCCGGCGCCCAACGTCAACCCGGTATTCGCCGTGGTGGCGCCAGTGCCGCCGCCGATCAAGCTGATGTTGCGGCCGTCGGCGGCCGTCAGGGTGACCGCGCCGGTCGAGGAACTGAAGGCCGCGGTGACACCGCTTTGAGCCGAAACCGCATTGAACGCGGCCGCGACGTTAGCACCCTGGGTGGTGACGTCGGCACCGGCGGCAATCGCGCCGAGCTTGACGTTATTGACATAAATGTAGTCCGTCGCGTCACCGGCGATGGCCACTTGGGCGGTGTTCGCCGCGCCGGTCAGCGTGGTGGCGCTGGCGGTGGCCGTGACGCCCGTCTGGCCCGACACGGCGTTGAATGCCGCTGCCTTGGAGATCGCGCTGTCGTTGCTGCCGGCCGCGGAAACGCCATCGCGCACGGTGGGGCCGATGCCGTAGCCGTTGACGGTGATCCCGCCGGCGGCAATTGAACCCCTGGCGATGGCGCCCGAGGTGCTGGTGGAGTACGACGACGTGGTTCCGACGCCTAGCGCATCGGCCTTGGCGCTGGCGATCGAGTTGACCGAAATCGTCTGGCCGCTGTTGGCGCCGATCTGGAATGCTTGCGCATTGAAGGTGCCGTCGAGCAGTTTGACGCCGTTGAAAGCGGTTTGGTTGGCGACGGTGTTGATCTGCTGCACGAGTTGCTCGACTTCCTGTTGCAAGGCGGCGCGGTCGGTGGCGGTGTTGGTGGCGTTGGATGATTGCACGGCCAGGGTGCGCATCCGCTGCAACGATTCGGTCACGCTTTGCAGACCACCTTCCGCCGTTTGCGCCAGGGAAATACCGTCGTTGGCGTTACGGGTGGCTTGATCGAGGCCGCTGATTTGCGAGGTCATGCGGGCTGAAATGGCCAGCCCGGCGGCGTCGTCCTTGGCACTGTTGATGCGCAGGCCGGAAGAGAGGCGCTGCAACGAAGTCGATAGCGACATTTGCGAGGTGTTGAGGCTGCGTTGCGAATTCAGCGACGACACGTTGGTGTTGATGACTTGGGGCATTTTCTTTCTCCTAACACGATCAAATGAACTCTGGGGTGCCGGTGGCGTACCTGACGAGGTTTCTGCCGGTCCACTCTCTTGTGGCGAATTTTCTCGCTGACATCTTTGCTTACGACGGGCTATTGGAAAACTTTAGTGACTTTCTTTTTTGCGCGCCGTGTAAGCCATTTATCGACTGCAGCTTCTCAAAGTTGAGTGAATTCCTTCGCATTTTCAAGGCAACGGTCGGTGAAGGAGCCGAACGGCCTTGCCGGCGGCGCCAAAACGCGCGAATAGACACTTGTCGCGGCCGAACGACGGCAGAACGCTGTTTTCAGCGATTGATGGAGGCAGTTATAATGGCGCACGATTTGGCGAGTCTGCCCGGACACTTTTTCTCCTGCCATGACCGTGGAGCGGTCATCGAACGCGTGCAGGGGGGGCGACTGGTCGGTTCGATTCGTGCCAGACGTTCAGACTGCCTGTTGGTCGCGGGGGGGGCGATAGGTTCGCGACACTGGCGCACACCGCGTGCTGTCGATTCAACAGGCCGACGGCCCGCCGATTGCGGTTCCCGTTCCCGGTGGATGATCAATGTTCTTGGACGTTTATGCGAATTCTGCTCTGTAATGACGACGGTTATTTCGCTCCCGGGCTCGACCACTTGGCGCGCGCGTTGGCGGATGTCGCGGAGGTCACGGTAGTGGCGCCCGAGCGCGACCGCAGCGGTGCCAGCAACTCGTTGACCCTTGATCGTCCGCTTTCGCTCCGGCGCGCGGCCAACGGCTATTACTACGTCAACGGAACGCCAACCGATTGCGTCCATCTCGCGGTGACCGGCATGCTGGAGTGGCTGCCGGACATGATCGTCTCCGGTATCAACATGGGTGCCAACATGGGCGACGACACCATTTATTCGGGAACCGTGGCGGCGGCCACCGAGGGTTTTCTGCTGGGCGTGCCATCGATGGCGGTTTCGCTGTGCACCCGGCAAAGCGAGGATTTCGCCTGTGCCGCGCGAGTGGCGCGCAATTTGGTGTGCCTGATGCAGAAGAAAATGCCGTGCGAACCGGTGCTGCTCAACGTCAATGTGCCCGATGTGCCTTACGAGGAGTTGCGGGGCTTGGCGGTCACGCGTCTGGGAAAACGGCACAAGGCGGAACCGGTGGTGCCGACTTTGTCGCCGCGAAATGAAACCGTCTACTGGATCGGTGCCGCCGGTGAGGCGCAGGACGCCGGTGAAGGCACCGATTTTCATGCGGTGCGTCATTCGCAGGTGTCGGTGACGCCGCTGCAGATCGATTTGACGCACACCGCGCAGTTGTCGATGGTGCGTGGATGGCTGGCGCAATGAACGCACCGGTCGTTGGTGTCGGCATGACCTCGCCGCGCACGCGCGGGCGCATGATCGAACGCCTGCGCGAAAAGGGAATTGTCGACGAAGAGGTGCTGACGGCGATTTCCGCCGTGCCGAGACATGTTTTCGTGGAAGAAGCCTTGGCGTCACGCGCGTACGAAGACACCGCGTTGCCGCTGGGATACGCACAAACCATCTCGCAGCCCTATGTGGTGGCGCGAATGATCGAGTTGTTGCGCGAGGGGCGGGATCGCCTGGGGAAAACGCTGGAAATCGGCGCCGGTTGCGGCTACCAGGCGGCCGTGTTGGCGCAGTTGACCGACGAAGTGTATGCCATCGAGCGCATTGCGCCGTTATTGGCCAAGGCCAAGGTCAATCTGCGAACGATCGGGCAGTTCAAGGTGCGTTTGAAACATGCCGACGGACAGCTTGGTTTGCCGGAGGTGGCGCCGTTCGACACGATCATCGTTGCCGCCGCGGCGACGCGTGTGCCGCCGGCACTTTTGCGGCAACTCGCCCTCGGCGGCAGAATGATCTTGCCATTGGGAACCACCCGGCAGAGCTTGGCCTTGATCGAACATCGGGCCGACGGCTTCATCGAAACCCGTCTGGATGCCGTTCGTTTTGTACCGCTACTTGCAGGAGTCGCATGAACGATCAATGTCTCATTTCGCGACGCATCGCGGCCGTTGTAGTCATCGTGGCGGCGCTGGTCGTGGCCGGTTGCGCGAGCACCAGCACGCCCTCGCCAGTGGACCGCGGCGGTCAAGCGGGTGTGCGGGGCGATGGCGCTGCGCAGATGGCTATCAAGGATGGCTACACGGTCAAGAAGGGAGACACCCTTTATTCGATCGCGCTTGATAACGGTCTCGACTACAAGGAACTGGCGGCCTGGAACAACATCGAGAATCCGAATCTGATTCTGGTGGGGCAAGTCTTGCGGGTGAAGGCGCCAGGTGCCGCTGCCGGCGACGGCGTGGTCGTTCGCCCGGTCACGACCGGCTCGACGATTGAACAGCGCACGCTGGCGGGCAGCGACAAGTTGAAGCGCGAACCGAAGGCTGGCAAGGAGCCGTATTCGGAGCAGGCTCTGGCGCGCGCAAAGCAGAAAACGGTCGAGCCCGTCGCGGCGGCGGTGCCAAAGAACAAGCCCAAATCGGAAACGCCATCCGATGAAAAAGCGAGTGACTCGTCAAGCGGCGAGGACATTGCTTGGCTTTGGCCCGCCAACGGCAAGTTGGTGGGCACCTTCAGCGAAGGTGGCAGCAAGGGCATCGATATTGGCGGCCGGTCCGGCGATGCGGTGCTCGCCGCCGCCGCGGGCAAGGTCGTTTATAGCGGCAGCGGACTGCGCGGTTACGGCAAACTGGTGATTGTCAAACACAATAACAACTACCTGACGGCCTACGCGCACAACCAGAACGTATTGGTAAAGGAGGATCAAATGGTCGCCAAAGGGCAGAAAATCGCCGAGATGGGCAATACCGACGCGGATCAGGTCAAGCTGCATTTCGAGGTTCGGCGGCAAGGCAAGCCGGTCGACCCTCTCAAACATTTACCTCAACGATAAAGCATGTCTGGCGCTTTCGACTCCGATCACGGTTCCCTGGACGGCCCCGCCCAGGATCCCGACTTCCCCCTGGACGAGCCGGCCGTCGAGCCGGAAGGCGAAGACGCGTCGCCATCGCCCGAGGCCGAACTTCTCAACGATGTTACCCAGCACTATCTGAACGAGATCGGTGCCAAGCCATTGTTCTCGCCGAGCGAGGAAACCGCCTGGGCGCGCCGCGCGCGTTCCGGGGAGTTTCTGGCACGACAGAAAATGATCGAGCACAATCTGCGGCTGGTGGTCAATATCGCCAAGCACTACCTCAATCGCGGGATTCCCTTGCTGGACTTGATCGAGGAGGGAAATCTCGGCCTGATCCATGCCATCGAGAAATACGATCCCGAACGAGGCTTTCGTTTTTCGACTTACGCCACCTGGTGGATTCGTCAAGGGATCGAGCGGGCGATCATGAACCAGTCGCGGACGATCCGCCTGCCGGTACACGTGGTCAAGGAGATCAATCTGGTCTTGCGCGCCGTCCGGCATCTGGAATCGTCCAACGGTCGGGAAGTGGGCGTCGAGCAAATTGCCAATTTGATCGACCGGCCGGTCAGCGAGGTCCGCCGGATGATGGTGCTCAACGAGCGTATTTCGTCGATCGACGCGCCGCTGCAAGTGGATCCGACGCGGACAATCGCCGATGTGGTCGCCGACGAAAACCTGTCGGACCCGGATGAGCGCTTGCAGGCCAACGAAATCGACAAGCTGCTGAAAAAATGGGTCGGGCAACTCGCCGAAAAGCAGCAACAGGTCTTGCAGCGCCGTTACGGTCTCGACGGCGGCGAAGCCAGCACGCTCGAAGAAATCGCCCTCGACCTCAACCTGACCCGCGAACGGGTGCGTCAGATTCAGATCGAGGCGCTCGACCAGTTACGGCGCATCATTCGCCGCGGCGGCGTCACCCGCGAGCACTTGTTCTAGCGGGAGCCGTTCCGGCGCTCGCGCAGCGCTTCGGCCAGTTGAAACACCGACATCGCATAAAAACTCGAGCGGTTGTAACGGGTGATCGCGTAAAAGTTCTCGAAGCCCAGCCAGTATTCCGTGGCGGCGTCCGGGGTGACCAGATCGATCAATGCGGCCGGTCGATCGGCATCGGCGGTCGCCAGCACGCCGCGAGCCGCCAGTTCTCGCACGCTCAGCGACGGTTTGATGCCCATCGCCAACAGCGCTTGAGGATCGTCGCCGACCGTGGCGGGCACTGCCACCGGCGCATCCTTTTGCCAGCCGTGCTGTTGAAGAAAGCGCGCGACGCTGCCGATCGCATCGGTGTTGCTGTTGCGCAGGTCCACCCGGTCGTCGCCGTCGAAGTCGACGGCAAAACGGCGCTGCGAGCTAGGCATGAACTGGGGAATGCCGATCGCGCCGGCGTAGGATCCCTTGATCGACAGCGGGCTGACGCCGTTTTCGCGCGCCAGCAACAGGAACTGTTCCAGCTCGCCACGGAAGAATTCGGCGCGCGGCGGGTAATGAAAGGCCAGTGACGCCAGCGCTTCGAGCACGCTGAAGCTGCCCATGTTCTGGCCGTACTCGGTTTCGACACCGATGATGGCGACGACGATTTCAGGAGGAACGCCGTAAATCTGCTCGGCGCGCTGCAGGGCCGTTTCGTTTCGCTCCCAGAAGCGTTGTCCGCCGGCGATGCGCCGACCGGTTAGAAAGCGCTCTCGATAGCGTTGCCAGGAACGTTGTTTCTCGGGCACCGCCGCTGGGCGAATGGCGCGCAAAACGGTGGCATTGGGATGAATCGTCGCGAACTGCTTTGTCAGATGATCGACGTCGAAGCCGTGCTGCTGGTGCATGTCGGCGATGAACGCCTGGACATCCGGCGCCTGATTGAATGCCGGCTGGGTCTGGCCAAGTCCGGGCAATGGCGACAGGCCACCAAGCGTTGCGAGAAATAAAATAGCGGAACGCGGTTTCAAACGTCATTTCTCCTTGAAGGTGGCAAGCGCCGCAGGCAGTTTTCCAGCAGTCGCAGTCGTCGTGGTCGTTCGGTATCGCTTCGGTCGTACCGTAGCGCGGTGTAATGCGCGGCGGCTTCGCGGGTAAGCGCGGCCAGCGACGGTTTTTCGCTCGCCACGCGCCGCGCGAAAGCGGTGGGTCCTTCCCATGGGGCGCGGTTTACGCCACGGCGCCGAAGTTGCGCGCAATATTTTTTCCAGAGGCGTTGCGCCGGGTCGTCGGCACGGCGGCGGGGACGTGTCCACAACACGACGATGGCCAGCACGGCGCCGCAAAGGCCGGCCAGGACCGCGCTCATCCTTTGCCAGTCCGGGTGCGGCAGGCCGAACTTCGATAGCACCTCTTTCTGGCGCTGCGGATTGTACCCGAGCACCCACTGATTCCAACGATTGTTTGCCGCTTCCCAACGGTTGCGGGCTTCGCGGAGCCAGTCGGATTCGAGTCTGACCAAGGGGGGGAGCGGTTCGCTGTCGGGCAGGGCGGCGGCGATGCCGCGCGCGATCCGCGAAGGGGCGACAGCGGCTGTCGGGTCGATTCGTTGCCAGCCTCGGCCGGCGAGCCAGATTTCCGCCCAAGCGTGCGCATCCGATTGCCGCACGGTCAAATAGCCATCGATGGGGTTCACCTCACCGCCCTGATAGCCGGCGACCACCCGCGCCGGAACGCCGGCGGCGCGCATCAGGAAAACGAACGCCGACGCGTAGTGCTCACAGAAACCGCGGCGCGTATCGAACAAAAACTGGTCGATGCCGTCTTGTCCGAGCAGCGGCGGTTGTAGCGTGTAGTAGAAATTCTCCTTTTCAAACAGCGCCAGCGCGGTGGCGGCGATTTTTTCCGGCGGCATGGATCGCCATTGCTCGGCCAGCGCGCGGGTTCGCGGGTTGATGTTCGCCGGCAGCGAGAGTGTTTTTTGCAATATGTCCGTTGTTTCCATCGCGTTGGCGCGATAGTCCAACACCGCGACAAACGGGAATTGCGCGCGCGCGCGCACCGGTTCGGACGACAGGACCTGCAAGGAGGGGGCCAACGCGGCGCCGGCCGGTAGTGCGGTGGGCATGTCGAGCGCCAGCAGCCATCGTTGATTGTGGGCCTCCAGCAGTGTGGTGTAGGCGTATGTTTCGCCAAGCGCGTCGATCGTCGGCGACTTTGCCGGCGTGCCGGCCGACGGGGTGCTGGCGCGCCAAGTCAGACCGTCGTAGTCGTCGAACACCGGACCGCGCCAGTAGAGCGCGGCGCGTTCCGGCAAGGTGCCGGCGAAACGGCTGCGGAAGGCAATGGCGCTGGATTGGATCAATCGGCTGATCGAGCCTGGCGCCATCTGTTCCGACAAACCGCTGAGGCCCGAATGGGCGTCTTGCGGCAGGCCCCACAACGGGCCGCTGATACGCGGGAAAAAGAGGTAGAGAATCAACATCAACGGCAGCGCCTGCGCCAGCAGCAGGCCGACGAGACGGGCAATCGCGACGATCGGCTGGGCGCCCCCATGCAGGCGGATCAGCGTTCCGGTGAGCAGCGCCACGGCGATCAGCAGCCACAAGCCAGTAGGAATGCTCTGCGAGTAAAAGTAATGGCTAAGCAGTAGAAAGTAGCCGAGCATGATCACCACCAGCGCATCGCGGCGTCGCGCCATTTCAAGCGGTTTCAAGGCCATGAAGACCACTAGCAGGGCAACGCCGGCGTCTCTGCCGAGCAGGGTTCCGAACTGCCAGCCGATGCCCGCCGTGCTGCCGGCGACCAGCAAGGCCAGCCACCAGCGCGGTGGCAGGGCGCGGCGGCGATGCCACAGCCAGAGCCGCCAGCCGAGGACGCCGCCGCACAATGCCGACAGCCAGCCCGGCAGATGCCAGGCATGCGGACTGCCGGTGATCAAGGCCACGGCCAGCAGCCACGGTGTTTCCCCGTGTTCGAGGGGACGGCTCGACACGCCGTTCATGGCGTGCCGTAAAGCGCCAGGGCGTGCAGGCAGGCGGCACGTTGCGCTTCGCCTTGTGCCGGTGCGATCCGCTGTGTCGGCAGGCCGAGTCCATACCGCACGCGCTGTTCGTCGGCGGCGACCACCCAGCCGGCGAGAACGGACAGGCGATATTCGTCGTCGCGGTCCGCGGGCGTCTGCGACCAGTCCAGCCACAAGTCGTCCGCACCGCCGCCGGCGAACTGCTTCACCAGTAACGGCAGGTCGTCCGGGCGGCGGGCAACCGTCTTCCAGGCGATATGCCGGGTTGGATCGCTATCCTGACGCGGGCGCAATCCGGCGAAGTCGTCTTGACCACCGTGTTCCGACCGATTGCCTCCCGCCGCTTGCGACGCCGATCCAGGCAGGGGAGTGCGGATCGGTTGCGGGTACACCAGGCAGGCGAACACCGGGTACGGGTAGCTCCAGGCACGAAACAGGCCCAACGGATAGCGTGTGATCAGCGTGACGCGGCCAGGGTCGAGAAGACCCCGTCGCTGCGCTGCATAGGGGATGGCGACGGTCGCCTGGGTCGCCGGCGGAATGTCGAGACTGACGCTTGGCTGATTCTGGAACGAAAATTCGAGCGCCCGGCGCGATTGGCGGCGCGTATTCTCAAGCTGCAAGGGGAAGCGCGCGATGTCGCCGGCGAACACCGCCTCAGCCCGCCCCGGCAATAGACGCAGGCCGAAAAGGTTGTGAAACGTCTGCACCATCGCCGCCAGTCCCACGCCGGCAAGCAGAAATATCAGCGCATGTCCGAGACTGAGGTTGTAATTGATGGCACCGATCAACATCACCGTCAACACCGCCGCGAAAAGCGCTCCAGCTCGCGTCGGCACGATGAAGATCCGCCGCTGGCCGAGAACGATCGGCAATTTCTCGTCGGGCGCCAGGCGGAACAACCAGCGCTGGAACAGCCGGAGCAGGCGCATCAGTCCAGCGGTGTCGCACGGATCACGGCGCCGATATCCTCTTCGCCCGCATGATTGCCGTTCGCCAGCCGCAGACGATGGCGACCGACCGCTGGCAGCACCGCCTGCACATCTTCCGGCAACACCATCCGGCGTCCGTCCGTAAACGCCCAGGCGCGGGCCACCGCGAGGAGTGACAAGGCCGCTCGCGGGCTAAGGCCGTGTACAAAGCGCGTTTCGCGGCGGGTGGCTTCGACCAGCAATTGCAGATAGTCGATCAGGGCTGGCGATGCGTATACCTCGGACACCTCTTTTTGCAGGGCGACGAAGTCGTCCGCGCACAGCAGCGGTGATAGCGCCGGCAAACGATCGCGGCGACCGCCGCTCTCAAGCAGCAAGCGCTCGGCCTCGTGGTCGGGATAGCCCAGTTCGATGCGCAGCAGGAAACGGTCCAGTTGCGACTCCGGAAGCGGAAAAGTACCGATCTGGTGCGATGGGTTTTGCGTGGCGATCACAAAAAACGGCTCCGGGAGAGGTCGCGTTTCCCCCTCGGTGGTGACCTGTCCTTCTTCCATCGCTTCCAGCAGCGCGCTTTGCGTTTTCGGCGTCGCGCGGTTGATCTCGTCGGCCAGCAAGAGCTGCGAGAATACCGGTCCGGGACGGAATCTGAAACTCTCCTGTGTTCGATCGAAAATCGACACCCCGAGAATATCGGCCGGCAGCATGTCGCTGGTGAACTGAACGCGCGAAAATTGCAAGCCAAGCAAGCGCGCCAGCGTGTGCGCCAGCGTTGTCTTGCCGACACCGGGAAGATCTTCGATCAACAAGTGACCGCGCGCCAGCAGGCAACAAACGGCAAGGCGGATTTGCCGGCTTTTTCCGAGAACGATCACGTTCGCCGCCGCGAGAATTCCGGTTATTGGCGATGGCGCAATGTGAGAAGGCATGGCTTGTCGTGGTGACGTAATTAGGATGATAATAAACCATCAGCGAACAACTCGATTTCGTGCGGCTCTCGGCGCCCTTGGTGGTTTCGTTCCGCGGTAGAAAGGCAATAGTGACCACCACTGCATTCATCTCCCATCGCGAATGCGAACTGCACGACATGGGTTCCTATCATCCGGAATCGCCGGATCGGCTGTCGGCGATCAGTGATCACATGATCGCGCAAGGGCTGGATTCCTATTTCGTCTATCACGACGCGCCGCTGGCGACCATCCAACAACTGAAGCGCGTGCATACCATCGCACACATCGAGCGTCTCAAGCGCGCGGCGCCGGACTTGGGTATTGTGCACCTCGATCCGGACACGGCAATGAACCGGCACACTTGGCAGGCCGCGTTGCGCGCGGCCGGGGCGGGCGTCAAGGCTGTCGATCTGGTGATGACCGGCGAAGTGGAAAATGCGTTCTGCGCCGTGCGACCACCTGGTCATCATGCCGAGCGTGGCGCGGCCATGGGCTTCTGTTTTTTCAATAACATCGCCGTTGCAGCCGCTCATGCGCTGGAAGCGCACCAGTTGTCGCGCGTGGCGATCATCGACTTCGACGTTCACCACGGCAATGGCACGGAGGATTGTTTCAACGACAATTCGCATGTCTTGATGGTCAGCACTTTTCAGCATCCGTTCTATCCATACAGCGGCACGGACAATCCGGCCGACAACATGCTCAATGTGCCGCTCGGCAGAGGTTCGGACGGGGAAGAATTTCGCCGGGTGGTCAGCGATTTATGGATGCCGCGCTTGCGCGATTTTCAACCGGAAATGATTTTCATCTCCGCCGGCTTCGACGGGCATTACGAGGACGAAATGGGGGGCTTGAAACTCCTCGAGAGGGATTATGCCTGGGTGACGGAACAGCTGAAGCAGTTGGCGATCGAATCCGCTCAGGGGCGGATCGTATCGATTCTCGAAGGCGGTTATGCCTTGTCGGCGCTCGCACGTAGCGTCACGACCCATGTTCGCGTACTGGCGGGTATTTGATTGCGTTCGTACCGTCGTTTGGCGCCTGCGCGCTTCTTCCCGTTCGTCGCGGTTTTGATGGTCAAGGCGTTTGCCTTCGGTTAGAATCAACCGCTTAAGTTTTTCCCCGGTAACTCCCTCTCAGCCAATTCTTGGGCGCCTACCCATGACCATGATTACTGGATCGATCGTAGCGATTGTCACTCCGATGCATGAGGATGGAAGTCTCGACCTGCCTGGCCTGCGCCGCTTGGTCGATTTTCACGTGCAGGAAGGTACCGACGCCATCGTCATCGTTGGTACCACCGGCGAATCGCCGACTGTCAATCTCGACGAACATTGTGAATTGATCCGGCTGACCGTCGATCAGGCAGCCGGTCGTATTCCAGTGATTGCCGGTACAGGGGCCAACTCCACCGCGGAGGCCGTCGAACTCACGCGTTTCGCCAAGCGGGCCGGTGCCGATGCGGCGCTTTCGGTGGTTCCGTATTACAACAAGCCGACCCAGGACGGCCTGTATCGGCACTTCCGGGCTGTTGCCGAAGCGGTCGATATTCCAGTCATTCTGTACAACGTGCCCGGTCGGACGGTCGCCGACATGAGCAACGACACGGCGTTGCGTTTGGCGGAAATTCCCAATATCGTCGGGATCAAGGACGCCACCGGCAACATGGATCGCGGTATCGAACTGATCGCGCGCGCGCCGGCGGATTTCGCCGTCTACAGCGGCGACGACGCCAGTGCGTGTGCTCTGATTCTCATGGGCGCCAAGGGAGACATCTCGGTTGTGGCCAATGTCGCGCCACGCTTGATGCACGAAATGTGCGCCGCGGCGCTTGCCGGCGACGCGATCGCGGCGCGCGCGATAAACACGCGCCTGCTTGGTCTGCATCGCCATCTGTTCTGCGAGGCGAATCCGATTCCCGTGAAATGGGCCTGCCGGGAGCTTGGTCTGGTCGAGACTGGGTTGCGGTTACCATTGACGCCTCTGTCGCCGGATTGCCATGATCGTGTTCGTGCCGCGATGCGGCGGGCTGGCATCCTCGTTTGACCAAGGGTTGACTGAATATGAGTGCTGCCGTATCGCTCTTGCGTGTCGTCCTGCTGCTGATATCGCTGGCAGGTTGCAACGGTTCTCTGCTTGAAAGCAAGCGCATTGAATACAAAACAGCGTCGGCGAATCGAGTGCCGACGCTTGAGGTGCCGCCGGACCTGACCTCGCCGACTCGCGATGAGCGCTACGCCGTTCCCGATACCGGTGGTGGCAAGGGAACCGCCACGTTTTCGACCTACGCCGCCGAGCGCTCGCCTCAAGGCAAGGCGCAACAGAGTGGCGACATTCTTCCCGATGTCGAACAGGCGCACATCGAACGCGCGGGCACGCAGCGTTGGCTGGTGGCCACCGGTTCGCCGAGCAAACTGTGGGGAACGGTCAAGGAATTTTGGCAGGAAACGGGGTTTCTGATCAACGTTGAAATACCCGATGCCGGGGTGATGGAAACGGACTGGGCGGAGAATCGAGCCAAAATTCCGCAGGATTTCATCCGTAACGTTCTCGGGAAGGTCATCGATTCGCTGTATTCGACGGCCGAGCGCGACAAGTTTCGCACTCGTCTGGAGCCGGGCAGCGTGCCGGGGACGACCGATATTTTCATCAGCCATCGCGGCATGTACGAAATCTTCATCTCCGAAGGCAAGGACCAGACGAAATGGCAGCCGCGCCCGGCGGATCCGGAACTTGAAGCCGAAATGTTGCGCCGGCTGATGATTCGACTCGGCAGCGAAGAAAAACGGGCGACCTCTGCATTGCGGGTCGCTCAGGAAAAACCGCTGGAGAAAGCCAGACTATCGCGCGGCAGCGATGGCGTGGGCATGTTGGAAATAGAGGAGCCTTTTGATCGCGCTTGGCGGCGCGTCGGTCTGGCGCTTGATCGCGTGGGCTTTACCGTCGAAGATCGCGACCGTGCCAAAGGTCTGTATTTCGTCCGTTATGTCGATCCCGAAAGCGATAACGCTTCGAAAAGCGACGGTTTCTTTTCCAAGCTGCTCACCTTCGGCGGTGGCGATGCGAAACCGCGAACACAGTACCGCATTTTCGTTCGGGACGCAGGCAGCCAATCGACGGTCCAGGTGCTGACGCTTGAAGGCGGTGTCGACCAATCTGCAACCTCCAGGAAAATTCTCGGTCTGCTCCACGAACAATTGAAGTGATGCGTTTCGCTTCACTGGGTAGCGGCAGCCAAGGCAACGCCTTGGTGGTCGAAGCCGGCAGTACCAGGGTTTTGCTGGATTGTGGATTTTCCACTCGCTTGGTCACGTCCAAGCTTGCCAAACTGGGCTTGGCGCCGGAGAACTTGACCGCCATTCTCGTCACGCACGAACACAGCGACCACATGGCTGGGGTTTTTTCGCTCGCTCGTCGTTATCGGCTCCGTGTGTATCTCACACACGGAACGCATGCAGCGGCCCTGCGCGGTAAAACCACATTAAGCGAGTGTCGCATCATTGACGGGCACGCCGCTTTCGCCATAGAAAACTTGGAAATCCAGCCATTTCCCGTTCCGCACGATGCGCGTGAGCCCGTGCAGTACCGTTTTGGCGATGGTTGCCATTGCCTCGGCGTGCTGACCGACACCGGTAGTATCACGCCGCATATCGTGGATGTGCTCGGCGCGTGCGATGCATTGGTTCTGGAGTGCAATCACGATCCTGGCATGCTTTCGGTGTCTCGTTATCCAATGGTGCTCAAAGAGCGCATCGGTGGACGCTATGGGCACTTGGCCAATGAGCAGGCGGCTGGTTTTTTGAGGCAAATCGATTTCTCGCGTTTGCAGCATTTGGTTGCCGCGCATTTAAGCCAGGAAAACAATCGGCCGCAGCTTGCGGTCAAAGCATTGGCGACGGCATTGACGTGTTCGGATGATTGGATCGGTGTGGCGGATCAGAGTGAGGGGTTTGCTTGGCGGGCGCTGATGTAAGGTGTTCCGTCTTCGATTGCAGACACAAAAAAGCCGGCTAATGCCGGCTTTTTTGTGTCTGCAAGAAGAAAAACTTACTTCTTCATTGCATCCTTGGCCGCATCGGCGGCGCCTTGGGCGGCAGCGCCAGCAACTTCCTTGGCCTTGTCCACCGCAGCACCGGCGGTCTCTTTGGCCTTGTCCGCAGCGGCTTCTGCGGGCTTGGCTGCTTCGGCGGGCTTGGCTGCTTCGGCTGCCGGAGCGGCGGCAGGAGCAGGAGCCGGTGCGGCGGCCGCAGGAGCAGGTGCCGGAGCAGCAGCCGGCTTGGCTTCTTCTTTCTTGCCACAAGCGGTAACGGCAAGAGCAATCAGCGCAGCAACGAGCAGGGAGTTCTTCATGTATGGGTTCCTTATCGACAATGAGATGAATACAACGAGCCAAAAGCTTATTGGTTGACCGGCTAGCACGTCGATCAATTGTCTATTTTACCACTTATCGCTCTTGTCGACGTGTACTTCCGGTTTGGCGTTGGTTTATTCAATTGCGCGCGGTCGGATGTGATGCCCGAACACCAGCAGGTCTATTCCGCTGACAAGAAATGCAATCAATACAATCATGATCAGAATCAATCCGATAAGTACCATCCCGCCCAAAAAGACGTGGTCGGTAAAAAAACGTCTCGCCCAGCCTCGCAGACCAAGGTAATCGGCGATGGTTAAATGGCGCTTGGCGGCCGAGGCCGTGGTTTCATCTTCCTGGGCGATAAATCGTAGACCGCATTCTTTGCAACGGAACGGGGCCTGATGCTTCAAGCGTAACGCCATTCCTTCGCGTGGACCGCGTCGACGCGAGCGATGGACATCTCCCGAAAGACAGTTAGGGCATTCCATGTTAAAAAAGTGACTCCAGTAGTGAGTTGATTCGCGCGGATGTTTTCCAATTGTTTGGAAACCAGCGAACCAGTACTTTAATAGGTGAATAAAATCGGGATGTGCGCGATTTCACGAAATGCCGATGTTATTGCAGCGCTTGCCGGCTTTGTTCCCCAGACGGGCGGGGATGCTGTTTTAGTGACGAGGCGGGAATGGCGTCTTTGTCAGCGACCGGGGCAGGGCACAAAAAATGCTACACTGCCAGCGTGCGAAAAATAACACTTTCCATTCTATCACTTTCTTTACAAGCGCTTAGCGCGATTGCCGCTACGGCAGCCAGTCCCGAGGCGACGATGGTTCCCAAATTTTCGGTGGGAGAGCTCCCGCCTTCGGTTGCGTACGACGCGGCCGGCCGTTGCCTGTCGCCGAACTGTCCGGATTACGCGCAGTTGCGACGTTTTCTCGAACGCTATGAACGTAACTATGGTCAGCGCTTCGCTTCGGACAAGGGCGTCGCCGTCGCGCCGGTGTCGCGACGCGATGTGCCGCCAACGCCGGCGGTGGATATCCAGCCGGGCTATCGTCAAGCCAGTCAGATTAGATCCGAGTTCCTGCAATCGGGAAAAGTTCGCGATCGCTACACACGGACCGGCGAGTAGACCTTCCCGATGCGGACCTTTCCTGTGGCGCGCCTAGCGAGTGCTGCTTCTCTGTTCCGGCCTTGTCACGGGGCGGTCACACCTGCGCACTGACGCCGGCCGAAGCGAAGCTGGCCATCTCGCCAAGAAAAGCGGCCGCGGCGCGGACGAGTGGCCACGCCAGTGCCGCGCCGGTGCCTTCGCCAAGACGTAAACCAAGGTCAAGCAATGGCTCGGCGCGCAGAGCGCGTAGTTGTGCCAAGTGACCTGGCTCCGCTGATCGGTGGCAAAAAACGCAATAGTCGCGCACATGCGGCGCCATGCCGGCGGCGACCAGTAGTGCCGAGGTGACGATGAAGCCGTCGATCAGTAGCAGCAGGCCGCGCTCGGCGCCGGCGAGCATCGCCCCGCTCATCATGGCGATCTCGAAACCACCGAATTCGGCGAGCACGGTCAGGGGATCGGCGTTTTCCGGCAGCGCCGCGCGCGCGGCCGCTTGTGCCAGCAGCGTTTGCTTGCGCGCGAGACCGGCGTCGTCCAGACCGGTGCCTCGGCCAACGCAGTCGGCGAGGGGCGTGGCGGTCAGATAGTGCGTGAGCAGGGCGGCGGCGGCGGTATTGCCGATGCCCATTTCGCCGAAGCCGATTACCCGACAGCCCTGGTCCGCCAGGTCCCGGACGATGGCCGCGCCGCGGGCCATTGCCGTGTCGCGCTCGCCGGTGCTCATCGCCGCTCGCTCAAGATAGTTGTGGGTGCCCAAGGCGACCTTGGCGTCTACCAGTCCGTCGCGCAGGCCAAAGTCGTGCGCCACGCCGGCGTCGATCACCTGTAGTTGCAGGCCATTGTGTCGGGCGAAGACATTGATCGCCGCGCCGCCGTTGAGAAAATTTTCCACCATTTGCCAGGTCACTTCTTGCGGAAAGGCCGACACGCCAGCGCGGGCGGCGCCGTGATCGCCGGCAAAAACCAGTAAGTGCGGCTGATCGAGGCAGGGAGTCAGCGAGTGCTGGATCTCGCCGATGCGCAGTGCCAAGCGTTCGAGTTCGCCGAGCGAGCCCGGCGGTTTTGTTTTGCCATCGATGCGCGCTTGCAGCCCAGGCATCGTGCCGGTTGGCGGGATGGAGAATCGCATGTCGTTTCAGGTGTCGGGAAAGGCACCGATTATACGCACCGCCGTGCCGTGCTAAGCTTACCTGTATGCGAGAACTGATTCTTGGCGGTGCGCGTTCGGGAAAAAGTGGGCTGGCGGAGCGCCGGGCTAGCGAAAGCGGCTTGCGGGTCATTTACATCGCCACCGCGCAAGCCCTCGACGACGAGATGGCGCATCGCATCGCCCATCACCGGGCGCGGCGCGGCGCCGATTGGGGGCTGGTCGAGGAACCGCTCGATCTGGCTGGCACGCTAACGCGGCATGCCGCGCCCGACGTGTGCCTGCTGGTCGATTGTCTGACACTGTGGCTGTCGAATCTGTTGTTCGCCGGCGCCGCCGCGCGGCAGGCCGAGGTTGGTAAGCCGGTCGATTGTCCGCGGTTGTCGGCGGGCGTGCGGGCGCTGATCGACACGCTGCCGCGGCTTCCCGGGCGACAGATCCTGGTGTCGAACGAGGTTGGCTCGGGGATCGTGCCGATGGTCGCCGTATCGCGACTGTTCGCCGACGAGCAAGGACGTCTCAACCAGCGGGTGGCCGCGTTGTGCGAACGGGTGACATTGGTGGTCGCTGGCTTGCCGCTGACGCTGAAATAGAATGCGTTCTCCGGAAAAAGGAGCCGTTTTATGGTATTTGACTTTTTTCGCGGATTAAAATTTCAAATATACAATTATTTAATCACTGAATGAACGGTTTATGCGGCCGGTGCCATGCGAGAATTCGTTCGGTGATGACACGACGGAAAAAACCGAAGTAGAAGAGCTTCTCTGACTTGGAATGCGCGGCCGAGCGCAAGGTGACCAAGCGTGAGCGGTTGCTCGGCGAACTCGAGGCTTTACGCCGTGAGCGGCATTGTTGACTTCACTGGCGCCGCATTACCCGAAGATCGAAGGACGCGGACGATCGCCGTCATCTTCCGCGTCGAAACGCCTTGCGCCACCCTCTCCATCAACGCCAGCACGAATGCCTGCTCGCTTCTCTGGTAGCGCTTGAAAATGTCCGTCGAGAAACTGCCGTCCCGCGTCCGCGGCACCAAGAGCGTCACCGGCCCCACCCGCGTGTAGAGCGTACGGAATCGTGTGCCGTTACGGTACCCAGCACGCTCTTCCGTGCGCTTGTGCCGCTGTGCTCCCAATGCTTCCGTCACCTGCGCCTCCAGAATCGGGGTCCGTACCTCTTCCACCAGCTTCGCCAGTCCGTCTTGCCCGCTCAATAACCCTGGCAATAATTCTCTGCCTACGCTGACCTCGTATCCAGCCATCGCTTCTCTCCTTCGGCTGACCTGCGTCTTCACAACGTCATCTTACCGATCCGAAGCGGTGCCTACCCACCTCACTACTTACAGCAGTTTAGGGACTCAATCCGTATTGAGTCTGGAGTTGCCAATGCAATAGGCCCGGATAAACTTGAGAAAATGGCTCAAGCGTTATCGTTTCCAGTGAGTTTTTTTGCGTTAAACGAAGTTCGTCTTGGTTTTGGGTCGAGCAGCTACTTCTATCGGAAAAAGATAACAACGGCATCTGAGAGAAACAAAATTTCAGGCATCGTAAATCTTATTCGCATCCATCTTTCGATGATGCTAAAGCCCTTCCGCGTCCTTTTCTTTCAGCCGCTGGATGCCCGGGCACGGATTTCCACGGCTTTCGCCCGGGCTACGGCGAGCCTCGCGGCGTTTGCCTTGGCCTCTGCCTCGATTTTCGAAAGCCGTAGCGTTTCCAGGTCGATTTCGTGGGCCTGTTTCGCCCGGACATAGTCCATCGCTTTCTCGTGGTCGCCCGGCTTTGCCGGATCGACGCTCATTTCAAGGCCGTCCGGTGTTTTGATGGTGTATTTCGCAGCCGCGGGGTTTTGCCCGAGCAAATGCGGGAAATCGCTAATGGGTGGGTTTGCCATATCCAGGCCGATGCGGTCGAAAATCGCATCATGGCGAAGCGACAAAACAATGGCTTTCGACTTGGCGATATCGACGCTATGCGTCTTCAAGTTCTGTCTGAAGTCCCTCCGGCCCCCGAAGAACGGGCGCGGATGCGAGGGGACGCGGATGCGGAATTGAAAGCCGCTGTCGCGGCGGACCAGGTAGTGCGGAACCCTCGTTTTTTCCGGCCTCGTAAAAGAGCGCCCCGGAAAGTGCCTTGCCGCGAACGGTCGATTAGATACAAAAAATCCCTGTAAAAACAGGGCTTGGTTGTGTTTTTGGCGGAGTGGACGGGGCTCGAACCCGCGACCCCCGGCGTGACAGGCCGGTATTCTGACCAACTGAACTACCACTCCGTGCGGCTTTTCGGTGTCATTTTCCGGTGCTGGCATTTGCCAGAAACCGTGGCTCACCGAAGAAGCTGCGCATTATAACGGATTTCAATAATCAGGCAAGCGTCTTGTAAGCGTCTTGTCGTCGGCCGCCGGGCTTCGGTTCCGGCGCGCTGTCGACACTCAGCGGGTAATCGGCTTGTAACGGATGCGCTTCGGTTTCGCGCCTTCTTCACCCAATCGCTTGCGCTTATCTTCCTCATACTCCCGGTAATTGCCGGCGAAAAACGTCCATTGCGACTCTCCCTCGCAGGCGAGGATGTGCGTGCAGATGCGGTCGAGGAACCAGCGGTCGTGCGAGATGACCAGCACGCTGCCGGCGAACTCCAGTAGCGCGTCTTCGAGAGCGCGGAGTGTTTCGACGTCGAGATCGTTGGACGGTTCGTCGAGGAGCAGCACGTTGCCACCGGCGATCAGCGTCTTGGCCATGTGCAGGCGGCCGCGTTCGCCGCCGGAGAGTTGGCCGACGCGTTTCTGCTGGTCGCCGCCCTTGAAGTTGAAGCGGCCGATGTAAGCGCGGGCCGATGTTTCGTACTTGCCGACTGTGAGGGTTTCGCTTCCGGCGGCGATTTCCTCGAAAACGGTCTTGTCGCCGTCCAGACACGCACGGCTTTGGTCGACATAGGCCAGTCTGACGGTGTCGCCGATGTCGATGGTCCCGGAATCGGGCTGTTCCCGCCCGGTCAGCATGCGAAAGAGCGTGGATTTGCCGGCGCCGTTCGGGCCGATGATGCCGACGATCGCCCCTGGCGGGACGTTGAAACTCAGTTTGTCGATCAGCAGGCGGTCGCCAAAGGACTTGCTGACGTCGGTGAATTCGATCACCTTGCCGCCCAGGCGCTCGCCGAAGGGAATGAAGATTTCCTGGGTTTCGTTGCGTTTCTGGTATTCGACGCTGGACAGTTCCTCGAAACGCGACAGCCGGGCCTTGCTCTTGGCCTGGCGCGCTTTCGGGTTCTGGCGCACCCATTCGAGTTCCTGCTTCATCGCCTTGATGCGGCCGGCTTCCTGGCGTGCTTCCGTTGCCAGACGCGCTTCCTTTTGTTCGAGCCAGCTCGAGTAGTTGCCTTTCCATGGAATGCCGTGGCCACGGTCGAGTTCCAGAATCCACTCGGCGGCGTTGTCGAGGAAATAGCGATCATGGGTCACCGCGACCACCGTGCCGGGGAAGCGGACGAGGAACTGTTCCAGCCATTCGACGGATTCGGCGTCGAGGTGGTTGGTTGGTTCGTCGAGCAGCAGCATGTCCGGTTTGGACAGCAGCAGCTTGCATAGCGCGACGCGACGCTTTTCGCCGCCGGAGAGCGTTTTGATCGACGCCTCCCAGGCCGGCAGGCGCAGCGCGTCGGCGGCGAGTTCGAGCTGATTGCCAAGGTCGGTGCCGGCGGTGGCGATGATCGCTTCCAGACGGGCCTGTTCTTCGGCGAGCTTGTCGAAGTCCGCGTCGGGTTCGGCATAGGCGGCATAGACCGCTTCGAGCTGGGCCTGGGCCGCGAAGGCGTCGCCGAGTCCGGATTCGACTTCCTGGCGGACGGTGTTTTCCGGCGCCAGTTCGGGTTCCTGCGGCAGGTAGCCGATTTTCAGATCGGCCATTGGCGTCGCTTCGCCGATGATGTCCTTGTCCACGCCGGCCATGATGCGTAGCACGGTCGATTTGCCCGAGCCGTTAAGGCCAAGCAGGCCGATCTTGGCGCCGGGGAAGAAGGAGAGCGAAATGTCCTTGAGAATCTGGCGTTTGGGCGGCACGATCTTGCCGACGCGATTCATCGTGAATACGTATTGAGCCATGGTTTGCGCGAGTCAGAGTTGAAAGAAGCGGACGTTCGGCAGGCGCCGTGGCGCGACCGCGGACCGCCAGTCTACCCGAGACGGCGCTCCCTCGCTCGTTCGACCTATTTATCGACGAAGGCGCGTTCGATCACGTAGTCGCCCTGGGCGCCGATGTAGGGCGACACCTCGAAACCGCGCACATTCAGCATCTGGCAACAATCCTTGATCATCGCCGGGCTGCCGCAGACCATCGCCCGGTCGTGCGCCGGATCGAGCGGCGGCAGGCCGATATCGGCGAACAACCGGCCGCTGGCGACCAGTTCGGTGATTCGGCCGCGGTGGCGGAACGGCTCGCGGGTGACGGTCGGGTAGTAGATCAATTTGCCGCTGATCAATTCGGAGAAAAATTCGTGTCGCGGCAATTCCTCGCCGATGAACTCGCTGTACGCCAGATCCTTGATCCAGCGCACGCCATGAATCAGCACCACTTTTTCGAAACGCTCGTAAGTTTCCGGGTCCTGAATCAGGCTGAGAAACGGCGCCAGACCGGTGCCGGTGGCCAGCAAGTAAAGGTTCTTGCCCGGTCGCAGGTCGCGCAGCACCAGCGTGCCGGTGGGTTTGCGGCTGACGACGATTTCGTCGCCAACGGCCAGGTGTTGCAGCTTGGACGTCAGCGGGCCGTTCGGCACCTTGATGCTGAAAAATTCCAGAAACTCGTCGTGGTTGGCGCTGGCGATGCTGTAGGCACGCGTCAGCGGTCGCCCATCCTGTGGCAGGCCGATCATCACGAATTGTCCGTTGATGAAACGCAGCGCGGGATCGCGGGTGGTGCGAAAGCTGAACAGGCTGTCGTTCCAGTGATGAACCGAGATCACGCGTTGGCTGGAGTAGTTGCTCATCGTGGTGCTCCTCGTCCGTTTTCGATGGTGACCATGGTAATAATGCATGCTATATTTGTAAAAACGATTTTTTTGATTGTTTATATCGAAAATAAGAATATGCATTTCAGTCTTCGGCAGATCGGAGTTTTCGTGGCGGTGGCGCGTCATCAAAGCGTGTCGCGGGCTGGTGAGGAACTGGCGCTGTCGCAGTCGGCGACTAGCGCGGCGTTGGCCGAACTTGAACGTCAATATGACACGCAACTCTTCGACAGGTTCGGTAAAACCCTGCGTTTGAATGAACTCGGGCAAGCGCTGTTGCCACAGGCCGTTGAATTGATCGAGCGGGCGGCGGCGCTCGAAAGCGCTTTGGAGGGCCGCGCCGGCTTTGGCACGCTGCGTCTGGGCGCGACGCTGACCATCGGCAACTATCTGGCGACGCTGATCGTGGCCGACTTTTTGCAGCGGCATCCCGAAAGCACGCTGGATCTGAAAGTGCACAACACGGCAACGATCGTCGAGCGCCTGGCGCGCCACGAAATCGATCTTGGCTTGATCGAAGGCCGCTGCCGGCGCCCGGAACTGCTGATCGAGCCTTGGGTGGCGGACGAATTGGTCGTGTTTTGCGCGCCGACGCATCCTCTTGGTCGCCGGGGTTCGGCGACGCTGGCGGAATTGGCGGACGAGGACTGGATCGTTCGCGAGCCGGGTTCGGGAACGCGCGAGACGCTGGACCGCGCATGGCCCGACGAACAGCCGCTCAAGGTGCGTCTTGAACTGGAACACACCGAGGCCATCAAACGCGCCGTCGAATTCGGGCTGGGGATCGGGTGCATTTCGCGCCTGGCGCTGCGCGACGCTTTCCGGCGCGGTAGTCTGGTGGCGGTGGAAACACCGGAACTCGACTTGCGACGTGACTTCCACTTCGTCTGGCATCGGCGCAAATTCCAGACCGCCGGAATGCGCGAGTTCGTGGCTCTGTGTCGCGCGTTGACCGCCGGCATCGAGCGCGCCGATCAAATCGTCTGGCCGGCGGTACCGTAGCGGCGACACAACGCACGACGCGGTGGCGCGAGCGCGACGGTCGCTCGCTGGAGCATTTGCCGACGATCCGTTACGCTTGCGCCGTATGGCCGAGCGGCATTTGCCGGGGCGCCGACATTCATTCCCATGCGCTGAAAAAGGAGAATCAACATGTTCAAGGGCATTCTGATCACCAAGGACGACGCGGGTTACCGCGCCCAGGTGCAGCCGATCGACGACGCCGTGCTGCAGGAGGGCGACGTGACCGTTCGCATCGAATGTTCCACGCTCAACTACAAGGATGGCCTGGCGATCACCGGCCGGGCGCCGGTGGTGCGGCGCTTTCCGATGGTGCCTGGCATCGATCTGGCCGGCGAGGTGATCGACAGCGGCAACGCGGCATGGAAGGTCGGCGATCGGGTGCTGCTCAACGGCTGGGGTGTCGGCGAAACGCATTGCGGTGGCTTGGCGCAAGTGGCGCGGCTGCGCGGCGAGTGGCTGGTGCCGCTGCCAGACGCTTTCACGACGCGGCAGGCAATGGCCATCGGCACCGCCGGCTACACGGCGATGCTCTGTGTGCTGGCCTTGGAGAAACACGGGTTGCAGCCGGGCGATGGCGAAATCCTGGTCACAGGCGCCAATGGCGGTGTCGGCAGCGTCGGCATCGCGCTGTTGGCCGGGTTGGGTTATCGGGTGGTCGCGTCGACCGGCCGGCTGGCCGATGCCGCGCATCTCAAGGCGCTCGGTGCCGACGATGTCATTGACCGGCAAACGCTGGCGGTACCGGGCAAGCCGATCGGCAAGGAGCGTTGGGCCGGGGTGCTCGACACCGTTGGCAGCCACACCCTGGCCAACGCCTGCGCCACCACGCGTTATCGCGGCGCGGTCGCGGCCTGCGGCCTGGCGCAAGGGATGGATTTCCCGGCCACTGTCGCGCCCTTCATCCTGCGCGGTGTCACCCTGTACGGCATCGACAGCGTGATGGCGCCCTTGGCGGTGCGCCAGGCGGCCTGGCGTCGTCTGGCGCGCGATCTGGATCTGGCCAAGCTGGCGGCAATGACCCGTGAGATCGGTTTGGACGAAGCGCCGTCGGTGGCCGCGCAACTACTCGACGGCAAGGTGCGCGGCCGGGTGGTGGTCGACGTCAACCGCTGATTCCGGATGGCCGCGCCGCGCTTGGCGGCGTTACCGCCAAGGTGTGGCGACCGTGCTCAATACCATTGTTTAATGATTGATTTTGCGGAGTCCTCAGCGGCGTCGCGGTGTGCTTGTTATACTGCCGGAAACGCCTCCGAGGACCCTGATGAACAAAATCGCCATCATCGATGACAGCGAAATCAATTTGATGCTGTTGAAAGCGTTGGTCGCCAAGATTGGCGACTGCGAAGGGCTGGTTTTTCAGGAGTCGCCATCGGGTTTGCAATGGTGTTCCGAAAACAAGCCCGACCTGGTCATCGTCGATTACATGATGCCGGATCTCGACGGCATCGAATTCATTTCCCGATTGCGGCAAATGCCGGGTTGCGACGAATTTCCAGTGTTGATGATTACCGCCAACGACAACAAAGACGTTCGTTACCGCGCCTTGGAGAGCGGGGCGACGGATTTTCTGACCAAGCCGGTCGATCGCATGGAGTTCTCGGCGCGCGTGCACAACATGCTCGCTCTCAACAGCAGTCGTCGAAACCTGGCGGATCGTGCCGCCTGGCTGGCGGAGGAGGTGGCCAAGGCGACGGCGAAAGTCCATGCGCGCGAACAGGAACTGCTGTTCCGCATGTCGCGGGCGGCCGAATTTCGCGACCCGGAAACCGGCGCGCATATTCAGCGCATGGCGCACTTTTCCCGCCTGATCGCCGAGCAATTGGGGCTTGCCGGTGGGACGCAACAACTGATCCTGAAAGCGGCGCCGATGCACGATATCGGCAAGATCGGCATCCCCGATTCGATATTGCTCAAGCCCGGGCGGCTGACGCCCGAGGAATTCGCGGTGATGAAGGGGCACGCGCAACTCGGTTTCGAACTGCTGAACGGGAGTGAATCGGCGGTGCTGCAGGCGGCGGCATTGATTGCCTACTCGCATCACGAGAAATTCGACGGCTCGGGGTATCCGCGAGCCTTGGCTGGCGACGCGATTCCCTTGTTTGGCCGGATAGTCGCGGTGGCCGACGTTTTTGACGCACTGGTGTCGGAAAGACCCTACAAAAGGGCCTGGACGCTCGACAAAGCCTTCGAATTCTTGCAGCAGGGCACCGGTTCGCATTTCGACCCGGACTGCGTCGCGGCGTTTTTGCGGCGGGAGCAGGAGATCGGCGTCATCCGCGAATCTTTCCAGGAACAGGATCCGGTCGACGACCTATGAAGTCGTGTTCCTGCGATACGCTTGGCGGCAATCAATGTAAAATGCGGCCCCGCCCCCGGTGGCGCCGGGCAGTCTGGAGGAATGGGAGTGCAAAGAGTCTCGGATATAGAAAAAGCGATCGACGCGCATGCCCATTGGGCGTCGTTCATCCGCAAGGCCGTCGTCGAAAGAAAGTCGAGTATCGACCTGGAGAGCATTCGTGCCGATAACCGATGCGAGTTCGGCAAGTGGCTGCATGGCGTCCAGTGGCTGGAAGACGGGCCGGCCAAGGAGGCGTATTGGGGGGTCCGGGAACTTCACGCCGAATTTCACGAAGTCTCGGCGCGCGTGGTGGAACTGGCGCTGTCGGGCAAGATTGTCAAAGCCTATACGTTGCTTTACGGAGAATATCTGACGATGTCCGGGCGTTTGGTGATTGCCATGCGCACTTGGCAGTCGGCGTTGCTCAAGGAGATTCTGTCGCGCGGCGATAACGGTCGAAACGGTCGCCAATGATGGGTCGGTGAGGCCGCCGGACTTCGGGCTTCACTCGCTCTCGCGGTCGCGTCCCAGATAATGTGCGGCCAGGGTATCGAGGTTGCGTAGGCGGCGACTGAGTTCGCGTGCCAGATTCATCACGATCAGTGTGAACGTCGGCATGTCGGATTCGTAAATGCGCAACATGTCGCCGTTCGACAGCGCCAGGACAGAAACCGGTTCCATGGCGCGGACGGTGGCCGAGCGGCGCTGCATGTCGATCAATTCCATTTCGCCGAAAACATCACCCACTTTCAGGACCGCAATCCGCTTGCCCAGCGGGTCATCGGCGTCCGGGTCGCTTTTCAGCACTTCGACCGCGCCGCGATAAATCACGTACAGGGAATCCCCTTCGTCGTCTTCCTTGACGATCACGCCGCCGGCGGGGACATCGAGGTCGCGCAGCAAGGGCATGATGGCTTGCATCGCCGCCTCCCCGACGCCGCCGAACAGTGGTTGATCCTGAAGAAACTTGATCGTCTGCATGCTTGTTTCCAGCGGGGCGCGGGATTTTTCCGGTGGTGGCTTACGGCTGTTCGGGGGGCGAGGACACGTTCTCCGGCCCGTTGCGTACTAAAGCATAGTCGGTGTCGCGGACCTCGCGCAACACCAGATCGGCATCGTCCTGCGAGCTGCCTAGCGCTTCCAAGGCTTCGGCGGCGAGGCGCAGACTGGCTTCCAGGAGTTCCGGAAACGCCTGGCTGACGCCGGCTTGTTGCAAGGCGTCGCACATCGCCAGGTCGCGCGCGCGCGCGATGATGGTCACTCGCGGCGAATGGGCGCGGATCAGTTTGGCGGCACGTAGCGCATCATCCTGCTTGTCGATGGTCAGTACCACCAGTTCGACATGTTGCAAGGAGGCGACGGCGAACAGTTCGGGATTGCCGATCTGGCCGTAAAACACCGGATGCCCCTCGCCACGCCATTTGGCGACCAGAACGGCGTCACTGTCGAATGCGACGAAAGGGATGCGATTGCTGCCGAGAACGGCGCCGATGGTGTGGCCAACGCGGCCGTAACCGCCGATCACCACGCGCGCTTCCGGTTCGCCACTTTGTTGTCGATAACGCAAGGCGTCGGGTTCGTCGCCCGTCTTTTCCGGCAGGCTCTGCGCCAGGCGGTTGCCGAGTTTGGCCAGCACCGGCGTCGCCAGCATCGTCGCCGAAATGACCGCCACGGCAGTCGCGAACAACGTGTCGTCGATGGCGCCCAGCGCCTTGGCCGCTCCAAACAGTACGAAACCGAATTCCCCGCCTTGCGCGAGCAGGAAAGCCGCCCGGAGCGCCGTCGCCCGGCCGGTGCTGAAAATCAGGCACAGCAGGTAGATCGCCACCACTTTGATGACGATGATTGCCACCACATGCGCGGCGAACGCGCCGGGATGCCGGGCGACCGCGCCCACGTCGACCGACATGCCGACGGCGACGAAGAACAAACTCATCAGCAGCCCCTTGTGCGGTTCCAGGCTGGCTTCGATTTGCAGGCTATAGCGGGAGGTCGACAACATCATCCCCATCAGGAAGGCGCCGAGCGCCATCGACATGCCTGCGTGTTCCATGGCCATCGCCGCGGTGAATACCGCCGCCATCGCCGTCAGCAGGAAGGCTTCGCGGTTGTGGGTGCGTGCCAGATGATCGAGCACGCGCGGCACCAGATAACGTCCGGCCACTATCACCAGGGCGATCATCGCCACGGCCACACCGATTTGTTCCGGTATCGACAAGTTCTTGGGCAGCGGACCGGCGTCGGCGAGGATCGGCACCATCGCCAGCAGCGGCACTACCGCCAGATCTTGCATCAGCAGGATCGCGAAGGCGGTCTGACCATGGCGGCTGGCGATTTCGCCGTTGTCCCTGAGAATTTGCATGACGAACGCGGTCGACGACAGGGCAAAACTGGAGCCGATCAGCAGCGAGGTCGCCCAATTCGTGTCAAAAAGCCTGAAATAAGCGGCGATGGTCAGAGCCGAGACCACGATCTGCAAGGAGCCAAGCCCGAACAGCAGGCGCCGCAGTTCCCATAAGCGGCGGGGCTTCATCTCCAGCCCGATCAGGAACAGCAACAGCACGACGCCGATTTCCGTGAAATGGCGAACGCCATCCACTTCGGTGGTAATGAATGGGCCGGGCGTGTGCGGCCCGACGACGATGCCGGTGACCAGCAGCCCGAGGATGGAGCCGAGGCCAAAATGCCGGAAGACAGCCACGGCGATCGACGCCACGATCAGCAGCAGGACGGCGGAATCGACGAAGGATTTGGGGTCCATGGCACGTCTTTCGAATACGCGGATCAGGCAAACGCGTGCATGATAGCCTGCTTTCCGCCATCGACGGCCACGCCGGGCCGACGCGGCGTTTAGTCCAGATACGTGCGCGCCATCTCGAAGTGCCGCGCGAAATAGCGGGCGCCGAGGCGGTCGATGCGGACGCGGCCGTTGGTTGACGGCGCGTGCACGAAACGGTCGTCGCCAATATAGATGCCGACGTGGGAAAACGACGCGTTGCGGGTGTTGAAGAAGACCAGGTCGCCGGGCCGCAGGCTTGCCGGATCGATCTGACGCCCGCGACGGGCAATATCGGCGGCGCTGCCGGCGATCTTGATGCCGGCGGCGCGGCCGTAGATATAGCTCACCATGCCGCTGCAGTCGAGGCCGGCTTCCGGATTCTTGCCGCCAAAACGGTAATCGGTGTCGATCAGGCCGAGAGCGAAGATCACCACATCGTTGCGATTGGGGCTACCGGCCGGGCGGCTTGTCGCGGCCTTGCCAGCGTGATCGGGGGCTGGCGGCGCGCTGCCGCAGGCCACCAGCAGCAGTACCGTGGCGCAAGTGATGAGCATCTGGACACGCATGGCTCAGAGTATAAACTGGGCGTTTTTTCGAATCCAGGGAATCGCCATGCAACTCGCCGATCCACTATTGTTGCGCGCAAGTTGTTACATCAACGGCCTGTGGGTCGTCGCCGACGATGGCCGCACACTGCCGGTCAACGACCCCGCCGATGGCCGCTTGCTCGGCGAGGTGCCGATGCTGGCGGTAGCCGAGACGGAACGGGCGATTGCCGCCGCCGCCGCCGCGCTGCCGGCCTGGCAGGTGAGAACGGCCAAGGAACGGGCCGCGTTTTTGCGCCGCTGGTATGAGCTTATTCTGGCTCATGGCGAGGATTTGGCACGGATGATCACCGCCGAGTGCGGCAAGCCTTTGGCCGAGGCGCGCGGTGAAGTCGGCTATGGCGCGTCCTTTGTCGAATGGTTCGCCGAGGAGGGCAAGCGCGCGTACGGCGAAAGCATTCCCAGCCCGGCCGGCGACCGACGCTTGTTGACCATCCGCCAGCCGGTGGGCGTCTGCGCGGCGGTCACGCCCTGGAACTTTCCGCTGGCGATGATCACCCGCAAGGTGGCGCCGGCGTTGGCCGCTGGTTGCACGGCGGTGGTCAAACCGGCCGAACAGACACCGCTGACGGCGCTGGCGCTTGCCGAACTGGCGCAACGGGCCGGTGTGCCGCCGGGGGTGTTCAATGTGCTGACCGGCGATCCGGCGGTCATCGGCGGCGTCCTGACCGCCAGCCCGGTGGTGCGCAAACTGTCCTTTACCGGATCGACCGAGATCGGTCGGCTGTTGATGGCGCAATGCGCGCCGACGGTGAAGAAGCTGTCGCTGGAACTCGGCGGCAACGCGCCGTTCATCGTTTTCGACGATGCCGATGTCGACGCCGCCGTCGAGGGCGCCGTGATCGCCAAATATCGCAACACCGGTCAGACCTGCGTCTGCGCCAACCGCTTGCTGGTGCAGGACGGGGTGTACGACAGTTTTGTCGACAAGCTGGCGCGTCGTGTGCAGGCATTGAAGGTTGGACCGGGCCGCGAGGACGGCGTCGCGCAAGGCCCCTTGATCGACGGCGCGGCGTTGCGCAAGGTGGAGGCGCATATCGCCGATGCGGTCGCCGCCGGCGCGCGCATCGTGGTCGGTGGTCGACGCCACTCCCGCGGCGGGAATTTTTTCGAGCCAACGGTGCTGGCCGAGGCGACGCCGGCGATGCGGCTGGCGCGCGAGGAAACGTTTGGCCCGCTGGCGCCGGTTTTCCGCTTCGCCGACGAGGCACAGGCGGTGCGCATGGCCAACGATACCGAGTTCGGACTGGCCGCCTATTTCTACTCGCGCGACGTGGCGCGTTGCCTGCGCGTCGCGGAGGCGCTCGAATACGGCATGATCGGCATCAACACCGGCTTGATCTCGAACGAGGTGGCGCCCTTCGGCGGTATCAAGCAATCCGGAGTCGGTCGCGAAGGCTCCCGGCACGGCCTCGACGAATATCTTGAAATCAAATACTTGTGTTTCAGCACCGTTTGAGCGGTGCGAACACGGTCACGCCGGTCGTTTTCGCTGCTCACTCCGGATCGTGACTGTCAGACGCCGTGCTGCTTGAGCCAGGATTGCAGACGCAGCCAGCCGTCTTCCGCCTCGTCCTTGCGGTAACTCGGCCGATAATCGGCATGGAAGGCGTGCGGGGCGTTGTCGTAAACGTGGATTATCGACGCCTTGCTTGAGGGGTTGACGCCGACGGCGAGGGCATGGCGCATCTGCTTGACGGTGTCCAGGGGAATTCCCTGGTCGGCGCCGCCGTAGAGGCCGAGTACTGGCGCGTGCAGTTTGCCGGCGATATCCAGAGGATGTTTGGGCGTGAGTTCGCTGCTTTGGCCGACAAGCTTGCCGTACCAGGCGACAGCGGCCTTGACGCGTGGGTTGTGCGCGGTATAGAGCCAGGTTATCCGGCCACCCCAACAAAAACCCGTGATGCCCAGGCGCGCGACATTGCCGCCATTGGCTTTGGCCCAGGAGACGCAGGCGTCGAGGTCGGCCATCGCCTGCGCATCCGGAACCTTGGCGACAATGTTGGTCAGCAGTTCCGGGACACTCGCGTACTGCCGCGGATCGCCCTGCCGCGCATAAAGTTCCGGCGCGATGGCGAGGTAGCCGAGTTTGGCCAGGCGACGGCAAACATCCTTGATATAGTCGTGTACGCCGAAAATCTCCTGCACCACCAGGACCACCGGCCAGTTGCCGCCGTTGGCTGGTTGCGCGCGATACGCCGGCATGTCGCCGCCGGCCGCCGCGATCTTGATCTCGCCGGCGGTCAGGCCGCTACTGTCGGTGCTGACGACGGTTTGCGCCGCGACCGGTTGTACCGCCAAGGCAAAACCAGCACCCAGCGCGGTGACCATGAACTTGCGGCGGTCGCAGGGCAGGGCGGGAACGAGACTGTCGAAATCGGTGTCCAGGGCCACGAATCTCTCCTTAAAGGGTCAGGGGTTTTTTGTGTATCATGCCACGACCCGCAACCCTCTGACCATGGAGATACCCGATGAATTCGCTTGGTGGCTACAACGTTGAAGATCTGCAAGTGGGCATGACGGCCAGCGTCGCCAAAACGGTGACCGAGGCGGATATCATTCTTTTCGCCGGTATTTCGACCGATGTCAATCCGATGCATCTCAACGAAGAGTGGGCCAAGACCACGCAATTCGGCGGGCGCATCGCGCACGGCATGCTGTCGGCGGCCTTCATCTCCGCCGTGCTGGCCAACAAATTGCCCGGTCCCGGCACGGTTTATCTGGGTCAAACCTTGAAGTTCAAGGCGCCGGTCCGGATCGGCGACACCGTCACCGCCACGGTCACCGTTCGCGAATTGAATGTCGCCAGGCGCCGTTGCGTGATGGACTCGGTGTGCACGGTGAACGGTAAACCGGTGATCGAAGGGGAATCGACGCTCTATTGCACCACTGGGACGGACTGAGCCATGGGGCCGGTGATCAGCCGTTTTCCGGTGCCGGACCGCCTTGACGGATTGCCTGGCGATATTCGCGATCGCATTCTCGCCGTGCAGGAAAAGGCGGGTTTCGTGCCCAATGTTTTTCTGACCCTGGCGCATCGGCCCGACGAGTTTCGTGCGTTTTTCGCTTATCACGATGCCCTGATGGAGCAGGACAGCGGCTTGAGCAAGGCCGAACGCGAAATGATCGTCGTGGCGACCAGCGGCGCCAACCAGTGCCAGTATTGCGTGGTGGCACACGGTGCGATTCTGCGGGTCCGCGCCCGCAATCCCTTGCTTGCCGATCAAGTGGCGGTAAATTATCGCAAGGCCGACATCACGCTTCGGCAGCGGGCGATGCTCGATTTTGCCCTGAAGGTATCGTTGCGGTCGGCGGAGGTCGGCGACGCCGATTTTTCGACTTTGCGCGAGCATGGTTTTTCTGAAGCCGATATCTGGGATATCGGCGCGGTGGCGGCTTTTTTCGCGATGTCGAATCGACTGGCCAACATGAGTTCGATGCGGCCAAACGACGAGTTCTTTCTGATGGGCAGGCTTCCCAAGGAATAGTCGGTTCCGGTGCTTGTTCGCCAGCCGCCGGCAGGGAAATACCTTGGCCGGAGCGCGCGCGCTGCGCTAAGATCTCCGGTCATCCATCGAGGGGTAGAGCTGTTACCGGATTCGCGGCTGTTTTTTTATCATCCCTTCGTCGTCGCGATTTCCCGCGCGGCCATTCTTTGTTTTCTGGCCATGAGAATTGCTTATTTGGAAGACGAAGCGGATCTTTCCGCAACCGTGAGCGCGTGGCTGCGGGAGGCCGGCTACGATGTCGAGTCGTTCAAAAGCGGTGCGGATTGCGCGCGCGCTGTCGAGAACCAGCGTTTCGATGTCTGTCTGCTCGACTGGATGGTGCCCGATCTTTCCGGGGAAGAGGTGCTGGCGCGCCTGAAGATCAAACTGCGCCACGCCATGCCGCCGGTGATTTTCGCCACCGGTCGCGATAGCGAGGAGGACGTGGTCGGCATTCTGACTTCGGGCGCCGACGATTATCTGATCAAGCCGCTTTCGCGACCGCTGTTACTGGCGCGCCTGCAAGCGGTGATGCGGCGGCGCCAGGGCGGCGTCGGCATGCTGCCGACGCAGCATTTCGGACGCCTGACCGTCGATCACGAGCGTCGGCAGATCACACTGGACGGTCAGTTGGTCGTTTTGACCGACCGTGAAACCGATTTGGCGCTGTATCTGTTTCAAAACGTTGGCCGGGCGCTGAGCCGCGAAACATTGATTCAGGTGGTGTGGTCGATGACGTCGGAAATCGACACCCGGACGGTCGACGTTCACGTCAGCAGCTTGCGCCGAAAACTGGGCTTGAGTCCGGAGTTCGGTTGGCGTCTGGTGTCGATCTACCGCTACGGCTATCGCCTGGAGCGGGACGCGCCATGAAAGCATTGCGGGTATGCATGCTGATGGCAGCACTCGTTTTGCCGCCGCTTGTTGCCGGCGCGGCGACGTCCGACGACCGGCACGGCAAGACGCTGTCGTGGCGGTATACCGTCAGGCCCGGCGACACACTGATCAATATCGCCGCCCGTTATCTGGCGCATGTCGGGCAATGGCCCGAGATTCAGCGTGACAATGCCATCGACGATTCCTCGCGTCTCGTGCCGGGAACCGTTTTACGGATTCCGGTGGCGATGCTGCGGCGAGCGCCCGCCGATGTGGTGCTTGAAAACGTCAGCGGTGACGTGCGCTGGCGTCTGCCTGGCGCCGATTGGCAAATGGCGGGTCGTGGTCAACGCCTGCCTGCTGGCAGTCGCCTGGAAACCTTGGCCGGTGCCAGCGTGCTGTTGCGACTGGCGGACGGCGGCACCGTACGGTTGTCGGCGAATTCGTCACTGGAGTTCGACACGCTCGGCGCCTACGCCGGTGGCTTGATGGTCGATACCCGCCTGCGTTTACAACAGGGACAGGCCGAAATATTCGCCAACCCCGACCGGGGCGGTGGTCGTTATTTACGGATCTACACGCCGTCGGCGCAGGCGGCGGTGCGCGGCACACAATTTCGCATTGGCGTCGATGGCGGTGTGACGTGGCAGGAGACGCTGTCCGGACAAGTGGCGGTGAGTGCCGCCGGTCGTCGTGTCAGCGTGCCGGCGGGGCAGGGCACCGTTGCCCGCCGTGGCGAACCGCCGCTACGGCCGGTGACCTTGCCGCCGGCGCCGGAAACGTCCGGTTTTCCGACGCATTTTGGACACTCGCCGGTGCGTTTTCCGCTGCCGGCGCTCGGCGCCGCCAAGGCTTGGCTGGGAGAGGTGGTGCTGAACGAGTCGTTTGACCGCGTTCTGTTCAGCGAGCGGAGCGATGGCGAGTGGCTGACTTTTCCCGATTTGCCGACTGGTGGCTATGTGTTGCGTCTGCGCGGCGTCGATGCCAACGGTTTGCAGGGACGGGTGAGCACGCATCGTTTCGTGGTCGCATTGCTCCCGGCGTCGCCGTCGGTCGTTTCGCAAGCGCACGCCCCGGACGGTGGCCATTGTTGCTATCGCCGGTTTCCGAAGGGGTAAGGCGCCTCCCGTGTGGCGGCGACCGAGCGCATGATCGGCACTCTTCGCTCCTTCAGCCGTTTGCGTGGCGAGGTGCTGGGTATCGCGTTGTTGCTGGCGGTCATCGCCGCCGCGTTGCTTGTCGGCGGTGTATCGGTGCGGCTCGACAATGCGGTGTTCGATTACGGGCAGCGCTTGAATTGGCATGCGCCGTCCGCCGATGTGCTGATCGTTGCCGTCGATCAGGATAATCTGGAAAGGCTTGGCCGTTGGCCGTGGCCTCGTTACCGTCACGCCGGTTTGTTGCGTAATATCTGCGCCGGCAAGCCGGCGGCCATTGGCATCGACATTGCTTTCAGCGAGGAGAGCGACGACCCATCGGCCGATGAACTGCTCGCCGAGGCGGTGACGGAGTGCGGTAATGTGGTGTTGCCGCTGGTGCTCGAAACGAGCCGTGTCGGCGGGCGCTTGCTGGAATCCCCACCCGCCGCGCCCTTGGTTCTCGCCGCCGCGGCGATCGCGAGAACCGATGTGTCGCCAAGCGAGGACGGGATTGTTCGCGCCGTGGATTTGCGCGAAGGGATTGGCATGGCGGCATGGCCGCTGATGGCGGAAGAACTGTTGCGCGTCGCGCGGCGGCTACCGGCGAGTCAGGCCACCCTGCCGTCGCCTGGCGACGTGTCGGATGCCGGTTACCGACTGGTTCGCGAGCATGCCCGGCGCATCCAGTTCGTCGGGCCGCCGGGTACCGTTCAGCGTGTCTCCTACGCGGAGGTCCTTGACGGAAAAATCGCGACCGAGGTTTTCGCGAACAAGATCGTGCTGATCGGCGTAACCGCCGCCGGGATGGGCGACGCGGTAACGACACCGGTTTCGGCGTTTGGCGAACCGATGCCCGGCGTGGAATTGCAGGCCAACGTCGTGCTGTCGATGCTTGACCAACGGTTGATTACACCCTTGCCACGCTCTGCCGGGGTGCTGTTGGCCGCGCTGCTGGCTTGTATTCCGATGCTGTGGCTACCGCGTCTGATGGCGCTGCCCGGGTTGATATGCAGCCTGGTTTGGGTGCTGGTTGTCGGCGCCATTTGTGCCTTGCTACCCCTGTTCAGCCACCTGTGGCTCCCGCCAAGCGGCGCCCTGGTCGCCGGGCTTGCCGCTTTTCCGTTATGGAGCTGGCGGCGCCTGGAGATGGCACGACGCCATCTGGACCAGGAATTACTGCAACTGCGTTCGGTCTTGCCGGACAGCCAGATCGCGACCGGTTTCGACGATGAGATCCAAAAGTTGGGTTTCGAGGAGCGGATCGCCTGGGTACAGGAGGCGCAAAGGACCATGCAGCACCTGGAGACGCAGCGCAATGAAGCCTTGGCCTTCATCTCGCATGATCTGCGGGCGCCATTGGCCGGTGCGGTGCGACAGCTCGAGAGCGAAACACGTTGCGAACCGGACCGCCTGCTGCCGCCCTTGCGCCGTGCCCTGGCGATGGCGCAGGCTTTTTTGTGGTTGGCACGCGCCGAGGCACTCGACCGTCGTCAGATGAAGGAATTGGAACTGGTTTCGATCTTGCACCAGGCCACCGACGAGTTGTACGCCTTGGCGGGGCAAAGGGGTTTGCAATTGATACGCAAACTGCCTGACGAGACGATCTGGATCAAGGGCGATTTCGAGTCGCTGGAGCGTTGCGCCTTCAATTTGCTGCATAACGCACTGAGTTATGCCCCGGAAGGCACACCGGTCATTGTTGGCCTGGATATGCCGCGTGGCGGTGAGGTGCGCTTCTGGGTAGAAAATGACGGCCCGCGTTTGGTCGCCGAACAGATCGAACGTCTTTTTCAGCGCTTCAGTCGCGGCGATCGGGGTGCTGGCAAGTCTTCCGGCACCGGACTGGGGCTTTACTTCGTGCGTAAGGTGGCCGTTCGGCACGGTGGGATGGCCGGAGTGGCGTGTTCGGGGGGCAAAATCAGGTTCTGGGTGCGTCTGCCGAGCGGTGAAAGTCGGAACAAGGACGGGTCGCTACTCCGATTGTCACGCCGTCTGAAGGCATTTTCGTCGGCGGAAAGCCGCGCGCATCGGGGGCGGAACGCGTCTTAGACGAAAAAGGAGGCGACCGAATTGTTGGAAGCCGTTTTCGACGCTTACCAGAATTTCCACCACTTCTTTTTCTGTTTTTGCATCGCTTGACCGGACTCTTTTCGCCAAGCGGCGTAGGTGGCTGCCAACCGAACGGAGTGAAAGTGTGCTCCGAAACGCTTGTCGCTTTCGTGGATGTGCTGAATCAGCCAGTTTCGCAGGAAATGCAGCAGCTCGAAACTGATGGCGACGCTCTCCTGGTCCATCTTGCGCTGCAATGCTTCGATTTGAGAAATCAATTCCTTGTGCTGGGTGCGATGTCGGTCGACGCCCGGATAGGCGGTCACCCGCATCAGGCTCTCTTCGAGAAGAAAATGGGTGCGGGTATAGTCGATCAGTTGATCCAGTATCCGACGGGAAGTTGTCGTGCCGCGGTGTTCGCGAATCGCTTTATGTAATTGATTTAGCAAATCGACAAGCCCCTTGTGCTGATCATCGATTTCGGTAATGCCTAATTCGTATTCCTCAGACCATTGAAACAGGGTGGGCAAACTCATATGCAACCTCGAGAACGTTTGGAAATCATACCGATGCACGCCTTTCAAGCCCCTGTATTTTGACATTTTTTCTCGATGAGGCGTATTAAATAGCGATTTACGGCGATTAATGCCAATTGTTCGTTATTGGTGTAGGGTGTTTTCGGTTTAAGTGAGCGAAACGAGATACTCATGGGCGTGCAGTTGAAAAACTTGCGTTATGGCCTAGTCCATTGTTCAGTGGTCCGATTTTTTCTTTTGAATCAATCAGTCAGTCATTGAAAAGTCAGTTTTCCGAAGGAGTTTTAAACCATTGCTTAGCCTGTCGCCGAGGGCTCCGCGACTTTAGGTGAGAGAGCGACGTGCGTATTTATCGTGCGCGGTTTCTTTTTTGATAAGCTAGCGCGGTATGTGTATCGGCATGTGCATGATTCGACTTCAAGAAACCAGCGAGCGCGGGGTATTGCGCGGCGAAGTTGGCAATACCCTCGGAAGGAGGTGCGTCAATGGGTAGTGAAATTGATGGACTCGGCGGCAACGCCGATCACGTGCGCTTCGAGCGTCATTTGTTCGCCGAGACACAAGAAGTGGACAGCGTTTATCGGCAGGGAGGCTTTGCCGAGAATCGGGAACTGGTTGCCGGTTTCGAACTGGAAGCGTGGTTGATCGATGACCGTTTGTTGCCCGCACCGAGAAATCTGAGTTTCCTGGAGCGGATGGCCAGTCCGCTGGTAGTCCCTGAATTGTCCAGATTTAATGTTGAAATCAACGGTACGCCGCAAGCCCTGCACGGTTTGGCACTATCGACGCTGGAAAACGAGTTGCTCGCCACGTGGCGGCATGGACAGCGGATTTGCCGCGCACAGGGCAACACGTTGGTCGCCGTGGGTACCTTGCCGACCGTTCGTCAGGCCGATCTGACCATGGCCAGCATGACACCTTTCAAGCGTTATGAAATGCTCAATCGCCAAGTGCTCAAATTACGCGGCGAGCGACCGTTACGGCTCGATATCGACGGTATTGAAAGCCTGTCCGTTACCCATGCGGACGTAATGCTCGAGGCCGCGGCGACCTCATTTCAAGTGCATCTGCAGACGCCGGCCAGCGAGGCGGTTCGCGCTTTCAATGCGTCGCTGCTCCTGTCGGGGCCACTTGTCGCCCTTGCCGCCAACTCTCCATTTCTTTTCGGGCGTGCGCTATGGCACGAGACTCGTATTCCACTTTTCGAGCAGGCGGTTGACTGCTGCGATCCGGCTTATCCGCAATATCGGCGAGTGACCTTCGGTTCGGGCTATCTGCGCGACCCGATTGATTTTTTTGCTGAGAATATTCGATATTACAAAGTGTTACTGCCTTTTGAAACGCCGGGGCCGCAGCAGCCGTACCCGCATTTACGGTTGCACAATGGGACGATCTGGCGCTGGAACCGCATGCTGATCGGCTTCGACGAACAGGAAACACCGCATTTTCGCGTCGAGCAGCGGGTCATGCCAGCCGGTCCAAGCCTGCTCGACATGTTTGCCAATGCCGCTTTCTACTATGGCGCGGTACGTATGCTGACCACGCAGCAACCGGCGCCGGAATCGTGTCTTCCGTTTGACGTGGCGCGCGACAATTTTTATCGTGCCGCACGCGATGGTTTGGCGGCGCCCTTGCTTTGGCTGGATGGCCGTCGCCGGAGTGCCGGCGATCTCTTGCAGCATGAACTGCTGCCCTTGGCACGCGAGGGGTTGGCGCAACTCGAACTCGCCGCGGACGACTGCGAACGCTATTTGACGGTGATCGCCGAGCGGCTAAGTCGCCGCCGTACGGGTGCGGCCTGGCAACTTGCGCACTATGCTAAACATCGTGATTTCTTTCGCTTGACCGCCGACTATATTGAACAGCAAGGCAGTCTCAAACCGGTGCATGAGTGGCCGATTTGAGGACTGTGTTGATCACGCCTCCATGCCGACCATCCCTGAAAATCCCGCCCAAGGCGCTCTCGACATGCCAACCCACTGGATACGACGTTTGCCGCGCCCCCGATGCCAATCCACTTGCTTGGACGCCGGTACGCGCCATTGTCCGCTTGAACGAATAGTGGTTACCGGGCGCGCCGCCGGAGGACGCCTGCGACAGCCATTCCCAGTCCGAGAAGGGCGAGACTGCCGGGTTCCGGGGCGGCATGAAGCTGAAGGATCGGTGCGCGGAACTCGGGGGTGGCGTCTTGCCGGGTGTAGTACTCGCTATCGCCCACGGAAGTGAAGTATAAATCGTCCGGCAATATCGTTGCATTGACGTCGTCGGTGATATTCAGTCCCATGTTCAACACGTTGCGAAATCCGATGAAATAATCTTCGCCGGCAATGAGTTGCAGCCCCGCGAAAACCGCTCCCGCAAATCCTGTGGAGTTGGCCGAGTAAGTGCCGGACCGCAGCAGATGACCACCGTTGATCGGTAGTTCGTCATAAATTTCGACGGTGACCGTCCGTCCGTCAACGCTGCCGAAACGGGTATCGACGCCAGTCAAAACGTAATTCACGGTCGGCGTGTAAAACCAACCGACATCGCTGGCGCCGCGCCAGGAACCGCTCATCACATTGGCATTTCCATTGATCGATTCCACTGCGAAAGCTGCCGGGACGACCCCTCCCAGAGTCGTAGCAAGTAACGCGGCCATGACAGTCATTTTCATCGTATTCTCCGAAATAATCTTCAGTACAGGAGCGCTGCGTTTGCTACCTTTATCTATTTATTTTTGTGAACAGGACCTATGCGGTCCGTTGTGTTGAGCCTGTCAGGTTGTCGCTAACGGTTTTCAATCATATCACATGGCAACAGTGCGGACTCATGTTCGAACGCCTGTCGCTATTCCTGTGCAACTTGATGAAATAAATGAATTTCTAGAACGCGCTAAAGGTAAGCGCGCCGCATGGTTTGCGAGACAAGCGCACTTGCGCCCCTAGTGTGACCTGGATCGGTGAGTGGTTCCGTCTTGTCCGTGCGATCGCAAGCCGATGAACTTGGGCAAACGAGCAACCGTCCCGTTTGGCGATGCTTTTCTGTATGCCTGCCCCCAGCGATCAATATTATCAAGAACCTGGCGTTTCAACAATCAACCGGAAGCGATTGAAAATGTTTTTGAAAGGAGTGGTCGCGAACGTACTTTGGCGGGGCGACATGCTCATGTCGCTGGAAATTAGTCCGCGCCGCCGGCGCCAGCAGCGATTTAATTGGCTGGCGCCATATTGACGATTGACAATGCGTCATGAAATTCTTGCCATTTTCCATGGCGGTGGGTCAGGAGTGTGATGACGAAGGAGGGTGTCAGTCTTATCGGGGTACCCACCGATGTGGGGGCCGGTGTGCCGGGTGCGCGCATGGGGCCAGATGCCTTGCGCGTGGCGGGAATCGCACAGGCGATCGCGCAGTTCGGCATCGAGGTCCGGGATTGCGGCGATCTCGACGGGCCGGCCAACCCGCAACGCGTGGCGATTGACGGCTTTCGGCATTTGCCGGAGGTCGTGCATTGGAATCGCTCGGTACACGCGGCGGTGCTGACGGAGTTGTCGACCGGGAGATTGCCGATCCTGTTGGGTGGCGATCATTCGCTGGCGATCGGCTCGATCGCCGCGGTCGCTCGTCATTGCCGGCAGCAAGGCAAAAAGCTGCGCGTGCTGTGGTTCGATGCGCATGCTGACTTTAACACGGCGACGCTGACGCCAAGCGGCAATATCCATGGCATGCCGGTGGCCTGTCTGTGCGGTCACGGGCCGCGGGAGTTGTTGGCAATCGACGGGCATGTGCCGGCGCTCAATCCGAAGGATCTGCGTCAAATCGGCATTCGCAGTGTCGACGCCGGCGAGAAACGAATGGTGCATGATCTGGGGATCGATGTTTACGACATGCGTTATATCGATGAAATGGGCATGCGCCACACCATGGAGATGGCATTGGCGCTGGTTGGCAGCGATACGCATTTGCATGTCAGCCTCGATGTCGATTTTCTCGATCCAGACATCGCGCCGGGTGTCGGCACGCCCGTTCGCGGCGGGCCGACGTATCGCGAAGCGCAACTGTGCATGGAAATGATCGCCGATATCGCCTGTCTGGCGTCGCTTGACGTCGTCGAGCTCAATCCCGCCCTTGATGTGCGCAATCGGACCGCCGAATTGGCTGTCGATCTGATCGAAAGCCTGTTCGGAAAAAGTACGCTGATGCGCAACAGCGATGCGGTGTCCGATTCCTCGCCAAGGTGATATGCGCCGAGATATGCCGATGCCGCGGCGCGGGTAGAATGCCGGCTGTTCAAGTGGATTGAAAATGGCGAAGCTGCTGCTGGCACCGATGGAGGGTCTGCTCGATAACGTTCTGCGCGACGTGTTGACGCGCGTGGGTGGCTACGATTTGGCGGTCAGCGAGTTCATCCGCGTTTCCGGAACGTTGTTGCCGTTGCGGACCTACTTGCGGATCTGCCCGGAACTTGGGCACGGTAGCCGCACGCGGGCGGGAACGCCGCTGGCGGTGCAGTTGCTGGGCAGCGACCCGGCGTCGCTGGCCGAGAACGCCGCGCAATTGGCGACACTGTCGCCGGCGGGGATCGATCTCAACTTCGGTTGTCCGGCGCCCACGGTCAATCGGCACGGCGGCGGCGCGATGCTGCTCGCCGATCCGGAGCATCTGTTCCGCATTTGCAGCGTGGTGCGCCGGGCGGTGCCGGAGGAAATCCCGTTTACCGCCAAGATGCGGCTCGGCGTGCGCGATACGGCGAAAACGCTCGATTGCGCGCGTGCGCTGGCGGCGGGCGGCATCGATTCGCTGGTGGTGCACGCGCGTACCAAGGCCGACGGCTATCGGCCACCGGCGCATTGGGAATGGATCGCCCGTATTCGCGAGGTGGTGGCACTGCCGGTAACGGCCAACGGCGAAGTCTGGACCGCCGACGATCATCGCCGTTGTTGCGCGGTCAGTCATTGCGACGACGTGATGATCGGGCGCGGAGCGGTGGCCGATCCGTTTCTCGCGCGGAGGATTCGCCTCCTGGCGGCGGGCGAGCGGATCGCCACCGATCGTTCCGCGGATTGGCAATTGCTATTGCCGTTGTTGGCGCTTTTCTGGTGGCAGGTTTGCGCCAAGGTGTCGGTACAACACGCGCCAGGACGTTTGAAACAGTGGCTGAGCGCCTTGCGGCGCACTTTCGTTGAAGCCGATTCGTTGTTCCTGGCCATTCGGCCGCTGCGTGGCATCGATGAGATTGAACGGGTTCTCCGGTTGCAAGGCGTTCCGGCATTGTGCGCGGCGGCGTGAGTCTCGGCGCAATCCCTGATCGGGAAACCGGTAATTCCCGTCTGCCGACAAGCGCGCAAAGCGGCATCCACGCGCACCTTGCCCGACTGCTTGATCGCCACGTCTCTTCGCCGTTTCGCAAACCTTATGCCGACTACAATCGCGTCGCCTTCGAGGTCAGTATCGAGCGCTGGCGGCGGCTGGCGCCGCACGCGCCACTGATCCTCGATTCCTGCTGCGGTGTGGGCGAAAGCAGCCGGCGATTGGCGAAAGCGTTTCCCACGCATTATGTGATTGGCGTCGATCAGTCCGCCATCCGTCTCGGCCGTGGCGAACGTGCCGTCTGGCAAGCCGGATCTTGCGCGTCGATGGACAATCTCCACCTGGTGCGTGCCGATGTCGTCGATTTCTGGCGTTTGCTGGCCGATGCCGGTGTGCGCCCGGCTCATCATTATCTGCTGTACCCCAATCCCTGGCCGAAAATCGGTCATCTTGGCCGGCGCTGGCACGGGCATCCGGTGTTTCCAACCGTGACGGCTCTTGGCGGCCGGCTGGAGTGCCGCGGCAACTGGCCTATTTATATGGACGAATGGTGCTTCGCGGTGCGACGATTGACCGGACGCCAAGCGTTCAGCGAAGCCTATTCGCCGCTCGAGGCGATCACTCCGTTCGAACGCAAATATCTGGCCTCCGGGCACCCATTATTTCGTGCGTGGGTGGATCTGGGTTGATCTGCCACCATGTCCCGGTCGCCTCTTGGCGAGCGTATGGGCGTGTTTTGATCGTCCCTTTTCGCGCCGCCGCGTACAACGCCATGCAGTACAATGTCGGTTTTTGCTGTGCTACCACCTTTGAGAAAGGATGTCGCCGTGCTGGAAGCCTATCGTGCCCATGTCGCCGAGCGTGCTGCGCTTGGTATTCCGCCTCTGCCGCTGACCGCCAAACAAACCGAGGCCCTCGTCGGTTTGCTGAAGAACCCGCCCGCGGGCGAGGAGTCCAATCTGGTCGATCTGATCACGTATCGCGTGCCGGCGGGCGTCGATGATGCCGCCAAGGTGAAAGCCGAATTCCTGGCCAAGGTTGCCAAGGGCGAAGAGGTTTGCGGGCTGGTTTCCAAGGTCAAGGCCACGGAACTGCTTGGCACCATGCTCGGCGGTTACAACGTCAAACCGCTGATCGATTTGCTGGGAGGTGACTGCGGCGATGTCGCCGCCGAGGGTTTGAAGAAGACGCTGCTGGTATTCGACTACTTTCACGATGTCGCCGAACTGGCCAAGGCGGGCAACGCCAACGCCAAGTCCGTCATGCAATCCTGGGCCGACGGCGAGTGGTTCACCTCGCGTCCGGAAGTGCCGGCGTCGCAAAAGCTGACCGTCTTCAAGGTCACCGGCGAAACCAACACCGATGATCTGTCGCCGGCGCCCGATGCGTGGTCGCGTCCCGACATCCCTCTGCACGCGCTGGCGATGTTGAAAAATCCGCGCCCGGGCATCGATCCCGACAAGGCCGGCGAACGTGGCCCGATCAAGCAACTGGAAGCGCTCGGCAAAAAGGGCAACCTGATCGCCTACGTCGGCGACGTGGTCGGTACCGGTTCTTCGCGCAAGTCCGCCACCAACTCGGTGCTGTGGTTTACCGGTGAAGACATCCCGTTCGTTCCGAACAAACGCTTTGGCGGCGTCTGCCTCGGTTCAAAGATCGCGCCGATTTTCTTCAACACCATGGAAGATGCCGGCGCGCTGCCGATCGAAATCGACGCCGGCCAGATGGATATGGGCGACGAGATCGAACTGAAGGTCGATGGCGCCTCCGGCAAGGTCACCGCCACCAAGAACGGTGCCGTGATCGCCGAATCGCAACTGAAAACCCTGGTCATCCTCGACGAGGTCCGTGCGGGCGGGCGTATCCCGCTGATCATCGGCCGTGGCCTGACCGCCAAGGCGCGCGAAGCGCTGGGCTTGCCGGCGTCCACCCTGTTCCGTCTGCCGCAGCAACCGGACGATCCCGGCACCGGTTACTCGCTGGCGCAAAAGATGGTCGGTCGCGCCTGTGGCTTGCCGGAAGGCAAGGGCATTCTCCCCGGCACCTACTGCGAACCGAAGATGACCACCGTCGGCTCCCAGGACACCACCGGTCCGATGACCCGCGACGAACTGAAGGATCTGGCCTGCCTCGGCTTCTCCGCCGACCTGGTCATGCAGTCCTTCTGCCACACCGCCGCCTATCCGAAGCTGGTCGACGTCAAGATGCACCGCGAACTGCCGTCCTTCATCAGCACCCGCGGCGGCGTCGCGCTGCGCCCTGGCGACGGCGTCATTCACTCCTGGCTGAACCGCCTGCTGCTGCCCGATACCGTCGGGACCGGCGGCGACTCGCACACCCGTTTCCCGATCGGCATCTCCTTCCCGGCCGGTTCCGGTCTGGTCGCCTTTGCCGCCGCCACCGGCGTCATGCCGCTCGACATGCCGGAATCGGTGCTCGTCCGCTTCAAGGGCCAGATGCAGCCCGGCATCACGCTGCGTGACCTGGTCAACGCCATTCCGCTGTACGCCATCAAGGCCGGCCTGCTGACCGTCGAGAAGAAGGGCAAGAAGAACATCTTCTCTGGCCGCATCCTCGAAATCGAAGGTCTGCCGGATCTCAAGGTCGAACAAGCCTTCGAACTCTCCGACGCCGCCGCCGAGCGTTCCGCCGCCGCCTGCGCCATCGCCCTGAACAAGGAGCCGATCGTCGAATACATGCGCTCCAACATCACCCTGATGAAGTGGATGATCGCCGAAGGCTACGCCGATGCTCGCACCCTCAAGCGCCGCATCAAGGCCATGGAAGAATGGATTGCCAGCGGCACCCTGCTCAAGGCCGATGCCGGTGCCGAGTACACCGCCGTGATCGAAATCGACCTCGCCGACGTCACCGAACCGATCCTGGCCTGCCCGAACGATCCGGACGACGTGAAAGTGCTGTCCGAAGTCGCCGGCGCCAAGATCGACGAAGTCTTCATCGGTTCCTGCATGACCAACATTGGCCACTTCCGCGCCGCCGGCAAGGTGCTCGAAGGCAAGTCCGACATCCCGACCCGCTTGTGGATTGCCCCGCCGACCAAGATGGACGCGTTGATCCTGACCGAAGAAGGCTACTACGGCGTCCTCGGCAAGTCCGGCGCGCGCATGGAAATGCCTGGCTGCTCGCTGTGCATGGGTAACCAGGCACAGATCCGCAAGGGCTCCACCGCGATTTCCACCTCCACCCGCAACTTCCCGAACCGCCTCGGTATCGACACCCAGGTTTATCTCGGCTCCGCCGAACTGGCCGCCATGTGCGCCTTGGCCGGCCGCATCGTGACCGTTGCCGAGTACATGGAGCAGATCAAACTGGTCAACGCCAAGGCGGCTGACGTCTATCGCTACATGAACTTCGACCAGATTCCGGAGTTCGTCGAAATGGCGGCTACGGTCGAGATGTAATTGCGAAAATCGGCCGGTTTGACCGGTCGACCGCGGAAATGAAAAACCCCCGCCGGGTGACTGGCGGGGGTTTTTATTGGGATTGGCGGCTGGTAGTGGCTAGGAAGCTCTGTGCCGGAGAGCCATTGAACCAACAGTAGAGGTAAAGCGGCTTGTTTTACGTTCTTGCTCAGCGCTCCCGAAACGTTGCGATCAGGATCTCCGTTCGCAGTCTGCGTTGTACAGGTAGGCTGCAGATCCTATTTGCGCGGCCATTCGACCTTCCAGGTCATTCCGTCATCAATCGTCGAACGGATGTCGGTGCCGGTGAATACGACGATTTCCCTTGAGCCAAGACCAAGCAATCGTGGCATGCCGGTAGAGACCGTGAATGGCACGCCACTGTCGCGCCACGTTTTCCCTCCGTCCTCGGTCTTGCTCAACGTCATTTGTACCGTGTCCCAACCAGTACTTACTTTGCGCAATCCAAATGCAAGCTGCTTGCTCAAGAAAAATGTGGCGATCGGAAGTTCGTTTTCGATCTCCTGCCAAGTCTTCCCGTCATCTCCGGATGTCGACCGATAGAACGACATCCCGTTCATGCGAGTCATCACGAGTTGGTTCTCGGAGCCCGGTTCCACTTTGAGCAGCCAGAACGGAAATTCCGATTGCGATCTTTCGCCGGTTGCCATATTTAGCCGCGACATTTTCGTTGTCCGCCGGAAACCAGGTTCATTGAAGAACAAAAACAATTCGTTCTTGTGAAAATACATGGGCAATGGGGCCAAGGCGGAGAGACCGTCAACGCTCGCCAGCTCTTTTTCGGTGCCATCGATATGCAAATCATCTTTCTTGAGCACCAGATATGAGACTGGTCCGTACACATTTGATCTCAACTTGCGTATTGCCCGGATGGCATAACCGAATCGTCCCAGCGGGATAATCGCCGAAACCACGAGGTCAGGATCTGCCAAGCGGTGGCTTTCTACGGTTTTGCCATCTGGTAGCAGAAGGAAATATTTTCCGTTTTCCGTCCCCAGGGCCAATGTCTTGTCCGGTAATTCGTCGAGGGAGGTAAAACTGTCGAAAGTGTTCAAATGCGTCGCATGCCAAGTTCCGTCGCGCTCGCGAATGTGCAGGAAACCCGCGATGCCCGATGCAGCGATCCTGCCATCGGCAAGAGGTAAGAGGTTGTACAGGAAGGGTGGCGAAGCAGCAATCAGGGCTTCGGTTTCCCGGATTCTGTCGATCGCCTTCTTGGGGTCGGAGGGATTCGATACCGCGATTGACATCAGCGTTGTCCGATCTTCCGGATAAAGGTCTGCCAGTGCAGCTTTTTTCCCTACATCTCCGTCATTTATGACATGCCTCAGTGAATTCGCGTCGCCCCCCTTTGGGAGTTGAAAGACTATCGTTCCAAGATTGGTAATCGCGTCTTTGCGCACGTCGAATTCAGGTAGGCGCGATTCAACATTGGCGGAGTCGGTGCTCATGAGAAGGAGTATGAGACCAGGGCCGCGTCCTTCCGAGTTCAGCCTTCTGATCTGGTAGTGTCCTTCGGGCAAGGTGCCCATGAATATGGAATATTTTTCGAAAGTTGGGCCGACATCGCGTAACGCGAACGTCTTGCCGGCAGCGTCCTCCAGTATCAAATTGCGCCACTTTGCATTGAAGGCGCTCGGCGATGAAATGGCGATCATCTTGGCCAGCGCAACTCCCTGCCCATCGGGAATCTCGGTCAGCGGCGCATTACGCCCGTTGATCGTCGTGGGAGAATTTGCGCAAGCAGACAGGATCAACGCGGTCGCAAGAAAAGGGGTGTCCGATATATTTTCATTTTGTCTCGCTGCTCAGTGGAGAAAGGCTTGGGATGAGGCTGGCGCGATGCAGCCTTTCCGCTTCTTGGAACGCCTTATCGTATTCGGGACTTAGCAAGGGGATGATGCTTGACTGCGGTAGTTTGAAATCATCCGGCAACTCAATGATTTCAAGGCGCCACCGCACCAAATTCTGATGGGCAAAATAGATTTTTCCGGGCTTGAAATTGGCTTGCCCGTGAATCACTTCGCTACTCACTGTCCCAGAATAAGGTTCATTGACTGCACGCTGGCAAAATATGCGCTTAACACCGGGGCTGATCAGGGAAGCGATCTGAGGCACGTAGGCCGGGCGAAGCAACAACCATCTGGTCGACACGCTGAATGGGGAGTCCGGGATGCCAAAGTATTGCCGGATTGCGATCATCCGACTGGTCGGTAGTATTGGTGTATGAAGACGTCATGCACGCCGCACAGATAAGACATGCGAATAACAGCGAAATTGCAGTTCCGAATTGCGCTTTAATGGGGTTGGACAACACGGGGGTTTAGACAATTAAGGGACCCCTACTTGTATCATAAAAGTTGATCAAATATCTATTATCGTTTGTAGCAAAGGAAAGCCTGGCCTGTTAAAGGCATTTAATTCCGTGCTGAGGTGCCCCCGGTTTTAGTGCCAAGGGCGTTTTAATAAAAGTCCTTGGGTTGCACCGCTAAAGACACTCTTCGGCGGTCGGCTGGGCAGAAGTAGTCGCCCGATGCTCGGCCGCAAATTCTGCCGGGGTTTGATAATTCAATGCGCTGTGCGGCCGGTGCTGGTTGTAATCCCGGCGCTAGGCGGCGATCAGGATACGAGCCTGCTGCAAGCTCGTAAACCAGTGGTCATTCAGGCACTCATCCCCACGAAAACGTTATCACAACTGCGAAATATCACCATGAGATGGCCACTCAAAGTCGCCAAACGTGAAACACCAATTAACGAAGTATGATCGGCGTGTAATTTTGCTGCAATCGACCAAGAACTACTGGTTATCGGATAGCTCCCGCTTCAGTCATTTGCAAGCTCGGTTCGTGTAGCAACCCCCATCCTACCTGCACTTTCATTGCGCATTAGGCAACTTTTTGACGACGTCCTTGTGTTGGCTGAACTTGCGAAGTCTTCACTGACTGTGGCTTTCGAAGCTCATTAAAAACCTCCGGAAGCGTCACCGTCTGAAGGCTGCGCTGAGTGAACACGAATCGTCCATCCACAACAAACCCAAGATCGCCCCAGGGTACGGACGTATTCAGCAGTTCGATCGCTCGCTGTATGTCCATTCCCTCGATTTTTGGAAAGAGGGCAAGTATGGAACCATCATAAGCTTCGCACTCGTGCGTAAAGAATGGCGCCGACCGACGTGTTCGCCCATTCACATAGATACGTGGGCGATCAGGTGCATCATAGAATGATCGGCCCCACATCCACCAGTTAGTTTCATCGAATGTCTTGACTCGACGCTGGAGAAGCAGGTCTTTGTGAGGAATCAGCGCGGGATGCTTGGAGTTGTAGATCATCCGCCGAGTCTTGCCAGTGTCTATGGTCTTCGAACAGACGAATTCACTATTGCCTTCGGCGTGCTCAAATACATGATCAGCACCCGAGACAGCTCCTACCTTGACGTCAAACAGGCTCGCGAGCGGAACGCTCAGTTGCTGCTTTGGAAACGCGAGCTGTCCATCCATCGCCACGAACTCGCGCGTTTCCCATGATCCAGACCATTCACGGTATTGAGTCTTTCGAGTGAAGTTACTTAGCTCGTACCGGAAGATCGCACAGTTGGGCACAGCACCGTCGAATAATCGGGTATCCCCCGTTTCAATCCAGTGAGTGATCGTCCCTTGTTCGAACAGCCAATGGTTGAGCTTTCGGGCAGAGGTGAGCTTGATGAACTCACGCGGTACGATGAAGATCAGTTCTCCACCCGGCCGCAAATGCCGCACAGCCTTTTCGATGAAGAACAGTGCCAAATTGGAACGGCTATCAAAGAGTGTCCGATCCAGTAATCGCTTTGTCTCGGCACTAATGTCTTGGTATTTCACGTAAGGCGGATTGCCAATGACCGTACTGAACCGCTCTGTAAGAGGGTAAGCGAAGAAATCCAAGTTAAGCGCATAGTTGGGCGCAACACGTGAATCTAGTTCGATCGCGACACAACCTGATAAATGTCGTACGAAGGCCCCATCACCGCAGCTGGGCTCAAGTACACGGCCACGTCGCTTCCGCAAGGCCAACATCTGTTCGACAACCTGCGTTGGCGTAAAGACTTGGCCAAGCCCTTTAACGTCCAGCTTGTGCTTCAATCCGACTCTCCGTCAACCACAGGACCATCGCCGACCCACTCAGTACGTAGCTCAGTACTCAGTTTGGGCACGATGTGGTTTTTGAAGGATTGCAGAGCTTTTTCTCTCAGGACAAAAGTCTGACCAACAACATTCAATAAGTAGTCGACTGCCTCAGAGCGCACCCGACCAGAACGCTCCATGTTCTGACTCCAGCACGCCTGAAACGGTGGATTGCTTCCGTTCGGATTTACGGCACCTAGCTGTAGCAAGCTTGTCCAGAACACGCGCCCAACGCCCTCCGAACTTTTCTCGACGACTAGGAAGTAGTAGTCGCTCGCGCAATTCTCGCGCTGCAGATTGGTTGCTAGGTTCTCGCAAAACACATCCCAGTTGCGGATAGCCGAGTTGGTTGGACGTACTCCTGTCATGGCATAAAACAGCCCAGCCTTAGACGCCACGTTGTCATTCCCCTGAAGGTTGGAGACCTTTAGGTTGATTGGTACCCAGGTGCTCCCATCCTGAGATTCGACGAGGAAGTCATACCAAGCCCCGTTTGTGGCCACCGAGAACTTTAAGTCCTGTTGAAACCACGGATGCCCTGCAGCAAAAGCCCTTAAGGAATTCCCGATAATTTCCTCATTCTCTGTCGACTCGCGTCGTGCTTGCCCTCTCCCGTAAGTTACAAGTGTGATGAACTCTTGTTCTAGGCCGCGCCGAAGCTGCGCAGCAAGGGTATTCAGGATTTCGTCGGCCGAGATGGTCATGGTGAGTGAGCGAAGAAGGGACGGTGAATTTTCCTGCCTTAGTCACTTATCCGCAATGTTCCTGAATTAACTTTATAGGCCAATCTGAAAGTGCGTATAACGGACTCTTGAAAGCATGCTGGGCTCGTAGGGTGCGGGATAGTCGTACGGGATATGGTGATCTGAATGGAGTTGACAATCCGAATCGGACTGACATTCCTTTGAAGCCGGTATCCTTGTTATTGATCCCAAAAGCTACGTGACAACGCTACGCCGACATTGGCTTGCCTGATGGATCTGGCCTACATCACAGGCCAGCGAATGGGTGATTGCCGGCACATTCGCTATTCCGACATCAGCGAAGCGGGTGTGTATGTGAAACAGCAAAAGACAGGGGCGAAGGTGCTGATTGCGATGACGCCTGACCTGGAGGAGGTCATCTCAGGGGCAAAGATGCTTCATCAGTCAGTCAAAGGGCTGACCTTGTTTCATAAGCGGGATGGCGCACCAATTCCCTACGGAACGCTGTACCACCAGTGGCGAAAGGCTTGCGATTTGGCAAAAATCGAAAATGCCAACTTCCACGATATCAGGGCGGGGCAGCTACTGATGCGAAGGCGCAAGGGTTGGATAGCATGACGCTCCTTGGACATACCACTGAAAGCAGCCACAAACGGTATCTTCGCAGTAAGGAGACCAAGGTTGCGATGCCAAACCGAGCTCGAAAATCATAATTACGCTCGATTTTTAGCTTCTCGCACTGTTACCTGAGTCGCTGATAGAGCGCTATCAGGTTTTGTTTATTACCTATGACGATATTCGTTATTTATCGCCATGGACGATATTTGCGTTTTATTGCCTTTGGCGATAAAGTAATGGTATCGCCAATACCGATATCCGAGGCACACATGTCTTTACTAACCTCGTTAACGACTATTCACACACCGGAGCAGTTGGGCGCCATCTTGCGGGACCAGCGCCGCGCAAGGAAGATGTCGCAGAGTCAAGTTGCGACACGCCTTAACATCAGCCAGAGTTGGTTCTCTGAGTTGGAGCAGAACCCGGCGGAGCTCAATCTGGCCCGACTGCTGGTGCTCGCAAAAACGCTGGGGCTGGAAGTGATGCTCCGCGCGCAGGAGGCGAGTCCCAGCAGCACACCACGCGAGGACTGGTGATGGGGCGGAAGTCACATCAGCGGGTCTTGGCGCTTTGGATGAATGGCAGCCGGGTGGCGTACTGGACGATATCGCCAAATGGCCACGATCAATTGCGATACGACGAGGAATGGCTGAAGTCTGAGCGCCAGCGCCCCCTGTCGTTGTCGCTACCGCTGCAGACCGGTGTCATCCGGACTGCGGCGGTAGGGGCCTATTTTGACAACCTGCTGCCGGACAGCGACCCGATCCGCAAGCGGTTGCAGGCACGGTTCGGGACCGCAACGCGAGGGGCTTTCGATTTACTGGAAGCGATCGGCCAAGACTGCGTGGGTGCGGTCCAACTGATGCCTTTGGGCAGCGAACCAGGCGATTATCGAAAAACGGAGGCTACGCCCCTGACCGAGGCCAAGGTGGCGCAGGTGCTACGCGACACGATCCTGCCCAGTGGCGGAATCCACCGGGAGGACCAATCGAATTTTCGTATCTCGATTGCGGGTGCGCAGGAAAAAACCGCGCTGACCGTGATTGACGGCCAGTGGTGCCTGCCTCACGGGGCCACGCCAACGACGCACATCTTCAAACTGCCTCTGGGCCTGGTCGGTGCACGCAAAGCAGATATGCGCACGTCAGTGGAAAACGAGTGGCTGTGCGCTCAGTTGCTGGATTTGTTCGGCATTCCGGTCGCCGAGACTGCGATCGCGACGTTCGAAGATCAAAAGGCGCTCTTGGTGACCCGCTTTGACCGCCAGCGGACGGCGGAGGGATACTGGCTGCGATTGCCCCAGGAGGATTTTTGCCAGGCACTCGGCTGTCAGAGTGCGCTGAAGTACGAAAGCGATGGCGGGCCTGGGCACGCGGAAATCGTCGAAAAACTGGTGTATTCGCGCAATGGCCGAGACCTGGAGAACTTTTTCCGTACGCAGGTCCTGTTTTGGATGTTGGCGGCAACAGATGGCCACGCCAAAAACTTCTCGATCCGGCTGCTACCGGGTTCGGCGTACGAAATGACGCCGATGTACGACGTGCTTTCTGCTTGGCCGGTGACCGGGCAGGGGGCCAATTTGCTTGACTACAAAGAGCTCAAGCTGGCCATGGCGCTCCGCAGCACGAATGCACACTACCAGCTGGAAACGGTACAGGCCCGGCATTTTGTGCAGTTGGCGGCGCGGTGCCGTATTCCGCGTGATTCCGCACTACGGCTTATCGAGGAGTTGATCGCGATGACGCCGGGCGCGGTCGATAAGGCAGGGGCATCGCTGCCCGATGGGTACCCAATGGATGTGTTTGAGGCTATCACCAAGGGGCTTCAGTGGTCGGCGGATCGGCTTGGTAGGAGCCTTGCGCTAGGTGTTTAGTCCCGCGGTGCGCCGGATCGGATTGATCCGGGTGTGCCCGGAATTTTGTGCAAAGCCGCTGTCGATCACCTCGCGCGCGACAGTCCGCAATGGCCGGTTGAATTTGCAGGCCAAAGCTGTCGTTCTGCGTGTCACTCCAGCACTGTCGGCCATTTGGTTGATTGCAGACGAAGACGGCGTAGGTCCTTGGCATCCATAAGCGCGAGAATTTGACCCTGTATTCTTGTACTCATATCATGTGTTCAGCTTAACTTGAACACATGATATGAGTACGTCTATCAATACTAGGGCGACCGACTTTGCTCATCGCCTGCAGCAATTTCGCATCCAAGCGGGAATTGAGACGCAAAGGGAATTGGCCATTGCGGTGGGCGTCCGGCAGCAGACAGTTAGCCGATGGGAGGCCGGCACATCTCGCCCTAGGGCAAAGGACATGCTTCGGCTCGCGCACGTGCTCTCCGTAAGCCCAGATGAGCTTGAGAAACTGAGCCGGCGTGGTCCGGATCCTCAAAGGACCACGGTCAGTTTCGACCAACCGTTTCCTATCGACAGCCTGAGCGCGGAAGGTTTCGAGCGGTTTTGTGACTTCTTTATCTCCGCGCTCCATCCGACTGCCGATGTGCACCGGTTCGGTGGGACCGGCCACAAGCAGGACGGCTTAGCAGGATGCTCAAAAAGACCCTGACGTCTTCGGCCATTTGGCGCTGACGATGATTAAATATCTGCCGTTCAACCCTGTTGGTGCCTGGAAACCGGATTTCAGCCGGTGCTATGGCCCCTTTCGGGGTTGTTGGTCGCCTTTCAGCGACCTGCGG